>Ga0179593_1539327_pt1 | contig 11522 bp, 16 predicted proteins | sample CZODoug2_1_08_16_FD_185931 | JGI IMG/M metagenome (GOLD analysis project Ga0179593, IMG submission 185931) | Vadose zone soil fungal communities from Angelo Coast Range Reserve, California, USA - CZODoug2_1_08_16fungal (PacBio error correction) | ecosystem: Environmental > Terrestrial > Soil >...
GAAAAAGCAAGTGCTTGGGCCTGACGCCGGTAGAGGGGCGCTAAAAAGCAGGAAAGGAAAAATTGTTGAAAAAAAAAAAAGGGGAACAAGCACATAGGAGAAAACCAAAAGAGGAGTAAGGAGTAACACCAGATGGGAGTCAACGAGTTGCACTAGGGTTTGCACCACCAGCAAGCGTAAAGAGATCGAGGAAAGGAAATACAATGCGGCCTTTCATCAATGCAGAAAGGGGGAAAGGGCAGGGTAAATCCTAACGTAACCAGGCCAAGGGGGGGAAGGGACTGGGAGCACGGGCGCTTCGGCATTTCCTGGTTAAGGTAATGTTTCTGCCTGGAGGAGGAGGCCGGACTATCAACCTGGTAAAAAAAGGATTGCAACTTAACACGAAATTACAAGAAGGAGGGGAGATGAGGGTGGAGTTACGGTGCAAAAAAATAACGGGAGGTACAAACAGAGTTCTCACCAAGAAATTGTATAAACCACTTTCGCCTGGAACCCCCTCATTGCAAGCAGCAGCTCCCTCACCTCCCCCCTTGGGTGGTTTGTGGAATCGTAGTCTCAAGCTCCGTCCGCGGAAATTCCCTTGAATGGGGAGAAAAGAAGGGGTTTAACCCGGGAGTGGCGGTTCTCGCTGGGGTGGCTTTCCTGAGGCGGCAGTAGTTGTCCATCATTGAAAAAGAGGGGACCAGGGGATGTGTAGTCGTGCTCATGCTACGCTTGCCTGGGGGGGTGGCAAAAACATATAGCCAGGCGTGAGGACTTCATGCAAGGTGGTTGTGCGAGCCTCGGGGGGGGGGGGCGTGGTGATGTTCAGAAATGGGAAAAAAAATACGGTGGGGCAGGAAGGGGCGAGGAATACAAGGGACGACTGCGGAAGAAGCCACGGAACGCTTTGTACCGATCAAATTTCCATACATGAAGGAGTTGACATCCCAACCAGAAAGGATAAGAAAAAGGGGGGGGGACGTTTGGTACATAACAACGGCCGGCGAACAACCGGCAATAAAGAAAAAAAACTCGAAATTGCCAAGTGAAGGAAACCCCCCAGTTAATCCTGATGAGTAGCCGGAGGGAAAAAATATCCAGAGGGGGGTTGGAAAAGTTTGCCTCTGAAATAGAGCAACCATAACAGTTTAACCGTTTTCCTAGGGGACTTCATCACGTGTGACGTATAGGGGGAGCTACACGAAGGACGTCAGAAAAGAGGATCTGCTTATTGAGGAAAAAAGGCGTGTTTGGTATGGCATTATTCCAAAAAAATTTGGGGAGAAAGGGCAAGACAACCTCCGGGCGCCTTCGATGGTTCAGGATCTGGGAGGGTAAATTCTCTTGTAGAAAAGGGAAAAAGGCCAATAGTTCCCCTGGGGGGGGGGAAGGAAAAAGGGAACTCGAGATTACTGGGTGGGGGGTTGTGGACGGATCACACAGGAAAGTTGTGTGGCACCAAACATGGGGGAAAGCAATGAAGGCTACTTAGGGGGTTGAAAGGAGTTCCGCCCAGGCCATTGCATCTATTTAGAGTGTTGCCCTGAAGAGGGGGCCATGAAACTTTTATAAAGGGGGGGGGGAAAAAGATAAATCAAAAACTGAGGGGCAAAAGAAAAGCATTGTCTGAATTGGAAGGCGACCTTCTAAAAGGAACGGAGGAACCAAGACACGGAGACTGCGTTCTGGGGAAAGGACGTTTTTGCGATTCGGGAAAGATGGAAGCACCTGCCGGCGGAGGCACGGCAAGCTAGGTTCGGACCGCAGGAAGCCCCTAAGAGCCTTTCGGGGATCAAAGCATCTTTCAAAAAGGAAAGGAGAGCGGCAAGAGAACAAATATCCCCGAGGGAGGGGGGCTTTTGCATCTTTACAAGAGGGCCTATAGAACCTGACACAAAGGCCAACCCAGAAGGTCGGCGGGCCGAATCTCCAGAATAGGAACGAGGAGGGGGTGGAAAGAAGGGTCAAAAATTCCTTCGGGAAAAAGTTGCTCTTTGGGATAAGGAAACCGCAAAAAAGGAAAACACGACTGGGGGTCGACCGGGTTTTAGGGTGGGTTTCGATGGGAGTGTAAGAGAAAAGGAAAAAAAGGTGCAGGTCCCTTCTGAGATCAAGGAAGAATGTAATGGGTAAGGGGGGCGCGTATCAGCTTGAAAAACGAGTACATTCAAGGGAGGGGAAAAGGGGGAGTGGGAAAAAGATGTCAAGTGTTCTCCCTCAGGGGAAAGAATCGCCTCGCTTAGTCGAATGAATTGATCAAGAGTCAAAAGCTGGCGCGATTCAAAAGAATGGGAAGGGAAGGAAATCCTGGGGAAATAAAGAGGTCGGCTACTATTTTCCATGGTCTGGGGGAATTAAATGTTAATGTAGTACCTGACCCTGATAAGGCGCATGCACATCAAAAAGGGAGGGTTCAATAATAAATGTAGGTGGCCCCGCAGCCAATTTTGTAGGGGTTTCTTTTACACAGGGGGGGGGGGGGGGGGGGGGGGGGGGGGGGGGGGGGGGGGTGGGGGGGGGGGGGGGGGGGGGGGGGGGGTGTGGACCTCTTGAACGTAGAAATAAGGCACAGGAAACTTCTTCCCCCCGGTGGGTTCAAAATAACCCGGAATTTGTTCCTAAACAAGACTGGGGACCGAAACGGGTACTCAAAAAACCCAATTGGAGGGGGAAACGGGGCTGTAACCTCCAACTCAACTGGCTTTTTAGCCCCAGGGGGGGGTAAAGTTTAGAAGATGAAAACCCCAACCAAGGCATAAAGGCGAGCTATTCAAGAAGAGGGGGGGCTCATCGGGGTACTTTGTAACCTGCTGTAGAAAGGACTACCCGGTATGTCGTTGAAGGAGGGTTTCTTGGGGACGGGGTAACAGGGCTCAGAGAAATTTGGGGGTGGTCCTCCTGGAACCTGCCTGTGGCTAGGGAGGGAGGTCCCTTGGGTAAAACCACTCAAAAGCAAAAAAATATGGTTCGGGGAAAAAAAGCAACTTTCTCATTGGGGGAACGTAAGGAGGTAGGCCCTCAGTAGGAACGGGATAAAAAAAAGTAATCGGACGGGACCAAAAGGGGGGAATAACTACCGAGATCGAGAAGCATCCCTTATCCTGTTGAAAGGGAGTTTTTGCCATTAGAACGGGAGGTGAAGGAATTCCGGGATGATACGCGGAGGCGAGATTGTTACGTGGGTGGGTGGGACCAGATACGTATCATGGCTCGGACTTAATGAGGGGTGGGGAAAGACTAAGACAAAAGCAATGGGATACTGAGAAAGAGGGAAAGGACTGCTCCCATTGTTATGGAGAAAAAAAAGGAACAACAAATCACAGAAAACCCAGGTTCTACAACAGAAATGTTGCTGCGGAACCTGTTTGCGGAAGGGAAGGGCAGGGACGGGGGGAACAGGCGGCTATAACGAAGGAAATGTCGACTTCTTTTGGGAGGCGTTCCCAGAAGGAGTTGTGCCAGGGGACGAAGAGTGTCTATGAGCCACGTACGCCAGGAAAAGGAAACACTAATCTCTTATACTCAGTTAAGAAAGTGGAAGCTCCATTTGACAAGGGAAGGGGAAGGGGCCCGGTAGGGCTGAAGTATCAGGATCCGAGCTGAGGTGCGAAAGCCAGGGGGTGCTGGGAGCCTGCGAAGAGAAAAACACAAAGTGGAAGAAAAAAAAGGGTCGACCGTCCCTTTTTTCCTGGGTGAGAAAGGAAAGAGTTAAGCTGGAAAAAAAATCGGGATTGTCGGGGGTGAAAAAGGTAGATGATCCACTATCAACGGTTGAGGAAGGGGGGATTCCAGGGAAAAAAAAAGCTAGATACAATGCCATTGCCAATGGCAGGAAAAACTCCAATCCAGAAGGATGAATCAAGGTTCCTTGTTTGGTGTAAGAGTTGTTGGAGCAATAAAAGGGTGCAACCTTAAAAAAAAAAACCTCTCCAAAAGAGCGAGCGGTTCGGTCCAAGTTGCACCGTTGATGCCGTCATGTTACGAGCAGAGAAGAGGGGAAACCTGCGATAAGGAAAAACCCCATGCGTCGTAGGTTGTGGAGTTAAAAACTTTTCGGAAGGGCTCAAGGGAATATTTGGGGGGTAAGAATGGGGCCGACAAGAATAAGCTACAGGCAACGCAGCAACAGTGTCTCCGTTGTAAGGAGGGATAGTACGAACACATGAGAGGGGGACCTAAAAAAAAAAGGGGGGAACACCCCCCGCAACTTTATGTGGGTGAAGGGAGATGACAGAAACAAAAAGAAGGGGGAAGGGGGGAAAGTCTTTTTCTTCCAAAAAGAAAAGCGAAAGAAAGGGTCTTCTTGGGGTATTTGGGGTCATGACTGGAGGATGCAGGTTTTACTGCGCCGCTCAGGGGGGGCGGGACATGTAGGCAGGAGGGGACAGTGTTAACTTCGTTTCAAGGTCGAAATTGGAAGTTTGTAAGGGAGGCGCGTGTAACCAACAAGGGCGCTTGCCTTAACTCCTGAGTTTGAGAGCAGAAAAAAAAAATTAAAAAAAAAAAAAATGCGGGAAGCTAACAGTCACATAGTACGAAACACTCTCGGCGTCAGGAAAAAAAATCGGACTCCCCGCAAAGGGTGAGCTCACGGAACCAGGAAAGAGTAGCCATCGACAACTACATCGAAGAGGGAAGCAAAGGTCAATACAAAAGGGGGGTCACTTGAAACGAGGGGCAATTTGAGGATTGCTACTGGAGAGAAAAGTAAAGGGGGTTTTGCTGTCGTTAAAACAAGCGGATAGGGCACAGTAGGGAAAGAATGAAATTTTGTACGTCGGTGGTTCTTGCTACTCTTACACAGCAAAAGCGCACAATGTGGAAGTAAAATACAATCGAAGCTCAACAAAATGAGAAAAGGGGAGAGAGATTGAGGCTACGGGTTCAAGACCTTGGGAAGGGCACAAGGGAAGATTAAATTGAAGAAAATTGCCAAAAAAAAACAGCATTTACATAATTGAGGCCCCCGCGGGAACTCACGAAAAACCCATTGGCCCGTGTTGGGGGGTTTTGAGATCAAAAGTATCAGCTTAAACCCTGCAAGCGTACATGTAAACTTGAAGGGACGAATTATTAGGTGGTCGAGGTGAAACCGCTTTGACTTAAGAAAAAAACGTCGTGAGGAAGGCAATGCTGACAGGGGGGGTGAAGCTTGGTTTCGAAGAGGTGTGCGAAGGGGGACTACGGGGGGGGTGCAGGCTTTCTTAGCCCCAAAGAGACCGCGAAGCTAAAGGGGGCAGGGCCCGATAGCACCGGTTCAACGTGGGGGGAAGCCGAAAAGAAAAAAAACTTCCCCATGGAGAAAGACCCGCAGTGAACTGGACATCAAACCTCCATTACCACATCGTTACGTTTTAACTGTCACAAAAGAGAGGACCAAAAAAAAAAAAATTCAATAAAATCTCGGAAAGCATATATTGCCAATTTTAGGGAAAATTAATCCTATACAAAGAGGAGGGGAGAACCCCGAATAGGGGGAACCTAGGGTTGCGAACTGTGGTCGAGGGAAAGAGAAGCCAAGCCGTGGTTCTGAGGGCTCAAATCACTTTTACTGAAAAGGACGGCTACCAACGGAATGCAAGCCTGACAGGTCAGACTGGAAGATTATGGTCGGAAAAACCTTCTTGTGAGGGGGGAAAGCAAGGAATTGGAAAAGGGTCACGGCCGAAAAGCATCAGAAACACCCTCCTCATTTTCTAAGGGGGGGTCGTAGCGGAAGAGAGAGTAGTGCTATAAAAACAAGGCAGCACGAGTGGCAAAGGAATTACATAAATCAGCTCTATGGGTTGGGGGGGGGACATGAACAACCTAAGTTTTTAAAAGAGAAAAAACCAAACAAGGAAAGGCATACACGAAAATTTGAGGTAGGAGTTCCGCCCTGTAAAGGGGCTCTGAAATTTCGCAGGTGGAAAGGAGACCGAAAGACGCACCTTCAGAAAGTGAGAGATAGCGAGACATGGAAAAATTAACAAGGGGCATCTCTGTGCATGTCAAAGTCAGAAAGCGGACCAGGCAACCAAAGGAAAAAACGGAGGGCTCGTCCACCTTTCTAAAAGTCGGGGGTGGGTACGCATAAAGAACTCACCGGGGAGAGAACAACGGGGGGGGTCTGACCGGGTAGCCCCAATTGTAGAAATTAAATTACTCAAACAAGCGGGCATGAAGAGAAAAATTGAGGGCTGACCGAGAAAAAATATCCAGCAAGAGAAAGCGAAAACTGCGGTTGAAAAAGGGATGGCCGCATAAAAATCTTCGTCCTCTTCCCATCCCATAGAACACAATCAAAAAGGAGCGAAAAGAGAAGAGTCTTTAAAAATATAAGGGCGGGTCAAAATTCGTGACCTTCTCTTTGAGGAGGGAAAATTCCTCCGGGGAAAAAGGCAGCGCTTGTCCAGGAAAGGGTTGAAAATTGGGAGGGGCGGAGGGGTGTGGGCGGTTGGAAGGTAAATTTGCTCATTCTTAATTCATCAGGGTGTATGAGAGGATCAGGAGGAAGAGCGGAAAAACATCCTGGAGAGAAAAGGGACATGAGGGGTCGTCGGGTAAAAAAACAGTAATCCTCTCAAAAGAAGAATATAGTCACCGCGGGGAGGAAAAATGCAAAGGAAAACAAAGTATGGGAGGGTAAGGAATTGGCAGTTCTCGAAGCACTCTTGCACTATTGAAAAAAAAGGGGGTAAACCTGGTAGTGTGAAAGTATTAAGGGGTGAGTATCCTCCTGCCGGAAGTAAGGATTTCTCAACCAAGGGCTTTGCCGCCCAATGATAACTTATGGAGGTGGGCCTTTGGGGAGGGGTTTGAAAAAAAAATGGAAAAAAGAGCACCCTACTGGAGGCGTGGGAAAGGACGTGCCAAGGTTGGGGATCGCTACATACCGTTGGGAGAATCCCCCGCCTAAAGAAGTCACCACAGACGGAATACGGGGTAGCACCGGGGCCTCAAACCCTTTTTGCCCAAAAAACAAGAACATCAAGGGTGAAAAACATAAGTTTACTGGGAAGAGAGCAACCACACAACTCGGCGAAAAGAGCTTAAAAGAAAGGGCAGGAAGGAGGATGTTTGACTCTCCCCGCACACTTTGAGAACGTCCCGGCTTGTGGGGGGTGAATTTTGTAAGTGCGGGGCGGTTCCTGAGAAAACCTGTATCCGCATAGAAAAAAAAAGGGGTCACGAAGAGGGGCAAGATTCTCGGAGGCTCTGGTGTGAAGGGGGAAAATAACAAAAAAAGGAAAGGCTTGTTGGTAAAAAACACCCCTAAGGGAATGGAGAACAAGCAAGGGGTTAATGGGGAGGGAAAGCCTATAAAACGGGGATACAAACTCCAATGGATCCAAGGGGTAAATCTTGAAGACCTACCTTTTAGATGGCAAACCGGATCAAAGGGGCCATTCTTTTTTGAAACGTTCAGCAAAGTGATAGGAAAGAAAAAAAGGAAAAGTAGATCGTAAGGGAGGGGGTACGTCCGGGGCAACCGAGCCCTCATGCACAGGGCCAGTCTGGTAGAAAAAAAGATACAAGAGAGACCGTACATTCCCGACATATATTTCAAGGGAAGGACACCCTGGGTAAGGGACAACCGCCCAAAACGAGAAAAAATCTCACACAGCGCTGTGACATGGTTGCTTCGCTGGGGGGGAAAAGTGGTTTCAAAAAAAAAGGTGGAACGAAGTGAAGGGGTGTGGCCAGGCGAGGGAGATTAGAGTGTCAATGACTATCTGGGTTGGGGGTAGGTTCGCAGAAGGAGGGGGGGTGGCTTGGAAAAAGATGAGGAGGAAGAGTGAATGCTGCCCAGAGGGCCCGAAAAAACAAAGATCTCGTGGAGGGGTATCTTTTCATCAATTTTCTGAGCTTCAAAAAAAAGGGGGGGACGAGTAAGAAGAAATGCTACCATCTTAGTTGAAGGAAGGTCTCAGAGATTCCGAGCGGTAGGCGAGCTCCTTTGGATGCACTGGAAAGAAGAGGAAAAAAAAAAAAGCTTGTCAGAAGAGCCGTAACCGTGGTTTCCGTTGGACAACTCCAGAAGAAGGGAGTCCTACAGGAGAGGAAAAGCCGTATTTGGGGGGACGGGGAAAGCAGTTTGGGAGAAGCACTCATCCAAGTTTCAAAGGGGGGACTTCGTCTCAAATCCCAGGGCGAATAGGATAAAGGACATGGGACCACTGCGGCCGAAAGGAAACCTGCGACAGTAGCAGTTTATCCTGTCCATTGGGTGGGCCCTGATGGGGGACACCTGAGGGTGGGGGCAGACCAGGAACAAAAACAATCCTCGAGCAAAAGTGGACTTGTACTCCAATTTACACTCTTTTCCTTGCTTGGGGGGCGAGAAAAGAGGAGAATCTCAGGAAACGTAAAAACTAGCCGAGAAGTTGGAAAGGGGAGGGGGGTGCGAAGTGATCGCAGGAAAGAAAATTTAAACAATCCAAGCAGGGGGCCGACATGCATCCTCGTGACGCCGATTCTGCACGTCAGCCTGGAGGGGACGCCTTTGGGAATGAAGAAAAGGATGAGAGTGGGCAAACGGAACGGAGAAAACTGTGGGTAAGAGACCACTTTTCCAATTTTCTTTTTCAGAAGGGAAGAAAAAGCCCGCGAATCGGGGGGAAGGGGGTGGCTGGTCATCGAGGAAAGCGGGGAGTGACTGAGAGTACAGTTTACTGCGGCACTTCCTGAGAACGGGAGAGGGTAATGAGGCGGGAGGGGTGGGGAGGCAGTTTTTAACTGCAGGGAAATGGGAAGGAAGGGGGATTTGTGCGCAAAGGGAAGGACACTCGTGAGAAGATCGAAAGGCAAAAGTCGATTGCCTTACAAGCCTGAATAAAGCTAAGAAGAACCCCCGAGCTCCCAGTTCAGGACAGAGGACGTACAACCAAATCGAAAGGATAAGTCCCAACCACCTGGGGAAATGAGAAAGGACAACTAGGGGGGGGGGGGGATCTAGGGGTGAAAAAAAAAAAACAATCCAGAGTAAAGAAGACACTAATTAAAAAACGTAAATGAAACGATTTTCATCCCTGACTATGGAGGAGGGAAGATCTTGCTAAAAAAGGAAAAACGTCCATTGGGGGAGGGGACGTGAGAAAAGAGTGCACGCGTCTAATTCTTAAAAAAAAAGAATTGGCCTGTAAGCGCTTCTTCTAATTTGGTGTGTTGGGTGGGGGGGGGTGGGGGGGGGGTTGTTTGGGGGGGGGGGGGGGGGGGTGGGGGTCAAAACACTGTGAAAAAACAATGAGTTTCAAAAATCTCTCTCTGACAACCAACAACAGGTCAAATTATATATTTGAAGATACCTTGTTCGGAAAAAGGGGGCGCGTTCAGCGGGGGGACGGGACAAAAAAACACGGTCCAAGTGAAAAAGAGGGCAAGCGCTCCAGAAAAATAAACAATTGGGGCAGGTGGTTGTCGATAGCCCTGACGCTGTAATTGAGTCCCCTCTACTTGCTGAGAAGGAGGGACATTCTCTTACCATAGGCGTGGAGGAGGAGTAGAAAGCTTAAAATTGACACAGAAAAGGATTGCTGCAGGGGGGTTTTTACTCAAGATTGTTCGGGTAAGGGGGGGTTGTGCTTTGGATCAGGGGGTTGGCGGAAAAGGGTCCTTAAGGACAATAACGCAGCGTTAGTCAAGCGAAGAAAAAAAAAAAGTTTCAACGAAGACCTGAATAGACACAACTTCAAAACCAGAACATTTCAAACGCGCGGGCAAGGGAGAAAATACCGCAAGAAAATCGTTGACGTGGGTGAAGGGTCAGCAACGGAGGTCCTCTAAAACCTGCAAGAAGAAAATGAAAAAGCCCATAAGAAGTTGCAGCCAAACAGTTGAAGGTCTAGCCGGAGGTTATTCAAAAGAAATCCTTAGTGGGAAAAGGGCCCTGATAGACGAAGAAAGGGGAAGGCCTTGTCTTAGTCAAGGAGGGAAGAAAGTACTTAAACCAGGCAGGCTACACAGAAAGTAACGTCATAAATCGGAGAGGATTTGTTAGGTAAACACATAGGGTTTGATGATCGGTACAGACGAAAGGCATCAGGACCCGAGGATCTTGGGTTCGGAGCGTAGAATCGGAATCTCTGATCTTGCGAGGAAAAAAAGACACGAGTCGGGGGGACAAGGCACTCGCGGCATGAGGGAGAGGGGGGTTTGTTGCGTTTAGGGTTTTGGAGGGAAGGAAATAAGGGCAAAAAGGAAAAAAAGGGTCAAACGCTAGAGGTGGGAGAATGGCCATGGCATGGAAAAGTTATCCGTCATTGGGTGGACGGAAGAAGAACGCAAACTGGAAGAAATAGAAGAATGGGAGTCTACCCGAAAAAAGGCTTGCCGAACAGAAAAAGTTCGCACACGAATTCTTCATGGCGGATGAACGAACAAGGACGCTCGGGAAAAAGGGCGGACTGAGGGGGGGGTTTGGGTGGGGGGGGCGAGAGCTTAGCAAGGGTCTCGGAAACACAAATAGCACCGGGAGAGGACGAGATCTCATTAATCAATAAGGGTATCCATTTCTCTCAAATAAAAAAGTGAGGGAGCAATCACAGACGGAGGGAAAAGAAAAATAATCCACGATTCTGGAAACTTTGGGGAAAAAACATGGTTACCCAAGAACTCTTCGCTCTCCCTAGCAAGCCGGCTTCGGAAAAAGACAAGCCAAAAAAGAATTCGACTCGTCAAACTTCTGAGGCCCGCGCGTGAAAAGAAGTTCGTTCACAAAGAAAATTTGTGGGGGCAAAATCTCCGCAGAACATGTAGCGCTGTTTCTCCCAGGTTGAGGGGTTGATGTGGGTGGGGGGAGGGGGGGGAAACTTACAATGGGGAGGAAGGACATGCTAAAAGGATCGTCTCGGAATGTAGCTTCGGCGCTCAACAGGAAAATCGGAGCAAGCCGAGGCCATGCATGAGTTCCATGGGTCTATCAAAATCCAAAGAAAAGAAGGATAGCATCATTTAAGACGAGGAAAAAGAGGGGGGCTTACAGCAGGACAAAGGGAAAATTTAGGATCCTGGAGGGGGGGACAGGAACTCTAACTTCAACGGCTATTTGCCTGGTCGGGGAAAGGGAGTTTGAGGGGAGAACGTCAGGAAGGGGAAGAAAGGCGTTTCCAAACTCACCCGGGCTTGTGCCAATGATAACTTATGGGGGCATTGGACCCACTCAAGCCAAGTTTGTTGGGGGGATTCAACAGGGACCGCCACGGGGGATAATCGGGCAGAAAAAAATGAAGCCCCAATGTTGCTATAAACGCAAGAACCTTTCCTAAGAAACAGCCGCCACAGAACACGACATTCACCCAAAAAAGAAAGTGGGACGGTTAGCACCTTAAGCCCTGTTACCGCCAAAGGAGTTAGCAAAAGAAGGGAAGGGCTCGAGAAAAAACAAAAAAGGAGGGGGGAAAAGGAGAAAAGAGGATGTCAACCTACTAAAAGGGGTAAAAGTGATGCTGGGGTCCACTGAGGGATGCCGGTGCTACAGAACGAGGGGGTAATGTGGGGGGGAGGGGGAGGCTTTGTAAGAACCGGGGGGGGTCGGGCGCTGCAGCACCTTGAAAAAT
>Ga0179593_1607989_pt1 | contig 11522 bp, 14 predicted proteins | sample CZODoug2_1_08_16_FD_185931 | JGI IMG/M metagenome (GOLD analysis project Ga0179593, IMG submission 185931) | Vadose zone soil fungal communities from Angelo Coast Range Reserve, California, USA - CZODoug2_1_08_16fungal (PacBio error correction) | ecosystem: Environmental > Terrestrial > Soil >...
AGACATCTACCTACCAGAAAATGACAGATCGGGACCAAGGAAGAAAACTTGGTCGTCGGGTTCATCAAAAAAAGGGGAAGATGAGGCCGTGAGGTGATCGTCCATCCCCTGAATTTTCAAAATTGAAGAGAACGCGTCTTGTTTTGATCGACGGTAATATAATATTACGGAAACTGGGTCCCGAGAAGAGAAGGGAGACATAAAGAGGACTAGAGAAATCAAGGAAACGGGTGAAGGTAAGAATCCGATTAAAATCAACTATTTATAAGCTACTGACGGGGAAAAAAAAGTGCGGACGGCAAAGATTCTAGAGAATTTCAAAAGGAAAGAGGACGAATATGAGAGTCTGGGGAGAGCCATCATCCGTTAATTAGAAAATTGAAAAAAAGTAAAAGGAAAAAAAAGGGTCTTGGCCTCGAGAGCCTAAGGGGCTTGGGACAGAAGGAAAGGGGGGAAACATAGAAGCAAATCATTTCCCAATATAGGAAGAGGAAAAATCGAGGGAAAGGAGCAGTAGCACTTTTTTTTTTCACACCGCTCGGGGGGCATGTGGATCAAGTACTACAAATCTCACTTCAGACGTCTCTCTGATGGAGTTACAGAGGGGGGAGAGAAGTTGGGGGCTTATATTTCTTGGAAAAAGGGAAAAAAAAGCTGAAGGAAGGAGGGAGCGGACTACCATGGGACGCAAGGTTACCTGCCCTCGAGACCGAGCGTGAAATCCGAAATTCATAGCATTTTCGAACAGAGAAACAGTATGAAAAACCAGAAGCCAAAGGAAAAAAAGAAGAAAGGTAGACGTGTACCGGCATCAACTCCCCCAAGAGAAATGGACATGAAAGCTGGTGGGAGAAAATCCAGAGGGGCATTATCAGCACTGTATCCGCAGTTCTGAGCGGAGAGGGGGAGGCCATGGTGCGTCTGAATCTTGGTATTATAATTTAAAAAATAAGGGACTTTCAATGAGATGGCCACACGCACTGTGCAAATCCGCAAGAAAAAGAAAAATAGGTTGCAGAAGCCACCCGATCTGGACCCGTCACTGGGGGAGCAAAAGACGAAATTGGGACTAGGGGCCAACAAAAAAAGGAGGGAGGTGGAAAAGAAAAAAAAAAAGGGAAGATCAGACAAAGGGGAAGAATATTGGGCTTGGGGGGTCTGTTGCTATTTGGCGGCATCTAAAAGGCAAATTTAGAAGAAAATAAAGACGGAACCCAAAAATGGTCGAAATAACACTACTACGGAAAAAGGACTCGAAAATTAAGATACTCAAGAAAAAAAATCACCTGGGGGGGGGGCACGATTAGGGGATAGTTTATTGGCCAGGGGGGGAGCATAGGAGCATCGTAGTTAGGCGCCGCCAAAAACACCACAGACGGTTGGAGAGAAAGGCTGGCATATCACTCATTCACTTAATAAGAAAAGAAAGAAAAAAAAAGGGAAAAGGGGGAGACCAGGATCTATGGGGTTACGAAAAGAGAGAGGCAGCTCAACACACAACGGTATTATGTAATATGAGAGATGAAAAATCGAAACGGGGAAAGTCAAATCGCTCATTTGTCTCCCGCGTTGATCAGGAAGGAATATGGAGAGGATAATACTCGGAAGAAAAACAAGAAGGGAGGGTGGGCGGCGTCTTACAAAATATAAGGAAGGAGATTATCGATAAGAATAACCTTCGAGTGATCGCTGATGAGAAGTGAAACGAAAAATTTTTGTTGGGGGGGGGGGGAGTGGAAGGGAGGGAAACGGAGTAGGTGTCCTTCGAGAAAGCCGGGGGGTTTGACCGAATTGAAAGGAGTTGGAGACTGATTAGACATGCCAGGACAAATAGAGAAGAGGAGAAAAAGACCCTTGGTTCCTGTGGGGCAATGCAGGAAGGGGGGGGTAGTTTTTCCACGAACTCCTTTTGGTTAGGGGTCATCAAAAGCCAACCATGGGTTTTCCGCCGTTTGGAGGGGCGGAAACGCGGTGTGTTATTTGAAGATTTGGCAGCAGATGGTAGGCTGTGCCGTGTCTGTGAAGGGATGGCCCAAGATAACTTACGTAAAATTATAAAGAAAAGGAAGAAGAAGAAGGGGGGATAAAGGGGGAAAAGAAGAACCGAAGCTCTATCCATTTCATACTGCAAATTAAGGGAACAACAAAAAAAAAAAAAACACAGCTATTAAAATAAAGGGGTTCGGTGGGGAGTGTAGATAAGAACGCCCTAGAGATTGAGGCACAGTGGACGGCGGAACAAGGGTCGCGAGGAATAGTTGGCTTTGAAGGGTCTGTAGAAAAAACAAAAAACGGCGCCTGGCGACATTGCGTCCCAGGGGAAAAAGGAAATCGATAACGGGGGAAGAAATCGATTGCTAAGGGAAGGAAAAAATAAGCGTCTCGATGGGGTCCCATGGGAAGGCAAAAAAGAAGGACCCGAGAGCGGGAATAATTAAATTGAAAAACGTCAAGGGAAGAGACGGTGAAAGGAAAAAACGAGCTGGGTGAAAAACAAATGTACGTAGCGGACTGGAGGGGAATCCGCAGGGGAGGGGGACGGTGAGTACCTTGTAATTGACCTTCAGGCCCCAAACCCAGGAAAGAGGAAGAAAGCGAAGAAAAAGAGGTGCGACGGTCACTCATTGATACTTCACTCAGGGAAACGTATAGGAAAAAGTTTGAAATTCATATCGTCTTTGTCAGAAAGCAGTTTAAAGGAGCATCATAATGTTTATAATCGGAAGGAGAAAAGACACTCGAGGGTGAGCTCGTCTTTTATGGATCCCATCAAGTGGCTTATGGTCAATTTCCGTCAAGATATATGTAATGAAAAGAAGGAGATCAAGAAGATGAAGGGAGGTGTCTACTCTGATCATGGAATGTAAAGCGGGGAAGAGAGCTCAAGGGGCCTGGCGCGAGAATAAATTGTAGGGGAAAAAAAAAAAACAAATTAAGGAGTACCAGATCAAAAATGACGGGTATGCCCTAGATGGGAAGATGTCATGGGGTGGGGGTGGTCCGGAGCCGCAGTATGTTGGTTACGACAGAAGAAGGTTGAGGAAGAAAGTTGGAAAGGGAGGGGGGGGGAAGCCAGGGATGGTCCACGAAAGACTCTAAAGAGGGGATAACAGATAAAAACAACAACAAACAACGTAGCTGTAAAAGAGTTTAAGGGGACCTTGTCCTAAAGGGGGAAGAAAGAGTGGATTGGATGAGTGTTCTCTCCAACACCACTGAGATAGATGAAGCGAAAACTCTGGAAAAGAGGAGCCGAGGACTCTACAAACATTACATATAAAGCTATGGAAAGGGGTTAACGGATATCAGAAACTTTGTATGATAGTGTGCATCAGGGGAATATTGGAAAACGGGATGTTTCAGGAGTGAGATAGTCATCCCTCGGAAGAGTTAAGTACCCTCAGAGAGGGGGTGGGGGGAATGCTGGGGAATTACATGTAAGAGTGACGGGAGAAGTGGCAAGACCAGAGATGTCTTGATCAAAAAAAAAGTGAAGAAAAGTCAAAGAATAGTACTAAGCATATTCTAGGGGAGCAGTCTACGAGACCGTGCGAAAAAGGGGTAGTGAGTCCGAAAAAGGAGGAGGTGAAAACAAAGGAAAGAAGGAAGGCTGTCATATCTCTCGCTGGGAAAGGGGAGGAAGGTCAGCTTGTATCCCAGAGACAAAGTCGGGGGGGAAAAAGAAGAACTAAAAAAAGGGTCTGGTTCCTTAGGGGAGAAGAAAAAAGAGTACGGAAAGAGTCCAAAGGAGATTCAAGGCTTAGTACAGGCTACGTAAAAAAGAATCCTGAAACATCCGTTTGGGGTTTTACTTGGTGGGAAAGACAATACGCGTCAGCCACTTGACCAGGGGGGAGAAAGGGGTCCATGGACCAAGAAGGATGGGAGGTACCTTTTGTTACGCTACCCTGGGGGGAATCGGAGAAGACTTACGGTTCCTCCTTGAAGAAAAAAGGATCGGTAGGAGGGCGTTACCAGAGAGGACTATGGGACGACAAGGGGAGAGGGGCGAAGCCAGGAGAGCAAAAAGTCACAAGATGCATAGCATTCCGAATCGGAAAGTCAGAGAGAGGAAAGATGCAGAGTCTTCCAAGGATAAAATCAGTATAAAAAACGGGCCGGACCAACCCAGCCAAAAAAGAAAGGTCAGAATGAAAGATGGGGAAAACGCAGACTGTAAAGTATCAGCACTGGTAAGATACTTAGGAGGGCGTGTCAAGGCTCCCATGTTCGTCTCAGAGAGGGGAGCAACTTAGTAGTGATGAGAGGCCAAAAGGACACATCCAAGACAAATACCAAGAGGAGGAAAAGGAAACATGGAAGACCAATCTGGGTTCCCCTTCAATGGGGGGGAAAAAGGGACTGAGGATCAAACCCATGTTTCACCGCTTTTGGAGTAGGAGAAGGAAAAAAGCTTATAGGAAAAAAAAACAAAAGAAGATGCGAAGCAATGGACAAGGGGGGGAAGAATTTGGAGGAAAAAGGCAGTGGGTCTTCCTTTCGATATTGGAACAACTATTACGATACCCGACAACCAAAAGATGGTTCTCGAAGGACAAAGACGAGAGAAGAAGCATACAGACACAAAAAAGACAAACATGGTTGGGGCTCTAGGGTTCGGAGGAAGAGAAGAGGGTGAACTATTGCCATTGAAGTCTTCACGAAAGGGAATAGGTGTCAGCAAGGAAAAAAACCGTATGGGGGGAGAGAGGGATGCGCATATCACTGTTACTGATAAGCAGCAAGAAGGGAAAAAGAGACCATCTATTTTGAAGGGGGGGAAAAGGAGGATCAAAAACAACAACTTAGTGAGGGGGGAGAAAAATCAAGGAAAGAAGAACTTTCCAGATCGAGAGGAATGGAGACGTCAGATTCTATTCGGTAGGAAGAATGGAATATGCAGATGTACTATCAAAAATACGGTTGGAGGCTCTTACACTACCGACTTCATTCTGGGAAGGTAACTAGAAGGCAGGTAATAAACATGCCTTCGAGTTATGAGAGGAGGGGAGAGGAAAACCACCAAAGGGGGGGTTGTTGGAGGGGGAATTGGGACTAACGTATTATTGGGGGGTCCCGAAACAAAGGGTTGTCAGAGAAATTAGGGGGGGATACTGAAGACATGCCGACAAATAAAAATCTGAAAAGCCCGATAGACCCTTTAATGGGGGGGGAAGGGAATGGGAAAAGGGGTGGTTTTTTTCGTTCACGAGAATGGGGGAATTTTCGAAGAACGAAAGCAAAAAAGAACCCACATGGGGGGAAAGTCCGCCAGCCGGATTTTCTCATGAAGAAAAAGGGGGGGGGATTTTTTAACAGTGTAATTGGAAAGAAATGTTTTGTGCAGGAGGTGAGGAGGGGGAACTCAACTTTTAGGAGGGAGGATAAAAAGAAGGTGGGACCCATTTAAAAAGAAAATTCATAATAATGGAAAAGGGACGGGTACATGACCATTTTATTTTGGGAATACCAGGGTCTTTGGGGGGGATTCCGGGTAAGGAATACCCAGCGAAAGTTGATGGGAGGAAGGGGGGACGATCAGAGACAGGGGTCTATTTAAAGGGGGGCTAAAGAGGAGTTAAAGGGACTGGTGACTGGTATGTCTTCCCTGACTGGCGATTAAGGGGAAAAGCGAGAACTTCCCAATGGGAGGGAAATGACATGGAAGATCATGGGAAGTCTTCCTATGAGTCCCGATGGGCAAGAAAAAAAGTTAGATCACACATCTCGGTGAAATGAATACCAGATTAAGAGTTGGGAGGAAAAAACCCCGTAAAAAGGAATAGGAAAGAGGGGAAAAAAGTCACAAAAAAGAATGGGGAAAAAAAGTGGCGGAATGCTGTACTTACTTAAAGGGAAAATGTGGGGGGAGCGTGTCTCTGGTTTTCTTTACCGGTTTAGAAAAATTAGAGATAGGAAAAAAGACAATAGGGTTTTCAGAAGTTACGCAAGGGGGGGGGAAGGACACTCCGCGGGGGAAAAAAAAAAAAAAAGATCTACAGCCTGAGTATGTTCAATTCCTTGAGAATCTTGTTTGTGAAAGAAGGGGGGGGAAAGGAATCGGAATGATCCAGGGTTTTCATCGTTCTGCAGGGGAATGGTACTGCGCTATTAAGGGTGGGGACACAGGACATACTCGGGGGAAATGGGAAAGGTCGTCAAATAGCGGGAGCATTCAATCAAGCGGAGAAAGAGGTCAAAGAATCAGGATAAAGGGAAGGAAAAGGGCGGAGACAGAGAAAAAAGAACATACAAGATACTCTAATTGGGGGAAAAGAAAAGAAGACAGGACTGATACGCGGTACCATAGGTATGTTCAGGGCCTAGGGAGAGTGCTGGGTTAGATCCTTCAACGTCTCATTGGGGGGGGGAAGAAGTGAGGATGCAGATCTTCAATCAATGTCAGTTTTAGGCAGACAGAGAGGGCAGAAAGAACGCGAATAGAAGACTAGAGAGTAAGGAAAGAAAAGAAAAAAAAGAAGTAGAAGGAAAGAATAGAGATTTTACGATCCCGGCCGACTTTATGGGTTTGAAGACATGAGAGTTTTGCTTCGAAAAAAAAAACCGGTTAAGAATGGAAAAGGTTAAAAAAATAGAAGAGGGGAAACTGGATCACCAAAGGGTACATAAAGAATAACATACCAGAAAAGGGGGGAACGACTTATCATAAAACTTGGTCGTCTCGACAACAAAGTATAGAAAATTCAAACTGGAGGGGGAAGGTTGAGGGGGGACCAGAAGGTTAAAACGGTTTCCATGAGAAGGGATCTCAGAAACACAAAGAGGAAAAGGTTTTTTGGAGGGGAAAAGGGGGGGGACTTTGGATAAAGAAAAAAGAGAGGGACGAAAGAAAAAATCAATATCGTACCAAGAGGTCAACCCGATTTAGGAGAAGGAAAGAGGGGAAGGGAGAAAATCCGATTATCAACCAATTATTGGGATCGCAAAAAATTTTCGAAGGTGGTTAGGAGAAAAGAATTCTAGAGAATTTTCAAATTAGCAGATGCGGTGAGATAGCGAAAGAACCCGAGGAAAGGAAGGAATCCATTGAGAAGGAAAACGAGGAGGGGGGAATCATCTTACGACTCAGGGTGGACTGAGGGAGGTTAGCAAGGGGATAAAAAACTCAAAGGTAAAATGAAGATTCAATCTACGCTAAGTACAAAAAAGACGTACAGCTTTCAGGGGGGGGGGGGGGAGTGGGCTAAAAAGTAAGGGCGCACAGGTCCATTAGTAGTACTATAGAGGGGGGACGAATTTTGTCCAAGGTGGGGTGGGTACCCTCGGAAGAGTATCGCGGGAAAGGGCCTACATCGTAAGCATATTTAGCGTAAGAAGGGAAGGAAGAAGGATCAGGTGGGAGAGGAAAGACTCGAAGAAGGCGGTAAGACAAAAAGGACAGATTCATAGCATTCGATCGAAACGAGATAGAATGAAGCGGAAGACCACTTTCAGAAGAGAGAGGGGGTATTCAGTGGAGAAATTCATCAAGAAGCCCAGCCACCCAGAAGGAAAATTACCAAGAGATGGGGAGTGCAAAAAGGATGGAAGGAAGAAAGCCCGGAGCGATTCGGGGGCGGCCTGGCGGCCATAGATTTCTTCGCTCTTTTTAGGTCTCAGGGAAGGAGAACGTTTCTCAGTGAAAACCAAACAAAATGGCACAGCCCGGGGGAGCTGTCTTAAAAAGGAGGGAAACCATCCAAAAAAAGAGGGTTAAAGGGCGCCCAAATACGGCGGAAAACCCATTGATCGGAGGGGATAGAAAGAGACACAGAGTATAAAAGAAAAAAAGGTAAAAAATAAAGAAACAAGGGGAGAGTGTAAGTTTGTTTAGATAATATTTGCTAAGGTGGGGGATAATCATTCGCAAAATAAGTAAGGGGCCTTAGGACAAATGGTTCTCTAATGGAAACAGAACTACGAGGCGAGTCTACTCAACAGAAAAAAAAATACAGTGGGAAAGAAGTTCATGTCATCTTCGCGAGAATAATAGAAAAGTAATGCAATGGTAATTTCTATCATCTGAGTCTTGGGGGGGGGGGAGATCAAAAAAAGAACCCAGTATACTGGGGGGGAATCAAAATGCATATCACTTGGAAAAATTAAAATAAGAAGGGAAGGAAGAAACGAGGAACGGAGAAAGGAAAGCGAGGGGGTGGGCAGAAAAAGATGTCAAAGAGAGATCCAAAAAAAAAATTAAAAAAAGGAAGATAAATGCCGCTAAGTGCAAGGGAAAAAAAATCTATGGGGGACTCCGGCGGAGCAGTCGTCTGCGGATTATGGAATGCATAATATAGAGGGGAAGAGAAATGCCAGGGGGGGTTGTGTAAAGACAGACTACGGGATGGAAAATCGAACTTAAAGGGACAGAGTAAGAACATGCCGGAGAGAACGGTCAACATGAGGGGTTTTGTCTTAATGAGCTGGGGGGGAACAGCCTAACTGTAGTAAGAAAGGGGGGGAAAGGGAAGAGAGTTATTAGTTTGCCTCAGAAGATAGCCAGAGGAATAAAAAGAAGAAAAAGTTCCATTGGTGGGGGAAAAGCGTCCTGTGGGGTTGACTGGGTCACTCGACATGTGTTAGTTGGCTAGCAAAGAAATCGAGGGGTTGTAGCCTCCTTCCTAGGGGCTAAAAAAGAAAGGGGGGGGGGGGGTGACATGTACTTTAGGGTTCTCCGAATTGGGGTCTATCATCAAGAAAGGGGGTTAAACGTAAATATACTCGAAAAGTGGGGAGAAAACCAGGAAAAAGAAAGCGAGGAAGGGAGGATGATTCCATCTTATGGGGGGGGGGAAAAACCAGCTTGAAAATAGAGGTCGGGGGAGGGGTGATGCAGGGAACACGAATACCCGCGCGAACCTGATGAAGAGCTGATCTGACCGGGGCGATTTAGGTGTGGAAAGATAGGAGGGGGCTGGGGGGAGGTCTGTCTAAAGGAGAAAACGATTACATGGGAAAAAAGGGGTTGAGGGGGGGAAACATTCCTTACGTCAGACATGATTCAGGCGGAACTAAGTCGACTATTTTTGACCCAAAAAGGGGGAGAATATATGACCGAAAAAGAGAAGAAAAAAGATACGCCTAATGGGAAACCAGGAGGGGAAGAAGAGAGGAGAAAATTAAAAAAAGGAGGGGAAAAAAAAAAAAGTTAAATGATTTCCTTAGCGTAAGCTGAATCTCATGGAGGAACTGTATGGTGGGGAGTATGTGACAGGGGGAAAAAAAAGAAAAAACCAAGGATACGAAAGGGAAAAACACTCGGTGGGCGAGCAAGTTTTTGGCATTAGGATGGGTGAAAGAAGATATATAGACGCCATCCGAGGATTGTAAAGAGCTAGAATCTTTCATAAAACAACAGGGGAAAAAAAGGAGAGGAAGCCTGAAAAAAATCAATAGTTTGGGAGAGATTACTAAAACGCTGAAATGGAGAGGAGGAGACGTGAAGAGGGGGACTTAGAAGACAACTCTGTATACGATCGGGAAAATCCTCAAAAAGAGGCAGTAGACGGTAATCAATTCGAGAAAAAAAGTACTGGAGGGATTAAAAAAAAAAAAAGGGAAGAAAAATCGTGAAGGAATAAACCAAAAAAGGAAATTATGGAAACATTACTCGAACTTTGTGGGAAAAAGACGACCACGTGGGGCTTATACGGTCGGTCCATGAGTCATGAAGTCTATGTTTGTTTTATCTACAGGGCAAAGAGTCAGGGTTTCAAGAAGAAGGGGAGTAGTCATATCTTTCAACAGGAAGTTCGGGGGTGGAGCAAAGAATAAAAAAAATGAAAAAAAAACCATACTAGAAAGCAAGGGAGGAAAGGGTGGAAAAGAAAAAAGAAGAGAAAACAAAACACTTACAGGAGGAGGAAAAGAGGATGTCTACCCGAGCGTGAGTTTCTGTTATTGTGGAAGAAAAGGAGGGGGATCTCATCAATAGGGGGGGAAATCAAAGAAAGAAAACCAGGAAAAGATTAAAAAACAGACTGCGCAGCTTGAAAAACTTATCTAAACACAAGGACGGTCCAGACGGAGGGAAAGGCTTGGTCGTCTCGTGGGTTTCATCAAAAAAGGTTAAAAAAGAAAAAATGGGGGGAAAGAGGGGTAAATCACCGCGTTAAGTAGAGACATACGTCGAAACAAACGTAGTCTTGGGGAGAGGACATTTTAGTGGGGAGGACCGGGTCTAACTGCACTTTAGAACCGGCTAAAAGGTCAAATTTGCTCTACCCGATGTTACAACAACATCCATGTCAGCGGGAAGAGTAAGGAAGGCCGAAAAAAATAGGGGGGAGATGTACGTTTTGGAGAACAAGTGTTCGGGGAAAGGACAGATAGGGTAAAAAGGGAAGAAAGGAATCTAATACGATGCTGGGAAACATCTGCGGAAATCAGAAAAAAAGAGGGAGTGTGGAAACTATAGATCAAGGGTCTGGCAATAGTAGTAACCATATACTGACCAAAATAAACAGGACCATCCGGAAGAGAAGAGAAGCCAGGAAGTACACTTTGTTGGTCAAAACACAAAAGGAAAAAAACGGGTGGGGGAATGTTGAATTAGAGTAGAGCACTTTAGTTATCACTGTCCAGTTAGCGGGGGGGTGGATATTTTTTACTCGACCCAAGGGAACATAGGAGACTCGGAGAGCTGTGCGCTCTCTCCAGTAATTTCGCCGGGAGAGGAGCAGAAGGGGGGGGGCAGTCCTCGCTCCGGGAAGAGACGAGCAGACCAGGGAGGAATTCATGCATTCGCTCGAAAAAGGAAACAGGGAAAAAAGGAAGGATTCCATCTGACTCACACTGGGAAAGAAAGAATCCGTGGGTATTCCGTTGAGGCATCACAGAGAACCGAGTACAATTAATCAAGGGGTCGACAGGGGAAAAGAGAAGGAAAGACGGGCATTATAGCACGGGGTATCTGCAAAATGGCGTGTACAGGGAGTCCCCATAGTGACTCTCTGGGAGGTATCAGGAGGTCTACCACGGGATTCTGAATGCTAGACACACCGCAAAGAAAAAAAAAAGAACCAATCGATTGCCAATCCTAGGACACACAAAAGAAAAACACGATCGGGTTCCCGGGAGGGGTTTTACCAGACGGGGGAAGGCGAAAAACCCCATGTTCACAGAGCGGTGGAGGGGAGGGAAACAACTAACACGAGTATAAGGCGTGGAAAGAAGAAAAAGAAGCCTCAAGGAAACACACATTGGCCAGGAATTGGGGAGTGGGAGAGGGATTGGAGGGGGAGGCATTGAGGGGAGTCCAAACTCAGACGAGGAACCTCGTGAAAAAAACAAACCTAACAAGAGTCGAGAAGAAGCACCTCCCACAAAAGACCAGGTGTTGGGAGCCGCAATAAGAAACGATACTCGAAGGGAATGTTATTACTCAAAAGTGCGATCGAGTAATGCCCAGCGTAGTTGAAAAAAAACAGAAAATTGTGATCTCTGTACTAAGCATATAAGAAGAAATACAAGGAAGAGAGAAGAAAAGGCGAAAGGGAGAGAACCATGATCGGGGGGGGACG
>Ga0179593_1652129_pt1 | contig 11522 bp, 13 predicted proteins | sample CZODoug2_1_08_16_FD_185931 | JGI IMG/M metagenome (GOLD analysis project Ga0179593, IMG submission 185931) | Vadose zone soil fungal communities from Angelo Coast Range Reserve, California, USA - CZODoug2_1_08_16fungal (PacBio error correction) | ecosystem: Environmental > Terrestrial > Soil >...
GAAAGGGAAGAGAGGGATCCCAGCGCGAAGGAATCCTCCGCTAAAGTCTGGTAGGGACTCACCTTCCGCGGGGAGCACGAAACGAACCCTCGCGCTCCGGAAGAAAGGAAAAGTAGTCTCTACGTTCCACACGGGGAGTCGAAAAACGCCGTGTCTCGAAGCTATTGGCTGCAGTCCACCCACATCCGAGAGAAAAAAGGGAGCGGGGATCTCGGCTTGCGAGGGAGGAAATCGGGTTTCTGCTCGAACAGGTCGATGTTCTCCCTAAAGGGCTTGACAAGGGAAAAAAGCCACGTGCCGAAAGCCTCTAGGATGGAGGGGGGCCCCTCCTGCTTAAAGCCCGAAAGGTACGGGGAGACGTGCTCGTTCTTCTTCGTCAAGACAGAAAAAAAGAGAGAGGTAATGCGCTCGCGAGCAGGAGGAAAAAAAAAAGGGAAAGTCCCGCCGCATGGTACTAGGAAAGAGCGAATACGTCGCCTATCGGGGAAACGAACATGGCAGGAGGGGGGAAAAGCGGGCGTCCTTCGTCAAAAGAGACGCGAGCTCCGCTCAAGAAAAGGCGGGCGATCGCGACCGAATAGACACCGCGAAGCCCCTCCATAAAAAAGAGCCGGCGCGACGGCGCGAACAATCGACCTCGCGGGGGGGAGCCGTTCCACCCACATGAAGAGAGAAGAGAAAGGAAAAGAGCGCGCCAGACGAAAAAAAGGGAGATTTCGTGTGTAAGTTTCTCGGATCCCTGGAGAATCGGGGTTGCGCGAAAGAGGAGAAATGGCAGTAGGCTAAAGATACGCCTCTTAAACACGCTGAAAAGGTAGTAGCCCTGCTGCTCGCTCACCCTAGGGAACTCCAGAGAGGGGCCGCCCCTCGGGGAATAAGCCTTCACGAGGGAAGCAACCTTGTTCCTCTGTCAGGGATTGAAGACCGCAAGAAAGATCGCCTGCGGGGATAAGGAAAAACACCAAAAAAGGGGGGAAGGAGGTGCTTCTGCGAAAGGGCCAAGCCAGTTGCTCGGGAAGAAGGGGAAATTAGGAGAGGTCTATGAAGAGGGGGCGGGGCTGCTGTAAAAAAGCCTTTTCCGACCTAGCTCCTCATGGGACACTGGTACAGGAAGGGGAAAATTCGGCGGGCTCTGAAACAACTAGCCAGAGAGCCGTCTTCGGGGGGAGGCTCCAGAACCAGATCAGGGAAACAAAGAAATCTCGTCGGGGACGAAAGGATTGCGGCCTCTTCGAGGGGGGAAAAGAAGGGTTGTCGTACCATTCTCACCGAAGGGGTCCCTTCCTTTTCATCGCGTGCTGGGGGGGGCGATTGAAGGAGAAAAAAAGAAACCAGGGTCCCCTCCCCGTGAAATCGTATGAAGCTCCTCTCCGCAGTCCGGAAAACGCCCTGCCTTGGGGGGAAGGGGAAGCCCATCTTGGGGGAAAAAAACCCCAAAGACTTTTAAAAGTAAAATGTGCCCTGAGGGAGACGAATCCTGTTTCATCCGGAGAACAGTTCGCTCTAAAAAAACCTCCAGTACTCCATCGTCGCCGAGGAAGGAAGACACGGGGGGGGGCACGACTAGATCCACGAGTCCGCCTCCAGAGGAAACTCGAGCGCGACTAGGGAAAGTCTCCAGCTCATCTTCCGCTCTGGGAAAACCGAGCGCTATCTTGGCAGGAGAAGGGAAGGACTCGTCGACGGAGCCTTGCGAGCGCGAGTTTCAACAAGCTGTAAAAAAGGTCTCTTCCGGGGGGGCAGGGGGGACGCCAAGAGGGAAAAGGGCGCATGCATCTAGAGGAGGAAAATATATAATTCCACGCCCGAGAAGAACGGTGCTTCAAAGGCGCCTGGAAGCAGCGCCAATCTCCTGAATCAGGCCAGCGCCGACCTCCAAATTGTAGAAAGAGGGACACGGCCTCTCTTCGCACTGCAAAATCTTCGCTTCGCAAAGCGCTTACGATGCGCCTTGACGAAAGTAGTCGCTCTATTCTCTCGAGGGGCTGGAGGGAAAACCAGCCGGCGTGAGGCTCAAAGGGGGGGTCCCCAGGGGAAAGAAGAGAAGATGGTATGACTTTCTGTGGAAAAGAGGGTCGTTGAAGAACGTGCCACGTCTTCGTTCCCGAGGCATGAGGAAAGGGGCACGGCAACGGCCACGAAAAGGCGGTGCTCTTTGAAAGGAGAGGAAAAACGTCGCCAATGGCGGCACTTGCAAAAAACTGACGAGGAGAAAACTCGGCGCCCAAGAAAAAATGTTAACGAGACAACCGCTGCCTTCACAATCGAAAGGGTGAGAATGGGTCGAACAATGGAAGAAAGAAAGAAAAGAAGCACATCCGCTCCGTCAGACAAGAAAGGGGGGAAAAGGCCGCTGGTCTGGGGAAGACGCGCACGGGTGACAAAGGAGGGGGGACATCGCCCGAACCGAGAGGGAGAACAGCTCTATTGGACCTTGGGGAAAGTAGGCGCTAGTTTTTTGAAGAAAAAAAACGCGACCGCCCTCAGACCCAACTGACAAGGAACGAGCTCAGAACAGAGACGCACGATTCAAAAAAAGGGCGAACAACGTTCCTGCGACGGGGAAAAATGCATCCTTCCCCTCCGCGAGCTTATCGTGAAAAGAAACAGAAATGCTCCGGCGGAGGAAAGAAAGGCACGGGGAAGGGCTTCTTCTGCAAAAAAAAAGGAGAAAGGTAGCAGCTAGCTTTCAGGGGAAAAGCATGGCTACGACTGAGCGCTTACGGAGGGACCTACGGCTTAGAGAAGGCAGCGAGGCTTCGAAAAAGGCGTGCTATCACTTCAAAAGAAAAAGGGGGCGCTTCTCTATCTCTTTCCGCCCTCCCCCCCCCAACCCCTCTGCAGGAAAAAATCAAAAACTGCAGCGCCTTTTTTTTTTTACCGAGTAGAAAAAGCGGAGAGTCAGGGGACGTTGCGGAAGGAAAGAGAGAAGAAAAGCTGCGCATGCGTGGCTCGCAGGAGGGGAGAAAGGAAGAAAGGGAGGGCACTGGTCTCCGCCACCAGCTGGCACGGCCCAGTAGCTTCGATATAGCGCGTGAAGAAAAAGGACTCCGCGGCCGGGAAAAAGAAGGCGCGATCGCGAACGCAGTCCAAAAGAGAGGGAATTTCACCCTCTCAGAAAGAAACCACCCCAACCCCAAAAAAAAAAAAAAAAAAAAACCCCCCACAAAAAAAAAAAACCCCCAAAAGAAAAAAAAAAAACCGAAATAAGAAAATAAAAACCCAAAGGGGGTATTTTATTAAGAAGAACTAGAAAGGCAACAGGCTTCTCGAATGAGAAAGATGACCTAGGAGGGTCACTAGAGCCTCCAACTTCGCTTCACGGAAAGGATCACGGAAGACGCTTGCGAAAGAGAAGCACCTCTACTCTTTCTCGAGAATAGCGCACTTACTCCTATCAAGCAGGGAGAAAGATGCGCTATACCTACTTTCTCTTAACCGCACTCCGAGACCGCAGGGGGGGAAGGAGCAGACGACTTCGACGTCTCGCAAGGGACTTCGAGACTACTCGCGGCGAAAAAATGGTTCTCTTCCTCCTTTTGACTTCTGAGGTGAGGCCCTAAAAGAAAAAACTCGAAAGAGAGAGAGGTTTCCCTCTCTCGGAAACGCGACAAAGGGAGGGGGGGGGGGGGGGGGGGGGGGGGGGGGGGGGGGGGGGGAGGGGGCGGAGGGCAACACGGAGGAGGAGGAAAACAAAGAAGCTTGCGAAAAAGGGACAAAAGAGAAGGAAAACAGACTCTCCGCCGAAAGTCGTAAAAAAGCGGGACTCCCCGTCCGGAGGGCGACTACCCGCGCGCGGATCGTGGAAGGCGACGAACCGTGACACACGAAGAAGTCGAGCCGCCGCGCGAAAGGAAGAGAAGTCTGATTTCTTCAAGAGAAAAGGAAGACAGCAAGCTCTCGCTTTTCGGAGTAAAAGGGAGAGGCTTACTTTCGGAAAAGGGGGTTCGGCTCGAAAGGGGGAGATGTCTCACGCTCTACAAAATGACCTCCCGTCAAGCCCGAGGGGAGGAAGCCCTCTATTAGAGGGGGAGTGCCCCCTCAGAGGAAAAAAAAGGGCCCAGTCCCAGGGGGTGAAGACTTGCTCTTTCTTCTTCGCCCATCACGAGAGACAGAGAGCTATCCCGTACGGGGGGGAGGGGAGAAGAAGGGAAGTTCCCGCCGCATGTACTGAGAAAAAAACGGAGAAGACGTCGCTAGAAAACCCGACCATTTGCGCGCGTGGAAAGGAGGGAAAATAGAAAGATCTCGAGCGGCCAGAATGGTCCCCATCATCGAAGGCATATCCATAATCGACCAGGAAAGTGAGCAAAGACCGCGATCAAGAAAGGAAAAAAAGAAAAGATACTGCGCGCATCCTTCCGAAAGAATTTTTCGATCTCCTCTTTCCTCGGGGCCACCAAACACATAGATGGGGGAAGAGCAGAGAATCGAGACTCACCTCCGAGAAAGTGCTCTCACTCTCCTTCCAGTCGAAAGGGAAGGGCGCGAGGCGGAAGGAGGCACGAATCGCATAGAAAAAGAAGCGCTTCAACTTCTTAGGAAAGCGAGCCCCTCGACTACTCTCTCTGTCTCGCCGGAAAGATAATTGTGCCGGGAGAAAAAAAGGGAAGGGGCGGCAATCTCTAATCGTCCCGAGGTTCAAGCTCTCACGAGCTCTCCGGGGACTCTTTTCCCTAAAGGTTGACGATGTGCGGAAAGGAGCCCCCAGGGGATGCCGTCCCCGGAGAAAGGGGAGCGTTCGTGCGTTTTGGGAGGGTCGCGTTCCAGCAGTGAAGAAACACCTAGCGCCTATTGCCCAGGTTCAAGAGAAAAGGAAAAAAGGCCGGCGAAAAGGGCGGCACTGGAACTAGCCGCGGCGCGGCGCGCAGGGAGGAATCTTACCCTTCTTCCACCGCCGAAGGCAGCGGACGGAGCCGGAGGCCGGCGGGAGGGGGGGGGATTCCTTCCCCTGGAAAGCAACCCGGGAATTTTCTGTCTTTTAGCGGGAAAGAGGGGTGGCGATTTTCGAGGGACGTGGGGCACAGACGAAGGGGTCCTCTAGCAGAAAAACACGAAGACTCGGGAGAGACGCCACGAAGGAAAAAAGGGAGGAAAACCGTTTACTCGCCCATCGGGGGGGGGGGAGACCTCTCCGTCCTACTCGTAAGTGCACCGTGCCCTTTTAATTCGCGAAAGGGGGAAGTCCTTGGAGGAGAAGGGAGTCGTAGAAGTAACACCGGAACTATCACAATCGGCATCCTAAAGATACGCTTCTCACACAGTTGTTGTACGACAAAAAAGGACCACGCCGCCGCTCGCTCTCTCGAGAGAGGCTTGGGAGACGGGGGGAGGGAAAACGTCCGCGCGGTCGGGGGGAGAAAAAAACGTCGGAGCTGGCCGTCTCCAGACGCGACAAGAGATTTCTTCAGGGCACTAGGGGCGGGCGTCCGAGAAAGAAGGGGGCGCCGGGAAAGGAGTTCTCTTAATGGAAAAAAAAACAACACCTTAGGATGTGTATATAAAAAAGGGAAGCAGACTACTTGGGGGAGTCCTCACAGAATACGGGCCTCTGCGAAGATTTGAACCTCTCGCGGTGCATCGGGAGGGTGAGAATCGCGAGGCGGGCCGAAGAGAAAGGGAAGAGGGGCGCTCGCTGCCAGAGCCATACCACTATTCTCTTCTACAGAAAAAAGGGACGTCTCCTAGAGAGGAAAAAAGGCGGGACGTGGGAAAGGACGTCAAAACGTTACAAAGGGGACGCCGATGGATTACTTAGGGGGGGAAGGCGAGAGGGGGAAGACCAAAGGCTGCCACAAAAGAAGCATTCGCAATCAATTTCACGGCGTGAAGGTCAGGAGGAGGGGCTCTTGGCGGCTCAAAAAAAGTAAAAAGGTCGCCAAGGCGGGAGTCAAAAGCCTTCTCTCTTAGCTAGGGGGGAGTTGCTTTGCCCCACTGCTGAGACGAACCACAAAGGGCGGTCAAAAAGAAAAACAATCTCCGCGAATGAGGGGGGAGAAAGTCCCAGACAAGGGGAAGAAAAAATCGTCCTCTTCTCAAAAAAACGACGCGCTGTCCTGCCGAGGGGGAAAGACGGCCGATTTGAGGGGGGAAGCACAATCCGCCTCTCCGGCTGAGAAGGGTACTCATCGCCCGAAGTTTTGAAGAACAGCTCTATTGGGGGAAAGGGGGGAGTTAATCTTAGGAAAAGGGAGGGGGACGAACCGAAAGAGAAAAACACGCCTAAAAAAGTCACCCCGGCAAAAGGCGGGGAACAAATGCTCGCGGGGAAAAAAAAGAGGAAGTGAAACCTGCTCTTAAAAAAAGAGATTCTTCTTTCGCTCTGGAGAAAACTGCCTTCTAAAAGGGGGGGGGAAACGGGGACGGGCTCTGAGAAAGGGGAAAAAAGATGGCTGCCAAGTTTCGTCATCTAGAAAGTCTGAGAGGGGGTCTCGAGAAGGGGGAAGGGAAGTTTTCAGCTCGACAGAAGGGGGGGACGATCTCCTACGTTATTCAGAACATAAAAAGAAGCCATCGTCTTTCAAGGGCTATCAAAAAAGTAAAACCCCAGCCTTACGGATCTCTTCTCTAGAAGGATCTCAAAATCTCTCCCCATTCACAAAGGTTGTGTTTTCACCGAGGGGGGAAGGGGGAGAAGCACGCGGAGGGTCGCCTTCTACTTGAGAAGCCCTTCTCTCACGGCATAAGGGGGGCTGGAGAGGAAAGTGTCGACGGCGTTCCTGGGATCTCCTCCATCCGGAGAGTGGAAAATGAGCTTAGAGGAGTGGTAGGGAAGCGTCTCTGTTACTCAAGAAAGGAAAATCGTCTCAAACATGGGACAGTCTCCTCGGAAGTCTTCTCTTATGTTATGGGAGAATGGACGGCAGGGTCACTTGACAAAAAGAGGAAAAAGGAAATCGTACGGCTCGCGAGCTCATACAGAGCGATCTTTGTGATGGGGGCGATCCGTCGTCCTCATCTTCCAGCAGAGGAATGGGGCAGGGAATCCGCCGGAAAAGGGGGGACCGATTTCACGAGAGAACGCCAACGTCTGCGGAAAAAAGGAGGATCCCGGCGGCCGCGTGCTACAAAAAAGAAAAGGCAAAACGAGACTCTTGAGGGGGAGGGCCGAACCCAGAAGGGGCACGTACGCCGAGCACATCAATCCTAACTAAACAACGGAAATCTCTGGGAGTCGGAGGAAAGGGGGTACACTGGCCGCACTCCGCTGGAGGGGGGAAAAAGGGGAGCTCTCAATTCTACTATCTCTCCCTTCGTTGTCTGGAAGGAGGTGGTCGACACAAGAAAATAAAAAGACGTCTCTCGTTTGCGGCGGAAGGAGGTTTCGTCCAAAAAGCTACTGACTTTCTCAGAGGTAAAGCGGGGGGGTCACGGAGGAAGGAACGTTCAGAGAATAACAACAACAACTATTAGGAGGTGAATTCGAATCTAGGGAAAGGGAACAGCTCTCCTGAGAAGGAAAAAATCCAGCTAAAGTCGTCTAGGGAAGGAAAAAGGAGGACCTCTTATTCCGTCCAGCCCAGACTAAGGGAAGTAGGTTTCGAGAGAGAAAGGCATAGACTTTCCAACAAAAGAAGAGTACGAAGCGCTAACCAACGCCTTTCTCGAAGTGTGAAGGAATAAAGAGACAGCTCGGAGGAAAAATCTCGGCTTGCTCGTCTACGTGCGAGGAGAAAGTCGGTTTTCGGCTCGAAATCGGGATTCTCACAGGCTGCAGTGAAAAGAAAAGGGAAACGACGTTGGCGAAAAGAGGGGCAAAAATCTTGAAAAAAAAGGGAGGGGGACGGATGGCCATTCCAAGGAAGATGATTTACTAGTTCGTAAAAGGAATGACAGACCCACGCTCGCGAGGGAAAGGGGAAGGAGGAGGCCCTCGGTGTCGCAGCAAAAAAAAAGCCGCATTTCACTCCGAAGGAAGCGCGAAAAAAGCGGGGAAGAAAGCAAGTCGGCCTAGCTTCCGTTTAATCTAGGCGATCTTCCCTCTGAACTGGGGAAAGAAAGAAGGTGGCTTCGAAAAAGAATCCCTCCATGAAAAGTGGTCCCTCCATCGGGAGAAGGGCAGCAACCCTTATCAGAAGGAGCAAAGCACGTCGAATGCGAAAGGTCGTATAGAAGAGGAAACAACATGCTCTTCAACCGGTGAAGAAGAATCGAAAACGCCAGCGCCTCACAAGTGAATTTCTCGCACCACAAAAGGGGAGCCAGCCTCGGCGACAGGGAAAAAGAGGAAGGGGAAGGAAGGCGAAAAAAATAGGGACAACTCGCATTAATCGCGGGAAGAGGATCCCTCTATCACCTAGACTCTCAAGAAGGCGTTCCGTCCCTCTGGCAAAGAGAGAAGGGGGAGGCAAGCACCGGTCCTCGAGAGAAGGGTGCACGTCAAATGAGCGCTCTGTCCTGCTGGGTAGAGCAAGGGGAGGGCCGTTTTGACCGATTTGCGTAGGGACGGTTTCTCCATCGCATGGGATTCCTTCTGTGGGATACCAAGGCTAGAGAGGGTGATCCGTGGCGGGGGCGGGAGTTCGGTCGAGGTCCGATTCAATAACCAAGGGGGCCTAAAAGGGAAATAGAGCTTTCTCAAGGAGGGCGGCGGGAGGAAAAGCACCTGTTACATCCCTGCTCTGGAAAAAAACCAGCGGCCTTCGGCCATCGGGCCAAGAAGGGAAACGGTGAGCGCGGAGCGTATGGCGAAACGAAAAAGAGCTCTTCCCCTTTCGACCAGAGAAAAAAGGAAAAGTGTCGTTCTGTTAATAGGAAAGGGAGAAGGTTCTTCCTGAAGAAAAAAAGCAACCGGTCACACGCCGAGAGGAAGGGGAAAAGAGACGCGCGCGCACGTCTCGGAAAAGAACCACCATCCCGGGGAAAGGAAAAAAGCCCCCTCTTGATCAAGAAAGGGTGAAGCACACCTGGGCAAGGAGGGGGTGAGCATTCGCTTACGTAAGAAGAAGCCGTGATGACGAAAAACAGATGCTCAGAGAAGAGGGAGTGATCAAATCTCGCCGAGAAAAGGGACCGCTGCTCACCCGAGGGGGGGGGTTACACGGAAGACGACTCCTCTCTCTCCCCGGAAAGAAGGAGGCTCTGCTTAGGGAGGAAGTCGTCAAAAAAAGCGTCATCGTTCCGCGAGGGCTTGTCTCCGCTAGTAAGAAGACGCGAGCCGCTCCGTCGACGGAGGAAGACGCTGCGAAAAAAAAAAGAAAGGCGCGGCGCCGCTGCAAGGAGACGGGGGGGAGGGACGCCACAAGGGGGAGAAAAAGGCATCTCGAGAAAAAAAAAGAGGCAAAGATAAAAAACACTTCCTCTTCCTGCGGAAAGAACGGAGAAGGCAGCAAAAGAAGCAGACATCGCCTTGAAGAATCTTCCTACTCAGAATCGACGAGGCCTTTCCCGTAAGGCCAAAAAAGGCCACCGGCCGGCGCCAAGAGAAGGGAAGGCGACGTCGCCAAGAATAGCGCGCTCTAGCGAAGAAGAACGTTTGATCTCGTCAGGAGAGTGAGCACGGAGGGGGAGGGAACGAGGCGCCGATTGATGAACGGGAGGGGAAGGGAAAATCGGAAGTATCCCTCCTTCCAAGTCTGGAGGGAAAGGGGGGGCAAAGTGCTCAGCAGAGGAAGGGGAAAGGGGCCTCTTGTCGGCTCCCAAGAGAGGAAGAGCCAAGTGCTTTCTTCCCGGAAGAATCCTCGAAAAGGGGGGAGGGAAAAGGGGATTCCATACGAACTCGCCAAAAAAAGAAACGACGACAATCTCCGCTACAGGAGAAAAAGATACGCCGTACTACATCTCCGAAGTCCGATCAAGAGGGGAGAGTGCAAGGGATGGCTACGGCGATGGGGGGGAAAAGAAAGAGAAAAAAAGGGGGCTAGACCAGGCGCTGCGTGTGGAAAAAGAAGGAAATGTTTTACATCTTCTAGTCCGTGGGACAGGTGAAGAGTAGTCAATGACCTGTACGAGAAAAAGGAACTCCCGCACCGAAAGACGATTCCTAGACAAGGAGAAAAGACCCGAGTCAAAGAAAGGGAGAAAAAAGTTCTAGGAAAAGAAAAAGCAGTGGAACCTGCTCTTCAACGACGGAAGCGTGCGGCGCTTTTCGCACTACAAAACAGGTGCTTCTCGGAGACCGGAAAAAGGGGAAAAAAGAAAAGAGAATGAGCAAGGAAGGAGGGAGGGAGGTGCTTCGAGAAGGGAGGAATGCTCTTAAAGGATACTATTCTACTCCTCAGGGGGAAAGAGAGTCTGCGGAAGAAAAAAAAAAGGGGGCAAAGGCGTCGTGCGAAGGGGAAAAAAAAGAGAACCTCCTCTCTCTTCATTCGAGGGGAGAGTTCTCTAGGATAGGGGGGCGCACCAGAGGGGAACGCCTTTGTGTTGGAAGGGAGAAAGGGGGGGGGAATCGTCACCGGCAAAGAGGAAGGTGCCTTCTCGCCGAGGGAAGAGAGGCATGAGGCCACTCTACGGGCTTCGAAAAAGAAAGAAAAAGGAAAAGTCTTCTTGCTCTCAGGAAATGCGAAGAAACATTATCTTAAAAAGGGGACTTAAAAATCTAGGCGCTTTCGAGGTCGCTCTGTTCATGAAGAGTGACACGCTGTGAAGAGAGGGGGTCGGGCATGAAGAAGGGGGGGCTACTTCTTGGGGGGGAAGGAGGGAAGAGTACTTAGGGACTTCAAACCGTCGAAAAAGGTCGACTTTCTCGGCATCCCTCTCTACGTGTGATGGAGAAAAAGGGAAGCCATCTGTCACAGAGGAGAGGGAATGGCCATCCGCCGGGAGGGATCACGAGTTCACGTATAAAAGAGGCCTGCCTCAACGGTAGGAGAAGTGGAGTTACAAACAGGGAAATGACCCAGAGGGGAGGGGCACCGGGTTTTCTATCCTAAAGAATTTCTAGAGTTACTCCTAAGCCAAAATCTCATAAAGAAAAAGGAGAGAAAAAAATTAAACTTTCATGGTGACACATCCTCTTCCGAAACCGTCTTGGCGCGCATCGCTCAGAGGGGGAATTCGTGTGGGGAGAGGAGAAGCCGACAACATCCAAAAAGAGGAGGACTCCGGTTTTTCGGGTACACTCTGGAGAAAAAGGAAATAGAATCCCCGACGATTTCGGCGAGAAGGGGTCAACATTCTGCGCTCTTTTAGAAAATCTACTCCTAAAGGGAATTAAAGATAGAGAAAAAAAAAAACAAGGAGTAGGAGAAAAAAAGGAAGAGAGAATTCTTAAAGAAGCTGCTTTCTCTAAAAATACCCCCACGAAGGAAAGAAGCTCCCGAGAAAGGACGGGGGGGGGCGATTTCTGGACTCACCTAAGTGAGGAAGAGAAAAAAGAATCTGCAGAGAGGGGAAAGGCCGCAGTCGTCTCGACGTTAAAAAAAAAGGAAGTACGTCGAATCTGCTAAAAGATCCTGTTCCGCTCAAAGAGAAAATACGGTTTCTTTCAATAAAAAAGGATCTGTATCGGAGGAAGAAAGTGCAATCGGCGTACGTCAGGAAGGGGGGAGGGCTCGAAGAAAAGGAAAAAGGAGGAGGCGATT
>Ga0179593_1692026_pt1 | contig 11522 bp, 19 predicted proteins | sample CZODoug2_1_08_16_FD_185931 | JGI IMG/M metagenome (GOLD analysis project Ga0179593, IMG submission 185931) | Vadose zone soil fungal communities from Angelo Coast Range Reserve, California, USA - CZODoug2_1_08_16fungal (PacBio error correction) | ecosystem: Environmental > Terrestrial > Soil >...
CCTGGGAACCGTCTTGGGGGAAGGAGGGGTTCTTATAAAAAAAAAAAGGATGGGGGACCTATATTACTGCAATTATTTGACCCTTGCAAAAAAAAGGCGGCGTCCATTTGGTGTTTTAAAAAGACGGCCGGGGAAAAAAAGGGGAGCTTGGGGGCCTGAAAAAGAGGGGAATCTGTAATCGGCCACGAAGGGGGGGATGAGTCGGGTTTGAAGGGGGGGGGGCTGAGGAACTGGCTAGAAAAAAAGAAAAAAGAGTGCCCCAGCGACGGAGGGGAGCGGAGGTCATCGTTGCGACCGGGGGGGGGGGGATAAGGGGTTGGAGAGACGACGACCGGCGAGAAAAAAAAAGCCAGCGTGGGGGAACGGGCATGACCGAGAGAACGAAGCCTCAAGGTCACAAGAAAATGGCACGTGCTGCGCAAGGAGAAAAAGATGGTCCGGCCGGAAAAAATGCTGGTTTACAAAGGTCAAAAAAGACGGGGCCGCAGGCGCAGGTAGGCTTAGAGCCAGAGGGGAGCTCTAGGGGGAGGGATCGCTTTCAGGGAAAGGGTCAAATCGGCGGATCGCTGTCAGGAGGTTGAGGACACGGGCGGTGAGCAACCCACCGTTAGCTAAGGAAAGAAAGACAGATCCCGTCAAAACTCCGACAATCCTGAATGTGCCCCGTGACGTCGAAAAGGTAAAAGCAACGCCGCTTAAACTTGCCCGAGAAAAGGGACCCCTTGAGGGGGGGGGGAAGGAGGAAAGCAATCCTTGGGTGGAGGCGCTCGACCCGCTAAGAAAGTCGGGATTAACCCGGAAGAAAAAAAGTGAAACTTGCCAATTCGAGGGGGGGGGAAAAGAAGCTTTTTTTCGGAGGAAATGAATTGCCTACTATCATTTAAAAAGAACAGTCTCAAACAAGGGAAAAAAAAAAGCGAGCTACGGAGGGAAGAGACGATTCCTTCTTGTAAGTGGATCTCCTGCTCAAGACAGGTGTACAAAAAAGGGAGACCAAGCACATCCTCTCGATTCAAGAGGGGGGGGGGGGGAGGAGAGATTTTCGGGGGAGCCATCACCACGGCCCACGGAAGAAAACGGGAAAGGAACGTACGGAAGGAAGAGCAAACTCCTACGAGATATCTTTACTTTTCAAAGGAAGCCTGCAAACGATGAACCCGGGCCTTGAAGAGGGTCGAGGGGGAGGAAAGGAAGAGGCTGGGGAGGGGAGAAAAGGGACTCCACTTATCTTCCACTTTTTGAAGAAAGGAAAAAAAACCGATCCTCACAAAAAAAGGGGTACCGGATTCTTCGGAAGTGAAAAGGGGGAGAATTCCAGCCCAGAGGGCATTGCCGATTCTAGAAGACGGACACTCTGATGGGGAAAAAAAAGGGGGACAATCTAGGAGGGAAATGACGGACCAGAAGGACGAGTACTAAAAAGGGGCAAGACGGAGCTGAACTTTTCAATCTCGAAAAAAGGGAACAGGTCCCCATCGACAGAAAAAAGACGATCTACGGACAAGGGGAAAAAGGGGAAAAGGGAAGTGCGGGGGCCCTCCTCAGGAGGAGAGAAAGGGGAGGGAGCAGAAAGACAAGGTGAAAGGGGGGGAGTCGCCCCCAGAAGTGGATTGCAACAGCGAATTATCAAGAGTAAGAAAAAGAGCTTTGGATCCCATTGCCGGGGGGGGAGAGGGGAAAGCGAGGGCTATAAAAACAAGAGAGGGAGAGCAAGTCTCCTGCTGGGGGAGTTCTCGTTGCTGGAAGGGGGAAGGGAAAAAGGATGACTGGGAGGAGGGGGGGTGTGGGCTTCTGATGAACGTAGAAGGGGTTGGCAAATCAGCCTTTGGTTGGGGGGGGGAAGGGGGGAAAAAGGAAATGAAGGCTTCGGACTGCTTCAAAATCCGAGAGAGGGAAAGAATATATTTGAAAAAAAAAAAAAAAAGAAAAGCAGGCGCTCTTCTCAAGGACCAAGGAGGAAAAAAGGAAAAGACGGAAGACGGTAATAAATGAGAAAAAAAAAAAAGAAGGGCGCCCTTCATACTTAGGAAAAAGAGAAGGACAGCAGTATAATTGCTCAGAGAATAACAAGCCCGCTATCGTCTCCTAAAAAAAGAAAAAAAGCGAGAGTTTTCTTAAGATGAAAAGGAGGGGGAAAATCCACTAGGGGTGTTTCGAAAAAGGCAAAGAAATAAGATCTTGAGAGGGAAACCCGTTGAATCGGAGTAGGGCCCCTACCTAAGGAAAGAAAGGGGAGAAATTGTCCCCGTCGATAGGAAGGGGGGGGGAGATGGGAATCTTGTTCCAAAGGGAAAAAGGGAAGAGGATGAGAACGGTCAAGTCTAGAAGGAATTTCGCTTCAGGAGAGGGTCCTTCTGGTCCGGCCCAAGGGAGAAAGTCCCACGAGCTTTTAAAAGAAGGGAAAAGCAGCGTGCCGTTCCTGGTTGGAGAAGAGAACTTCCACGTAAAGGAAAAGGAAAGACTCCCCCACTGAGAGAAAACGCATACTCCGAAGGGAAGCTGTGAGATCGTCCTTCTAGTTGTAGAAAAGGATCCTGGAGCCGGAAAGGGGGACCGCCTCCAGCCTATGAATGAGGGGGGACTCCTCGACAAAAGAAAAATGGCCAGTGCCCTCGAATGGCATAGTTTGCAAGGAAAAGGAAAGGAGTCGAGGAGGAGTTTGCTGGCATTCGGCCGGAAGGGAGAAAAAGGGACGGACTTCTGGGGGAGGGGGGGGGGGGTCATATTCTATACCGATCGAAGGGGGAGAGAGGCTTTTCTTGGGAGGAAGGGGGGGAAGTTCGGCCAGTTTATCAGAGAAGGAAGTGAGGCGGGAGAAGGAATCGCGCGCCTGAGAAGAAGAGATTTTGTAGGTCCGGGTGATGACATTGGGGGAGGAGCCGACTACTTCTTAGTAGGGGGGGAAAAAAGGAGGAAAAGAAAACAAGCGTCTAGCTTGCGGAAATAAAAATGGCCGGGTTCAAGGTGCGAAGTGAAGGGAGGGGGGGACATACTTTCTGCAGAAAGAGCCCGGAAACGACACCCCCGATGCGGGGGGGCGAAAAAAAAAACCCGACGTTTTCACAAAGGGGGAGGAGGCATTTAAGCGGCGTGAGTAACCGAGAAGGGAAATTCACCTTCTGCGAGGAAGGGGGGGGGGGAAGGAGTGTTGACGGTCTGTCTCGTAGCGGTCGAGCGAAGTCGTTTTGGGGCTCACGCGCCAGGGAAAGAGAAAAAAAAGAACGGCCAAGACTCCAAAAAGGTTAACTCAGAGAAGCAGAAAAGAAGCGATTCAACGGGGTTGCAGCGAGGTTGAAGCTCCCTCGTGAAGAAGCCTACACGACCGGACAAGAAGCTCTCTGAACAGAAGAAAAGCAGGTGCATCCAAGTCCTAAAAAAAGAGTCGGGCGTTTGTACAGAAAAGAACATGTCCAGGGTGACCGGAGATGCTTAAAAGGAGGGGGTTTGGGGGGGGGGTGGGGGGGGGTGGGGGTGGGGAAAAATTTTGCACGTTTTTGGGGGGGGGAAGAAAAGAGCCACCGCTGCGGAAAGAAAGGAAGCGCTGGATCCAACAGAGTGGCGCAAAAAACAAAGAAGCTCTTTTCACGCAGGAAAAGGAAGGAGAGACAGTTCCTCAGCCCAAAGGCGAACTCAGGCCCTACTCATAAAAGAGGAAAAGGAGACCAGATCACGAATTTCTTCGAAAAAGGAAAGGCCAAAAGCCCTGTTCGGGGGAAAGGGAAAAAAGGGGCGCCGCCCGTTGTCCAACGAGCCAGATAATTGTTCATTCCTATCGGAACACCAAAAGGGGGAGGACGCCCCATCAGTTGCCTTGGGGAAGAGGGAAGTTCCACGATAATATAGAGAAAAAAAAAAGGAGGAGGAGGAAGTATAGATAGCAGTGGGGCAAAAAAAAACGGATTTGGTGGATTCAAGAGGAGGTACATCCTGATGCGGTTGCATTCGTTGAAAAGAGACTACTGAAAGGGGGACGCCCCTGGCGGAGAAAAGGGGGTCTGAGTCCTGGTGGGGGTAGATGACCTCAAATGAATTCCGGAAAGGGAAGTGGGGCCTTACGACCAGATAGAAAGGGCCGCCTAGACCCGAAGGGGAGGAGTCTCTATTCCGAGTCAGGGGGGCGATCCGTCAACGGCCAAGAGGATGTAGTTTCTCTATTCAGAGTGAGACAAAGGTTGATCCGCGGAATCAGCGGAAAATTTGGCTCATCTGGGGAAGGGAAAAACGCTGGCAGCCGAGCCCAGAAAAGAAGGGGAAAAAGGTACAAGTAAGGGCAGAAAGCTGCAAAAACTCCGAGATGGGGAGGGAGGGAGGCAAATTCTGGGTGAAAAGCAAGCGAGCTCTTGGACATGAAAAGAGGAGGGGGGGGGGAGGAGATCCGCACGAGGAAGATGCGCGCCTGCAAAAACGTGGGAGGAAAGGAAGGAAACTTGAATAAGAGATATCGGCGGAGTCGCGGGGGGGATAGCTTTAGAAGTGGGAGGGCCACCAAACCGAGGAGAAAAAAGTACAGAACCTATACTATGCCAAGAAGGGAAGAAAGGCGAGGCATCTCTAAGGGAGAAAAGAAATCTTTTACAAAGAAAAAAAAACCGCTTAAACTTTGCCCGAGTGCAAGTCAATCCCTTCGGGGTGTTGGTGGAGGAGGAAAAAGGAGGTGGTCGCGCCGTAGAAAAAGGGGAATACCCTTCGGGAGGAAAAAAAAAAAAAACGTGAGCATCGTGAAAAAAAAAGTCAGAGGCTTTCCGCAGAGAAATTGTTTTCGTAGAAGAGGGAAGGGCCGCCTCATCAGGAGGGAAGAGGACACATTCCTCAAATGCCAAGGGTCCCTTATAAAACAGGACCAAACCCTCGGAGGTTCCGCAAGAAAAGCGATGCCTGCTGAGGCCGCCCCGATACGGGAGAGAGAACTGGCCGCAGGTATTGGAAAAAGGACCCAAAGCACGCCGCTCGCATCCAGAGGGGGGAGAAGAGGGAGGGTCAGGTTCACTAGAAGGGGAAAAAGCATAACGCCATCCACCCCACAGAAGAAATGAAAGCCTACTCCTTAGACGAAGAAAAAACAGCAACTCCTACTATACTCTCGTGAAAGTTTGAATAGGCCATTCAAAGGAACTCGGGAGAATAATGTAATTTGTTTGTCAGGAGGGGAGGAAAAATAGAAATCTCATTCATAGGAGGGAGGAAAGCGTTGGCAGGCTAAAAGGAACGGCACTTTTGTTGGGGATAAAAGAAAACAGAGTCCTGGGGGGGGGATCTGCTTCTGCGGAATGGAAAAGAAGGTTTATAATTCAGACCAAGACGTGACGCGTAGGGAAGGTATTGAAAGAGATTTTTAGAGGAGGGGAGGAGGGGGACTATTAATGGCAGGAGGAAAAGATCACTTAATCGAATTAGGGTAGGGAAGTTCAGAGAAAGAGAATTTTTAAACAAGAAAAAGCTACACCCTGACTATCTACGGGGAAAAGAAAGGGAATTCTCTTCTTATTTGAGGAAAAAGAAGAAGGAGTTCGAGATAGACGGAAAGAGAAGTAGGGATAATGGGTCCGGGAATCAGAAAAAGGGTTTCACATCGAATGAGAGGAGCGCTAGATTGAAGGTGAAGTGTGTGTTTATGGGGACTATCGCTTGATATGAGAGCCGGTGGACGTTAGAGAAAGGGGGGAAAATGTCCGTTCTCGTTTTCGGAGAAGAAAAAGTTTCTGCCTAGCAGAAGACGTGGAGATTTCTTACCGTCCTTACGATGGGAAGGGGTGGAAATTTTTTTTCCTTGTTCCAGAAAGGAGAGGAATTCGTAGGAAGGGGATTCGAAAAAAAAAGGAGGGGATTATTACAAGAGAGAGGAGGAAAACGGCGTACGCATTCAGCCTGCGCAAAAAAGGCAAAACCAACTATTTGCAACAAAAGGCCCAGAGGAAGAAAGACAAAAAGAAAAGGAAGAATCGTAAAAAGAAACCCCTTACTAACGGAAAAAAAAGGGAAAAAAAGGGCTCGAACGTCGCCTGCTGCTCTCAGAAAGAAGAGAGAGAACCCTACCCCCACAAAGGAAAAAAAGCGATCGTTTGCTGAGACTTAAAAAAAGAAGAGGTTTTTCGACAAGGAAAAAGTCGAATACTTATCTTTAGGAATCGCCCCAAAGGGGAAAGATAATGCTTCTGGACCAAAACTAACGGTAAGGAAAGGAACTTTTCCCCGGACTAGGGGGGGGGTAGTCGATTGGAATAGGGTGTCCAAAAGGGAGAGACCGGAGAGAACTTCAGCTGGGAAGAAGGGAGCTTCCTTTTAGCCTTGTAACAAGAAAGCTCCCGACGAGAGGAAGGACTAAAAAGCAGCACGTGGAAGGGAGCTGGGGGGGAAAGAAGAATACGCGACGACACGTCCAAGGAAAAAAAGGAGAAAAAGGCGCGCAGGAAGGAAAATACGAGTACCAACGCCGATGGGAGGAGCAGAGTTTTCTCCAAAAAGAAGGAGGGGAGCCGCCAAACCTGAAGGGAAAGAGAATGCGCCTTCCTAGGGGGACGAAAAAAAAACCCGTAAGGATAGCTTTTGCACAGTGAAACTCGAGAAGGTGGAAAGTGCCCTAACGGAAAAGGGAAAGAGACTGCGGCTGAGGGGGGGGGGGAGAGGCTTTCAGGGCGAGGAAAAGAGGAGGGGGGGATGGCGTTGTCTAGGAGAAAGGGGAAATATCTGCCAATCTCGCAAACAGAAGGAAGGGGGGCTGGGAGAAGTGTGGGTTTATTAAAAAAGAGATGATTTAACTCAGAAGGGGGAAAGACGCCGGAGGAAATCCGTAGCTAGCTGGGAAGGGGAATGTCATTGAAGGGAGGGGGGCCATGCTGCCACTAGTCTTAGGGGCAGAAAAACAGCGGTCGACTGAGGAAAGAAGTGCAGGGTGCACGGAGAAAGTTCTCTGCGTTTTCCAGAATGGGGGGAAAAAAAGAAGGGTAGAGCGAAGCTACCAACTGAGAAAAGAAAAAAAGAAGGTTTCCCGATTGGAAAAAGGGAAAGAAGTTGAAAGCTGCGTGGAGTAAAAAGGCGGGCTACGGAAAAGGGGAAGGAGTGCCTCGAATTTGGGGGGGAGAGAGGGTATCTTTAGGAAGGGTAGCGAATCGTTTGGTGGATCACCGGTAGACATCCTCTCAAACAACTCAGAAGAAACGAGTATCATATGTACCATCAAGGGGAAAGTTGTCATCTAGAATTGAAGCTAAGGGGAGATCAAGACCTACTCGCCCGGAGAAGGGAAAGATCGATGAACTCGATTGTCCCCCAGAAGAGAAAAGAAGTAACGGACCCATCTGAGGGAGTTTGAGGGAAAGGGAAGGGAAATTTTATGCTGCGGGGACACTCTTCAGGAAAAAGGGAACGAAAAAGAGTTCTCAAAAAGGAGCCGATCAAAGTAGGGAAGGGGAGCCACTATACCTCGCGAAAAAGAAAGCCTCTCTTGTGCACGAAAGAATTGAAGGATCGCCCTTTGATCAAGAAAAGGGGGGGGATCGTAAGGTGAAAGGAAAAAAAAAAAAGGGAGGGAGTCCTATTCCCAGATCAAGAAAGGAAGAGGAAAAAAGAGCCATCCGCACACGGGAGGAGAAACTACGTCTTTGATGGAAGAGAAACCAAAGAAAGCAGCAGGTTTCCACCTCGAAAGGGAAAAGGGAGAGGGGCCCCCATCATCAAAGAAAGAAGAAAACCCCTCATTTGTCCGAAAAAGACGGAAGGGGAACTTGCCACTCCTAGATAGCTAAAAAAAACAACTAGGGTTTGAGAATAAGGGTTGGCAAAGGACCGGCGAACAGGGTTGCGTGCAACTGCTGGGCGAAGGAATTCACTTTTGCTGCTGGGGGTAAGAGGAAGAGCAAGGGCGAGTCTGGACAAAGGAGGGGCGTGGGGTTTCTTCTGCATCAGACGAACGGGGGGGAAGTCCTACATCGTCTGGCGCTTGGGGGATAGATAAAAGAGAAAGGAGGGGGGAGGGCCTATTACGAGAGGGAGGATTAACGCGGCAAAGGGGGAAAATGACCCATCGAGAAGGGGAGGGAGGAAGGGACATCTTGGCGACCAACGCTGGGGTAAGCTCTAAGCAAAGAAAAAGTTGGGCGACTCTGTTTCGGGCCAGATGAAACGGCATCGCCATCCAGGGGAAGGCTGGAGGCAAAACTCCCGAGATGAGGGAAAGGAACTCTGATAAAGGCTGGGTGAACCATCGGAAGGGACCAGGAATCCTTTGCAGGGAGGGCTAGGCCTCCACGGAGTGATCTTATGCGCTCTCAAACCGTGGAAAAGAGAGGGAGAGGGATGAAGGAGAAGCTTTCCGGGCGTTGTGGGGAGAGATGCTACTTGAGGTGAAACAAAAAGAGGAAAAGGAAAACCAAAGCACTAAGAAAAAAAGACTCTTCCACTCCTGATGTGCCAAGGAAAAGGCCGCCCTAAATCTTTTAAGAAAAACAGATGAAAACTTTCCGCACGAGAAAGGAAGGCGGGGGGAAACCCGTAGGTTTGGTTCTTCGGGAAGGGGGGGGGACGCTTGAGAGAGAAAAGGATAAGGGAGGGAAGCAAGGAGATTCACCCTCAGAGGAAAAAGAGGAAAGGCAATGAGTAGAAAGGACTGGAAAAGTTTTTGTCGGGGGACGGACCGCATATTGCCGACTAAGAATAAAGGCGGGCGCATGACACAACATAGGAAAGTGTCCGTACCTAGAAGAAGGGAAGAGGATTGCCTGCGTGAGAAAAATAAAAGAAGTCTCTTGCGCAGGGGAAAAAAGGGTTAAACCACTGCGGAAGCCTCTCGATCCAGATGTTGTGCGGGGAAAGAAGGTAGGTTCTAGAATAGGAACACGCCAGAAAGCCCATAAGGAAAGAACTGAAAGAAGGAAGGATAAGAAAAGGCTCCAATCCTAAGTGAGGGAAAGGAGGACCCTTGCAAACGATGAACGTAGATGGGGGAAAAAAGCTAGAATGACTTTTGGGAGAGGGGAGCCCTAGAATCGAGAAAGGGGGAAGCGTTTTCCTGCTCCACGGAGCAGTGGTTGGAGACAATATGAAAAGGGGAAAATAATCAAAGCGTCGGTGTACTGGAAGGGGGAAGGGAGAGCACTTTTTCTTACGTGCAGACCCGGTCAGAGGGGATGCGCGTATTAGATACTGAGGGAAAAAGGAAAATTCTTATGGGGGGGTTGTGACGTCAGAGGGGAAGGGACCATATGACGGATAGAGAAAAAAAAATTCAAGGACTTCATCTGACTTGAGAAGAGAAAGAGAATTTTTCCCAAGATTAAAAGAGACGAAAACCCTTAAAACGCTCCGGAGGAGGAGGAGTTTTCCAGAAAAAGCAGGGGAGAGAGCAACTTTTTTTTTGATGAATAAGGGGGGAAATATTTTCCTGGAGTAACAAAAAAGGGGATTGTCAAAAAGATGGATGTTAGGAAACTAATCTCTTTGAGAATAATTTTGTTTTTACTTGGAAAAGAGAGGGAGGCGCCGAGGAGAACACTTCTCCTGCTGTACCGTTCGGGATAAGGGGGGGGCTTTTAAAAGGTAGGACGGGGAGAAAAAGGGGGCTTATGGGTAAAAGAGAGGACTGTGGGCAATCAGCCGGGGTGGGGACTTTTCCGCGCGGGGACTGCGCGTACGGCTGCTGAAAAAAAAAAGGAAAACAACCCCAACGGGAAGAGGAAAAAAGAGAGTTTGACTCATTCCGTAGGGGTGGGGGGAAAAGAAAGAATTCTCGCGGAAAAAAAAAAAGGGATGTTTTGGACTAACAGGAGAATTTAATAGAAGCCACAGAGGAAAGAGAATAGTAATCCTTATTAAATCACCCAAAAAACGGAAAAGGAACATCAGGAAAAGGAAGGGAGATAGGGCCTGAAAAGGAAGATCAACCATAACCCCACCACGAAAGAGATAGTGGCTTCTCTGATGAGTCTCTGTGCAGAAAAGAGAGACGACCGCCCATTCAAATAGGGGAGGAGACCCTCCAACCCAGTTGATGGGAGAGAGGCCCCCGAAAGCCGACAGAAGGAAAAACTTTGGTCCTCCGGAGATGAGGAAGGGGAGATGGGACTTCAAAAAGAGGGAAGGAAAGTCCTCTTCCAAAGTAATGGGAGAGCGGAAGTTCATCTTCTCGGAGGGGGGGGGAAAAAGGAAGAAGAGGAACGACTATCTGTGAAAGGAGACATCAGCGTGATAAACGGGAGGGAAATTCATCTCATACGCGAAAAAAAAAGGGTCTGGACTTCTCCCTCCTTGGCAGAGAGAGAAGCAGAATCCGAGGAAAAAAAAGGGAAGGAGACGTCTTCAAGAGGTGTGATCCAAAAAAAAAAGGCTTACCTCCCCAGACGATGAAAGAGGGAAGACGGAGACCACCCTTCAGGATAGCGTGGCCGAGACAGTTCATCGTTTTTCCATGGCCGAAAGAGGAAAGAGCGAGTAGGAGGTGCTTGGGAGGAGGAGACGTCTTTGCTTTGGTGATGGAGGAAAAAATGAGGAACCGACTCTCTGCAATCGCGCACAACGAAAACTGGGGAGGTGGTCGCAGTGTGGAAGAGGAAAAAAAAGGGGGGAAAGAGACTAGGTTATCGTGAAAAGAGCCGAGGGAAATCCGTAGCTGAGGGGGGGGGAAAAAGGGGGGAAAGGGGACATTTTATTAAGGGTGTAAGGAATGGGGGGGAGGAAGGGAGGCACTCCTGCGGTCAGAAAAGGAAAGAAGAGATTGCTCTGAGAAGAAAAGAAAGTTTTCTCTGTGCGGGTTCATCAGGGGAAAGACCGGAGCCGGTGGTCGACGCAATCGACAGGGGAGGGGAGAAAATAATCAACCAACAAAAAGGGGAAGGTGAATGGCATCGAGGAAAGAGGGGGGGAGTACACCGCTTTCGGGCGAAAAAAGAAAGGAAGGATTGGAAGACGCAAGTGGGTTCGCCAGGGAAGCTCGGGCGGTCTTAAGAAGGACTAGGTGTTTTCTCACCGCCAGAGTCAAACAACTCCACGGAAAGAAGGAAATTCAGCTGCAGCATTTCAGAAAGAGGGATAACGGTTTTGGGCTGGACCGGAGAGAGAGTCCTACTGCCCGGCGGCCTGGGAAAGGAACAATTTGTAAACCAGCGAGGTGAGAAGAGGCCTTCCAGACAAGAGGAAGAGGCGGTTTGGGTCAGTAAGGGGACCTTTCTTCTGCGGAGATGCAAAAAGGAGGAATCCATCTTGCCCAAACAGCTGTAAAATGAGGAGAAGGGGATTCTTCGAGAAAAGGGGTGTCGCACATTAAGCGAAAAGGGGAACGAGGACACTTACTGAGAAAAGTGAACTCATCCACTGCGGAGAGGCCCTAAACTCATACAAGAAGGGTAGAGAAGATTAAAAAAATGATAAAAAAGTATGGAAAGAAAAAAGGGGATTCTTCCACCGGCGTAGAGAAAAAAAAATGGACGCCGCCTTTGTCCAGCCTCGCCAGCAGAAAAGGGGCAGTAATATCCGGTCCACCAGCAAAAAAAGACTGAAAGAAGGAACAGAATGGCCGAAGGAAAGAAAGAAAG
>Ga0179593_1722975_pt1 | contig 11522 bp, 8 predicted proteins | sample CZODoug2_1_08_16_FD_185931 | JGI IMG/M metagenome (GOLD analysis project Ga0179593, IMG submission 185931) | Vadose zone soil fungal communities from Angelo Coast Range Reserve, California, USA - CZODoug2_1_08_16fungal (PacBio error correction) | ecosystem: Environmental > Terrestrial > Soil >...
CACAAGAAGGTAGCTGCCGTCCGCGAAAGGGGAGTTCGGAAAAACGTGTGTCCGTGATCTTCTCTTTATTTTGAAAGGAAAAACCGCGGACGCCGGAAGGATGAAAAATCGAGCCGAAAATAAGGGAAGAGGACGCGTCACCGCCGAACAGCCTAGAACCTCCGAAGTGGGGGGCAGCACTTCGTCCGAATCTCTCACCGACAAAAAAGGTCAGGCCCGGAACAGGTGTGCCGAAGAGGAAATTTGGAATCCTTCTGAGGAAGGGTTGAGAGGAGTCTGCTAGCCTCGTTCCTCAATCAGTTTAAACAGCAGCGGGGCAGAGTCGTTTTTTCAGAAAACCCGAAGGTGGTGCTAACAAAAAATCCCTTATCAAGCAACTCCGCCGAGATGCATGACGAGTTATCCGGTCTCAAACTAGACAGAAAAAGAAAGAAGGGTCTGAGAAGAAAGGAAGAAAAAGCGACTCGCGAGGGCTCGCGATCATGAAAGCGACGGGTCAAGACGTGGGAGCTCGTATCTCCTGCCTACGAAGTCAGACAAAGAGGGAGGGCGTGAAAAGAAAAAAGAATTTTTAAAAAGGCCCGAAGGGGGGATGGACGCGCCCGCTAAGAACTAGGGCGAGGAAAGAAAAATCCGCTAAGGGCAGGAACGCCGAGGTATTGTCGTAGATGCTGAACCGGGGGGGAAACGACGAAAGGAGGCTGGGAAAGGCCGCCGCTGACGGCGATTGCCGGCGATAGGAGCTTGTGCTTTAACTCGAACCCCTCGCCAGCGGGAAATCCGTGTGGGCAGGAAAGGCCGTTGAGGGAGGAAAGGAAGGATCCTGAAGTGGGCTTCGAGGGACGTGGCGGCAACTCGACATAACCCTCTGACTCAAAGGATAGTCGACGAAAGGTTTACGCAGACTTGTCTCCCGACAAAAGAAAAGCCCCCACATTTGAAGAGGTTCCACGGTAGTCAAAAAAAAAAGGATAGAAAAGGTACGTTCAGAACAACAGGATGTAGGCTGGGAAGAAGAAAATTGGCACGACCGCGCTCGGCGGACGTGACCTGGGTCCTTCTTGGAGGGAGGTGCGAGAAACACTCACAGATAAGTCAAACGTTCGGGGGGGAAATGTGGGATTCCATCATGCAGCACCGTCTGGAATCAAGTCTGCATCAAATTCGCTCTTAAGTCCTCTTATGAGGTCGAAGGCAAGACATCAAAGATCCAAACCCCGAGGAACCGCTGCGATCAGCCCGCTGAAACGCTTACCTGAGACCGGGGAACTCGTCTCCGGCAATGCGAAAGTAGACGACTCAAGAGAAGAGGGGCAGGGGCAGGCGATCCGCATCATCCCGACATCCTCGTAAGGAAGAAACAGGGTTGGTCCTCATCTGGGAAAGGAAAGGAGAGACTGAACTAAAGTCAGACAGTTGCCTCTGCGGTCTATTCTGCAAATCCTCAAAGGAAGAGGGGGAGCGGGAGATGGTGGTCATGAAAGGTTTATCTGCTGCTCGGGGAGAGTCGGAAAAGAATAGAAAGCGAAAAAAAAGCGCGTCAAAGAAGGCGCCGCGATAAAGCATGGTGTGCGTCGCTCAACCGACCACGAGGCGATGACGTCACGAAAGATCTGAAACACACGGAGGACCTAGGAGAAAAAGAGGCAAAAAACGCTACGGAGAGGAGTGGGAGGGAGCCCTCGGGGCCGTCTCGGACCAATGCTTCGGCGTACTGCAGCGGGCTTGGACGGGAAGTGCTGGGGGCTCAGCAGGGAAATCGACTACTTAAAAACACCCCATGCAATTCTGGAAAAAAGGGAAAAGAGAGGAGGAAAGTCTCAGTATCGGGCCGCTTCGCAGCTTGTCTTCTGGGCCGGGGGGGGGAAACTGACGTTCGGAGACATTTGATCCGTTCCCGAAGAGACTGCAAGAGGTTACAGAAAATGGGGTCTTCGCTGGGATAGGGCAACGCCGATGGACACCATCCCTCTCTCAGTTGCGAGGGAAACCGTTAAAAGGGGAGTTGGCATCAAGAGTCCTGGGCGGATTAAGCGAGCACTAAACGTATGCTCCATAAGTCCCTCATCAGAGCCTTGAGGAGGAGGAATTGGAAAAAAGGGACTGGTCGTTTGAAGACGGCGTGCTTACTCTTACCGGAGAAGTCGAGGGGGACTGGGGTGCGCGAAGGGGGTCTCCGACACCCATTTAAAAAAGAAGAGGGGGGGAAGGGGTTAACGCGGGCTTCAGCTATTAGGGGGGGGAACGCGAAGCGATAGTCTCTTCGTCACTCGCCTAAAACGGAGAAGAGAGAAGCCGAGCAAGGTCGTCAACCGTCTCTATGGGGGATAGAGACCGCGTCAGACCGAGTTCACACGCGGCCCTCGAACAGATGAGGAGAATGAGGACAAAGGCCTCTCGGGAAAAAAAAACAGAGCACGCCGGCAAGACCCTTAACTATGGAAAACACTTGCATCAAGGGTGGGAGAATTTATGATGGGAAGGTCAGGGAAGGGATCACGTCCATCTTCCTCATCAATTACATTCTAATCAAAAGGCAAGCATCCAACACTTTGTGGAAAAAAGCAAACCTGCTAATATTTGGGTCCAATCGGGGACCGAGGCAAAGTCGTGAAGGAAAGAAGAGGGGAAAGCATCAGAAAGTAACGTCGCGGGAAGAAAACGAGATCATAACGCGATAAGGGTAGACCAGTCATCTAAGTTAAAACTAAAAGGGGAACAGCGGCAGCCATTACCTTGGCGATGACTACTATCTGGGAAGGGTTGGATTACCTGTGTTGGTTCAGTGGTCACGTTCTATTGCGGGAGCAAGCGGAGGGTCATGCCACGGCGGGGGGAATCCGAGAACAGAAGGCAAACCTTCTCAAAAAGGCATGGGAACGTTAAAGCTCTAGATGAAAGGGAAAGGTGTAGAGGCGTGGCCGTCGGCAGAAGGGGGAGAAATTTGTAGGGATCAGTATCTTGGGGGCCTAAGGGGAGGTCTCTTTCGGCTCTATCTAAGATCACAATAGCTTCGGGGATGAAAGCGAGCGCCGGGTGAAGATCCAGAATCGGGACGTCGCCTAGGGACCCCGCCTCCGGGTCAACCCTGGCAAAATGACCACCAAGGGGTTAGAGGGTCACGGAGCATCTTCTGATCAACTTCAAACGGGGTTCTCATCTTCGTCGCAAGATTTTCAAGCTGCGACCAAAGTGTAGAAAAAGAATAAGCCGCTGTGGCGGATCAAGGGAAAAAGATTAAGATAAAAAAGAGTCCACGGCGTCTCCGGAAAGACCTGAGAATCTTGGCACGATCGCATTAAAATTGTAAAAGGAAGAGGAAAGCTAAAAGGACCGTGGGATTTCGCTCGTAATCTGAGACGACGAATGCCGATCTTCTATTATAGGCCCTAAAAGAAGTCTGGGGGCGGGAAGGTTCGCATTGGAAAAAAAAAGGAAAACCGCATCGCCGCGAGAGGGGGGGGACCTCTGCGTGGCCGTCGTCTGCACTCCTAAACTCAAGTACTGGAAATTCTGAAGGCTTGCAGAAGAGACGCGGCGAAAAAATGTGCTATTTTGGGGGAGGGACCTTAGCGGAAGCAAGGGAAGTGAATAGAAGGGGGAGTGGAGGGTCGGAATCCACTCGTTCGAGGTGATTCAGCTCTATTTCATGGGGAAAAAAACCCCCAACACAATGATCGGTTGGCCGCCAGACGACTCGAGAAAAAAGAAAGAGCGGGGACGAAGCCGCGTCCCGCTCCGCCACCACTGGTCCTCTGTGAAAAAGACGGGCTTCTTGAACCAAACTGAAAAAAAAAACCAAGGGCCTCTCGAAAAGCAGGGGAAAGCACTTAGGGTGGGGTCCACCACGGCCGTACTAACTACCTCTTCGAAAAGTGTGGTTATCGCTCTCGCAAGTACCCGGAGTTAGGGCACCGTGGAGGGAGGAATTCACAGAAAAAGTCGTCCGGAAAGGGCGCTCATTATCAGGAAGCGTGAGCACATGGCTGGGATTTCGCACTAAAAGGGTTGAGGAGAAAGTCGCAGAAGACGAGCTCCCTACTTTCCCTATGCGGGACTATCGAAACGCGAATGATCTAGAGGGAAGAAAGCAGAATCGGGAAGAAGTGATGAAGACCATCGTCTTGGAAGTCGTCGGCGGATACAACAAAAAATGCGAATGCGCGGCGGATGGTCGGGAGGGAGCTCTTAATGTCTCTCGTAGAGACATAAACTTCGGTGAAAAAAAAGCGCGAGTCCGAACTGCTGCATCCCTCCCCGACAACTGGGGCCGGAACTATTACCGAACTCTATACCCACATCCTCAATAAATCCTTAAAAAAAAGAAGGGAGAGGAACACCCTGGATCGAGAAAGAGACGTTGTCGATTAATCGTCAGGTAAAGAGGAGGCCTCCGAGGGAAGAAAGCGACGGGGCGTCGAAGCTCGCGGCTCCGTCTTTTTCGCGGGATTATGGGCGCCCGTCGATCTAGAGAGCGTCTAAAGGAAGTATCTCTTCAGAGTCGACTTGGCCCCCGAAATTAGGTAATCATTTAGCCTAAAAAGGAAAAAAGCGACGGGAGAAAGGACGGCATTACGCATGTTTTTCTCTCTGTATCCATTCAAAAAAAGGAAGGATATAGAAACAAAAGCGGTAGCTTCCGTCCTTAAGTATCTGGAGGGACCACGTGTCTTCGTCTGGGGCCTATCCTCCTCCTTGGAGAGACCCCCGTGGAGGGGAAAGATCCACTAAAAAAAGAGAGGAAGTAAAAAGGCCCGAAGGATCGACGGTCTGCGAAAAGAAACCTCCTCGAGAGTCTACAGATTATTCGATGTATTAAAGAGGTCGCCTCCTAGCGCACCGGAAACGGAAGGAGGGGGGGAAGAGGTCTTGGGCCTCCTATATCCAGGGTGGGGGACGAAGGCTAACGGCTTGACTATTCTTATTAGGGGGAAGGGAAATCGATGGTCGGCGACTCAAATACCATCTGTCGGGAGGTATCCAAAGCGGGGTAGGGGGAAGCTTGTCAGGAGTCAAACACTACGTAGAGTACGACGTAAAGGAAAAAAAAGCAGCTCATTCCGCCGCGCCGATAGGAGCCGGCTCCCACGCGAAGACTGTCCAGACATTAATCACTCGACTTCAGAAAAAAAGGCTAGATCATGCGCGAACGGGGCTCTTCAGCGGTGAACGGAAGGGGAGGAGCTCTGAGGAAAGGGACGACACGGAAACTCGTGCAGTGCTCCCTGATCCTTTACTCAAAGAAGGCGCGACGCGCGATGCAATCGCGCGGATCAAAAAAAAAACGCGGTGCGGAACGAAGTGTCCGGATGGTCGGAGGGTAGACCTGTCTCCTTCTAAAAGGTCTCGTCCAGGCGTGGTGGAGGGCTGAAAGAGTAGAAAGGGGCTATGGCTTCCCTGGCAGAAAAAGCCGAAAAGAACAGGTAAAGAAGCTTATGAACGTTGGGTAATCGCGATCCATACAAGGGTGTTTATCATTGAGTCGGCTGGCGGAAAGAGCTTTAAAGGAGGGGAGCCTTGAGCGAGAGCGCATCAAAATCGACGAGGTCATGGATCCTACACCACCATTGTCTTCTTGAAGCGCGTGAAAAAATAAAAAGCAAGACTGTCGCCTGGCTGCGAAGATTAAGCTCACCTGTGCCGTCACGACCCTAACGCCGGCGACTGAACCGTGTCCAGTTTAGGAAAAGGAGGCCAAACGCGGGCCACTCGGCAGACATCTTGGCCTAAGGGGGGGCGATGGGCCCTGGGGATCCAGCATTCGCACCTAGGGCTCACTCTCCCTAGGGGGTGTACACATCGAGAAAAAGACTTTCTCTCGGGTCGTCCCCTTCACTACGAAGGAAGGAAGAAGGGCTAAAAAAAACCCCACCACATCGACTCCTCGGATTGAAGGTCCGGGGCGTAAATGGATTCCTCTATTTTCTCGCTCGGTCAGGTCGGGCCAAAAGTACTGATACTCGGTGCCTAACGTCCTCATCACGGGAAACTGTAAGCGGCGTAACGGGTGAGGCCTGCAGCTGCAGAAAAATTCTCTACGAATTCAGACTCTTCAAGGTGAGTTGTCCAAGGTCTAAGCCGAGACGTCCCTCTTCGCTCCTGAATTTTTTACATAGAAGATGTGGACGTCGTCACGAGCCGATACTCGAACCACTCTCGCGATGCTCAGGAAGGCGAGGGAGGGGGGAGGATAGGACGAACCACCGAGTTCTCTTTCTAACAAAAGGGACTTTTGAAACAGAGGTCAAGAAGCTGCTCCTCCTTACACACTCTCGAACTGGCGTGGGAAAGAAGAGAGGGAAAGGAGAGGGTCTGTCGTCCGAAGGGACTCGTTTGAGCCGGTAGGGGTCGACTTTCGGAGCGCAATCGACTACTGCAGAACCAAGCCTGAAGCTTCCATCAAGAGGAATTCAGAAGGGAAATCGGGCTCGGCTCTCGAAACTTCAGTCGAGGTGCCGGGAAACTCAAAAAAGCTCAGGGAAGTTCCTGCTCGAGGCGCGGCCAGGGAGAGAGTGGAAGAGAAGACGCGTCAAGGTGGAACGTCCATCGAAGACACCCACTCGGTTAGACGTCCCACGAAGGGGGGTTGACTATTATCTTGTTCATCCCTCTCGGGGCGGAGGGAGGGGCTTCTGGAAGGCCAAAAATGATCGTGCAGATCAGAAACGTGCTCCAGACATTCCCATACTGTCAATAATCCATCCTTGAAGAAACCGTACGCCCTTTAAAAAAGTGCGTTTGAATTCAGCGTTGCTCTAAGGGAGGACGTCGGGGGCTTAGGGCAGGCCGGGGTGGAAAAAGAGGTGTCGCCTCACTGGACAGCTTGGGGGGAGAAGCGGTTCAGAAGGAATTAAGTTGAGATAAAATCGCGCGCGAAAAAGAGGGACATGAGGAGGGAAAAAAGCTCGAGAACCAAAAAAGGGAGAGGAGAGAGAGATTTGAAGCGAAATATCATTTCTCTGGGCTAAAGAGAAAGGCAGGAGATATAAGCCGCGTCGAAATAAATTCACCACCTGGGAGACAGAGGAGGTCACCTTCCGCGCCCCGGCCTCGACAAACTTCAGAAAAAACCTTCTACGTAGAAAGAGGGAATGGGGCAGCAGGTAAGGCTTAACTTGGAGGAGTATAGCTAAAAACTCTTGAAATGTCGGGAAAAAAAGGGGGAGGAAGAGACACAAGGGGCGCATTCTCTGAGCCCGACGCGAGCGGGGAAAACCCACGAACTTCAAAGGGGAGTTCTAGAAAAGACGCCAATTCCCACTCTGGGTCGTGACCCGATCAGCGGAGCATAGATCTAAAATCTGGGGGGAAGAAGAAACCCGAGAAGGGACCGCGATCAATCGATAAAGAAGACGACGGATAGGAACGAATGTTGCTCTCGGCCCAGATACTGGACGAGTAGTTTTCGTGGAAGGCGGGGAGGAAAAGTCGAGTGCATGCCAAACTTCTTCTCAAACATTCTTACATGAAAAAACACGGCGACGCAGCCTTAGATGCCCGGCGAGGGGCTACAGAAGCAGTCTGAGGAATGAAAGAAGCTTCTGATTGCCCCGAGGAAAATGGCGGTGAGCAGTATCGGGTGGGCGTTTTGGATCGTGGCTCTGTAGTAATCTCGATAGACATATCCAAGAGGAGGGGCCGGCGCAAAAAAGAGCGAAGTGGTTCGAGTAGGGAGCGATACTTCTAACGATAAAAAAAACGCTGGAGAAACACCATCTACATCTCTAATATTGAGCCTTGTGGGAAGGAGAGGAAAGGAGGACAAAAGACATTGATATCTTCAAAATTCGTCTCGCCGAGTGCAGAGGTCAAATTTTGGAGAGATGCGAAGTGATGCGGATCGACGACGAGTATATTACTGTCTAACGGCGGAGGAAGGCCGAAGGTCTCACTATAGGAGAGGGGCCTGGAAGGATCTGCATCTCGAGGAAAAGTTTTTCGGGAAATCAGCGTCGGATAGGGCCCGGCGAAACTCCGAGGAAAGGGAAGATCGGCGAGGGGGAAAAAAAGGAACCGAGGAGAGCTGAGATCGAATTTTCAGAATGTAAGCCCACAGCCAATAAAAATAATTCAAAGGAAGTGCCTATTTCGCTAGGACTCCTAAACTCATTACACATCACGCCTGACAGGGTAGGGGGCCTTCCGGGAGGGAAGGGGAGAAGGCACCGACAGGTTTACTACTAACTTCTCTCGTTTAACTTCTCTTGAATTTACTGCGTTGTGTAGGATATAGATTAACATCCATTATGACGGAGAGACGTATTGAGGGCGGAGAGGGAATTAAGTACGCCAGCAGGAACGCGATCACAATCCCTAGAGTCTACTTTACTAAAGAAAGAAAACCACTTATTGATGGCAACCTGTCTTCCTGCTTCTTCGGTACAGCCGAAGACCGAGCCGGCAATCGCCGAAAGGCTGCCTTTCCACAATACCACCTGAAGTCGTCTACTAGGGAGAGCAATCAAAAAAAGGAGTCGACCCTTCGTTAGATCGATGCGGGCCCATCTATCGCCTAAGGGGGGGGGAAAGGAAGTCAAGACAAGCGTGAGAACATTATAAAGAGATGGAAAGCAAAGAGTTGGGTCTACTTGGCTCCGTCAAATGGGAGATCTATGCAGGATGAACTATAAAAAATTCTCTCATGATAGATCCGGTGACGCTCTTAAGGGAGGGGGGTTAAACAGCGGCTTGCCTGTCGGGGCTGGACCGGAGAAACTATTCATGAAGGTCGCGGGCTGGGAGAGGGTAGGGTAAGGAGAAGCAGAACTTCTTTTACTAGAAAAGCCCGCGCCGAGCCGAGCTGAAAAAAAAGGGGAAGAAAGAGCCGCACGAAAATCGAGACCCACAATCTCAGACTACTGCGGACGCATCCTTGCGACGGAGGAAACGCTAACTTAGAGGAAGAGGAGGTGAGCGGAATACTTCTTTAATACCAGGGACTACTTAGGGGCGCGAAAGAGAGTATCTCAGATGGGGGGGAAGAGTGGACCCGTCGATCTGAGGCCGTCGGTCGGCTCGATAATTAAAGCTTCCTACCAAGAGGAAAATAGGAAGAAAGAAAGAAAGAAAAGTGAAGAGTAACTCTACTTCTCTTACGGAAGGATACGTAAAGGGGGGGGGAGGCCTTCGGTAGGAACAACTGGAGAAAAGGAGAGAGGGCGAGCACAACTGTCGTAGCTGCAATCCTCACCTCGGGAGTACGTTTTGTCAAGAACTATAAGGAAGGAGACCCTCGTAGAAAAAAAGCTTAATCCGGCTGATAGGCCGACCGGGAGAGAGAGAGATCACTGAAAGAAAACGAACCAGCGAGCTCGCGAAGCACGAAATAGGCCTTCGAGTTGAGAAAGAAAAGGCCATCCTCGCGCACCAAGGGGGCGTCAAGCGACAACGTCTGCTGTGGCCTACCAGGGTGTTGGAAAAGAAAGCCGGGGGATCCGAAGGCGCTGGGGAGGATGTGCCTAGAAAAGAGGCTTCAGCACAATGGGGAGGGGAAGTCATCAACTGGAAATAGCGCGGGGAGGAGCTTAAGGGGAGTAAAACCTAAAAGATCCCTTCAGCTCGATCCGAGTCTCTGCAGAACATTATTACAGCCAGAAAACTTCCAGAAGAGGGCTGGAATCACTCACGACTTCAACTAATGCGCGACGAAACGTTGACCGGAGGAGAGAGAAGGAAGGCGATCAGTGAACTAGGCAACTGAGGATCTCGTCGTCTCGACTTCCTAATTGAAGGACTTGCGAAAGAAAGCCGGACACTCTGCTCTGGATCATGAAATACCCCCGGGCTTAGGGAGAGCTGACTGGACGGTGCTTAAACTGTGGTGGGAGGTTGTCCGTGGGGGGGTCGATAAAGGGGGTTTGGAGGAAGGGGCAGTCAGCGTCGTCGTCGTGGTTGAAAAAGGCCCAATTTAGGAAAATAGGGAGGGGAAGAGGCGGCTTTCTCAGATCAGAATGCCGCCATCCCGGAGCGTCATAAGGGGGAGGAGGAATCGTCCTCGCGTCCGAAGAGGAGGGTGATGGGAATTCTATTTAGGGAAAGGCCCTCGGAGAATGTAAGAATCCTCCCGCAACACAAACGCTACTCTGTAAGAAACCAAACAGAAAGGGACCACCAAAAATGTTCTTCTTTCATCCGCAGGAGGGGCAAAGGGGGGTCGCGACTAAAAAAATCGACAACCTCGTCGGCGTCTTCGGCACCTAAGGAAAGAAGAAGTCGAACCTTCCTTCTTTTAGTCCAGCCGAGAGAACGAGAAAAGGGAAGATGGGAAGAGGCGATGGCAACTGTGGCAAAGCATTCTCACACTCCATCTCACGGACTCAAAAACGCTGAGAAGATGATGTAAGCTCGTTAGTCCTTCGCCGGGAAGCTCCGACAAGGAACGTCTTAAAAAACCCCCGGTCCTCGACGCAGGAATTCAGATCAGAAAGAGAATCAAAACCCTCTTAACGTCGGGGGAGGAGGGGAAAGGGGAGGGAAGGGGGGGGACGACTAGCCTGTAGGCAGCCGTCGTGACGAACTCATAGGAGGAAAAATCTAAGAGAAAGTTCCCTCGGCATCCCGGAATTACCGACTAACACCGTTGAGATCAAGGCTTGTCTTCTCTAAGTCAAGAGGAAAGAGGAAAAAGTGAGGGAAGAAAAAGTTGAACTTCTACATTCTACTCCTCTCCGGAAAAAAAAAAACGATCCTCTAGAAAGAGGGAGGTCACTGAGGGGAGAGTCGGAGAGGGTCCGGCGCCGTCGTCACGGCTTCTACTCAGGGAACAAGAAGAAAGTTCTAGGAAGCGATCGTTGTTCAAATCTCGCTCGACCAGCTGCCGAAAAGAAAACGGAAAAAGGAGGCAAAAAACTTGACTCGAGGGCAATCAATCCTCGTCTACACACTCTAGAAGAGCCGTAAGAGCGGGTCAAGCTGTCCAATTCTGTCTGCCCGCAAGGGGAAAGGGAAAGGAACGATTGGAGCAGCTCGCCAAGGTGCAGAAAAACCGATACTTTAAGAAGAAAGTAGTCACATCACAAACCCATCGTTTCATCGTCCAGTACGGGGGGAAAGTGACCAAGAGGAACATGATTCAGGGTCGAGGTGCCGTGGCCCTTTGAAGGTTCTTGCAGAGAGCGTGAAGGAGCTCGGTTCCTCTTCAGGGGACCGCGAGACGGTGACTATGGGTGATGCAGAAGGGGAGAGTACGACTTCGAACGAGTGGGAATCCGGAGGGTGGGACACACCTCTAAAATTGGCTCAGCCAAAAAAGTGTTGACCTATCATGGGCTGATTAAAGGCTCCTCCCTCTAGGCTGCAGGAGCGTGGTCAAAGGGAAACCAGATACAGTGCATCCCCGTTTCATCATAATTATGCCTCTGGAAAGCCAGGGCGCTAAGAGAGGGGGCCGGGTCTGGATCCTTCCTCTGAGATTACGGGTGCGATTTGAAACTAGGGGAAAGAGGGTAAAATTACGTAGCTACTCGGGGTGACGATATAAGTTAAGTCACCGATAAGTGAAAGAGAAAAGAATGCAGAGTTCA
>Ga0179593_1374138_pt1 | contig 11521 bp, 9 predicted proteins | sample CZODoug2_1_08_16_FD_185931 | JGI IMG/M metagenome (GOLD analysis project Ga0179593, IMG submission 185931) | Vadose zone soil fungal communities from Angelo Coast Range Reserve, California, USA - CZODoug2_1_08_16fungal (PacBio error correction) | ecosystem: Environmental > Terrestrial > Soil >...
GGAAGGTTAAGAATATACCAAGAACACAAGAATGTCTAACCGGAACTTCCCCAAGAGTTTTGCGGCGCCGCCTCGGGAGAGGGGATCAGGTGGAAAAAACGTGGGACAGACCGAAGGGCACGAAAGAGGAAAGGTGGGTACCAAATCTACTACCTGAGGCGCCAACCTCTACATTGGAAAAAGGCTACCGACGAAGGGGTGGAGTTCCCGAATAGAGGGAGGGTACAAAAAAAAGAACTTGGTAGGAGCGATAAGCCCAAAGAGCGAGGGGAGAGAGAGGAATGAAAGGACATCCCCGATATACGCCATGGGCAAAATGCGTTTCGGACAACAACGTACCTGGGAATCCACGGGGGATAGAAGGGTGAGTCCGGGCGGGAAAAAAGAAGGAGAAAACCGTTTTTCAGTCAATCAACTAAGCCGTTGGTCAGAGGAGGTGGAAGAGCGATCAAGTTCAACGTGTCGAAAGGGAAGGGCCGCGAACATTGCCCGCGAAAGAGGGGGAACAAAAACGGTCTGGTTTCGAATCGAGCTGATCAACCATTTTTCAGGGAGAGAAAGATAAGAGAAATAGCGACAGGCAGAGAGGAATTGGGGGAAGAGAGGAAAATCGGGGGGGCGAAGGGCCCTCTCTAACAATTCGCTGGAAAACAACAAAAAAAAATGGTGACAGGGGGGGATCCGGAGAGGGAGAACTCAGTTCGGGGGGGGGTGCGGTATTCCCTGACGCCCGTTCAAATTCGTCCCTTTTAGACAGTCTTTAAGAAACAGGGTAATCCGAGACGCTGAAAAAAAAAAGAAGAATGTGGGGCGGTTCATGGTAGGACGAGGGGGAAAGAGAAAAGGAGTCTTTTTTTTCCTCAGCAAAAAACTATGTATGGGTTGAAACTCTTAGGTTGGGGAACTCAAGTGTAAAAGTCCGGGAAGTGAAGCACAAAGGCAAAGACGGCAACACTTCTGGGACGGGGTGATCGAAAAGAAAGGTCGCCTGACCGGCGCGGTCGAGTAAAATCATCTAAGTAAACCAGAAAGCAGCAGGGCGGCAACAGGAAAGGAAGAACAGAAAAGGATGCCAACAAATAGGAAAAAAGAGAACACTCGCTCGCAGCGGGGGAAGGTCGGGGGGGGGGGAAAGGAAAGGGAACAGATCCCGCCCGCGAGTGAAGACCGGCAGAAACTTATCCTCTTCTCTCAAGAATCCTTGGAAGAAAAAGAAAGGGAAAGTGAGAAAGGCTTGGGCAAACATTTAAAGAAAAAACCCACCCTTGCTGGAAAAAGAGCAAGGGGGGCAAGGGAGAGAGAGAAAAAACAAAAAAGGAGGATGAAAATAGATATATACAATTGCCATGTCAAGGGTAAATGGTGCCCCATCCGAAGGTGACACCCCAGGGATAACACGGCGTCCAACTGGTCAACCAAGGGAGACCCGAAGAGCGTGAAAGCAAGATGACATTCTGCAGGTCAGAAGAGCGGGGAGAAGAGGGAAAGGAGGGCTCAAAAACCACCCTACCCTTCCACAAAAGAGAATGGCCCCCTTGATCACATGGAGAAAAACGATAAACTAAGCACTGGAGGGGGAAAAGAAAATAAAGCAATAAAAAGGGTACTTCAAAAAAGGAGAGGCTTCGGAAAGGAAAAAAGAACACCGCGATCGCATAAAAACGGCGCACTCAAGGGACAACCTGTGATCGGGAGGACCGGTTGAGGGGTGCTCAAAAAGAAAAGGAGAGGGTACCTCAAAGTGGAGAGAAAACAAAGAGCTGGTTCAACGAAAACCACTTCAAATATTAACGGAAAAAACAGACCGTATCCGGGAAAGGGACTCAAAGGAAGAAAAAACAAGGAAAAAGACAAGACTGGGAACCGGCAGCGTGAACGGCTGGCGGGGAAGGAAATGGAAGGGGTCAAGTTGGGGGGAAAAAGAACGGGGAAAGGGGGTTAGAGGGGAAGAAACAAAAGCTAACCGGCGTACGGGAGCAAAGAAGAGAAGAAACACTTACCCTACCAGGTGCAAGTGAAACATAAACTGGACAGGACGGTCCCCGAGGAGCTTAAAAGACTGAGGCACCGAGTCCATCTAACTTAAGGGTCATAGCCAACAAAAGGAGGAAGAAGAGAAGAGGACAAAAGCGACGTCCCCGCCGAAACAACAACGGGCTAATTTCTTAACGAAAAGGGAAGGAGGGAGGTGCACCCCATCAAAAAGGCACGGGACAGGAGAAAGAGAAAAAATCCTGGACAAAACTGGACTCACAACCAGCTTGGAGAAGGGGAGAAGTGGGGGGAAAGGATCAAGGAAAATAACAGCATCGTGCAAGAAAACGGACGAAGGGAAACAAAAGTCGTCTGTGCCGGGGCCAATTTTAATCCCACCGGAAAGTAGATCGAAAAGCTCCAAGCAGGAAGGAAGGCGCAGCTAGAACTAGATGGTGGTCTTATACATGGGCATCCAAAACGTAAAAGAGGAAATCACAGATAGGGGGACTTAAATCGGATCAAAATGGCGTCTCAAACGGGAAAAAAGGGAGGAAGGTTTCTCACTAAGTCTGCTATTGGGTACACAAGCATTGGAGCAGAGAGAACAACGAAGTCGTGGCACAATAAGGCAGGATGGGGAAGCAAAGGGGGAGTGCGAAGAGAGGGCCTTTCGACATTAATGTTGTAAACGTCTCACATGAAGTGTCCGGGGGAACTACCAAAAAGAAAAGATTGAGCACCGAGGAAAACAACACGAGAAATGCAGGAGGGAAGGCGCTCTCCTGCGAATCTCAAAACGATTCTTTGAAAGAGAAAGAAAAGGACAGAACTAGGGAAAGGCGATAGGGAAGAAAAACTAAAAGGAAAGGAACTGGAACTTTGGGAAAAGGATCAAAAAGGAATGATGGAGGGTAGGCCGAATCTGGGAGGGAGTACATTGAAAAAAAAGAAGGTGACAACTTGCGCCAGCCGCGTACGGAAAATACAAAGGAATTCTTGCGGCAGACCATGGAGGGGAGAGGAGGAGGGGAAGGGAATGCAGAGGGGGAAAAAAAGGACCAGAAAAAGAAAAATCAGAAAAAGAAGGGGACTGAGCCTTCACGACCACGGTACTTGGGGGTAAAACATCAACAACCTTAAAATCTCAGGGAAAAACAAAGAAGAAGGTCCTGGAAAGAAGTGCAATTATGAGCTTAATCATAAAGATTGGGTGCGATGGCGAAGAGGGAGAATTAAAAAGCCTTTGGTGCAAGGAAGACCGAAGGAAAAGATAAAGGAACAAAGGGAGCTCGGGAGAATCGTTAGGTTTGGTGTACAGGACCGCAAGTGCCGAGTGCAGGAGAAAGGCGCGCAGGACGGGGAGACAGCTTTCCCCAGATCCGGGGGCGACCGGAGGAATCGTACGCAGGGAGGGTGGCCGGTGTCGCCTGAAAAAAGGAAGTGGAAAAAAGCATCAGACGGGAAGGAGCAAAGAGAAATTTTATGCTGAACTCAGGGTTTCATCCGACACTGGGTACGGAATCAAAAAAGCAAAAGCGAGGGTAAATAAGGGCGGGGCAGGGGGGGGGGGAGGGTATAGAAAAGGGTGACCGAAAGAAACAGGTACACAACCACTCCTTAACAGGGAAGTCGCCAAAAAGCCAGACGGTCCGGAGACGCGAGGAAAGCGGATACAGAATAAAAGCGGGAGTGGGGGGAAAAAGGCTGCAAAGTCTCAGGGAAAAACCAACTGGTACCATGAAGGAGTAGCATATTTACAAAGGAGAAACGGCCAGCAAAAACTGTCCGACTCCGCTGAGGGAGTCGAAAAGGGGTCACTGCGCAGGGGAAAGAAGAAGAACAAAGGCAAAGGGGGGCCAAAGGGAACTATCCTTTTATTAATCCTGCGTATCCGCTGAGGGTCAGGTCAAGGCAAAACGAAGGCTCAGAGAGAAGAAAACGAAAGGAAAGGAGTTAATCTGTCCAATATCACCTGACAACGCGAAAAAGAAAGAGACGAAAAGGAAAGGGGAATCTAGGAAGCAGGGAAGGAACTCAGGGAGCGACAGGGGGCGAACCTCTGACAGGTTCTCACTAATCTCGACGACTGTAACAAGGCAGAGACCGAGGGGGATAGCAAGGGTCGTGATATGGGGCCAATCAGAAAAAATGCGGTGGGGGGAGGGGGCCTTCTCTCAACGCCAGCACGGGAACAAAGAGAAGCGGTGAGGAGAGCACACACAAAAAAAAAAAACCGGGGTGACCACACAGGTCAAAACGGCCCAAAAGCCTTCAAGCGCACCTTCAGGAAACCGATCTGAAACCAAAAAGAGAGCGGAACCGAAAGTGGGAGCGGGGGGAAGGAGAGCTGGTGACCTTCCAAGCATCGGGAATCTATCCGAGAAGTGAGCGAGACCCCGGACGAGGAGGGGGGAGGAGCATCAGAGGGACAAGGGGGAAAAAATGCCGGCGACCTACTCACCCAACGTTTTGAGACATGGCCTGGCCGAGGAAGAGTTGAACGACCCCTTGATGTCTACCTACACCTAAGGGAAAATGGCCGACTAATCCCGCTGGCCGGTGGGCGAAGAAAAAAAGGAATGGTTAACATCTGATGCCCTCCCTGCTCTTAACGACAATGGAAGCCTTTCAGGGTCCCACATACGAAAGCCGGAGAAGATTTCGAACCAGACTGTAGAAAAAGTAGCTCACAAAAACACAGGGAGTAGTAAACGCTCTACCTCCGTTGAGACATCCGGAAATAAACGTCGACAAGAACTCTGTGTTCATAAATCAGGCCAAAAAAGGTAAGGGAAAAAGGTTGAATAAATGGAACCAAGGAACTTCAGAGGAGACAACCCCCCCGTCCTCGATGCATCATTAGATACGAGAAGGCAGACAGTTAGGAAACGAAAGAAAAAAAGGAAGGCTCAGCTCGACTCAATCGCCTCCATTAATGACATACCTAAGAAATGGCAAAAATCGTGGCCACGATCCGGTTCGGACTCTCCGTGAGGAAAGGCTAAAAGAAAGAAAGGGGAATAGAAGGGAAAGGTTGTTGAAAGGAGGAGAGACCTTAATAAGAGTCCAAGGAAACGCAGCCCTATAATCCAAGGAATAGGGGTCGTACAGCGAGAGTGGGTGCAATAGGTTCTCGTCCTCGATTATGAGGGGTACGAAGAAGGGGGGGAAGAAAAGTGGTTGATATACTCGCACACCGGGAAGTCTCAGGTAGAGCGAAGGGGCTTCCGAGCCTCAAAACCTAATGAAGGCTGGAGCCACGAAACAGGATGAACGACTAACGCGGTGCCAAGGTGGAACAGAGGGGGAGAAAGGGTGGAGCAAAAAAAGGGGCGACACAGTCGCGAGGGTTAGTGGCACGGTAAGCCTTCCGAGACGACTCTAGGCGTCGGGAGATTGTGGGGGGGGGGGCCAAAAAGGCGTCAGTCTCTGCAATATGCGCAATGAGCGGAGGAGAAAGAAAGCGCTGGCACAGGTACCCCCTACTGGACTCTGAGGACATCGGGGTAAAGGAAGCAAAGAGAGCACGGGAAAGGGTGTGAGCCGGCGGCTCGGCAAACAGACCGGGGGGAGAGGAAGAGGGCCCAAGAAAGAAAAAAAAAGTCGAGGAAGCTGGTTGACGGTGGATCCGTGGAAATAGGATACCTTCTAGGACCGGTGAATTTCCGTTGCGAGACGACATAAGGAACACAAAAAACGATTAAAAGGTCGAACGCGTGTCATAAGAAAAGGGACCGGCACTAAAGAACGGAAGGTGCAAACGGGGAGAAGGACCTAAATACTGGTCAATACTGGCACCAAGGAGGGGGGGCGGGGAATCCAGGGGGGAGAAAGACACAAAGCATCCAGACTATCGAAGGGACAGCGCTGTTAAGAGAAAGAAGGGTGGGGGGGGGAAGGACCCTCACGTCTAAAGAACAACAGCCCAGAAGAGAACTGGGAGAAGTGACCATTCTTATGGATGGGCTCTAAAGGAACAGGGGGAAGGAGCCCGAAAAACCTAATAAGAATATGTGCGGAAAAGAGAGGGGAAAAGTCGGCACGACGGAAAGAAGACGGGAAGGAAAGTCATAACGTCTATTGGTGGCTGAATTCAGCGCCTGGTGGAAGGAAGAGCAAAAGGCCGAGTGGGCAAGAGCGTGGAAACGTCAAGACTGTCATACATGGTTCTCCATCGCAGACCAAAGGTGTCACTCTAGAAAGATCTGCACGGGGGAAGAAACAATCAGTCAGGGAAATGGAGCGTCAAGGGAAGAGGGACCGAGGATGTTACAGCAAAAGGAACGCATCTTCCTGAATGATACCATTGGTGATAGGGAAGATTGAATGGCGGCCCGGAGTCTCATCTGGAAATCAAAAACGTCGAGGAGTCCGCGAGCATGAGGCAAAGAATAACAAGGAATTCTCAAAACATTGGTCAGAAAAAGGGAAGCACCGAGAATAGACACCGCAGGCGAATAGGGAAAAAAAATCGTAAGAAGCATGTTGACCGCTGGAGAAAACCAGGCTCAAGTGGCTCTTGCTAAGTAGCGAGGGGTACAGCACCTACTGCATCGGACCTAGACTGGTATTGGGGCGGATACTTACCGGTGCGGTATCTGAGGCAGAGGAAGTCACGAAAGCAGTGGAGAGCGTGTGCGAAAAAAGTTCGATCGAAAGAATTTGCCTTTGGCTGAAAAGACCTACAAAAAAAAGGATTCTAGAAGGAAGAACAAATAAAAAAGAGCGCCCCGTCCGGGGCGTCCACGTCGGGCCACAAATGGGAGAGGGCGCCAAGGGTGCCCCAACGTGCCCGCAGGAATAGAAACAATAGGGAAAGGGGTGGCCACCAAACGCCGTGGGGTCTCGCAAACAGGAGTGTCCTTAATTACGACGAACGGAGTGAAAGTAATATCTGGGTTTTAAAAGGGGAGGAAAAACTGATTGGGCAACCGAGCTTTGGGACACATACACATCGAGTATGAGGCGCGACTGAGGGGGCAGCAAAAGTCCTGGGAAAAAAAGGGTGGGTGAAACAAGAAGGGGAAACGGGGACACAGACCTAAAAAGGTCGATAGTATCAATCGACTACCTCTGTAGAATCCGTAAGTGAAACCCAGGTGAAATCACACCATCGCGGTAAGGAAAATCAAAAGACAGAGTTGGGAGGGGAGGTCTCCGAGACCATTCAACGTTTCGCAGAAGGAAAGGCGCATAAAAAAGGCCAAGGAAAAAAAATTGCAAAACAGGATGGGGAAAGGAACGGTTAAAAGGCTACCATGGGCGGTTCGAGTATCCCTCAACATGAACACCCTGCCGTTAGTTGAGAAAGTCCTTGGGGGCAAGCTGACTAGGGGCAAAAATCGGAAAAGAGAACCAACACAACACAGGGGGGAAAAAAGGGTCCAGGGACGGCAGGTCAGGAACCGTAACCTACTTCTGTGTGTGCGTATTCAAAAACGACGCCCAGGAAAGGGAACGTCCTTGAGACCACCGAGGTGAACAGACCCTTTGGATCACATTAAAAAAGAAAACCGCGAGAAGGTCATTTGATTTGGAGCGCTGGGGACCGTATGACCCTTGATGTCCATATATGACTAGGGGGGTGAAGACGCGGGGAAGAAGACGGGGGGGAAAGCTGAAAAGAGAGGAGCCCAAGAAGGAAATGTCAAAAAAAGACGGTTCGCAAAAAACGGAGCACCATACGCAAATCAAAGTTCTTGTTCCAGTGGGATCAAGAAGGCAAGCTCGGAAATAGGCCTAAAGGCTCAAAAATAGTCGGGAGGACCAGACCCGAGAGCGTCGACTCAGCCAGTGAGGTTAAAAGAAGAGGCGACCGAGAAAAAAACAGTAATCAAGGGACACTCGGCTCGCTCGGGGGGTAAGGTCAGGGTTTGTCGACGCACAGAAAAGACGACTGCAAACGGTAGGAAAAGAGCGAACACCGCTCAGGCAAGGAAGAGAAAGGAGCCTCGAGACCTGGACTCCTAACCTGAGGGAAAAAAGGGATCTTCAGGGAAAAAAACTACACGTTCTTCTAAACGAGATCAGGGGAAAGGTTAGCCTCTTCAAAAACAACAACTATTCTTAGTAAAAAAGAGAAATCTTCTACAAAAACGTTGCGTTAAAGGGACAACCGAGCAAGGGAAACGCCCAGTGCGCCATAGGACGTAAAAAAATCTCTGGTCCCGGACTGGCGGGACAAGAAGGAAGGGAGCGCAGGAAAAAGGTGAATCGAAAAGAGGGGGGCGGCAATAGTTCTCTTCTCTCGAAACCCAAACACAAGAGCGATCCGTGGCCCCGGATGCGCCGAGGGGAGGTAAAAAATCCGGGTACTACTCCGAAGGACTTGGAAACGCCAAAAAGACCGGTTACCAGACGATTTCAGAGAGTCAAGAAACTTACACTACCGCTCTAGCAGGCCGACGTGATGGCTCAAAACTGGGAAAAGACGGGATCGCGGAACATGAGGGATAAAGGGTGCACAAGAACAGGACCGTTAATCATAGTGGGGGGGGGAGAGAGCGACTCATCTGGCAGACAACAAGTCGGATATGGTAAAGTCTACACGCATCACGTATAGAGGGGAGGAGTCCTCAAAGAACCAATGAGCGCTACACTACAGGGGCGTAAGAGTTCTATCGGCGGGAAGGGGGGGAGAAAAACATGGTCCGGAACTAGGGTGGACCAAGGTGACGTCGAGTTGGAAAGGGAAAGAGGGAATAGTCCACCAACGCGCCAGAACGAAACAACTGCCCCATTCAAAACGAGTACAAAGGAAAAAGTGTAAGGGGGGCCAAAAAGGAAAGAAAAAGGGTGGGGCGAAAAGTTCACGAGGGGGTAAAGACTCCCCAAGAATAAACCGATCGCCAAGGACAAGGGTCGCTGAGCACAAAAGTATCACGGAAAATCAACGCAAACATAAGGCAAGAAGGACGGACGAGTGAGTCTCAAGCACCGCATCGCTCCCCAAAAAGCTCCGGTGTGGAAATGGATCCAGTGTAAGTGACCAAAAAAAGGACTGAGATGGAGAGGGAAAAACAGGGGAAAGCACATGGGAAGACAAACAAATAAAACCTAAGAGAATACTTAGTAAGGTAGGGGTCTTCGAGCAGCAAAATGCGGTTTCACACTGGGCAATTTTTCACGGCTCACAAAAAGAAGGACGAATAAGGATCTAAAAGGCAGGCCGCGACTCAGAGATGGAAAGAATCCCGAACTTGCGAAAGCTCGACTCATTTGCCGCGGAAATAGTGAGAAACATCTCAATCCCCCCGTTCGTAGGGACCGGAACCACTGTAGAGCGGTCAGCAGTGAAGGTCCGGGGAGGGGGGGGAGAAAACTAACGTTCGGAAGCGCCAGATCCACGAGGGGGGCACGTGGGGGCGAAAAAGTCAGAGAGGGTCCCATACAAAATGGCGGAGAACTGGCAAGGGTCGCCATTATGGGGGGGATTGGATCAAAGGGAAAGAAACAATGGTGTACCGGGAGTCGAAAAAAGAACGTATGGGCAACCGAAATAAGACCGAAATGACGAGGAATTACGGAGGAGAGCAGCAGGCAGCCGACGGTACAGGTCCCCTTCAGGGAGCCAGCCAGTCAGTATAAGAATCAATGGATGGAAAAAGAAACGCTAAAAACCCGAGACGAAACTTTAAGGGGGAAGCGGGGACACAAAGGGAAGGGAACGAGATGGGGGAGGAAGGACAGATTTGACAATGAAGGTTGACCCTGTCGGTTGAAACACCCTCGGAGAAAGGGCACCGAACAACCAAAAGAGTGTCTTCGCGGCCCTCCAAGAAGAAAAAAACGTGGAAGGGGGTGTGTCCATCTCTATACCTCGCCGCAGAGGATTAGATAAATACGGGGAAGGTGCAGAAGGAAGGAGCACTCGTAAAGGGGGGGCGGGAAAAGCAAGAACGTACCCATCTGATAACAGAAAAAAAAGGTCTACAAGGAGGCGACTGGTCCCAGAAAAAGGGGAAAGAAAAAGGAGCAGGCGATTGGGTACGCTGGGAGAGAGTTGAAAGTAGTTGTCAGTCCGGGGTGAGACAAGAGAGTTACCCTGCCGGGCACGAAAAACAAAACTGCTGCTGAAAGATACCCATATGAGGGGGGTAACAGAATCGAAGAAAGGTCCGTAAAATTCTCTTCAGGAGGGCGATAAATCTTTCCCTCTACAGAGGGGTCACCTCCTCGGGGGATAAGAGAAAGGGGGTGCTCCTTCAAACTCGCACCTCTAGATGAAAACAAGCCCTCCAGACAGTGGTGAAGGGGAAGCCGGTGATTGTCCATATGCGGTTTGAAGCTCTACTTGGCCGTCTCCACCTTTTAGATTCAAAATAATGTACAGATAGAAGGCGGCTAAGGTTACTGGGGAGGGTGGCCAAAAAAAAAAAAAAAAAAACTAATTCAAAGAAAGTGCCACAATACCAAGGGTTTGGTTCAGGAAGTCACAGTAAGGTAGGACTCATCAACGGACACCGTGGCCGAGAAAGGAGATAGTCGCGTGCGACAAAAGTTCCTCCGAAAGCGTGTAGGTTTTACCACACTGTCCGGTCTAGCCAAAAGGGGAAACCAAAGAATAGGAAATGTATCAAAAGAGGACAGGAGAAAAAAAGAACCACAGGCCGCGACCGTCGGAGACTTATGAACGTCCGCGCCCCCAAACAGCAGGGAGGAAAAGCCAAAAGGACAGGGGGTTGCGATCCTTTTCATCCAAGTCCCCAGCAACTGGTTCGTCGCAAAGAAGAATGTTTTCATGTCTAGGCTCAGTCGGCAGAAAGAGAGAACGACGGACGTTCGGCCCGTACAAGGGAAACTGGAAAAAAAAGCAGAAAACAAAAGATACAAGATACTACCTACGATCAATACCTCATCAAAAAAGGTAAGGATTCCGCACCCGAAAAGAAAAAGAACTGGTCTGCCGCTGTAGTGCTAAAGCTGCGGAAGGACAACCTGTCACCTATCCGAAGGGTATCGAAATCCGTAGGGACGTGGAACAGACCTGCGCAAAAGCTGAGGGTAGGTGCCTGATAGGAACGCATCCTCGCATAACCCCCTGGAGGGGCGGATTATCGAAAACCCTCGTTACACCGCTTGGCTGATGCCCAGCCTGCAGGACAGAGAATCTGAAAAAAAAAATCAAACCCATCAGCTGTTGCGACCAAAAGTTATATATGCTAGAGGTAAGGTGTAGGGATAAAAGACGAGGATCGCAGAAAGAGTAAAACAAAAAACCTGTGAGCCGGAGCGAAAAAAGCGCTAGAAAAGAAAAGGATCGTCCGAAAATCCACGCGAGAAGCAGCTGTCAAAGTACGCTGGATGGAAATGGCGAAAGAGGGAAGGACTAATGAGAGAGCCATGAAGAAAAAAATCGGGGGTAATGCTGAGGTCTCCGGGGAAGCGAGTATCGAGATGGAAAAGACGAACCAGTCGGGAAGGGGGGGGGAGGCAAAGTCATGGGGTGTCCAGATGAGGCCACCTCGAAAGGCTCCCTACGACTTCGCCGGGCAGGGGGAAAAGAGAGGTCACGGTCAGAGCCGGGAAGGTTTAAAAAGGCGGT
>Ga0179593_1388451_pt1 | contig 11521 bp, 11 predicted proteins | sample CZODoug2_1_08_16_FD_185931 | JGI IMG/M metagenome (GOLD analysis project Ga0179593, IMG submission 185931) | Vadose zone soil fungal communities from Angelo Coast Range Reserve, California, USA - CZODoug2_1_08_16fungal (PacBio error correction) | ecosystem: Environmental > Terrestrial > Soil >...
ACGTATTGAAACTCCTGGTGAGCAAGCCAACATTCCTTTCGATTCCAGGAGGACCAATTGGGAATTCATCGAGTTCAAAAAAATGGCGCGTGAATGGAAAAGGGAAGGAGAGGGGAAGGGAAAGGGGAATATAAACGGAAAAGGATGCCGCACCCATGCACTAATAGCGCCATGGCACCAGGACTGAACACTACTAAGACCCGGGTAATACGTCGAAAAGCACTTTAGGAACCAAAAACGCCAAGCCTAGAAGTGGGAAAATATGGTTAATCATGAATTCGGGTGCATGTTTTAGGGGGGGGGAGTGGAGGTTTTACATTTTACTGGTCTCAAGGGACAGACTAAGGACGGGCGGGTCAGAAGGAGAGTGATGTTGGGGGGGCGCGATGCCGGGGGGGAGGTGGAGAGGGGGCGAACAGGTCAATCGGGTCTCAGAAGATTCTTCCCAGCCGCGCCAAAGAGCAGTAACGAGAGGTCATCAAAAAGAAGAAAAGAAGCGAGGAAAAACGGCGGAACCCTATGGGGATTGGACCACAAGTGTTTGGACAACCCTAGCTACCGCGTGGTTCTGGAATGGAAACGCGACGGAGGTGGCAGTTTGAGATACACACGCAAGAAAAAAATCACCCATCTGGGGAGCGTAGGGACCGGCGCGCCTCAAGGGAGAGCAAATCCTAAAACAAGCGCCCACTGCCAAAACCGAAAATTTGGAGACGCTCACGGAGGAGAAGAAGGACCAAATTTACTCAAAAGGAACTCTAAGAGGGATTCGAAAAAGAGGACCAGGATCCGGGGAGCATCTCCTGTCCTGTAAAACAAGGGCGAGGACCTCAAACGAGGCCGAAGGCGCCCGGGAGAAAGGGGGTGCGCCAAAGCAGCCACGGAGATTTAGTCCGTTAAATCCTACGACGTGTCGGGAGGGAATTATGGCGCGGGGATTGTGCAACTTGTACTCACGAAGAGGAAATGAAATCAAGGGGGAAGGGGTTCGGGTATCGAAAAAAAGCACAATTTCAGGGAGAAAAAACTAATGGGGGGGGGAACCGCATGGGCAAGAATTAATAAACGAAGAAGGAAAAACGTTAACAGAAAAGGTAAGAGAAAGCCAAGATATACGCCATGGGCGCGGCGGCGGAGTTTTCGAATGTTTAAGGGAGGAAAGGAACGAAAAGAGGCGGAACTGCTCGGAGGGGATGGCGACAACCCAATGTTTGGGGCGCGCACACTATGGGGGAAGGCTAGCAAAGCAAATGAGGAGAAGGGAGGAAAATTCACTGTTTTCATCGGAGGGCGGGGATGGGGGGAAAAAGAGAAAACGAGCGGAGGAGAGCCATGACCACCCGTTCATGCATTCTCGCGCGAAAACGGGGGGAGAGGCATCCGGAGACCTGGGTTGTGCAGGGGGTATAACCGGGCTTGCTATTATCCCCGGGCTTGTTGTAGGGAAGGGAAAGAAAGGCGTGGGATACGCGAGGTTCGCGTTTGGAGAAGGTGGGGGGGGGGGAAAACTACCTCAGACCCAGGAAGGATCCGGATTAGCAGGATTAGGAAGCTCTTTCAACAAAGGAAGGAACGAACGAATCGATTTTGACGACTGAAAAAAAAAAGGGGCTAGGGAGGGCCGGACGATAAAAGAGAGGGCCAGGAGACAGAGCGCAGGAACAAGGGCCGATCGGGGAGGAAAAAATCACCTCAAAGAAAAGAAAGACGACGGCTCTTCGAGCGGGCCCTCACGCTTCAGACCAGCGAAAGAAAAACACAAGCAGCCACAACTAACCAATAGAGTGGGGGCGACAACGATGAATTGGCCAGGGAAAGAATCCACAAAGCATTGTTGGGGGGTCTTTAAAGGGGGAAAAAGGGAAAAACTTGGTGAACAGGTGATTCGAATAAACCAATCATCCAAGGGGGGAGCCGGGACGGTTTGTAAAACGAACAGACCACGAGCCCATTGTCCTCTAAAGAAATATGAAAAGAAAAGAAGACGTGGGGGAAAAAGAGGCTTTCGGGATTCATCCTAAGTTAGGGAGATGCCAACAAGGGAATCAACCGCCGCGGCGGCTTTGCCAGGGGCCATAAGTTCAATCAAGTGACGAGGGGGGGGGAGGACACTAAAACTGGGGGGCAATCACCAGAAGATCCAAAAAATGGGGAAAAAGGAAGAACAGAGGGCCGGAGGAGCAGTAAAAGAAACTACGGATGGGAATTCTACCGCTCAAGCGCTATAAGTGGACTTACAGGGAGACGACGGGGGGGTGGCGAAAAGGGAAGGGAAAGGAGCCCAATTAATGACAAGGGTTGGGGCTGTCCGTACTGAACCAAACCGGGTTGTCAGGGGGAGGGGTGGGGGGTTCAGAGTGTGTGTTTGGTCTGGAAACATGAAAAGGAAGGGAAAGTCACCAGATCCCTTAAAACTTCCAGGGCACCACGAATATAAAAGTCCGTGTTCATTGAAGAAGGTTTTTAAAAAAAACGGAAACTTGATGAGAATCCCTTCCTTAAATCCGCGCAATGCTTGAACGGAGGGAAAAATGCTGGTTAAAAGGGAAGGGAAAGAGATAGACAGTCGCACCGCCGACGAACAGGGGTCATTTTAAAAGAAAAGGGACAAGTAGATTCTGAAAGGGGGAACAAAAGGAAAGATGGTGAAGCAGCGGAGTCAAAAGCGGACGAAGGGGCGAATGGATGGAAAAACATCTCTAAAAAAAAAAAGATGAAAGAGGGGGGGGTCAAATAAGGAGAAGCCGCGACGATGAAGCAAACAGCGATTCCCAAAGGAGGAGGGAAAGACTGGCAAAAGAAAAGGGGTTTAGAGGGATTCCGGTATAGGCATGGAGAATCCAGAGGCCGAAGAGAGAACCAAAGTTGGAAAAGAAAGAACAGGGGAAAGGGACCGACGGAATGGAAAAGGAACAAAGCGGCGGAGAAAGCCTTTTGTTATCGTGGGGGTGTGGGGGACGGGATCTGCGTGATTTTACGGGGGAGTTTGTCCTGTTTCCATGGAACACAACACGGACTCAACCAAAAAGGAGGAAACCCCCTGAGAAAGCAGAAACCGGGGTGGGCTAGTTCAAATTAGGCGAGGTGGAGGAGGGAGAATGGAGGCACTAAATCTAAACTCAGCCAAGCGGCCGTAGGAGAGTCAGGAAGCATGGAGGGGGGAATTATCTGACTATGGAGCGAAATCCATCACCGAGGCCCGTATTCAAAGCTCCGTGAAACGGCAAGACAGGCTGTCATGCGGTTTCCCAGGTTTTGCGAGTGGCGGGGGTGATGAAAAAAAAAAAAAAATCTCAACCAGAGCACTGGATGCCAAGTTCGGGGACAAGGAAGAACACGCGCCCCGGTAAGGCGCCGGCGGCACGGGGGGGTGCACGAAAGGGATCGTCAACACAAGCAAAGGATGAAGAATAAAGCATCGAGTAGCTTTCTTTTAATAAGAGGGAGGACACAAAAGGAAAATCTTAAGGCGGGAATTCTGGACAGAAAAAGTAAAGCGCTATTTAGTGGGGTGCTCGAATACCTGGAAGGGTTTTCGTCCTTACACACCAAAAAAACTGCCCTTCCGCAGTCTTATTCCTGTCCAGGATCATATTCTGCAAACTCTATGTGTTTCGGTGTGGACTTGGGGGCTTCTTGGTTCGAGGCGGGATGCAAAGTTGGGTTCAACAGCTCGAAGGCCTCCTGTCGAGGAGGTGGATCGTTCTGGCGCAACTGTCAAGGGCCGCTGGTGGAGTAGGTCACACACCAAGAAGGGGTATCAGTAAAATTGCAAACTGCTGACTGCTTCAAAACTGGATCAGTTCTTGACGTCCGCGTATACTTTTCGCAAGCTGGCGAATCGAACTTCTGTAGGGAAGGTTCTGTGGGGAGCAGAGGAAAGGGGAACAGAAAAAACCGGTAGCCCAGCGCACCTCTTCCTCTATCAGAGCCGGGGAACTTTTCAAGAAGCGCCTTGGTATGAGCCTGGACACTTCCAGACTGGCAACAAAAAAAGGAGTAATCTCCACCTCAGTCCGAGAATAATGGTTAAATTAGATGGTCCGGAAGAGGATGCGAAGAGGCCCAGGACAGTAACGAACTTAAAGGAGGGAATGGTTCACTAGACGGAAGTCATTGCGTCGGCTGCTCGCGAACTCCGCGTTGGGACGAAAAAACAACATTCCCGGTTTATGGCGCCATCAAGACCGGGAAGTCCGGGCAAGAGGAATCTTGGAACATGCAGACCCTAATCAAAGAAAAATCACAGACCCGGAAAGCATTGGTAGCTTCGGAATCTATTAAGTGCTGGGGAAAACGTCTGCAGGATAGTGGAGGACGCGCTGTAATAAGCCACCGGGGACTACATGGAAAAACTGGGGGGGGGGGGCTCTTTTAGTCTCTAAAAACGGACCAACTGAAATGGGGAAAGTGAAGCTTTCGAGAAAACAATTTTGAAATCCCCTCACCAGTCGTTCCGAACGTCAGGGGACTATGCCACAAAAAGGCAACTTTTCACAATGCAGAATTGGAAAAAAAGGGGGAAGAAATAATGGGACGGGAGAGAAAGCACCACAGGTGGGGGGTCGTCCGGAAGATTCTTCCCTAAACCGGGCGCGGTTTCGAATCCGGATTATCTCTGGAAGTGAAAAAAAAAAAATTGGGGTCCCGGCGCCGGCGCGTAGAAGGGCCACCGGGGTGGGGTACCCTGTGCCGGCTGATGAGGGGGGGGCGTCGGGATATGTTGCTCAAGGGCTGTCTAAGGGGAGGACGACGGCGATTGGGGCGGAGGTTGGATGGGCGGTGTTTCCTGCAGGAAAGGCCACAACGTCAGCACCCGGCAGGAAACTGCGGGCAGACCGAAAGGGTTTGTCAACGTTCAAAAGGGGGGGTACTCCCTTCGAAGTCAACCTCCTCCGGGGAAGGAATCGTGACCGGGGGCGGAGATTCGAGAGTTTATTGTATAAAAAAGAGAAGTAGTTGTTTTGGCAGCGGAGATTTGTCAGGGGACTTCAAATGACGGAAATCTAAAATGGATAGCACCACGCACGATCTTGAGGCAACACAATACAAGAGAGCAGTGCCCCTCCATGAAAGCTGTCCCCCTGAGAAAACGTAAAAAAAAGACCATACCCACCCACCAAACAAGCAACCCGAAGTCCTGAGACGAAAAAAAAAAAAAAAAAAAAATAGCTCCAAAGGTTCAAACTGGTCGGATCCAGACGGGGAGGACTGAATAGCGCACAGGAGAGTGGTACCACGTGACGGTAGCCTCCAATGGCAGCTATTTGGGCAAGCATGGGGCGGTCATCAAGAACCAACGGGAGAAAAAACAGGTCAGGATCCCTCCAGAAAATCACTAAAAAAACAAAGGGCTGGTCACCGGGCTACGTTTTCGACGAAAAAGGTCAAATCCCGTTTTACTAGGAAGACAAGCGGCATTAAAAACAACCCGAGAAGGCGCAAAACCGATTTTCGGAAGAAACCACCTGGGCGGTTCAGGGGGGGGAAGAAAGGGCAAATCTAAGGGGGGGAAACGGAAAGGGGAAAGAAGCAATGACCCAAGAAGGAATGAAAGCTTGCGTCCTCCAAGGAGTCCTGTGCGTAATCAAAGGGCAATCGCCCAGAAAGGCCCTATCCTCGAAGAAAACGGACCAAAAACACTTCGATGGGATTTGGGGACCAACAGGGGAACGTGGAGGTGAGAGGAAAAGCCAAAAGATCCCCCACAGGGGAAAAAAAAAATTGCCGAGCATCAGGACACGAAGAAGAGGACACTCGACGGTCTCCTGACGACACTAACAAGGTGATCGTACCCAAAAAAAACTAAGGCTGTTCAACCGAGAGCCACGGGCCAAAAAAAGGAATGAGGAGCGGGCAATAACAGTACCAAAGACGTTCCCTAGAACTATGTGTCACTCACACCGAAACCCTTCCCGCTGGGAAAGAATAAATGCCTGATTCCATATTTCCTCTCGCGCGGGAGTAAGTCACCAAAAGGGGAAAAATCAGTACCTGGGGATGGGGGCATTGGGAAAGTCCCCGAGATGGCATAGGATCTTCGGAAAAGCAGAAGAAGCCTCTGGGGAGAAGAACAATTGGGACAACGGCATCCCACCTAGGGAGGTTCCTCTAAAGCATAAACTTGTCTGGCGACGGGGAGGCTGCAGAAACATAAACCCTGAAAAAAGACAAGTCTAAGAAGTTGGGGGGGAGATCCAAAGCTTTGATGGATGCCCGAAAAAAAAACCGGGGGCAGCGTTGTGGGAAGTGGTTGGCAGAAAGGCCTGGTCGTATGTTTATAACAGTGGATGGAGGGTCAAGGGAATTACCACTTATTTGCGATAAAACAAAGAGGCCTAACTTCTTCGATCTGCTCAAGGGAAGAACCTGTTTTCCAGGTATGAACCGAGATTCTGCGGCGTCCAGTAACGGAACCACCCAAGTACTGGACATCCCCATTCAAGCAGCTTCCAAGACGCTGAGTTTGTCGGGGTCGCTATGGGAAATTCATCAAGAAGAGTAATAGAGGAAGCCATCCACAGCTACCAAGCGACTCCGGTCGACGCAAATGTGCAAGGAGGGAAGATCCCATGAGAGGCCAAAACCCCGGATAAATAGAAAAATCAAAAACTGAAGTCGTAGGAGGCTAGACAAGGAGACGCTTCTTTTCTAGTAGTAAATCGAGTGTAAGGGAGACCATGATGAGAAGGGTAAATGGGGGAAGGCACATGAGCATCTCTCACACATGATTATGGAAAAAGGAAGAAAGAGACGAGAGTGGGTAATGGCTTACTTGAGACAACCCTGGACCACTTCAAGACACTAAGAAAAATAGCAAGGAAGGAGAAAACTTTCTAGGGGGGAAAAAAAGCCTTCCGAGTTGAGGAGGGGGGGGCGGAAACTTGTCGATAAAATGTACATCAGTTCCATGCGAGGGAGGATCCTGTCTTCCAAATTCGAAACTGAGAGGATGGTCAGAGGGTGCTTATGAAAAACGGAAAGATGATGAGGAAATAGAGAAACTACCAAAAACAAATTTAATCGACGTGAAAAAGGGGGAGCCGGTAAGGGGGTTAACGGTAAGACACCCTCATCTTAGGGGAAACTATCCAGTATAAAAAAACATAGAGAAAAGGGGCAGGGAAGGGTTAAGTCTAATTTCCTTGGGTATCACAAGGTATGAAAAAGGGGACATCACCAAGCCTGATCAAAAAGAGGCCATTACCACAAGCCGGGAACGTGGTTTTGGAAGAAATCAAAAAAACATCTCTTTTGAGAAACCACGGCCCGGAGAGGCTTAAAGATTATATGAAATCGCTGTCAAAAAAAAAGAAAGGCGGCGAGGAAAAAGAAAATATAGGTGGATATAATGGTATTAAACTAATGAAATAAATGTTTCTGAACTAGATGAATCTGAGGGGAAAAAGCAAGAATGAATGCCACCTGTACTCCTCAATTTAAATGCAGCCAAAGTAATACTCTGTTGTTCTTGTTAATGAAGAAAAAAGATCAGAAATCTAATAGAGTATCAACCATGAGGATGGGAAGGGAAAAGTTCTTTTAAGGAGTCAAAAAGAGGGGATCAGAACTTTGAAGGTAACCGGGTATGGAAACTTATTTAAGCTAATAAATTTGTGGATGAGGAAAGGGAACTTAGGTTCCGATCCAGGGTAGAAGGGGAGGAAGCTCCAGTGTATGTTTGGGGAGAAGAGGGTTATATGAAATACTTGGGGCCAAGGGGTGGATACTTGACTTTGATACTCCCGGATGACCAAGGGGGAGTTTTCAAATCTTGGTTGTGTAAAAGGTGGAACCAGGAAGCATAGAAAACGGACGTTGGGGATGTTTAAGGGTAAAAATGGAAAGGGCAAGGGCGGGAGGACAGGAATGCGTCAATCTCATTTTGGGGAGGGAAACGCTAGGGGGAAGGGCGTAGCGAAACCCCGGTTTCGTCGAATTTTCTTTTGGAGGCGCTGTAAGGACGGGATAACAAGGGGACTTTGCTATGACAAGGGGGTAAAAGTTTGCTTCGAAACGGGGAAGCAGGAAAGAAGTATAAGGTACGTTCCCCTGTTAGGGTGGATGAGGTTATCATACTTTGGGCTGTAGATAAAGTGAAGTAAAGGAAAATGAAGGAAGAAAATACGCATGTCTGAGAAATCGAGTGGGGAATCACTAACAAACGGGGGGCTCATGAAAGTCAAAAGAGGGGCTCCAAGGAGCAGGTAACCGTGATAAAAGAGGTTGAAAAGGGAAATGGAACATTAGTGGGTGGAAAATTGGGGGGGTTCTGGGGATATGTCTACAGGGGAAGAAGGAAGGAAAGTGCTTGAAGGTCACGGACTAGTGTAGGGGGGAGTTGGCGGGGGCCAAAAATGGGGGTGATATCATTTGTAGAAGGAAGTGTTCTCATGTCTGTGACAGGAAAGGGGGAGCTTCCAGAATCAAAAAAAAAAAGATAGCGATAAAAAAAAGAGAGTCTATCGAAAGTCTTCTTAACCCTGTGTTTGTGTTGGGGGGGTTGGGTTTTTGGGCGGGGAGGGGAAGGGATGTAAAAAGTTGTGAAATGTTACAACCCTTAAAGAATTCTTTCCGGGGCCAGGACTGGTGAAGTGTCGATCATCAGAACACCCGAAACAAGGTCTTAGACTTCTTCTGAAAAAAGTCGAACTCCTTGGATCACGACGAGAGCAAGGCAACCTAGTGTCCAAGGCGTGGACAAAAGGTGCAGAAAGAGACAAGGACAGACTAAATTCCCCATTTTTGAAAGGAAAAAGCAGGAACGCACCCGGATTCAGAAAACGATCCAGGCAGAATCCAGGAAAAAACGGTTATTTGGAAGCTGACTAGGACGAAAAGGATAAAGGGGGTGAGAAGGTTGTCCAATTCAAGTTTAAGAGGTCAGCAACTAGTTTTGGAAAAAGAGGACGAGTGCAGGGGGCAGAATCACCGACACGAAAGAGAAGATTTTGAGGGGAAGAGAGGGAAGAGGAGGAACACATTTCAGGGGGCTTCAGGTGGTAATGAGTTTTAGCAGAGGAAAAGAATGGTAAGAACTCGAGCAATTAAAGGTGTCAAAAAAGGGAAGGTTCATATCACCCAAGTGGAAGGGGGTTTCTAGTGTAATTCAGGGAAAAAAGAAGCTGAAAGAGGAGGAACAGGATGGACAACGGAAACGCTGACAAGGGGATGGAGAAACCGCGGGGAAAGTCAAACTCGACCATGAATTACTCAGAGTTATGACGGAAAAGGAGGTTCATAGCTGGACAGGGGTCGGGGTCTACGGCCAACTGTCGAAAAGGTTAAGGCACTCTCTCCGGATATCTATTCCGAAGACTACAAGGGGGAAGGGGTAGACCCAGGGGGCAGGCAGAGGGAGAGGGGAAGATCAGCTGGGGGGGGAGATCGGAAAACCGGCGCGGTGGCGGGTGCGGGGGGGGGAACAGAACCGAAGAAAACCGAAAGGAGAAGTCTAGAGCCCCTGTCAATCCCCAAAGATCAAAGTCGGAGTTTGGGGGGAAATGAAAAATGAACGATCAGGAAAGAGGGCAGACTACGAGAACAACAATCGGCCTCTAGGACGAAAGAAAAAGAACCTATCCCAAAACAACACTAGAAGAATCGGACTATCGGTGACCTTCCAAAAAGAGCATAACGCGAGAAAAAAGGAAAAAATAACAAGACGGCTTCAACGGGGCCCTTCCAGGCCTAATCAAAGGCTTGGGGAGTGGGCAGAAAACCGTTTTACAGGGGGGAGTAGTTCACAAAAGCAATAAAGTGGGGGGAAGTCGTGTCGATCCAGGTAACCCAGGTCATACCTAAAAAATAGAAGGAAAGAAAGTCTTGTAACGTAGGAAGCTGAGTTTGACAGGAACACCAGGGGGAAGGAAAGCAGCAGTGAGTGGTTTCCGAAGGGCCAAAGTCAATAAGGGAGAGGGGGACACTCAGGGGGGAATCACATAAGAGAAACCCCAAAAGGGGAAAGAAAGATGGCCAAAAGGGCGCATTTTCAAAAAAGGGGGGGGCTAGTGAGTCTACATCTCCAAGAGGGGGCGAGACGTAGGTCAAAGGGAAAAGCGTGGTGTAGAGGAGAATGGAGCAGAACCAAGGCAAGCAAGAAACCAGGTGGAGGCCCGAAGCAAAGAACCAAAAACCTTATGGGTGGGCAAAAGTTTTATTGGCCTGTGGGGCGGGAAACAGTTAAAAAGTCAACAGTGGGAAAAAAAAGAATACCCTGGTCAGCCATCAAACCAAAGATACTGTGAAAGATGAGAAGGTTTCAAATGGGGCCTGGAAATCAAGTCTACATGAGCAATGCAGGCAAGTGTTGGAGTTCCAAAAGGGCTTTCCGGAAGGAAAGGGGATCGCACAGACAGAAGACAAAAGTGGAGAGACGCCCTCAAACTGAAAGGGCAAAGGTCTGTGCATTCCAAGGGAATCGCGGCGTCAATAGAGAAGGGGAATGGTGGGACCATCTCGAGAAAAACAACTGAGTATTAGGAAAGATAGAGGGAAAGAACAGTATCCATGCGGACCGGGGGACTTGAGACCAGCGATTCCCATCTTTGAAGCGGGCACAATCCAGTCGAAAAAAAGGTGTAGGTTGGCAACGGGGGAAGAGGGCCGGTAGGAACGTTTTCAGAAATGGGCAAGGGAGAAAGAAAGGAGCGAATCAAGGGGGAAAACGAACACGGGGGGCATGGGGGGGTAGCATGGGAGAGGAAACGAAGGGAAGGTCAATCCTAAATCCTTCCCCCGAAATGGGGACGGTAATAAAGTTGGTAAGATATGGGGTTTGCCGAGTTAAGGATCTTCAAAAGGGGGATTTTACGGGGAAGGGGGTCACGAAAATGGAAAAAAGCGGGGAAAACAAAGAGGGAAAAAAAAAAGAGACCGGGTGGGAAAGAAATCCGGAAAAGAACAGGGGAAGTGCGGAAGGTGAAAAAGGAATAAATGGAAGGAGCAAAAATGGCCTGCGGAGCGATGCAAAAAAAAAGAGAAACTGAGACTCTCTTCAGAACAAAGAGAAAGGACCGTTCTAAGGAACTTCAGATGTAGGGGGGAAAAAGGGGACGGGAGAAAAACTTGTGAATTGTCCACCATCGTTAGCTCTTCCACCAAAACACTGGAATTGACTCTTTTCCCTTAGAAAAAAACCGTCAAAAAGGAAACGGATTGGGAAGACTGGATCAAGCAGATGAATAAAAGGAAGGGAAAGAGCTATGACTTGGGATTTTTTGAAAAAAACCCAAGGGGACAAAAAAGAAAAAGTACTCTCGTACATGAACTCCGTAAAGGCGCACAGGGGGGAGTTTTTCAAAGAGGAAATGTAAAAGGTTTCAGAAATCCTGAAAACAACCTTGCCCGGAGGAAAGGAACAGGCATCATCGTTGATCACTCTAGGGGGGGGTGAGGTTGGGAAGGGAGCTGTTTCGATTATATTCAAGTTGGGCCTGGAAAGACGCTCGAAAGCCGAAGGACGGGGGGGGGGGGGGGGGGGGTGAAGGGGGGGTGGGGGTAGGGAGGTGCTGGACGAAGC
>Ga0179593_1481424_pt1 | contig 11521 bp, 15 predicted proteins | sample CZODoug2_1_08_16_FD_185931 | JGI IMG/M metagenome (GOLD analysis project Ga0179593, IMG submission 185931) | Vadose zone soil fungal communities from Angelo Coast Range Reserve, California, USA - CZODoug2_1_08_16fungal (PacBio error correction) | ecosystem: Environmental > Terrestrial > Soil >...
TGCAAATGAGGTAAAGTCACAAGTTACGACGTTCCATCGGGTGGAAAGGAATACTGGCGCCAGCCGGGCCATGGTGCGAAAAATAGGTTTTTTCGGGAGGGGATACGAAAACGTCAAACGGGGGGGCCAAGGAAAAAAAGGCTCGGATAGTTAGGATTCCAGGCGCTGTTAGTATGCACACTGAGAAACTCTGGACAAATGGGCAGGGGCAGGGGACGAGTCTTGCGAGGTCTCTCCTTTCAGGGACTATTGAGTCGACCCTCTGTGATGGGCGGAAAGGAAAACCTTGCGGAAAAAGGTGCCGAGAAGCGAGTGGTGAATTAATTGGTTACGTATTGGTAAAGGGGGGGGGAGTCGAGGGGGGGGAAAAGTCTCAGGAACAACCCCTCTTAAGCAACGAGATTTCCAACTCCATTTCCAGGAAAGGAATACTCATTGCAAAAGGGAGAGGGGGGGTTTTTGGGGTGTCCGAGGATAACCTTGGGTGGGGGGGGGGGGGGAAATAACTGGTTTAAAAAACAAAAAGTGTACGAAGGTTACGAGGGAGAGATCCTGTCTGAAAAGAAAACGAGGGAAGAGGACACGTACTCGGGGAGGAACCTTGATGGGGGCTGAATCTTGTGTAGGAAAATAGCGAGTGGGGGGAGGGAAACGTGTAATGTCACGTACCTGAGAGCAGAAAAAGAAGGTGATGCGGGAGGTCAAGAGAAGAAAGATTGGAGAGGTACGCCTCAGAGATCTGGACATCAAGATGTATCCACAGCGGTCGTATTGTGTATTACTTTCTCTCTCCAGATCGCTAGCGGAAGCGGGAGGGGAGTTCAACAGAAAGCGAAATCGGACTCCGGAGGTCGTACTGGCTTTTCGTCTGGGCAGGGAGGGGAAGGGATCTCATACCTCGTGGGGGTCAAAGCGATGACCAGTTTGCTTTTTGGCAAGATGGCGCAGGGGCGTGCCCATCCTCGGGGCGACGTGGAAGAAACTCACCTTCGACCGGGGAAAACGTAGCAAAAGAGCGTTAACACGAGTGACGTTATTTGAGTGTTCTTCGGCAAGGGGGGGGGACGAAGTGTACTTTCTGCTCAATGGGAAACTCGCGTAGGGGGTTCTGTCTTTGCGGGGGAGGGGGGGGGGTCTTACCTTGGGGAATGAGAACAAAGGGCCATAGGACGGAAGGGGGAAAAATCTCCAGACAGAGTGAGCAAGGCGTCAGTTAATGTTACCAAGGGGGGGGTAAGGCAACGAGAAAAAGGGATCCCCAGGGGACATGCAAGGCCGGGGCAATCCATCCTTGAGGGGGTTCGTTGGTGCGAAAGAGGGGATGGGGGAGGAAAAAGTGGGAAATATGTGCTGGCATGATCATCGGCGTCGGGAGAGGAAATGGGGGTTGATCACCAGTGCGAGGGGAAGGGGACTTCTTCGGCTCGGTCATTTTTCGATGAGCGTTTGCATCTAGTAAGGGGGGTTTCTGCGGTGGGCCGTTAACTTCGTCATGGCTGAAAAAAGAGGAATGAAGGGAGGGAGTTAGGTAGGAGAAGCATATGCCCCGCGCTGGAAAAGGTGACCTGCTGGACAAGTTGTGTAGCCAGAGTGCGCGGAAAAGGCATCTCAGGGGCCTGGGGTAAGGGGGGATCGAGTTGCCGCAGGACACTTATAAAGAGGGATCGTTAACCTATTGGGCTGGAACATTGGAGTGCGACCGTGCGGGTCAGACGTCGACAACGAATGTTGTTTGCAGCTGGGGGAAAAGAATCTACGGACCAAGGCCCTCCGAAAAGAGGGTCATCCATATGGCTTGGGTGTTAAGGGGGAAAAGACCGATCAGAGGGGCTCCCGGCCGTTACTAAATCGTCTGGGGGAGAGGGAAGAGGGGGGGTCCATGTCACACGAGGGAAAACCACTGACGTTCATAATCAGGCCTGTACACATAAACACGGTGAGGGGGAGAGGGTTAAGGGGTTCAACACCTGTGGGGGGCGCAGAAAAAGGGTATTCGCCACGACAAGGGAACGAGTTTCAAAGAAAATGGGTCTGATGATGTTACAATTGAGTGGACGGGATGGCTACTACTTGGAGGCCAAAATTCTACGCAAGAGTGGAAAGCAGGTGGGAGGGGGACAGCCCGAGAAGAAGAGTACCGATTCCGAAGACGAGGGGAGGGAACGAAAATCGTGTCCTTCACATGTTACCCGGTATTGGGCAAATGGGGAAGAGTCCAAGGACAGGGGAGGGCTACTTCTACTACTTAGCTTTATCTAATAAAGGGACATGGGTCATCCGAAAGGTGGCTTCAATGTTAAAGTTTCTTAGGGAAGAGGGGGGGGGGTGAGGCCTGGAAAAGCAAGGACACCCAACTAAAATCACTCTTAGTGAAAAAAAGGGGTAATGAAAAACCGAACTGCTTTATAGCAGGGGGGGAGAACGGACAGCTGTGTAGGTGCACGAGCATCGGGTGACTACCTTGCATTATGTGCCTGCAAACTACGACCGGTGCGTGCGGTGGTGGGCTGCTGTGGGGGGTGGTGTGCACCGGAAAAAGGGGAGGATACATCTCGAGAAAAAAAACAACTTGATTAGGGAGAATATAGAGGTTTATCGAGTTGAAAAAAAAGAGACAAGCAACAGAAAGAAGGGGGGATTTTCTCAAGCAGGCATTATGAAAGGAAGGTAACTCAAGAAAGTCGTAGGAAACTCTCCGCAAAAAATCTTCTTGTGCCAGGGAAAAGGAAATACCGGGGATTATTATCGAAGGACTCCGGTTCCATGGAGGAAACGAGTACGTGCGACGGGGAAGTATGCACCTGGAGGAAAACTGAAGGTTCTAGATCCGAAGTCCTCATCACGTCCAACTTCACCCGGTGGAAAAACGTCCAAAGGCCCAGGAGGGCAGGTCGAGGAGGGAGAGCCTCAATCGCACTCGATAAGAATACCGATCTTCCCCGGGGAAAAGGAAACCTACTGACTTCAAAAAAGAAAGGAGGGACTTCTTCTGAATCGGGAAAAGGAACTTAGCGGTTAAATACTTCAATCCCCAGCCTCCTCAGACCCAAGGAAGAGGGGCCAGATTTGTCGGTCATTACAAGCTGGGCTCCAACCTACAAGTTGAAACGACAAAGGGCGACCGGGAAAGGAAAGGAGCTGCCTCGTCAATGATAGTGAAAGAAAATGGTAAAGCGGTAAATGTGAAAATTGAGAGCCCCAGGGATGGTGGACCTTGCCTTAGAGAAAGTCATTATCTTCTCAAGGGAAACCTTATCACTCTGGTGATTAACAGGAAGTTGTTAAAAGGGGGGAGTATCATGCACAGAATCAATCTGCACAAAAAGGAGGAAGGTTGAATAATGCATTTATCTGAGCCAGTGAACAGAAGTGGTCAAAAAACCCTGGTTCACTATCCCCCTTGAGAGGGGGGAGTCTTGGAAAACGAGACTAATATACCACAAGTACATGTCATGTTGGGACGAGCAAGGATCTTCTCCACACTGGATCAAGGCATGTACAAGCTCGAAGTATATTCTGATAAAAAAAGATGTCACGTAACTAAAGTGGGAAAAAGGAAATCTTTCAGAGCAAAAAGGAAGGTACAGAAATGAAGCCGAGAAGTACTGCATAAACTGAAGTGCGGGTTCTTCATCTAAAAGAAAGCGAAGAAGGGAACTCTTGACACCGAATTGGAATAAAAAACACCTATCGCGTACTTTTTGGGGGAAGGGGAAAGAAGAGTATTCTCCCAAAGGGGGGGGGGAGAAGAGGAAAAATGAAATCTTCTAGTTCACAAAATCTATTCAGCTAAAGGCATCACTGCCTTTATTGGGGAAAACTTGTCCTCAATGGGGATTTGGGAGAAAAGTGTTTTACTGGGAAGCCTTTCAAAAAAGGGGGCGTGAAAGATCAGTTCCACGGAAGGATCTGAAGGTCGAAGGAAAGCCAAGAAGCAAGAAACACCTCATAGCGAAGAGATTCAAAAGGGCGACTAATAAAAAAAAATCAAACCCAATGAAAAGAACCAAATCACTAAAGGGAAAACGAAAACCATCCGGTGAAGTAGGAAAAGGCGTAATCAAAAGGTAAAAGAATGGGAGGGGCCGTCGTCGCAGTACGGGCGGCAGGCTAGCCTCTTCTCCAAAAAGTAACAAGGACCGGCCTGATCTTCTAAAAGCAGGGGCTTTCAAGGGGGAAAAGGGAAAAAAAAATCCATCCACATGCAAAAAGAGGCGCTCGAGATAAGAAGGATAAGTCACTTTCGAGTCAATCAGGGGAAAAGGAGCGAACCAGCTCCGCTCTTCGCGGATCTAAACGGGGGAGATACTTCCAACTCCAAGACTGGGTTTGAAAAAAAATTTCCTGCCTATAAGAGTACCGCGCAGGAAAAATCACTAAAAATTCGGCATCGGCAGACCAGAAAGAAAAGTCAGGCTGCGAAAAGGAAGGGAAACGTGGAAAACTCCTGAGGAGGAAAGACTGTTCAAGGAAAGGGTTCGCCGAACAGAGAACCATCCGGTCAAAAACGATGAGAAAAAAGAAGGACATCTTTCCGGTTGCCCGGATAGAGATCGTCAACCCAACGTCCTCTGCTGGAGGCCAAGAGAGTGAAACAAAGTACTCCCCCTGCAAAAAGGAATCCTAGGACCCAAAAGACTCGGACTGGAAAAGGAAAGGGACGGGTTTCATACAGGTCGTGGAAGAGGGCTTGCTTATCCGTAGGGGGGGGGGAAGCGGCTCGGAGAAGGGGGATCCAAATCTCTCACCAACACAAGGAAATGATCCCCGACATGTCACAAGCAAGGAAAAAAGTCTTGCGCAAGGGAGACGGCAGGGGGGGAGGTTCTTGTCCCCGCGACCACCGAGCATCGGGAAGGCTATAACTCTCCTACCCTTAAAAAGAAGACCAATTCCGTCGGTTGGCTAAAGGTCGCCGGGGAGAAAGAAGAACTGCCTACTCCCTGGAAAAAATCTGGGGGGGGAGGGAGAAGAGTCTGTGTCTCCACAAACCCGAGCATAGGGGAACAGGAGTCTGGAGAAAAGTCGGTCTTCGGCGTCCGAGGGGTAAAAGTCGTACATCAGAACGGGTAGAAGAAGGGGAAATTCTCGAAAAAAACAACTTATGATTAAAAAAGAGAGATGAAAGGCGGGCAATCTCACACGAATTAAATATACTTCTGGTGATGCAAGGAAGAAGAGGAAGGCGGAGAAGCCATTTTGTCTGTCACTAACTAGGGCGTGATACCAAACGACAGGGAAGAAACTCTGTCCGGAGAAAAAAAAATTTTATTATCACGGAGAAGATGGGGCCGAGGAAAAATCAGGCCTTTTCCGCGCACGAGGTAGTGGCGAAGGAGGAGGAAAAAAGAAGGTTGTCTTTCGCTGGGTGGGGGAAGGGTGAACAGAGCCCCAGAGACCTGTGGTGCTCGAAAGGGGGGTGACTGGAGGGGGGAAAGTTCAGGGTGGATTTGCATGGGGAAGGACTAGTTTTATAAACCTCCTCTCCGACTCGAACCCTCGGATAAGAGCAGGAGGGGATCCCTTACACAGTTAAGAAAGGGAAGGAAGTGGGGAAGGGGGGGTTTTGGGTGGTAGCCGCAGTGGGGGCCGGGAGGGAAGTTTGGGGTCACTAAATTGGAGGGGGACCAGCAGTTGACTAGGGGAACGGACTGAAGTCGGCTCAGGTAAAGAGGGGCGAAAGGGAAGTCCTCTTTTTCGTTGCTGATGTGACTAAAGGGTCGGAGCACTTTCGAGCGCGACGGGACTGGTGACACCGGTAACTGAAGGGGAGAGAAAATCCCTCCGAAAGGTGATGCGGGGGAGGCATCTATTATATCAGCGGTTGTCCCGCGGCGTGTGTGAGAAGTCGCACGCTGGGGGAATATATCCACAAGCGGGTCGATGGGGTTTGATGACAGGGGAGAACGAGACGGAGCTACTATACTGTCGTGAGCTCTCCGTTCCCAGAGCAAGAAAAAGGATCTCCGATCCTATTATACTCAGAGAGGAAGGGCTATTATGTCAGGTTAAAAAGGGGATCCATCATCGGTGTGTCCCAACCCTGGGGTGGAAAGATGGAGTTCTCGGAAAATGCCGTACGGGCGTACAGTGTGTACGGGGGAAAAAACGCTAGCCTTTGGTAAAGTAAAATTAGAGAAAGGGGAAAAAATCTTTGGTTCCCTGTGACTATTGGAAGGGGTGAGTTGGGCGTGAGGGAAAAGGTCGGGGATGGAAGTCGGGGAGCCCATGTGGAATGACGCGATGAGGGGAGGGTCTTGGGTGCGTCTTATTTGCCGGCGGAAATGTGGCCTGGCGCCAAGGGCCAGAGCGGAAAGGGGGGGGGGGGAAAAGATCTCCGGGAAAATGGTTAAAGATAAAAAAGCGGGAAGTACCCTTAAATTCAAGACGCCGGACCAGGCTCAGACAAAACTCCTGTATTGATCAGCCGTAGCGGAATGGGGCGGGGAAACGAAAAAAGATGGGATGCGATGCGCAAAATGTGGGCGCGAGGGGAGGGGGGCAAGGGGGACATCCAAACAGCGGTCAGGCTCGGCGCTGTGGATAAAGGGGGAAAAACGCGGGAAGGTGCTAGGGATCTACTATCGAGTTTTCTATCAAAGGAGAAAAAGGAAAAGTTTCTGCGTGCTGCGGGATCATTTTCTGGAACTTATCCCGACCGAGGAGGGGCTTGAACGAGGTCAATATAAAGGCCCGCGGCTGGACAGCGGCGCACGGGGTGGGCGTAAGATCCACCTGACAGCTGCGGAAAAAACCTTATCATCTATCTTCCGTCTGCTTCAGACAAAGCAAAAGTAAAGATGATCGAAGTCGGTATCTCATCCCGGTCGGCGAAAAAAGTGAGTTGCAGGGAGGAGGGGATAATTCTTTCTATCAAAAGGATCGGGGGCCTTCTTTGACAAGAAGAATGCGGGACCACTTTCAAGAAAGGAATCCCTCATTTCATCAACCATAGATTTTTTTCTAAGGGGGAACGGAAAGGCTCTCTTTACCCCTTAATATACGGAAAAGAAAAAAAAACAAGATTCTTGCATGTATAAATTGTTAAAGCGCTCACTTAGAAAGAGGGGCGGCAAAAATAAGCGGGCAGACGTAGCCGTTGGGGGGCTACGTGGGAAAGAGGGACCTTTTCGGTTGGGCGCGAGAAATTTTTCCGCCAACTAAGAGTTTGTCCTACTGTGTTCTGAGGGGGGAACACATCATGGTGAGGTGACTGAACGGAAGAGGAGGGAAGGCTCTTGACACGCGGGGAGGTGAAGAAAAGATTTTTCTTTGGGTCAGGTAATCGTTACAGGGAGTCTCAGATTGCCAACTAGGGTGCTCTGGCGACACAGTGGGTCCCTGCACTACTTGAACGTGATGAAGGGGGGGGGAGGCACAACTTCCGTCGACGACTGCGGGGCTTCTGTCCGGGGAAACGCCTGGGCAGGAAAAGGATCGACAATTCTCCCTGGGGAAGGGAGACCTCGGTGTCGGAGGGAGGGAAGGGAGGAGAATCAAATAAGAAAAAGTGGGCATGACAGAAGGGGAAATTGGCGTCTCGGGGTAAGGACAACTCGGAGTTAAAACAGACGGGTGACTACCTTCATATCCTCTGAAAAAAAACCTATTCGACCGGAGGGGGGAGGGGGTGGGGGTCGCGGGGGGGGGAAAACTAAAAAATAGCGATCAACACACAAATATGGGATTAAAAAGATTTCGATCGGGCCCCAAAAGCGCCAACCTCAAATCAAAACGGGAGAATAGGTGCTCATCGCATCTGACGGGGAGAGAGTTAATAATCTATTGAAGAGGAAAGACCTCTCTTCTTGCTGGGAAAGCCGCGGAGGAAAGGGGTTCTCCATCCGAGTATCGAAGGGGAAATGTCCGACAAAGAAACGGACTACCGTGCACTATCACCTTATAAAAGTGAGGTTTCGTAACCCTTACATAAACGAACAAGCGTCAGAAATGGACCTGAAAGGGTTTTCCCTAAAAGCAGCAACCCTTCGTTGGAAAAGCTGATTGCGTAATCAAAGAAGGCGCACTCTAGCTGACCATGGCAGGCCGACCTGGAAAAAAGACTGCAACTACGCGTCTTCTTCTTAGAAGGAGAAAGGGTCAGGAGGGGGGGCTAAAGACCATGATGGAAAACCCAAGGAAAGACTTTCAAGGGGAGGGGCAGAAAAGTCTAGCGCCAACCTTAAAAGATGAAAACGTCAACGTAAACGGGAGAAAAGTCTCCCTGATCTCGGGACGAGCATGATATGACGAAGGGGGGCAGGGACGGTTTAACTGACAAAATACGGACAAAGGGGAGGGGTTGTCCGGGAGGAAGTTCCGGGTCCAGATTACTGAAGCAAGTAAAACTATTCACGAGGTTAAAAAAGGAAAAGGACTGTTCTGATAACCATGGATTCACAAAGAAACGGACAAAACGGCGCCGGTTGAATACGCGGGCTTCGCCGGCACAGAAGAAACGTGGAAAACCCAGAAATTATTCAACGTCAAAGATGACAATTTATTGGGAAAAAGTATAATAAAAACACCTAAAGGTATTGGAAGGCGCGAGCAGAAGGAAAGATGTACACCACATGGTCTAGAAAAAGGCGATCAAGCAAGGCATCTGCTTTATCATGGACCTGGGACACGAACGAAAAACGGGAAGAAAGGGTCAGTCATCCATTGAAGAAAGTTAAAGAAACAATGAAGCCTCATACCACTTACGGCAACGGCTGGGGTGATCTAACAAGACGGGGGGAAGCACAAAAAGATAACTACTCAGGGGGAAAAACCTCAATGGTGATCCACAGCGGGAAATCACCTACGGGGTACGCTTGGAGGGGGAAGAAAGAACATAATGCTCCCACATTGGGCGCATCGTAACCCTCAAGGGAGAAGGGGGAAAATCAACTACACGATTAATCACTTGATCAAATTATGGTGGGTCACTGGGCGTAATTGGGGGTTTATCCGGGAGAGGGAAAAGGGGGGATCCATCTCACTAGTGAGGTGCCATGAGAAGAAGGGGGGGTCCCTTCCTCACTATGTAACTTTTCCAGTTGCGGCCAAATAAGAAAAAGAACAGCACACTTATCTTCCCGCTGGACAATGGGCTCCGATCAATAAAGAAATCCAAAAAAACTAACGAAAGAATCTTCACCATCCGGTAAAACCCGCAGCTGTGGGCTCTCTACAGGGACATGGCCCCAGGGGAAAAGTGTCGTCAGTAAAGTCGACGAAAAGGGACAGCAATCACCGCAGAGGAAAACTGCACCCTCGCGGCCTAGGCAAAGATGTCTTTAGAACTTTTGCAATCTCAAGCCAGCCTACATCTGCACGCCTAACGAGGGGATCGACAGCTCTTACTAGGGAGAGGCCTCTTGACAACGACGAGATCAGGCCTCTGGAAATAAGTCATACCGTCCTCCAACAGAGACAGAGTGTGGAGACCGCCAACTAGGGGAGAAAGTTCCTCTGGGGTACAGCGCCGTAAACTACGAGCTGTATTTAAAAGAAGCACCGCATCAGAATAAAGAGAAAAAAGTGAATCTTTGTAAAACGCGGGAGCCCTCGTCTTTCTCATGGCGCAAGCGTGAGGACCCATCGTCCAGAACAATATGAAGGTTAGAAACCAATCGTTGTGCACTTAGGGGATGAGGCAACAGTAACCTGCGGGGGGGCATAAAAGAGGATTTCAACAAAGCCAACCCCAGGCAGAAAACAAACACAAAGGAAATGCCTTGCCTCTTAAGGGAGAATGGCGTGGGGAAAAAGAGAACTCTCAGAGGGGTTGGGTCAATCGCGCTCTTCACGGATGATCGAACCCCACAGGATGAAAAGACCCAAGGAAAATTTAAAAAGACCGAAAACATCGCTGGCCAAAGGGTAGAAGAATTGGGGGGGTTCCCCCTAACAGCGCCGAAAAATGGGGGAAAGAAGACCCTCAAGGAAGCGCACTCGTGGCGCCGGAAAGGGGGGCTCAGGGCCAAGCAACTCAAGAGCACTGGCCGACGCACGCTTCAAGGGGGGGAATTCAAGAGTTCAAGGTGGAAGAAGGCCCTACCACGCTAAAATCGCACCATGGAGAGGGAACCGAAAGAAAAGGAGGGCTCTCACCACTTCAGCACCAAAAAAAAACGGGAGCGCGATCAAAACAACAACTTTTAGAGGAGGAAAAGATAGATTCAGAGGGAGAGAACGGTCTAAGTGTAGGCTGCCCATCGGTGATGACCCGGCGGTCAAGGTAACTGGGGGAGGGGGAACAAGACGCCGGGGTGCGTGCGTGGTGGGGGAGAAAAAATACCATCTTAGAACCAAAAACCACTTCACCACTCTTACGATTAGGAAAGGAATGGGGATTATCACTTGCGACGCGGTCAAGAGGAACAACTCCTTCAATGGTAGAGCGAGTCGGGGGAGATCCTTCGTGAACTATGGGAGGAGAGGGGGGAGGGGGCTGAACAGACCAACTTTCCTGATACCGGTGCGGGCAGCAGGGAGGTGGGACCGGAGCGGTGACCAGGGTAGCTGGACGGTGGGGGACTTCTATTTGGATCCATCAGTCCTGAGAAGAGGGGGAGTATTAAACAACCTCGGGTATCTTCCCAAGAGTTCGGGGTACATCAACACCGTACGGGGCTCCTTTCTAGGGTGTGTGGGGGGGAATACGCCCGGTGGTCGGGAGGGAGTGGGGAAAGGAAGCTTGTCTTTCCGAGGAGTTTTTACTATTATCTATGTTAAAGGGCAGGACAACGATGTTCAAAGAGGGGTGGAGGACATAATGGGGAAATAAAATGGTTAGGCCGGAAACATTCCGGAAGGAAAGGGATGGGGCTCGACTGGCCGTGGAACTCTTATAAGAACGCGAGGGAGTCCTGTCAGAAGCAGAGGGATGAGGTTCAGGTGGGGAGATCCTCTGCATCGTTTTTGGATAATAAACAGAAGGTTCGACTTTATTGGGATGAACCGCGCCGGAGAAGGAAACCGAAGGCTGAGGTTTCGTCCTTTACCGGAAGGGGAGACGACGCATCTGATACCGGAGGGGGGGGGGAGGCAAAAGAGGGTCGGCTGGAGTGAAGGAACCCATCAACATACAAGGGGGGGCGGACCGCAATGGGCGGTGGCAGGGGGGTCAGTTCATCAATTTTGGGGCGCTGCCTCAAGGGCTAACGGGGGTTTTAAAACCCCCCTGCGTACCGGGTTAATGGGCTCTGGGGTTCACCGAGTGTGGATTTGGTGCCGAAAATGCAAGGGGGGGGGGGTATTTGGACGGGTTGAGTGCCAATTGGATGCAAGTCGGCGACCAGGAAACTCAAAATATAAAGAAGGGGGCCTGGTCTTTTTCCTAAAAAGGGGGGCTGGGGGTCGGCACAAAAGAGGTACGGGTCAAATGGATGAAGTTTCAACCGGAACGGTGAGCAGTCTAAAGGGAAATAAGGTAAATGAAAGCAAGGGCACAGCAACTGGATCGGGAAAATCCTTCCTTGGTGGGGAAAATCATCCGCGGTCGAAGGGGACAGTGGCGTTGGAAAGGAGATCT
>Ga0179593_1493114_pt1 | contig 11521 bp, 7 predicted proteins | sample CZODoug2_1_08_16_FD_185931 | JGI IMG/M metagenome (GOLD analysis project Ga0179593, IMG submission 185931) | Vadose zone soil fungal communities from Angelo Coast Range Reserve, California, USA - CZODoug2_1_08_16fungal (PacBio error correction) | ecosystem: Environmental > Terrestrial > Soil >...
AGCAAAGCTTATTGATCAAAACAGTTAAACTCGTGTGGACCTACCGTCCACCGTACGGGGGACATGCCATCGATTCAAAAGGAGTCGGGAGGGGAGGGGAGGAAACCTTCGTTGGAAAGGGAAAAACGCTCAAGGAAGGGAACTGGGGGGGAGTACGGCGCCGCGAAGAGACTGCCAGGGAGGGTTATCCCTTGACGGAGGATCGGGGAGGAGGGGGTTGTCTTCTATCCAAGACATTAGCCGAGCAAAGGGGGGGCAAGGTCACGGATTTGATGGAGGGTGTAAAAAAGGGAAGAAAAGAGTTACCAGACAAAAAGAAAAGGAAAAGGGGAAAGAGGAGACGTTATGCGAAGGGGTCGCCAGACAAGCAGAAGAAAAAACGTCGGGGCAAAAAGAGCCGATCGAAAACGTACTGGTGGAGGTGCATGAATAGGACTATCTATGGCATGAGACCACGTTGAAATGTCCTAGGGACTCAAACCGAGGAAAAGAAGAACCACTCCAATAGCAGAGGAAGGACCGCCGGGGCCTCCTCCGCCTCTGAAAAAAAACACGACTCGAGCTCTCCAGTACACACCTCCCTAAAAACGACTACAGCGTGGCCAACCGGCGCAAAGAAGGCTGGGGGGGGGTGGGGGGCCGACATTATCTTCCGGCAACTAGGCTCCATACGCGCCGATCTCCGACAAACTTTTTGAACACCTAGACAAGTCCAGAAAAAGGGAACATTGAGAAATCCCGACTGGTGCGATGAAATCTAGCCTTTGTTGTGGGGGGTTGAAGATCCCGTAAAATGATCCGTCCCCCATCAAAACACGAACGGCGCGCGGCCTGGCGCTGCGCGCAGATGAGGGTGCAAGGGAAAAAGGGGCTCCGCTATATGGAAAAACTCCAAAATTTGTAGAGGTGCCCAAGAGGTGAAGGGAGACGAACAAGAAACCAGAATCACAGGCGGGCTGACCCGAGGGTCAAGGTGAGCCAGATTGGCCCAGTCGAAAGAACTGTATTTAGTAAAGGGGACGCGGGGGAACGAGGAGCGGGGACAGGGGGAAGCGCTGCTTGAAGTTGCGGTGGACGGAGCGAGGCGCAAATGGCGCCCTCCTTCCGAAGGGGGGCGAACATGTACTATCAATCTCTTTGACAATGTGGCGTCACTCTTAAAAAGCTCGTGTACCGGTTGCGAAAAAGATCCTAACGTCACAAAAATCAGCCCGGAGGTCTTCGCCACGGGGGGGGGGGGGGGCGTACCTTTTCCGGGGAGGGGAAAGCTTCTGGTTGAATCGGCCAGACTAACGGTTGCCCAGGAAAGGTGCCTGGTATCAAAAAGAATCGAGCATGTAAGACTGAGAAGACCCTGGGGGAAAATGCGCGTTTTCTAAGGGTTCTCTCCTACCAAAATAGGAGGAAAACCTCGATGAGAGACCGCATGGCCAGACACCACGTCCCATTGGTAAGGTGAGTGGTTAACTTTCCGGGCACCTCCACTCAAAAAATAGAAAGGGGACGCAGTGGAGAAACGTTAGTTAAAGAAGGACGCCAAGGGGACTTCTTCCAGCTAAGGACAACTAAAACTCCGTTCTAGCAATCTTAAGACGGGGGCTGGGGAGGACCAGGAGGGAACCATCGAGAAAATGGCGTGCAGGCATGGTTCTCCTTTAAGAGGAAGGGGGTAGACTGCTAAAAAGATGTTGCACTACGTCACGAGACGACAACGGTATCAGACAAAGAAAAATCAAGCCGAGCTATCGGGGACAATCTACGTGCGCTGGGAAAGAGGGGGTCGATCCTCTGAACGAACTTGCTTGAGAACGAATTTTCTCAAGGGGCAAGAACAGGTAGCTCGACCTTGGGAGCCGCCGGCGTCAACCGGACCCTGACAACTATCTCACAACAAACGGGAGAAATATATGAATTGAAGGAAGGGTATGGATGGAGAAGGGGAAAAGAGAGCTAAGGTCACCATGTCGGAGGACAGTGAGGGTCATTCCCATGGACGGATCCAGAAAGGACTTCGACACTAACAACAAAACACTGCTGCACGCAAACCACTAGACCGGGTGGCAACGGCAAAACTACGCCGTTGGGGGGACGCTTGACCACGGGAAAGACCGTTATTCATGGTCCTCCGGGGGGCCGACTCTAACCATAGCGGCTCTCCTGCTGGGGGAGAGGCGGGGACATTTACGATATACGGGGAAGAGGGAGAACCGGGAAGGTGCCAAGGGGAGGTAATTACAAACTTTCTCCCTAAGGGGGGGGGGACCGTCAATTGAAGTCATGGCATTTCTCTAACAGATAACTCTGCTCGCTGGGAGAACAGGGCCAAAAATGGAAAGGAAAACATCCATGATGGTGAAAGCTCCAGCGAAGTATCGGTTTTAGTGGACCAGAATCCCTTCCAGACCCTACAAATACCACGCGGATTTTGCCCAAATATGAATTCTCCGGGCCATCAATAGAGGAAAAAGGAGGAAACCAGTTGCTTCTGGAGCATCAAGCCAATCCGCACAAACCATGTGCAGCCCAGGGGGTTGAGAAAGGAACTCCAAGCTGATTCTTCCGGGTGGGGAAGAGTGTTCGCAAAAAAGGGAGATAAGTTCTTTCACTGGAGGTCATTTCTCCTATGTGAACGTGACGGTAATTCCTGGGCGACCATAGCCATGTGCAAACGAAAACAAAGAACGACATTGGTCAAATGCGCAAGGCCAAACGACCGACAATAAAAAAAGGAGGGACGAACTGGGGGGAAACTCGCGAAATCGTTCTCTACCGGATCAGAAAAAATGGCTGAGTGAGGGGAAAAGGTCGGTAACCCGCAAACCTGGCATTGATCAAGCAACATCTAGGGCGGAGCCTGCCACCGGCCCACATGTTGGCAAAAAAGTTCATACTCATTGACCCGCAGCGACCAAACGAACGAAAGGAGAGGGTGATCAGGGTACCGGATCGGTGGTTGCCGGGCGGAGGGGGGCAAAAAACCGTCAGCGGGTAGGTCTGGAAGGGAGGGGGAGGTCATCACTTCCCGTTTTCTGTTCACGGTATGCTGATTACGGGGGGGGGGTTAGAGAGAAGGTCTGGCTCTGGAGGAAGAAGAGCTCAAGGCAGGATCTAACTGGATGCTTTGTGTAACCGAGGGGAGAGGCCGTAGTGGGGGAGGGCAGCTCTAATAAAATCAGGAAGTGATTGAGTGGTCAGGCGCTCGGCGCATCATCAAGCGATGGGCCTGTGCCTGAAGCTTTCTGGGCGCAGCTGATCAATCTGAGGGAAGGCAGGAAGCCTTTCCAACCTTGGTCATTTCCTGGAAGGGTGGTCCAGGGACGATGTAAAAAAATCAAAGGAACGAATGAGGTCTGCCATTCCGTCGCCTTACAAGACTTGAGGAGGGTTGCCGGCTGTGAACGACTAGAGAACTAGGCTACAGGGGGAAGAACTCTTTTCTTCAGGGAGGGTAAGATCGGAGACACTTTCCCAATTGAATACTCAGCAAAAACGGGACGATCTTCAAGAGAACATAGAAAGCGGGCGAAATCAAGAAGTCAAGGATACAACCGCCAAAGGGGGGGGGAGGTTCAAAACACGGGGGGTCTCTTCTGTCCATCCAGAAAAAGAAATCACCAAGAACTTTACCTTCCTTAGAACCGCAGAAACGACAGGTTGGACGAACCTACCTCAAAGGGGGGCAGGACGTGGAGAAATGGAAGACTTTGCAAACCGGACAGGACGACCCCAAGAGGACAAAGGAAGGCTGACTCTTAGGTCAGCAAAAAAACAACTTGAAGAGAGTCGGCAATGGGGTACTCCTCTTAAAATCAGCCCCCTTTTTGAGGGAAAGCCTTCCTGTTTCCGTTGGGAAGGACGGGGGAGGGTGGCAGGAAAGTCGAACCCCAGAGAGGAAGAGCACAGTCTGTTGCTGGGGGCGCGGGAAGGGGCACGCTCAATTCCGGGGGGATTTGTCTTAGGTAAGTTCTGAAACGCTACCGTTGGTGAAACTGCCATTGAGAGGGGGGGGGGACAGACCGGGGCTAGCGGCATGTGTCAGAGGTTCGAGGGGAGGGGGGCCATAGCCTATCTTCCAGGGGGGGTGAAGTCAGGTCTTTGATTTCTTTTACAATAGAAGATTATGTACAGACAAGGTGCACGCACAAGAGATCGGAGCCGGGTTGATCGGATCGCCTCCTAACGACGGCACATCAGGCGTAGGAAAACTATCTCTAAAGCATAGGTCGAGGACTGATGTGAGGGGAACGGGGACGGGAGGAAAAAATGAAATATTCAGGGAAAGAGCCCTTAAGGGGGAAACCAGAATCAAGCTAGCATTACGGACCAATCTAAAAGGGGAGGAGGAGTCACTCCGAAAGCCGCCGAGAGGGGAACGATGTAGCGGAAGTCCTCTTCCAAGAAGAGGGGAAAGAAGACACCGTCGGAAAAGTCCCCAAAACCTTGACCTACTCTCTTCTCCTCGGCAAAAAGTTTCATCACCGGGTCCACTCGAGGCCCTAACCTTAGTAAAACGAAAAACCTAGATGTAACTCGGAATGAACGAAGGGACGTGGGGTACAGTTTCCTCGGGAAAAGGCAACCACCAAATGATTCCCCACTTACCCGGCGGAGATCTTGCCCTCAAACACACAGGAGCGTCCTCAAAAGGAAAAAAGGGTGTGGAACGGAAATCCTCGAGAGAGCCTATGTGTAGCACCTTTACGAGGTGCTGGTCAAAACTACATAAGAAGAACATGAGAGAACTTTTCTCTACCCGATTGTCGAGGGGTCGCGAGGGAAAAGGAGGCCAGAGATGGGGAGTTCGCGGGTTACCGGGGGTTTCTGGGGGCTAAAACTCTTAGAAGAAAAGACGCTGAGGTGTATAATGGGCTCGTTTATTATCTTGGGACGGGCCAATTCCTTTAGAAGGGCTAAATTTCCCTGGTTACATAGGCTACATTACGAACTCGTTGGCCTGGGCGAAAACCTTAAAAGGCTCGGGTACGGGTGCGAACGAATCATAAAAAAAAAAGGAGAACTTTGAACGCTTTTCTCTGGTAAACGCGCGTGGGTGAGGTCGTCAATCAATGCCAACCCGGGGGGGGTAGGGGGTCTGACAGAGGGGAAAGAAGTATCAGTGCGGGCGGACACTTCAAAGGTGCAAGCGTGGGGGTCATGGGATCGGGGAGGCGAAGGGCAGCACCACTCTGCTCAAACTCACTTGGTGGCCTCTATGCGAACGCCAGTCCAAGGGGCAGTGAGACGATGGGGTACCAGGGGGGGGGCGTTCACGAATCAACAGAGTCTCATTGGAGGACTGCCGTAAAGAAGAAAATCCAGGGACGGGGCCCTTCACCTACGAAAAAGGCCAGAGCATCGTTAATTCCCTCGGTCTGAAAGGGAACCCTAAGAGAAAAAAGCACGTGCGAGTTAAATCGAAGGAATATTCCAGACGGGGAGGTCCGCGAATGCTAAAGGAGGAAGGAGGTACTTCTCTACACTGCGGAGTGATTACCTAATACGTCCTTCACTCTCCTTCCTGAACTGTTGATCTCTCAAAAAAAAGGGGGGACTACTTGAAAATCCGGAGGGGGAAGGGAGGTGACGGTGTTCAGGAGGAAGAGCACTGGGTACCTAAAAGCATCCATTGGACTGATAAAGGGGGCCTATGGTAAGACGGCCGCTAACCGAGAAGATCTTTCAAAAAGAGGGGAAAAGAGGGAGAGTCGGGTACTACTCTTAAAGGAAACGTCCAATTCCTCTAGCACTTGCCCTTCTCTGTAAAAGTGGATGGCATCACAAAAGGAGGAGGCGTCGACAGCTCAGAACCCCTACGCGGGGCGGCGCTCACCACTATAAAGGGGGAGGCTGACGTGTGGCTTTTACCCCCGGATCGGGTCATGCCGCCGCCGTTGTCGAATCGCCAGGGACATCATATTCTGAAGTCTCCTAAAGAGAAAAGAAAAATATGCTCTCTATAACCGCACGTTTGCGGGCAAAGCGGTAAAAAGAAAGAGCATAGAATTCCGTGCGGACAGGGCAAAGGAGGTCGTGAAAAGGGCGCCGACGCACCGTGGCCGCAATTCCTGAGCTTGCGGCATTTTCACGAAAAAGCAGACCCTGTCGATGGAGGTCTTAGTGACTGTCTCCCGGAAAGCCAAAGCGCTCCTGGGACCGGGACCCGGTGGAAGGTGACGGAAACAATTAGCGGGGAATAGGTTTAGCCAAAGGGAAAATTAAGGAAGAATAAAGTGTTTCTCCAAGCGATTCAACAAAAAGGCGTCAAAGGTAACGAATCAAGGAGAAAGAACAAGCGACTACAAGGTGGAATAAGAGGAGGGAGGGGACATCACCTCCACCAGAAAGTCCCCATGCCAAACCATGCCACGCGTTGGCGACCAAGAAGAGGCAAGTGTTTGAGTCACGAAGGAACAGCGTAAGGACGGGAAGGGGGGTAAGGTCTCTTGAAAAGGAAAAATTGGAAAAGCCATGGTCAACACGGCTTCTCCATTCTGTTAGACCGCTCCGCTGTGAAAGAACAAGACACGCAGAGGGTACCGGCAGCAAAGCGAACCAGAAAGCGAACTCCAAATAAAGGGAAAACCGGCCAACTCTATAAATAGAAACTGGGTTTCTAGAAAAAGACGGCTCGAAATGATTATTTCTTTTAGGGAACAGCAAGCTGGCCCAGGGAAAAAGCGGGGGCAGCCTCGAGAGATCTTGCTTCAAGGGGAGCAGGGGAACCGGTCAAAGGGAAAAAGGCACGCCAGGCGAACTGGGGGAGGGGAGGGCAGGTGCTCATTCGTTTTTTTCCGGCGGGAGACACTTTGGCAAAAACGGCCCCTGTCAAAAGGGCGGGGCAAAAGTGCGGGAGCAGACTGCTGGACGGAGGGGGGATGACCAGGTTGGAAGGAAAATAGGGAAGTTTCGCTCCATCTCTTTAGAAAACAAGCTAAAGGGGAAAAGGGATGTCTTTAAGGGGAATCTGGGGCCTAGACAAGAGGAAGTTTAGCAATCAGGCGCAAAGGCCCGTCGGTGGTCGAGAGGCGCAATCAGCACCCGGCGGAGGGAAGGGCGATTTCTGGAGGGGGAGGAAAAAGAGGTGTTCTTCAAGCAAGGAAAACGTTTTTCTCCGTCGGACTCGAAAGGTGTCCTCGATATGGGGCCCCCAAATAAAAATTAGGGCGACTAATCGTCGGGAGCCCTCATTGCTCTTTCCGCGGAGGATTCGAACCATCGATCGACAAGGTCCCGATTCTGAATTAGAAGTGGGCAGGCGGTGATGTTACATAGTACCGACATCAAAATGGTGACAATGGGGCTGCCCCCCACCCGGGGGAAAGGGAGAGGCTAGGGGGCTCAAGCACGGAAAGATTGAAAATCGAGACACCAGTAGCCGACCCTCTCGTCCATCAAATCAGGAGAAACACTTTTCAGAAAAAGGGACAAGGAAGAACCACCCGAACGGCGCGATTCTCTCGCAGCAAGACTAATCAAGTAAGGAGGGGGGGGGGTCATTGAAACGGATAGCCTACTTGACTGAAAGGGGAAGGGACCTTCTTCTCCACATTAAAAAGGAAGTCCTCAAACCCCGGTACACGAGGGACTTCATTGCCTACTAAATACTAAGAAAAAAGAGGGAGGAAAAGAAGGGAGCGATAGTCGGCACGGATTAAAGACCCCAGGGTAAGTTCAAGGGGGAACTATGGTGGGCGTACGAAAGTCAAAAGTAAATTCCATCTCAAACTGACCAAAGGGTGCGCTTCTGATTTAACAATCTCTGATGGGGTCACTGTCGCTTGGGGGGGGAAGGGTGACGGCGGTGCTGACCAGTGGAGAAGAACGGAGGGTTGAGCAAAGGGGCGAGCTCAAGGGGTTCGGAAAACCATCTAGCTTGATCATCAAGCGGTGGGGTCATGCGATATGTCGGGTGTAGGGGTCAAGAAGGGGAACAGAAGTAACGCAGGAGATCGAGCAAAAGGTCGAGGTCGACAGCCTCCGACAGGAAAGCTCAATTCTCTTCCAACGCGCCGCTAACAAGGACTGGAAGAAAGCATCGACTGACGGGAGGGGGGAAATCGTAGCTGAAATAGATGACAACTGACAGTAGAATCGGCCTCCACAGTACATTGATCAAAACTCGAAAGAGGAGAAGGACAGTCCAGAAAAAGAAAGGCTTCGGGAGCTTACTCAGCAAACGGGGGGGGGTCCAGGGGACAAAATTTGAACTAAACTCCCGCTTAAATCCTCCTTGGAAAAAAACCGTCAGCCATTTTAAAAGCCAGGAGGGGTCTGAAGGGAATCTAACCTTAGATCCTCAAACGTATAAAAAATGTTGGAGAGGGGCCCCATAAAGACATGAGACCCCCGCAGAGGATGAAGACCTGAGCCTTTTTGGGACCAATGGGGGAAATAGAAAAAATGCCTGCCCCACCTCCTTATCCTAGGCTAGCCACCGCGACTAGAAGAGGGGATGAAAGGGGGGGGGGCGGGGGACGCTGTGCCTGCAAAAAAAGGGGAATGGCATGATTCAGGAGAGATTCTACGGGCCACTCATGGGTCAACTGGGGCAGGGTGGTTGTTCTCCACAGGAAGACTCAGCCAGGTTTCGGGACGGAGGGGGCTAACCCAGGATGGAAAACTGCTCTAATATTTGGGAAAGGGATCCCCGCTAGGAGTTCTCTGTGGGGGGGTGAAGAGGGGGTGACGATTGAAAAGAGACCACCACGGTAAATTGTCCGCTGGGAAATGGAGGGGACTTGAGCCAACCTTTCTAAGGGGGGGGGGGACCGGGGTTCCCTGTATAGGGAATTACATCTTTTATTCATCTCGGGGCGCAGGGTTTACATACAGAAAGTACCAAAAAGAAGATCAGATTTCTTGATGAAAGAACAACGCGGTTTGCCTTGCCTCGTGTTTGGGTTAGGGGGTAAATCGTCCTAGCACCCCGTCCTTGAGTAAGGGGACACTAAAACGACATCATAAGAAAGTGTCTGGGGGGAGGGAAATACGAACTACCTTTTTTGGGGCAACTGCACTAGGTATCTATATTAAGGTCCTTAAGCAATCTGTCTAATCAGGGGGGGGGGGTACCGGAATGATCGTGGGGAAAGGTGGAAAAGGGATCCACCTTTGAAGTCCATGGCGGAGATGTTCGAGGGGGGGGAATCTCCGTTCTCAGGGAAGGGCCATAAAAAAGGGAGAAGGGGGGAAAAGAAACTGCTTAGCGAATACTTACATTTTGGAGTCAGGGTGGAGTCGGCTCAGCAAAGATGAAAAAAAAAGCTCCCGGACCCTTGGAATTGAAATTCTTCAATCTTGTAATCCTTAACTAAAGCATGAAATTTACTCGGTGCCACGGGAGGCACGTTCGATGGAACGCGAGCATTTGGCGGGCTTCTGGAGAAGAAAAATGTCCAGATAACGGAAAAAATACTAAAAAAAAAAAACTTCTTAGACCCTCCTTAAGAAAAGCACCAAACGCGGAACGGTCTATGCTTGGGGAGAAAACAATCTTCAAAAGAGAGTGGCCAGTCTGTTCTACTCCGTCGGACATCCTGGATAAAATGTACAATCAGGGCAAGCCGCAGGAGGGCCAGCTTACCAGGCCGCGAAGCGTCGTAAACGTACCCAACTAATCAAGAAACACCACAAAGGGAGGGAGATTCGGAGGTACTGGCGAAGGAGGAAGGGGGAGGAAAATTCCCAGGGAGCGGAAAACTGTTATGGGATCCCGGCACCTACTGAGGGGGGAACGTCGTCCAAAATCTGGAATCCCCTTCCTAACTGCTACGTCTCAAACCTAGGAAAGGGGAAGACGGCAGCTGTGAGCCAAGGATAGTTCCTAACGGAAGCGAGACAGTTCAAGACGTTATCATTCCTCAAGGAACAACTCTACCATTTCGCCGCGCACTGAAAAGGAGTTAGGAATGGGCGGTTCCGGACCTGGAGAAAGGGCATCAAAGGGCATGGCAACGGGCGGGGGGGGTTTTAATCGGGGGGCCTTTCTCCTATCGTCCTTCAATGAAGTAAATCGCTTAGGCATTCCGAACTTCCTGACGAGCTGGCCGGAGGTGAAACGGAAAGGGTAAATCAAAACCATCCTCCGGGACGAAAAACGGTGAGGCCTAGGGGGAAAACCCACTTAGCGGTAAGGGGGGGACGCAGGAGACCAGGAATAAACTCATCCAGGATAAAAAAAGGAGATTTCCCACCTTCGCAAGACCCCATGATCATTAGGGACCCAGGCGACCTCAACGCAAGCCTCAAAAAACTAAGGCCAGGAAAGGGAGACCGAGGTTGAGAAAGAAAACGAAATCTTCCCTGGGTTTAGACGCACGGGTACACGGCGGGAAAGGGAAAAGGAAACGCCAACACCCAGGAGACGATGGGCCCAGAGGAGGAAGCGCAAAAGGGACTGGGCGTACAGCACCTCCTATGTTGCAATCAAAAAAAAGAAACAGAAAAAAAAGCGTTACGTTTCCCCTGTCCCAAGGCCCCAGACGGGGGGGACCTAACGCGAGGAAAAGAGAAGGCCTCCACAACGCTGAAGAGGGAAGGGAAAGGACGTAGGCTTGTCTTTGAAGGAAAAAGCAAATCTTTCCACAGGTTATCCCATATGCCTCGTCGCTCTCCGTCCTGCCGACAAAAATGAAAAACGGGAACTCAAGCAACCCAAAGAGACCAGAAAAAGCGGAGGGTTATCATGTTCGTCCGGGGGGTGAATTCGTGGGGGGGGGGGGAAAAAAACGGAAGGAGAGAACCACCCTGTCACCAATGCTTCATCCAGTTGGCTGAAAGCTTTCGGAGGAAAGGGGCCCGGGTGCTGGCAAAGGGGGGAAATGTAGATTGAGAAGGGGGTCGGCGCTCTCTGGAGGAAAAAAGAAAGTAAGAAAGTCTACTTGCTTCCGGGGGTTTACCCGCTGATTGGAAGGCCCGAGGAATGGCTCAAGCGGAAGCGTCTCTGAAGCGCGGGATCAAAAAACGGGGGCCTGGCCGGGAAGATGCAAAAACTGGAGCTTATCAATTTCGAGTGGGGAGCCGTTTCAATTGTCCGGGGACTTAATAAGGGGAGAAGAGGGGAAAATCCGTCGGTGCTGAAGGCCAGGAGCGAGACTGTGAGGGGGGTCCATCGTTCGGCTGGTGGGGAAAAGGGAGCAAGATTTCTACCATCCGTAACCTCTATCAATCTTTAGAATGCCTTCTAGGGAAAAGAAGAAGGGGGACAATACGGAGAATGTAAGACATTAAGGACGGCAACCCACAGTTGATACAATCACTAAAAATGAGCGAATACAAAACCTTCATCCTAGCACTCGCCGGAAGGCTCACCCCCACTGGAAGGGCTCACACGGCGAAGAGTCAGCAAGGGAAAAAGAAGAACAAGCCAAGGGCTTCCTTCCGACCCGTCCGCGAAAAAAGGGGCGGAATCATCCGCGGGGGAGGGTCATTCAGAGTATTGCCAAAAAAGAAGAGAATGACCTTCAACAAAATATACGAACCGTGGGCTGATACTCCGGCGGAGAGGGACGGGGCCCCCCCG
>Ga0179593_1547247_pt1 | contig 11521 bp, 15 predicted proteins | sample CZODoug2_1_08_16_FD_185931 | JGI IMG/M metagenome (GOLD analysis project Ga0179593, IMG submission 185931) | Vadose zone soil fungal communities from Angelo Coast Range Reserve, California, USA - CZODoug2_1_08_16fungal (PacBio error correction) | ecosystem: Environmental > Terrestrial > Soil >...
GAAGCCGATTTCAAGAAGGCCAGAGTTCTGCTACAGAGGGGGGGAAAGGGGGGGCACTTCTCTCTGAGGAAACCCAAACTTCTTCGGACTCAGGAAAGAAACTACCTCTGAGCCGTTAGTCAATCGGCTACTGCTTAGGGCGGGAGAGGTCGGGAGTAGATACGACCTCGTTATGGGGGAAAACCATTTATTTAGGGGCGACCGGCGGTTGAATCGAAAAATCGAATCGGGGGGTTTGTCTTACCGGGTTGGGAGCCGTCCCCTGTAGCGGAGATGGAATGGACAGGGGGAACTCGGGAGAACTTCCCCCAGTTAACGCTGCGAACGTTAAAAAAAAAAGCTAGAGCGAAACTCTGGACATCGGATTAAAAGGAAGTTCAACTGGTGGCACTCTGATCTGGTGCGTCTCCAACAACTTCTGTCATCGGAGCAAAGGGAAGATGGGGAAGAATGACAAACGCTTCGGTAGAACGCCTCGGTTCGCAGCCAGGCAACGCTGGATGCTTAACTGTCTGACATGAAAAATCGGACGACGGATCCTCTAGGCAGACGTTTGTAAGGAACGGGAGACGGTGGGACGGGCGGAGCAGCTGTAAAAGTACACGTCCAGGTCGGATAAAAAGCCTGTTTGGGGGGGCCCCATAAGGACCCTAGGAGAGGACGTAAGGGGGCACTGAAAAACCTGTCGATCTCGCAGCGAGCCACAAAAAAAAAAAAACGGATCTGCAGGATCGACCGATTTGCACGGGGAAAGCCAAAACAAAGGCAGTTCGTCGGAAAAAAGGCGTCGGAAAAAGGTTGAATCAAAAGGTCGACAATAAACTAACAGAAAGAAACGAAAGTTTGATGCTTCTCTTTCCCACCAAAAAAGCGCGGAAACAGGGCGACGCGGGGAAGTAAAAACGCTATCAACTTGGACGAGAATACGTCAAGCATGTGAAAGCAAGGAACTCGAAGAAAGAAAAAAAGACAAAACCGATAAACTAGGCGAGCAGGGAAGATCTCCGGAAAGAAGGGGCGGGCGGAACAAGAAGGAAAACGGGAGCCGCGCAAATCCGCGGAAACGAAAAAGGGTGCAGCTTCTGTCGGTGAAAGAAGAAAGAGGAAGGTGAGAGACAAAAGAACGCTGGGAATCCCCTGGACAGTCTACGAACGTGGGGGTGATCCCGCAACTCGAGATAGGGAGAGGTCGCATTGCGGAGCTAGGGGCTTGAAATGAACTGCGCGAACACCTAATAATGGGGCTAAAGGGAAACGCCCCTCCGAGAAAAAGGCAAAAGCCGTCTGAAAAAAAAAGAGAATATGACAACCGGTTTAGGGTCGACCTGATAAAAAACCAAGGTGCGGATAAGGCATTCACGATACTGTTTGGCAGGGTCACGGTGGATTCGAATTAGAAAACAGGTTGGATCCAAGCATCTTGAAGAGGCGCTAGTCACGTGGTCCAGGGCGAACAAGACCGAGAAAGGAAGTCAGGGGGGGAGATGACGGGAGAGAAGGGGAACTTGAAGAAAGGGCAACTGCATATCCAAATGAAGACAAGACGAACGCGCATCAGATTCCCTCGTCTAGACAGGCGATCGATTCAAAAAGGAGCGAACATCAACCAGGGGATCGAGTCTAGACACCAGCCGGGACGACTCGAAAGAAAGGCTTCCACGAGGACTGAGGCGGACGTAGCCCAATTCTCGATTAAGGGACATAATTCGGCATGGAACAGCCGCATCGAGGGGGAGCCAACATAAAAACAACGAGCGGGGAAGGACCAAAAAAAACCGAAATCAGGAAGAAAGTTTGCCCGTCAAGTGTCCATCGAAAAAACGCCGACGAGGAGACGAGACTCGGGGGCTGAAAAAGAGGGGGAATAACCACTACAGGGACGTAGGTGGCGAAAACACTCAACGGTGGCGATCAAAGCTCGACCCAGCAAAAATAAGTCAGGGACAAATCCGCCGGAAAGCCGTAGAGATAGATCCAACAACAAAAAGAGTCTCAAGGCGGGATCGGCGGCTGCACACGCAACAGATCGAATAAAAGGCACAAAAGACGAACATCGCGGGAACCCAACGGCAGCGACGGGAGCATATTACAAGGAGCGGCGAGGAAACGACAGAAAAACAGACACGGACACCAAAAGGCTGTACACGGTGCGGCATCAGAGGCCAGCAGGGCGTCGACCGGATTGAAAAAGGAAGAGGAGGCCGCAAAGTCGAACCGCAAAAATTCAACGGGAGTCATGGAGTTCTACGGAGTTGCGGGGAATCGGCAAGCAGGTCAGAAGTTCTAACACCGAACACCGTAACAAACAAACACCTAAAAAAAAACCACGTTTACACAGTGAGAAAAGGGAAAGGCGAAGATACTTCGCACAGGTCGGGGCAACTTTGGGTGAAGGCACCGCGTTTCCACCCTCTCAGGAGAATCGACATGCGAAAAAATGCTTGGAAGGGGGTGTTCCGGGTCGATTCGCGGGTCACCCAGGTAAAAAAACAGACACGACGAGCCCATAGAAGCAAGGGTCTGCTCGGAAAAGCAAGAGTATCGGGGGGTAACGGGCAATTCTCCAGTGTGACCAGGGGATCACTGGCAAAGGGGAAAAGTAAAATTCCGTGGCACTTAGACAATGGGTTGACTGTCGCTTTACAAGGCCCGAGTGGACGAGGTCAGGTGGGTGGGTGGGCGGGGAAAATTGGAGGTGAATTACGGGAGAGGGTTGGTTAAGAAGTGGGTGGAGGTGGGGGAGTGGGAAGAGCGTGGGGAGAGAATATGGAGGGAGTCGAGGGGGAAGGAGAACTTGGGGTGGGGAGGACGTGAAGGGGGGGGTGGGTTCAGAGAGCGCTCTCCGTTCCAAGTGTGGGGGGGTCTGACGTACCGCTCGGGTGTAAAAAAAACCTGATCGGGGTGGCGAAAAAACGGGGCACGTCTACGGACTGGAAAAGGAGGAGAATCTCAGTAAAGCAGAAAACAACAACGAGGAAGGAGTGGCGCTAAGTCATATGCATCCGCGAAGGGGTTCGAGCCAATCACCAGTGGCTAGTAAAAAAGTGGTATGGGTCGGGCCGTTTGAGGATTGAAAGAACACAATGTGTGACCGAAAAAAGTTGACGCCCGAGTATATGAGGTCGGATTCGTTGCGGAGGTAGCACGACCAAGGTGGGCGGTGGAACCACAGGGATTTTGGCGACCAGGGGGGGGCCCGGGCTGTCGCGTTTGTGGGGGGGGGGGGCCAGAAAAAAAGGGGGGGGTAGTAAAAACCCATCAGGGACATGGGGGGGGGGGGGGGGGGGGGGTGGGAGGGGGGGGAAATTCAGAATCTTCAGCGGCCGAGGTCAAGGGGGGCTAGGGTGTGCGGTGGGGGGGGGGCAGGGGGGGGGGGGGGGGGTGGGGGGGGGGGGGAGTGGGGGGGGTGGGGGGGGGGGGGGGGGATAAAGTGGGGGCTGGGAAGGTGGTGGGGGGGGAGGGGGGGGAGGGGGATGGGGCAGGGGGAGGGGTGCGGAAAATAATGTCGGGGAAGGAAGGGGGGATTAGGGGGGGGAGAGGGGGGGCGGGAGCAGGGGCGGGTGGGAGGTGTGAGGGAGGGTGGGGGGGGGTGGGGGATTAAGGCAGGATAGCCTCGTGAGCGGGAGGGGAGAGAGGGGAGGAGGTTGGGAGGGGGGTGGGGGGGGGGTGGGGGGGAGGGGGACGGCGGGGAAGAGCGGGGGGGGGTTGAAAAGGGGAGGAGGAGGAGGGGGGCGGAGAAGACGGGGAGGGGGGGGGGGGGTCAGCTTGGACGGGGGGTGGAGGGTGGGGGGGGAAGGGGGTGGGGGGGGGGGGAGGGGGGGGGGGGGGGGGGGAGGGGGCGACATGGGGGGAAGGGGGGGATGGGGTGGGGGGGGGGAGGGAGGGGGGGGGTGGGGGGTTCTGGTGAGGGGAGGGGGGCGGGGGAGGGAGGGGGGGGAGAGGGAGTGGGGGGGGGGGATGGGGGTGGGGGGGTGGGGGGGGGAGAGGGGGGGGGGGGGGGGGGTGCGAAGGGGGGGGGAGGAGGGGGGGGGGCGTTGGGCAAAAGGGGGGGGGGGTGGGCGGGGGGGGGAGGGTTGAGTGAAGAGAGGGCAAGGTGGGGGTGGGCGGTTGCAGGGGGGGAGGGGAAAGAGGAGGGGGGGGAGTGGGTTGAGAGGGTGGGGGGGGGGAGGGGGGGGGTGGGGGGGGGGGGAGGGGGAGGTTAGGACGGGAGAAGGGAGGTAGGGAGAGGGGTGAGGCGAAAGGGGGGGGGGAGGTCTCTCTGAGGGTGGGGAGGGGGTGAGTGGGGGAGGGGTGGTGGAGGGTGGGGGGGGGGGGGGGGGGGGGGGGGTGAGGGGGTGTTGTGGGGGGGGGGGTGGGGGGGAGGGGGGGGGGGGAGGGGGGGGTAGGGGGGGGGAGGGGTTGGGGGGTGTGGGGGTGGATGGGTGGGGGAGGAGGGGGTGGGGGGTGGGGGGGGGATAGAGGGGGTGTGGTGGGGGGGGGGGGGGGGGGGGGGGCGGGGGAGGGAGGGGGGGGGGGTGAAGTGGGTGGGCGGTGGAGGGGGGGGGGGAGGGGGGGAGGGTGGGAGGGGGGGAAACGGGTGAGTGTGGAGGGATGGGGTCGTGGGGTGGCGGGGGTGTGGGAAGGGGTGGTGGGTGGGGGGCGGGCGGGGGGGGAGGAGGGTCGGATAGATAGGGGGAGTTCGGCCAACGCGGGAGGGGGGGTGAGAGGGGTGAGGGAGGGGGGGGGAGGGTGGGGGAGGCGGGGGGGGGGGGGGGAAGGGGGTGGGGTGGGTTGGGGGGGGAGAGAGGGGCCTAGGGAGACACAGAAAGAGGTGGAGGCCCGCCGCAAAGGTCAAAGGGGAGTAGGTAGGATGAGAGGGGGGAGTTCGGGAGGGGGGGAGGACGGTTGCATGGGGGGGGAGGGGGGAGGGGGAGGGGAAGGAGGGAGGGGGGGGTCGGGGCCGAGTACGTAGGACATGGTCCTGAGAGCCCCCGTGGTGCAGACTCTCAAGTGGAAGGCAGGTCTGAGGAGGGGGGGTGGAGGGGGTTTGGAGGGGCCGAGGTCCGGAGGAGGGGGGGGGGGGGGGAGCCGGGGGGGACTAGTGGCTGGGGGGGGGGGCCGGGGGGGGTGAATCCTCGGAAAGGATGCCACTTACTGACTTTATTTTTATTACAGGGAAGAACTTCCCTCTGTTTTACAAAAGTGGGTAGTCAGTAATGACTTTATACCAGGGGGGGGGGGGAGGAGTGAAGTGTGCCCACAAAAAAAAGGCCAGTTCTTATTTCTTTCCAAAAAAAAATAAAAAACTGCTCGGCCCTTTAATCACCTCAGTGTAGCTAAGGTGAGAACCGGCTCCTATCGCGGCCGCGCTGCCCGCGACAGCATTAGATTATTCTTTTCTCGGGAGGGGAAAGTGCCGCAAGGGGAGAGAGTTCAGAGCGGGCAACTACTTGACGGGGGGGGGGAGGGAGAGTTCCTACTTCGACACATGGGAAAGGAAGAGGGGAAAAGGGGAATTGGCGTGTACGGAGACACAGAAGGCGATCGCGGAAGGCTCAAAACACAAAACAAAAAAAAAAAAAAAAACCCCAAACCCAAACAAAAAACAAAACCAAAACCCAAAAACCAACTCTTGGGTGGTGTTCTATTCCCCGGGGGGGGAGGGGAGAATGAGTAAATAAAAAAAAAAAAAAAAAAAAAAGGTGGTGGATACGGGGGAGGTTGGGGGGGTTTGTCTCTGCTCGGACTGGGTTGCTCTGACAAACAAAAAAAAAAAAAAACCACCCCCCAAAAGGGTCGAAAAGGGGGGGAAAGAACCATGCACTGACGCCCGTTCGCAAGGAGGGAAGGGTATCGTCTCTCGGTACCGTTTCAACCCAAGAAGGTTCAATTCAAGGAAAAAACAGGGACCACCCCACTCAAAGAAAGCAAAGGGTGATGCATGACATGCGAACGGGACATCTAAAAAAGGGGAAGGAGGGGGCCTGGGGGGGGTCGGAAAAGTTGTAGAACGGGGGAAAAAAAAAAAGGGGTTCAATAGGAAAAAAATCATGTGAGCATTTCGGAAAAGCGCAAGATTGGTTGAAAAAAGAAAGAAGAAACCAGTTCGTTGGGCAAAGAAAGAAAAGTGGGGCACCGAAAGTACTGCCTGGTGAAGTCCGCATGAACCCACTAAAGGGAGAAAAATGAAATTAAAAAGGCAAGTCACTAGCGGAAAGACTACAGACATGACCGGGGGGGGGAAGACAGTACTAGTTCGGGGCTTCACCGTCCTCAAGACTAAGGGGGGGGGAAGAACCCTCATCTCGGAAGGTGGTAGGAGATTCCCAAGGGGTGAAAAAATCCCAAGGACAGGGATCAAGCTATTAATCGGATGGCGAAGGAGGGGGGGAGGCAAAAAAAAAAACAGCAACTTTGTGATAGTCGGGGAGACAGGGTCGATTCAACTTAAGAAAAACGCTACGTTAAAGAAAAAAAATCAATGCAAGCTATAAAAAAAACTACAAGTCCAGGACATCAATCAAATAAAGGGGAAAGTTTAAACTAAGGAATCGGGGCAGATCGGTCGATGGGGAGCTTCCCTAATGGGGGTATGAGGGAAAAAAAATTCTCGGCGGGGAAAGTGTGTCAAAAAAATGTTGTTTTGCCAAAGAGGGGAGTGAACCGTTCGCAATGGAGGGAAAGAGAGTAAAATGACGAGACTGTTGGGAGGCGTAAGGAAGGACGACCATCTATCATTACGACGAATTTGCAAATTCATCGAAGCACGCCTTGAGACAGAAAGAAATAAAGCCGAGGTGGGGTTCTATCATCCCGTGCTGGTTGTCAAAAAGCCGGAAGGAAAAACTAGTCAAGGGTTTAAGGGGAGGAAGGGAACGGAGGGACTCAATCGAGAAAGGGGGGGGGAGGGGGATTAGGTCCTTTGGGAAAAAGACCAAGACTCCTGTCTGGAAAAAAAAGACCGTGTGAAAAAGCCGGGGAACGATCCTGACGTGGGCATCATTAGAAGAGAGAAAAAAGATCAGGAGCTCAGACTTCAAGAGTAAAAGCGGACGGGTCTAATGGGGGAAAGGGGGGAGGGAAAGAGATGACGCACCAATAAGAAAACATTTGAAGGTAGGGTGGTCAGAACAGGGAAAAGAGAGAAGGGGGGGAAACTTGACTCATTTTCGAGGAGAAAAAACGGGTCAGACACAAAAAGGGGGTAAAAACACGTCCGCGATCGTAATGATCGTTGGGGCTGCACGCTGTGAACAAAAAAAGTCAAGGGGGGCATCCGGATCGGGAAATGGAATAAAAACTGAAGCAAAACAAAAGACCTGACCAAGGGGGAGGGGCGACGGGTGATAAGCGGCAAGTTGTACCGTTGGGAAAATAAAAGTTTGGGGAGGGGGGGTTTTCGTCGCACGTGTTGTGGACGGGTCAAAAAAAGAGGAGGGTTGGATCTGCCGACTAAACGGGTACGTCACGACTACCGCATTAAAACACAAGAAAGAAGTCATGATGATTCGACCAACAAAACGAGGGGCTGGTCGCTGAAACGTCGTAAAGAGAAGCACAAGGAAAAGGGGGGGCATCGCGAAAGGGGACCAAGAACAAAAAGCGAACCAATTTGTTCTTGAACAAGGAAAACAGGGAGTCCGGGAAAGAAAAGGCATGAAGCACATGAACCTGCTTTCAAAGAAGGGGGAAGAAATGGGGCCAAACCAGATCAAAACGAGAGACAACTCAAGAGACGACAAAGATCCACAAAACAAAGAAAAAAAATAAAAAAACAAAAAAAAAAAAAAAAAACAAACAAAAAAAAAAAAAAAAAAACAACAAAAAAAAAAACAAACACAGACTGGGGGAAAAGAAACCCATCCATAGAAACAGACCAATTACTCGCGGCCAAGTAGAGGCCCTAGATAAAACCACCAATAAACTACCCTAAAAGAATCAATCTCATTCAAACACAAAAAAAAAATGAAAGAGAAGAATGACGTAGTCTTCGGTGGTTTCCTACCCATAAAGACCGAAAAAAAAAAAAAAACGGGTAAGGGTCACCCTAAGAAGGTGGCCGCGAGTCAAATGTGAGATGCTAAGAGTTGGTAGTGGGGGGGGACTTCTCCAGTGGGGGGCCGGGACCAAGGCAGAGTCCTCGTGGGAGCGTGGGAAAGTGATCCCAAAGATGTAAAAAAATTGCTGTCTGCCCCTGATGCTAAAGGAGGGGGGAAGCGGGGTGCTGAAAAAATGAGGGAGGAAAACAATGGGGGGGGGCGTCTTATGTTGGAAAGAAAGCACGGTGGGTAGGAGTTTCTGGGTGTCGAGCCACAGGTCGAAGGGGATTGGGAGGGCATGTGTACGGTTTTTGGGTGGGAGAGAAGAAAGGTGAGGGATTGAAGAAAAACTACTGGGCAAGTCGGCCGGGCGAAAAATTGTCTGGGGACCGGAGGTAGGGGGGGGGGGACAGATAATTCGGGGTGGGAGGGAAGGGTTTGAAAAAACCGAAAAAAAAAACCACGAAGGAAAAGAATAAAAAAACCACTAACAAACAGGGCCAACAAAAAAAAAAGTCGTCCAAACACACGAAAAAACCTGACGGAAAGGAAATGCAGGTCTGACTTCTGTGTACGAAAAAGGACCCTTGGCAGGTTCGGGAAGAAGAATATAAGGGGGTCGTTCTCGCCCTCAGCGAATCAGAGCGGGACAGTCAGAAGAGGCTGGAAGGGGCCAATAATGATGGGGAGAAAAAAGGACCAACTATCATTCGATCGTCGAGCAATGTTCTGAAGTATGCAAAAAAAAAAGAAAACTGAGGCAGAAAACGGGTAAGGCAACGGGCATCGTCCAACCAACCCACGATGACATGGGAAAAAGGAAATGGTGTAGTATGGGGTAACGGTCAGAAAAGAAAGAAATGAAAACACGCAGCTTGCGATATAAGGCAGGAGAAGAGTAAGGAAAAAGCCCGGAGTCCGGTGCGGGGGCATGAGAGGCAGAACCTGGGGCAGGGATTTTTACCAGAGATCAGAAACGCAGGGGAAAAGTTCGAATCACTTGGAAAAAGGGGGGGAGAGAGGGAAAAAAAGGGGTCCGATATCTATAAGGAAAAAAAAATGGAAACACCGGTGGTCCTTGATAGGAAAAAAAGCAACGAACGCGAAGAGATGAAAGGAAGTGATCCTGAAACGAACAAATGGGAAGGGGCCAGTACGCGTGCAAGATTAACGTTGGGGAGCTAATGCGAGCGATAACGCCTGAACCAAAAGGGCGGGGCTTCGTCTCTCATGGAAAGGGGAAAACACGTCCCGCCGCTCGTGGGACCAAAAAATGAACGCGCCGAGGAAAGACAGGTAGGCCTACTTCAGGAAAGCAACCAATTCAGGCCCCGCGCGTTAGCAGGGGAAACCAAAGACCTGGATGGGAATGGGTGAGACTGGCGAAGTTTGGGAGAAAAGGGACAAAGGAGTTAGCGGTGAGCGGTAGGGGCACTGCCCTCACACGCGAAACAAAAGGGAGGTTAAAAAATGCTATTCCTTGAGGGGAGGACAATTCTCAAAATCAAGGGGGGGTAAAGAGGGGGCCGGTCCAGAGGGAGGCGCAAGTCAAGGCCTCGCAAACGACACACAGCTCAGGGATGGGGGGGAGAGAACATCGAAGGGAGGGGGGAAAGTCGAACTTCATGTGCGGCACCAAGGAGGAAGGGGGGTGCTGCTATTACTGGGACTGGGGGGTTGCATGAGGGGTAACTGGAGGATACTGGACCAGGCAGTAGGGGGGTGGCGTTGACCAGGGCAAAGTGGGCTCCTCACGGAAAGGGAGAGGTAGAATAAGGAGGCTACAAGAGAGAGGGGAGGGGGTGGGAAAATGACTGCCAAGACTTGGAACGCCGGCACTTTTTTGAGGAAAAAGGGGGAGAAATACGGCAGGCAAGGGGGGGAAAGGCGAGTCTAAAAGGAGTCAGGGGATATTAAGAAAGATCGGGGGGAGCCCCACACGTCAAGAAAAACTATGAGAAGGAGGTAAAAAAACGGTGGACTATTCTCATACCGGAGAAGGAAGGGGGTGGGAATGATATTCATTTAAAAAGGAAAAGAGGGGGAAAAACCGCGAAACAAAAATAACCAGAAAATAAACTCACAGAACCAACGGATCAAATCACTTCTTAAAAAAAAACTCCGCAAAAACCGGGGAATCAGACCTCAAAGAAGAAAGAGGAAAAATGACAGAGGTTCTTCTACAATGAAAGGGGAACAAAAAGGCAACGGCACGGCCGTGCGAGCAGTCGATTCATCGAAAAGAATCGTAAAAAAAAGGGAATGCGCGAAAGCTCGAAAGCCTTTCCATCAGTAAAAAGCTTTATCCTAGTCCGACGAGGGGGGCCGGCGTCTGTCAGACGAAATCCGAGGGGAGAGCACTAAAAAAGGGGGCGGGAAAAGAGAAGAGTGAACACTCGGACTCTTGTAAAAAGAAGAGGAAGGGGGGCAAGGGGCGCATCACGGGGGGGGGGGTCGAGCACCACGTCGAGAAAAAGAGGGATCAAAGATGAGTCATCTGAAGGATGGACACCTTCTGGAGTGACTAGACATCTCCGTAAGAAGAGGGCGGGGCGAAAACCTCACGTTCCTGTCATCTCCGCACAGGCTAAGAGGGAGGACCGGTGACAATCGCACGGGAAAAAAAACCGGAAGTCCATTACTGATTCAAAAAATTTCGACTGAGAACAGGCCATCCGCGGTCAGGGGAAAGGAGCTTCCCACGCTAGGAGCTGAGAAACGCGATCCTATATAGTAGGAGAAGAAACGGAAATTACTCATCTAAAAAGGGGGGAATGACGGCCCATCCCCACAGAGTCCCTAGATCGGTGCGCAAGAAAGGAAAGGAAGGGAACTCAGGAACCCGCAAGAAAAAAACTCAGAGCCCCGCTCGGAAAACGTGAAAGTACAAAAAGATGAACGGGCGGCGGAAAGTGGGGGGAAGGAAATAGAATCTAGATCGTTAAAAAGGACATGCAAAACATCTCGACGACAGACACCGGAAAAAAAACAAACGGAGTAGTAGTAATAATGAAGGTAGATATTCTGTGCGGGGGGGGGCACTATTAAGCCGTTTTGCGTCAAAAAAGTAAAACTGGGGTTTAACCGGTGGGGGTACCACGGGAAAAAGGGGAAGCGAATTGGGGGTCCTGGAGCGACAGGGGGGGGCCTCTGTGAAGACAAGACCTCGGGGGCATTCTCAGGGCCCCGGGTCAGGTAGTGTTGGGCAGGAAGCAAACATGCGGTAAAGGAGTAAAATTCCCTGCCAGGGAGGATATTATGGATGATAAGGGTCCACCGGAGGGTGAAGGAAATAGATACCTGTTGGGGGGAAAACCTTCCAGAAGACAAGGAAAGGGGCGAACTTCTGTATCTTAGAAGAGTCATGGACCTGGACGCAGCGAAGAACTTTTTCTTGATGACCGGTGGAAGTCGGAGCTGCTGTAACAGGCGTTTACGCTCGGGCGAAAAGAACAGGGGGACCGGTCCTTGAAAGGAGGCAGGCTCGTAGATGGCGAAGGATG
>Ga0179593_1607595_pt1 | contig 11521 bp, 14 predicted proteins | sample CZODoug2_1_08_16_FD_185931 | JGI IMG/M metagenome (GOLD analysis project Ga0179593, IMG submission 185931) | Vadose zone soil fungal communities from Angelo Coast Range Reserve, California, USA - CZODoug2_1_08_16fungal (PacBio error correction) | ecosystem: Environmental > Terrestrial > Soil >...
ATACTCGGTCGGAGACAATCGGGTCAAAAAAAAAAGGGAGCGAATGGGAAGGATTCAAATGACAGAAGCAGGGCCACCCGAGGGGGCAAGACACATGTGAAAGGGAGTAATCAGGGGGCAAATCTCGATGTTCCACGTCAAAGGGGGAACGCTAACGTGGCATGGGCTGGTGGGTCAGTAATGAAGAGGGGGGAAAAAACTGGAAGAGAAATGTAATACCTATTCTGAGACGGGCGAGGATCAGGCAGACAAATAAAAAAGAAGGGATACAAAGCCAGTGTACCAGCAGCGCGTCGGAAAAGCGAAGGTTGACGAAAGCAAGAAGGTAAGCAAATCCCCCAGTCAAAACATCGCGACCTCTTTTAGAATTTTAAAGAAAGGGCGAAGAAAGTTGGGAAAGAGGAGTACACAAACAGGAAGAATTGGGAAGGAAGACAAGGAAAAGAAGGGCTATAAACAAACACACAGTATCTCCCGCTATGTCTGCGTGAAATACCGGCGTTGGAGCAGAAGGCCGAGCACATCAGAAAAATGCCAAAAAAATAAAGCAAAAAGGAACACCGGGAGGAAAATACTTCTCACTCATTCCCAAAAAAAAAACGACGATGCAGGAAAAGGAGCGGAGGGTGGGGGGGGGGGGTGGTTGGGGGGGGGGTGGGGGAAAGGGGGGTGGGGGGGGGGGGGGGGGGGGGGGGTGGGGAGTAATCGCTTCGCTCCAAATCGCGAAGGGGCCCATCTCCCTAGGGGCAGTCTGCACCAAAACAGAAGCGTCGCCATAGGAATGAAAACACGGAAAAACTCAGAAAACTAGGCAAATGCTAGGTTTGGCACAAGTCCAAACCAAGAGAGTCATCACCCTCTGCCATGAGTGCGAAAGACAAGGGAATCACACCAGAAAAAACCCCAGGGAGACAACAAAGCTGACTTGTACCACCATAAGAAGCTGCAAAAAAAAAAATGAGCTGACCACAAAGAATCTCCTGCAGCGAAAGGCAAAATGGAGAAGTGGAAACAGAGTTCACGTAGACCCCATTCGCAATTGATCCAAAAGGCAAGGGGAAAAACTGCAGGAAAAGTACGATTGTGGAAGGAAGCAAGAGCAGGCCCGTGCAATACCCAACCACTATGAACGGTAATGAATTGCGGGGGCACGGAGCGGGAGGGAGAAGAGTGATCGCCATAGATGAGAATAATGAAACGGGAAGGGACAGCCCATGTGTGCGGCATAAAAAGGAGCGAGGAAAAGCCGGTCGCGCTTGAGGAAAATCAGCACTAGACCGACCGAACACAAACGCACGAAAAACGTGCGACAAATCGGGGGAGAGGAAAATGCAAGAGGAGAGAACAAATCGCCGCTCAATCCAGAAAGCCCCGGGAAGAACGGAGTAGTTTTTCTCGTAATAATATGAAACGAAGCCCAAAAAAAAAGAGAAAAAATAAACAACTGAGGAGGAGAAAAAGATATATTGGGAAGAGAGGTCGGGAAGGGGCCCCATTAACACTCTCGGGACTCCTTTCGGCGGCAAAGGGAAGGATGTGAAAAGGGAAAGACGATTTCGCGTCTGTAGGGAGGGTGGGGATGGGGAGATCATTTACCTCAAGCAAACGGTTTTGTAATGCTGTGATCGACCGAAAATGGGATGACAGGATCCAAGCGCTGGGAACGTCGAGAATGGCGAGAAACATGCCGAGAACCGAGCCACCCGTACCCAGACTATAGAAAGGGGGCACAGAATGTCCATCCCTACGAATATGTGGGGAGTAATAGCCCCCAGGGACGGACCTCAAAGCGCAAAACTAGAGCCGGGTTGACACGGGGCCGAACGAACCACGAGAGGGTTGCGTAAAAGAAGGGGATTACTTATGGACCCTGTGGAAACTCGGGGGGAACGGGTAGGGAGGCACAATTTGTGGGAACATTCCCGGAGCCAGAGGGGCCAAGGGCCGCTGCTGAGATAACCCGTGGAAAACTGCAGAAGGGGGGGGGCGTCTTTCGGGGGCTGGGGGTGGAGGAACTGGCGAAAAAAGAAACGAGATTCGTCGCATTTGACCTAAGGGAGTGAAAAAGAGGTAGGGAGGGCCGAACCCATAACCAACTAAAAATAGAAACCAAACTTGCTAGCGGGGAGTTGGGGAGTGTGGGCAATATTGAGGAATGGCGAGAAGAAAAAAAAGAAAAAAGAAAAAAAAAAACAAAAAAAAAAAAAAAAAAGGGCACAAGTCGTCCTCGCAACAGGCTCTTGGGACACATCGTGACGGAGCGGCATCTATAAGCAAAAGATGAGCGGGGGAGGAAATCATACCAAGGCTCGAGGTGGATAAGGAGCAACGCGCGTTTGCAGGGGGAAAGGGTCTGGCGGGGGGCTAAGCTCCTGCAATCGCTGTTGAAAAAGGAAAAAATTCCGTCACTGAAAGAGATTGAAACAGACAAACCGGACAAGGGTCGCGATGTGTGACGGGGGGAATGCCGGGGGGGGGGGGAAAAAAAAAGGTACCGCAAGGGGACTTGCCGCGACGTATGGGGGGATTGAAAAAACCCCGCACAAAAAGACTTAAGACGAACTGAAGATCTAGCGTGCTCAGGGGGAAGAGAAGGGGGACGGAGAGACGTCGTCTTACCCCAGGGGCAAGAATTACTTAGCCTAAGATCGAGCAAAGGAGAGCTGGCTCGACCCCATCGGTATGAAGATCAGGCAACGCCTCCCTGGGGAAGGCGGCGAAAGGCGGGCTGGGAGAGGAAGGGGTAGGGCCAAGCGTGTGGTTGTGCCGGTCCTTTAAGAAACTCTGTGTATCGGAAAAAACAACACATAAGGAAGAGAAAGGAATGTGTACATGGAGGATAGGCAACACGCGGAGAGATGGGGAAAAAGAAAGGAACGAGCAAAAGAAAAGGGTCCGGATTCACAGGGCGTGGGGGGGCGGACTCATGCACTAGTGCGATGGAAAGCCCTCTGGCAACATGGGGAATCGTGTCAAGCTATTAATTCATTAATAAAAAACAAAGAAACGGGTAAACAGGTAGAGACATCGCGCGAGCACGCGCGAATTCTTCGATACGAGAGGCGTGCATAATAAGGTCCTAGTGATCGCTAATCGTCGAGGGGGGGGGGGAAGGAAAGGAAGCAGACGGGTCATGGGCGAAGAAGTAGCGTTCAGTGTCAGAAAAGCACAACAGTGCGAATCCCGCGGGCATTGTTATGTTCCGGCATCAATATAAAAAAAAGGAAAAGGACAGAAAGAGTTCAAAACATAGGCGGAATCGACGAAGGGAAGCCGCTTAGAAACCACAAAGATAGAAAACGCGGGTGGGCTCCAGGTCATGAATGCAGAAGCTTTAAAATGCAAAAATCGGAAACGGACGATATAATAAAGGCTCATCTAATGTCTGCCCAGCCACTCCAAATACAGCCCACGTAAAACGCGGAGCCAGTTGCGAGTAACGGCGCTCTTGAGGGGAGGAAAGGAAAATAGGGAAAACAGGGAACACCAAAACCAAGGGGAAAAGACAAGTTTCGTACAAAGTGACCCATAGTCTCAAGACGTTTTAATAAAAGGGGAAGCGGGTGAATTCAGGAAGGATTCAAAATTCAGGGGGAGAAGATCGGGGTCCGTAAGAAGCAAGAAATTAGAGAACATGTACCGCAGTACTGCACCAAAGAAGGAGAAAAAACGGGGAATACAACAGATGAAAGCAAGCACTCTGCGGAACGAATACAGACCGCCAGAGCATACGGATCAATATGGAAAAGATTTTTGCTGGAGAAATATAAACGAAATTCGAGTGATGATAAAAAAACTCAGAAACTGTCTCACGAATAGGGATGGCCGGATCACCTATTGCAACACCAAAGGTTTGGCGCTAGAGATTTCAGAAACTAATCCACACCAAACAATTCGTCTCAGGGAGGTAAAGACGGGCCAGTTATGAGTCCAGTGTTCCCCCCGGCCCGAAGAAAAGAAGGACAGATGGGCAGAAAACGACTAGTACTTGCAGCGGATGGCTCGTACAAGGGGTACCCCGCTGATCAAGGCTAAGGCACGTGGAAAAGGAGGTGAGACCTAAATGGGGACAACTCACAGTTGAAAAACTACAGCTGTAATGGAGGGACATATAACGGAATTACAACATCAAGCCCAGGGTGAAATTCCATAGACTCGCGTCACGATAGGAGGCTGAGGTTCTAGAAACAGAAAAGAAAGGATCAAAAAGACGGATCGAAACAACCGGGGGAGGAGGATGGGGCCAACCGATGGGGGCGGGGGCTATGAACGGAAAAAAACCTGTCTCGGCCCACAAACTATGGAATTTAAATTTTGGGAAATTCACCCGATGGAAGACGCCGCAGTGCGTGGATGGGTCTCGACAAGGAAGGGGGGAGGGACCTGGAAAAAAGCTGGGTGGTATGCTGATGCGCAGTTGGCTGACGTGTGAAAGAAATCCGTTCAAGATGTCCAGGAAGAAAGTAGAAGACCGCTGAAGAAACCCGAAAGGTTCGAGCCGATTTCATCGGACCACCGAAAAGTTCAAGCCGGGAGGGAGGGGGGGGGAACAAAAAAGAAGTCCCAGCAGCGTCATGGATAGTTCCTGGCGCAGGGTCGGGGACCAAGACGCACAGGAAGTTCAAGGCTACTTAAAGTCCATACGGGAGATCGCCGATGCTACTGATGTTGAACGGGGAGCGGGGGGGGAGATCCATGCGCTCTGGGGAAGTGCATACAGAAGAAGGTCAAAAAACGCCTCTGAAGGGTGCCCGGCGGCTGACTGGCGAGGGAAGGAAAATGGAACAAGGGGAGTGGAAAGCTTCACAAAAAGCTAGATGGCGTCTCCCCTCCCAATTAAGACATAAACACAGTGCCTGCGGGACGACTGCGAACGGCTATGGGAGGAGGGGGAAAAAGGACGCTGAGGAGGGGTCTGGCTTGAGGAGTCTGCACGCAGTAGCCTCCCAAAGGCAGATAAGGATCGAAGAGTCTTTTGGAGGTTTTCGAAGACAGGGGGGGGGAGGAGCTTCTCATAAAAAATGCGCGACGGTATACGCACTGGGCTCTGGGCGTGCGGAAAGGGGGTAGGGCATGAAAGGAGAAAAAAGGAGGGGAAATGTTTCGCTGGGAATGGGGAGGCTGCTGACTGAAAACTGCCCGCGTTGTGCAGCAGAATGAGGGTGGGCTCGCGGAAATTACTGGGGAGGAGGCAGGAAAGTCAACAATCTCAACAAACCAAACTGAGCGTCGCGAATCTGATGAGGTAACCCGAGGGCGGTGGTCAGGAGGTCGATGTTGTGGGCGTGGGAAAATGGGACAGTACTTGTCGCAGTGTAAACACCCGGCAAGTCTCTCTTGGGCCAATGGGGGGGGAAAAGGATAAGGAGCTTAGGATAGGCAAAATGGCGAACGTGAATAAAGGGCGTGAAGAGGGAATTCTAACCTGGGAGAGACCGGTTTCGTTCCTGCAAGCATGTTCAAGATTACCGCGCTAAAGAGCTGGGAGGGGGGGACGCATTCGGAACAAAGAGACCGCCGGAAAAATGAAGCAGGAAAGGGAGTCTGTCTGCTAACAGGACAACATCTCTCCGGGGGTTTTGGAAGGGGCAAGGGGGACGGAGGAACGAAATTCAGGGGAGGAGAAAAAGAGAATACGCCGGTTCGGACGAGAGGGACCAGGCAAAAAAAAAAAAAACAAAAAGTAAGAGATGACCGCGGATTTAGATGCTACAGGGGGCGCCAACCCTCCGTGCTGGGTTCGAAAAAAGGGAAATCAAAAGCATCAACTCGCTCTCTTCGTATTGACAAGAAGGGAAGGAAGGGATGGGATAGGGGGGGATAACTGTCGAGAGAAGAAAACGTATCACATACCAGGTAGAGACAAACCATACAGCAACATCAGAACAGTTTGAAGAGCAGGCAAGGCAAGCCAGATACACAGATCGCGGAAATTTCCAGAAGAAAATTCTGGTAAGAGTGGCAGCACCACATCCGCCGACCAGGTTTTGCATAAAAATCGGATAGTGAGTAGACACAGGAATTTGGGCAAGGTTAATAAAAGGAACGCACGAGCGCAAAAGGCAAATACTCCGGGTCGCAAAAACGTCCGAGTTGCAGCGCGTCACATCAAGGGAAAAAACCAAACAGGAGAAAAGATCGAATACTTCTTTCAGCCGCCAAGAACCCGTCCGAAAAGGAGCCAGCAGGAAGGGACGCGCTAGTAATGGCGAGGAGGCTAATAGGCGCACCCAGGCAAGACAGGAGAACAACGGCATGTCCAAGTTGGGGAGAAAGGGGGTAGTGCTGAAAAGGGGTCAGCAGCACTTGAAAGTCTAGAATCGCTTCACAAGCGGGAAAGGCGCCCACAATATTTCCAATGAAGATAAGACGACACGAATGAGGGCAAAACGTCATATGGCGAAAAAAATTCCAAGGCATGCGTCCACGGGAACAAAAAGGGGGATCAAAGTGGGGTGCATCCGGGACCGTACCCCCCTAGGCGATTGATAAAAAAATGAGACAGGGGCAAAATTAGCAGGTACAACCGATGGGGGAAGTAGCATAGAAAATCAATCGTGTGTTGGAGCACAAGGGGGTCCAGAACTATCCTGAATGAGGTGGTCGCAGAAAAAGCGTTCTTGTAGGGGCAGGGAGAGTTCAGAACGGGGGTCGAAGGACAGAGATGCTAATAAGGACAGAGACCTTACTGAGCCCAGGCGCCAAGACCGCATATATATAGAGGTTCGAAGGGTGGAAGGGGGGTGGTGAATGATAAAACCAAATCAAACACACAAGAAGCGGGCTAAAAAATCAAAGAAAATACGAACAACCGCCGGGGAAACGCGCGTCCCGACTGATTTTCAAAAAAACCCGAGCTGCGGTCGTGAGAACAACGGGGGAGGATGAGGTAGTTATCTGATGTCGAGGGGCGGAATGACTTCCGGGCGATGTAGCCACCTGGTTTGATGATGGGGAAGTCGGGCAAGTCTAAAGTCTTTGTCAGGTCGCGCCTGGAGGGGGCCTCTCAAAGGGGTTCGATGTATCTGTGATCGGGGGAAAAAAAAAGAAGTTGAAACGAGGGCCGGGCCCTCTGCCATTCCTTAGCAGGGACAAAAGACTTAGAGGAAGCTTCATAAGGTCGTAACAATCGCGCTCGGGGGGACGCACTCAATAAAGATGGGGGAAAACGGCATGTTGGGAGTGAGGAACGAGGGGCGGACAAAAAGGATGAGGCTTCGTCAACAATCGTTACAGGAGACAAAAAAGTGTTGAGCTACAGCACTGGGGGGAGAGAGACTGCGGGAAGGGGGATGTGACCTACCTCATTCGAGTGATCCGCGGGGGGAGGCTGTTGGGGATTCGTTCAGGAGCCGGGGGGCCTTCATCTCCCGGAGTGGAGTCTTATATGGATACTGAGGGAAGCAAAAAGGGGCGTCACTACGCGCTGGGGACTCTAGTGAGTGCGTCGGCACGCGCAGGACCTCTCTCAAACGTAAGAACCAGGAGACACGAAAAAATGTCTAGAGGGGGACTGTGGTTGCGCTATCTCGCCAGATTCAATCGAGCAGCGCGACTCCTACGCCAAAAGGGGAGGGGAATCGAAAGGGGGTTTCTCTGTGAGCAGAGAGCGCGGGGTGAGGAGGGGGACTTTGTCGTTGAGAGGATGGTCAACTCCGCTTTTTGGAGCGATCATTGTGAGAGGGGGAGGCAGGGGAGGTCTGTCGGCCGTAAAAAAAAAAAAAAAGAAAAAAAAAAAAAGGGGTTCTCAACCGATCAGAGCGAATTGTGGAGGGAAGAAAGTCAGGGGGGGGAGAGATTTGCGGATCTGGGAAGAAAAGGGACACGCTTCTTTTCAAATCCTCTTAACGACGGAAGAGCTTGATAACTGGTTGCGCCGGGCCAACTCTGAAGATCTAGAGATAGCTCGGCATGGAGCGATACAGGGATAGCAAACAATTACTAACTGGCAAGAGACAGAACCCACACGAAGGCCGTTTGAACTCGGGAAGTTCAGGCGACCGCTCCAAATAAAAACCTGATGGAAGCGGCAAATGCCAAGGAAGCAAGGAAAAGGGGCGGTGGCTGGGGGCAAAGGTGCCATTCTCCAAAGAGGGGAAAGACTCTACAAGAACCACAGGAGGAAAAGGAGAGGGTAGAAAGACTGCGGAGCTAAAAACAAGATCACGATGTGGGGGAAGAACGAGGCACACCCACGCAGAACGGGAGGGGGGGGAAAGATAAAAACTAACTCTATGGGAACAGCGCAAAAGATGTCTATAGCGGGGAATTCTTGAGGATACTAGAAGGGGACCAGAGGAGAAAAATAACGATCTGACAGTCGTTGAAAAAGTAAGAAAAAGTAGCGAAAAAGAAGGAAGATCGGCGTCTGCAAGGAAAGACGGCGTTTTGGTGTGGGGTTTTGGGGGGGTTGGGTTTATCTCTGGACGAAGTAAGGGGGAGAAGTGACCCCGCCGCACAAAGGAAAACTACTGCCTTGATGTTCGCATCAAGGACTTCGGAAAACAGGGACAGTAGTGGGGACCTGAAAAAACGGTCGAACGCAGACTAAGGCCGGGTCCCACCTACCCGAAGAGACGTAATGGAAGACCGGATGACTGTTTCTGCAAAAGGGGAAGTGCAAGAGCAGACTTCCGCTTCAACACCCCAGGGAAAAGAGATCCAATACATCTCCTGCATGCAAAGGATCTAAAGAGGAAAAAAAATAAAAAGTCCAGTTACGAACGCTCTTGAGGGAAATCGCGAAAGAACCGCACCCAGTCGCAAGAGGCACACCCAGCACACCCGGGACGTCCTGGTACTCCGAAAAGGGGGGGCAAAGTCACTGACAAAGTGGCGCAAATCGGTCGCGGAAAGGGGGCAGCGGGGCGACTGACGGGCAACCAACAATATAATTAGAACACGCCTACTCAGGTAAGGAGAGGATCATACTGAAGAATTTCTCCGCGGGCCGCTGCCGAAAAATAATAATGGAATGAATGTGGTGGGAGGGGGTCCAAGCGAAAAAGGCGATGTGATGCTCAAAAAACACGAGGCAGGCCCTAGAGCGGAAAAGGGTAGCCGTACGATTGGGGGTTTGCAGGCAAAGGAGGCACGGGCCAGTCGGAAAATGGTCTCACAGAAAATATCAAAAAAACGTGGGGGCAGGAGGGGCTCCGCCACACTCAAGAGGCGTAGGTTCTAGGGCGTTCCGCTACAAGGAGAACTAAGAGAAAAGAGCTACAGTGTGGGGCCCAAATAAAAAAAGAGCACAGCGACACAGTAACTTGACCAACGGATATGACGGGACCCTAAACAATCGAAAGGAAATCACTAAACGGCTACAAAGTCGCTAAAAAGAAGAAGATATAAGAGGAGGTGAAAATGGCTACACTGGGCTTCCTGAATTCCGAGCACTACTCGAATCATGATCAATCGAAGATCAAAAAAAAAAACCAAAGAGGATAAAGATATATTCTGGGGGGGATCTGGATAGGGGAGAGATCAGAAAGAGCACCTGAGTGGATGGGCACGGCTTGCTTGTATCGACAATAGTCTATGCGCGCAAAAGTTTGGGGATGAGGTAATCTCATGGTTGCAGTTCCGACCAAAGGGGGACGGTTATTTGAAACCATAAAAAAAAGGGGAAAGTCACATCTCTGCATTGAATTAGTAAGGTCATTAGAATATGCACGTCCCGACCACAAAGGGGCTCCTACGGCGGAGAGGCAGGAAGCCTCCTCAAGACGGCATGGTGGGTGTCTGGCCATTGTAGCTGGAGAAAACAGGGAGTTCTCAATGGGGCAAAAAATCGTCCCGGCTACTGCCCGCGACACTTTGCTATCAGGCCTGAGAGAGAAATCGGAGGACTGGGGGGGGGTAGCGTTGAATCACCAATAGTCCGGGCCACGTCTCGGGGGAGGGGGAACTGGATTATATTGCGCAGCGGGTCGGCGCTCATCAGGGTGTGACGCTCTCTGAAAACATAGGGTGGGGGAGGCGTGAGAGAGAATAACTGGTGGCGGTATATTCCGCGCTCGGCAAAGAGCACGTGTGGACCTCCAAAAAAGGTCAGGTCAGGAACAAACGTACACAAATACCCTCTACGCGAGGCAGCTCAAAGGGGAAGATGGGGGGGGTTGGGTGGTGACGATCTGTGTACGATCTTATGTGAGGTGGCGAGACGCCATCAAGCGCGAGAGAAAATTCACAAAAGGTCGGCCGAGGAGGTCAAAGTCGAATGTTTCGGCGTGGAATCGGTGGCAGGGTCTGGGCGACAAAAATGCACGCAGAGTTGCAGAAAGAAGACTGCTTGGTTTTCTCTAGGGAGCTTACTGGTATCTCTCCAACTTTCCGGAAAAACTCACTACCAGCCAGGGGTCTCAAAGGAGGGCGGGGGGAAAGGAAAAGGAGAGGAGCGGCTAAGTACTTCTTCAGCAGACCGCGGCTGGTACCTAAAAAGCTAAACTGTTCTTGGAGGCTCTTCTATCACAACATGATCTAAGCCGAGGGCGGAGGAACATGTGTCTGTAAAAAACCGTCTGCTTCGTGATCCCATGAAAGGACAGAGAAGACACGTCTTCTCCTGCCGCAGGACGGTGGAAAAAGCATCGAAGCTCTCACAGCCGAGGAAGCCAAAAAAAAAAAAAAAAGAAAAATCTTGGCGACAAGAGGGGACACATATTGTTTTCGCCGTGACGTTCTCCGGAGAGGGAGCTCTCAAACAAAGAGTAGTAGTAAGATCGAAAAGACCGCATCAACCCGGAGTACTTTCAGCTAGGGAGGAACAGCGCAACAGACATCAAAGCGGTGGGGCGGGCGATTTCACATAAGATGGTACAAACCGGAGGGGTTCGTACAGGTAGAGGTGCGTCTTAAGTATTAGGAGGGAGAACGAGTAAGAGAAACATGACACCAGAGCGATAGCGTATCTTTCATGGAGTGAAAGAAGAGGAGTGATACCCTGATGCGAGGGGAAGGTACCAGTAGGAAATCTGCTGGAAGTCGTCAAACCCAAAAAGCGAAAACGCTTCCTGTTATGTTCCGATTAAAAGCCGAACGAAGGTGGAGAGGTTCAAAAGGGGGGGGAAGGATTTATGCGTCATGGTAAGTCCGCGAGAACTAACCTGCAAAACGAGAAAAACGGGGCGTTGCTCCGGAGCATAGCCAAAAAAAGATGCCTAGCACGAAAACGGCGAAACAAAAAAGGCCTCTAGTACGTCCAAAATGGCTTTCGGGAAAAAGAGCCGGGAGCTCTAAAGTGAGGGGAGGAGAGCGAATAGCCAAAAAACATCCAAGAACTTAGTTCTAGCAGGTACGGAAAACCAGACGTGAAGGTACTGCGGGGGACGGACGATGGTCGCACGGGGCCTAAGAGGGGGGACTCCCAGGACTCGATCTCGAGAACGCAGGAGGAAAAAGAAAAGAGGAAGAACCGAAAACGTCGCCGGAAAAGCGCAACGGTTCAAACAAGAAAAGGATGATAAAAGAAAATAATGAAGTGGGGGGGGCACTGGGAAAAGTACCGGGGTGTAGGAAAGCC
>Ga0179593_1268581_pt1 | contig 11520 bp, 11 predicted proteins | sample CZODoug2_1_08_16_FD_185931 | JGI IMG/M metagenome (GOLD analysis project Ga0179593, IMG submission 185931) | Vadose zone soil fungal communities from Angelo Coast Range Reserve, California, USA - CZODoug2_1_08_16fungal (PacBio error correction) | ecosystem: Environmental > Terrestrial > Soil >...
CTGCCCGAACTTCAAACGTATCACAGGGGAATGAAACACAAAAAATGTAATGAATGTATAAAAGTAAGAAGGTGGGGACGGGTAAAGAGGTAAAAGAGGGAAAAGAAAGCCCTAAAGAGGTGCTTCAGTTTCTGTAAAGGGTTATGACTGTTAGGGGGGGAAATCGGTCAAACAAAGGACAACCGCCAGGGACTCCATTGATTCGAAAAGTAGGGATAGAAAAGGGACATCATCCGGAATCTTTTTATTTCTGTTCTGCGGTGGGGGGCCTAAAAAAGGGGGTGCTTACAAACCACATTCCAAAATTGCGTCGGATTATGAGAACACCACTACGGCAGGGCGAGAAGAGGGAAGAACAAGGGTACGGCCAAAAACAGAGCGGGGGGGAAAAAACTGGGGGCTGCTGATCGAGATACCATGAAAGATTCCCTCTGCGGAAGGGGATCCGGGGGAAGTGTGTATCGTTTCAAGCAACCTGGAAGGGAGAAGGGGGGAGAGAAACAGAGCTCTGGGGGGGAGGGGTCTGCATCATCTTGGAACAGGCCGGCGTTGTGTTCGCGGGGCGAGAATGCGGGGGGGAGAGGGTTTGCCTTTCGTGAAAATGCAATGGTACTGAAAAAGGGGAGGGAGGGCAGTTGGTTGCGGTTCGGTGTAGTTGTCTGCCCACTGGGAGAGAGACATAAGTCGCGTGCTGGGAAGGGAGTGATCTCCAAGGGTCGAAATAAATGCCGTGAAAAAGGAACGAACGAAAAAGGGGGGTGTAAAGGTTTTCGTGGGGAAAAAACGGTGGGAAACACCCGACCTATTCCGAGCGTCGGAGAAATAAAAGGTGGAGGACGGAATTAGTCCCGATGATATGAGAAGGGGATACTTTGGGAGAAAGGGGGAGGAAAATCTGCCGGGATCCCTCAGCGACACTACCTTAACAACACCAAATAACGAGATGGGTGCAAAGAGGTGATGCGGTGGGAACAGAAGAAGGGAGGCGGCGTGGAAAAACAGAGGGACGAAAGTTTGGGGGGAAGAAGAAATCCGTTGCGGCTTCGTTGGTCAGGTCAGAAAATTCCAAAAAGTCGTAGCTACCACTGAGGGCGGGGGAGGCTCAGGGGGAAGACCTTTCCGGGTCAGAGGCGCCCGTCAGGTGACTAGAAAAAGGAACTTGCTCGGGGGGGGGGTCATAAGGGAGTGTTGTAACGGGGTGCAGAATAGGAATCGAATCAGGGGAGCCGTCTGTCCGTATAACACGAGAAGAGGGCGCCTAAACTGGGGTAAAAGAAAGTAAAAAGTGGAAAAATAACATTGCAGGGGAGATTACGTCTAGGATGAGTTGAACACCGGTGCCGCAGGAAGGGGCAAACCGGCTGGGGGGGGTGGGAGGTTGTGAGGGTTTGCGGCCTCGAAAAAAGGGGGGGAAGCGGGCCGCTCTGGAAAATTGCAGTTCTGGCAGCTTCTGCAGTGCTGAAGTCCCGTCAGGGGCCGGAAGGGGAAGTTCCCGGCCACAGAGAAGCCGGGAGCTTGGGAAAAAAGAAGGGGGGGGGGGAACCGGAGCTTGCCGGACACGCCCTGTCTTATATTCCATCTGAAAGGATGAAAAAGGACGAGGTTGAAGGGCAGACGACTAGGGCGAGGGGGGAAAGACTGAAAAAGCCCAGGTGGATCAAAAAGGAACTCCGTGGGGGGGGGAGGAAAGGGAAAAGAAGGCGGAAACCCCGAGGCAAGAAGATTGTCGCCGCCCTGGCCGCAAATAAAAAGAGCAACACCGCGTTCAAGGGCAAAAGACATAGCGAAGAGGGGAGAAGGAAGTCGATTTCCGAGACTGGAAGTGGACGGAAGAAATCGAAGGAAAGGGGGGGTTGGGGGGGAAACAAGGTATAGTTTCTGGTTGTTCCGCAGGAAAGGGAAAGTCAGGGCTTGATAGCGTTGGGGGGGTAGAAGAGGTGAAGAGGGGGGAACGGGGGGGGGCGACTGAAAAAAGCTGAAACTCTACACGATCTAACGCGTACCGGGCCATGGTAAGACACTCACGTGGGCCGGTCAGACGAGAACCCGGCAGGAGGGCAGGAAGAGGGAGTTGAGAGCATAACCGGGGAATTAACCAGGTGCCGATGGTGGGGGGGGGGAGGGAAGACGGGGCGCCTCCTAGGCGGTTTGGGTGGTAGGTTAGCAAGGGGGAAAGGGAGAGAAAAGTTTTGCCGGTTGACCTAAACAACACGAAAAAACAAGAAGTATTCACTCTACACCTCCTCACATCAGGGAGGTAAAAGGGGTTGGAAGTGTCCCTGGGGAGGACTCGAACCGAAGCCGAGAGGTGGCCGAAAGAGAAAGGAAAAACAGTACTTTTTTTGGGCGTTGGATTAAAACCGGGAAAAACCAAGGGAAGGGGAAAAAAAAAAAAAAACCTGGCAGAGAAACTTCTAGATCCACAACAGCCAGTCGTAGACGAAAGAAAATACGAAATGACTTTGTACGAATCAGGAGAGAAAAAGAAGAAAAACTCCCCAACAACAGAGGATAAAGAGAGAGGTGGGTGAGGGGAAAAAATGGATTTCTCAAAGGTCAATTTCTTATTTTTGGTCGTATACTACATCAGGTGGGTGGAGATGTAAAATGAACGGTTCTCGCTGACGGAGGGTGAGGGTTCCCATTGGCACAGGGGGTGGAAAGAGAAAAATCAAAAAGAGGGGAAAAACAGTTCCTTCGGCAGCTAACAGACTCTCTTAGGTCGGGGAAGTAAAAAGCCCTCGGGTGACCGACTTTGAGGGGGGGGGTGAAAGAAGGAGGAAGGGCTACTGTGACTGCGGGTTTGAGGCATGAAAGGGCACAACTGAGCGAGGGCATGCGAAGAAAAAAAAAAGCGGAGATGCGCATAGAAAAAAGACCCACAACTGTTTAATTTTCAAAAAGTGCGAACCCGAGTTCGGTCCAAGAAAAAGAGGACCGCGAATGGGGCCATAAAAAACGAGGGTGTCGGCAGGGACAACGGGGAGGATTCAGCTCTGGGTAAACCAGTACAGGTCAAGAGTGGAAAATAGAAACCCAAACGCGATCATCAGGTGACTTGGAAAGGAACAGGACGGAAAAGCAAAATTCTCTGTTCCCAATAATGAAAGGCAGAAAGGGAAAGAAAAGGTCTCCGGAAGCGACGACTCAAGAGAACTCTCTATGGTAAAAATGACGGGAGGGGGAGGGAGGTGGAGGAATAAAAACGGAGGAGAAATAGGAAGAGAGAAGGGAAACCTCTCCGCACTTTTGGCTTGGAGATTGGAGAATCAGTGACAAGAAAATTTCATTCTCAACCCCTAGAGGAAGGCACCCAAAAAAAACCTTCTTAATTGCGTCATAAAAAAATAGAGGCATGGACGGAAAGGGGAGGGTAGGCAGGTGCAAAAAACAGAAGAAAAAGAGGAAGACGTCCTTGCAAGTACGACCGGCGGACATATCGGGGACAGGGGGGGGGATTCCGCAGCATTGCTCTTCCAAAGGAAATCTCGTTTCGCGAAAAAAACACCTCGGGGAAGCGACCGCCAACCACACAAAAGTTGAAAAAAAAAAAAAGGGTTTGGACGCGGAGGAAAAACAGAGGTCTCACTCTACCTGAGAGGGACACTCAAGCAAGGGTTTTCGGTCGGACCGACCGTGGGGGCGGACCGGAATCATCAAGGGAAAGCAGATCAACCGCGGAGCGATGAGCAGTGTTTGAAAAGGGGACAAGTCAAAGGATCAAAACACCACAGTCCGCCTAGCCAGATTTCACGTTGACAAGATGTAAACAGGGTGGCCAGAGGGAAGGGGGGGAAGAGAAGAAAGGAAAAGCCACAGAAGGTGAGTAACTTGCAAAAAAGGGTCAAAGTCATCACTACCAACCTACCTCTTTGGAGAAAAATCTCTATCGTGGAGGAGGAGATCATAGATGTGAGCCAAAGGGAAGAAAAAGGGTGAAAAAGATCTGCAATTTTTCTGGGGGTCGGTGAACGGGCATGAGGGGTAAAGGAGAAAGTGGGAATACCACAACAGGTTCTCCACGAAAAGTCCTCCTTATCGTCCTCACCGATAAAAGGTTGGTGCTACGAGATAGAAAGTACAGAGGCCAAGAAAAACCAGGTCCTCCACCAAGCAAAGGAACATACGTAAAAAGACCGAAGACGGGGGAAAACAGTTTCAGGGCTAATCAACTTCCATCAGATCTACTTCTTGCTCTAGAAGTGGGGGGGGGGGGGGTGGGCGAGGGAAGAAATCTGAAGCACTCATACACTTGGAATTAGGACCCTTAAAGGAAACAGTCTCAAAAAAACATAAAAGAGAAAACAAAAACCTGACAGAAATTAAACTATTATACTTAGTACCCGCCACGTCTCTTAGAAGGGCGAACCAGCCGAAGTAATTTGCGGGGAAAAAAAAGAACCCTTCACAGTCTAATTCATGCCTTTCTACCTATCTGCTTTAAGGAGAATAGTCAAAAGGCTCCACCAGACTGTGACAACGGAGGAGGATTGCCACACAACGTGCAATAGGAGAAGGAGCGGAGGATACCGCGCACTGTTTTGTTTTTTCCCAGAACTTAGGCGGCGAAGAGAATAAAAACTAGCGGTAGGCGAAAGGAGGTACCGTAACCTCTCAAGTAAATGGGTCCACGAGGGGGGTGAGGGGGGCCCGCCACGTCATCCTTATACCATTGATAAACGAAAAAAGAGGGAATGGGATTTTAGTGGCCACACTGGGGAAAAGGGGGAAAAGAAACCACAAAAGCTCATCCATGTACACATGTTCAGGTGGGTATCCAGGCACAGGTCGAAGGGGCAAAACTTCTACGCCAGGGGAGCCGTACTCGATTTGGTTGGACTTCTCAGAAAAGGGAGAAATCTATCGAGAAAAGATGGGTGGGAGAAGTCGGAAGTGGGGAAAGGGAGAAGTGAAAAAAGGGGAGGCGTTCTCCAAAGGTGACAAAAAAAAAGAAAAAAAAAAAATGGAGGGGGGCGGGTAAAAAAGACGGAGGAGGAAGAGGGTTCGGGGGTCATATCTAATCTTTAGGAAAACCTCGGAAGGAAAGGAAATCGAGATGGCGGAAAAAAAAGCGGGGAGGGGGGAGAAAGCCGGCTGGTAAAAACTACGCAGCGAAAAGGTCGCGTCAAAAGTGATACACGGAGGGCAGCCAACGCGGAATTCGAATCTGAAGGGAAAAAAGACCGAGAAAATCTCTCAACACAAAGGAGGGGGGGGAAGGAAGAAAGAAAAAGAGGTACCTTACCAGTCACGTAACGAAGGGGGAAACACGTTCCAAGGAACAACCGGGGTACGCGCGTTCATCTCGGAACCATTATTCACCCTGCCCCAGCGGGGGGACTGGAAGACAGAGCAGAAGAAGGAAAAAGCAAAGGATATTCCTATCGAAACCCTAAAAGAAGGGGCGTCCGGGACCGGCCGTCGCCAAGACCCTTAATCAAAAAGTTGTCTACTAAGAAAAAGCCTGGACGGGCCGGGATAAGGGGGAACGACGACAAGGGAGAAAAAAACCACGAGCTCCTACAGGTTCATCGGAGGAGCAAAAGAAACACTAAGGAGAGGGGGTGCGATCAACATGCGACTTGGGAAAAAAAACGCCTTCGTGGACTGATCACACCAATAAAAGGGGGGAAATGGAAAATTCCTCGGGTTGCCGGGTCCCGAGGTCAACGGTGGGGGAAAGATAAAGTCAAAAATAAACCAAAAAAAAATCTTTCGTAAGTGGAGAGGGGGTATGGGCCCTGACTGGGGGGTCTTTTCCATACAGGAAAAACAACTCCCATGTTAGACATTTGAAAGGATAGATTGACAGAATTCCGCCCTACCGCGTGGGGGGGGATGATGTCCGAAGAACTACTGGTCTTCACCAACCTAAAAAGTGAGGCTTGATAGAAAAAACTCACAAGAAATGAGGAGGAAAGCGAAAAGCGTCAAAACAGAAACGCGTGGTCAACCTGAAAAGAAATTGAAATCAGGAATACAACGGAATTATCTTAGAAAATTCTCCTTCCTTCGTAAGGATGAATATCCTTTGAGGAACGCCAAATAAGGTCCGTGTATGGAGAAGAAAGAAGATGAAGTGCGGGGAGACATAGGGACTGGAAGCGGGTGGAAATTCCGTTGGTTTATCTCCTGGGTTTCAGCCTTTTCTAAAGGACTTGTTATGCGGGGTTCTGGAATGGGCGAGGGGGAGGGGGGAGGGGTGGTCCAACTAACTCTACCTGAAAAAAAGTTCGCTATAGGGACTAGGGGAGGAAACCGAGAAGTTGAGTAGGAAATAATCGGTCTCCTACCTGAAGTTTCTGGGGGTGGGGTGTCGGTGGAAAAACTGAGTTGGAAAACAACAAGCTAAAACTTGTCGATTGGTCGTCGCAACGACAATGGGGGAGGAGGAAGGGAGGTGAGGCAATCCTAATCCTGAGGACCAAGATGTAAGCACTTTTAGAAAAAAGGGTATGCCAAACTGAGGGATGATATCAAGAATCCACCGTTAAAGAAAGCACAGGAAAAAAGGAGGGGGAAATTCCCCTAGTGTGTGGGGGAAAGGAAAAGATATAGGTCCGAACAGATAGTCGTTGGAAAAGTATGGTTTTAAAAGCAAAGTCCCTAGGGGAAGAGGCGGGTGGGGGGAAAGGAAGAACCGGGTTCTGGACGTAGGTGAAGACGGCCCGAGGAAAACCGTAAAAAGAGGCCCGGGGTCGAACTCTCTTCTCGATTGGCCTGTCGGGTTGACGGGGTTAACTACGCGCTGAACAGCTCGAAAATCGGGGGAGAAGGTCAAGGAGAAGAGACCTAGGGACCGGCAACGAAACGGTGGTAAAAACAAAGTGCTTAGAAAGTGGAGGGATCTCGACCGGTCGCGGAGGGAGGGAAGAAAAAGGGAAGAATCCTTCAACGACCAGGCTGTGGGGTCGGAACTGGCGAGGGGGTCGGGGGGGGGGGCCGAGCTGAACAAGGAAGGGACCTCTGGAAAATCTCGGTCAAGGAAGGGAGAACCCCTAAAGGATGCAGGCAGGCGAGAAATTTCTATCTTTGAACCTCGCTGGCCCGGAAAAAAAAGAGAACGGAGGGAAGACGGGTATCTATGCCTGCGAAGAAACTCTATGCACCATCTATTGAAACAGACTCCAGCAAGGACGGCAAGGTAAAAGCATACTAGGGGGGTGCGCCGACTGAAATGTTCCAAGAAAGGGAGAGGGGGAGTTCCTCCGGGACAACTCAACGGTGGTAGCGGAGGATGCCTGCTGACGATGATCGAAAAAGTGGGAAAAAGGGGATGCCGAAAAAGGAAAGCACAAGGACCTGCCGCGGTGAAAGGGTTCAGAAAAACTGAAAGGAGGAAGGAAAACTCGAGGATGAAAGAGGCAGGGGGGAGTAGGAGCACTGATGGGGGGGGGGGAAAGAGGGAGGTTGGGACTGGGGGGGACTGAGAAAAAGGACGAGGTCTTTTTTTCGCAGCGGGCCAGGGGTACCGGGTCCGGGGGGAGGAACCGAATAAAAAGGATCTACAACGACGTGGCCCTTGACAAATGTACTGGTGCAAGCGGAGACCCTTCTAGTCTGAACGAGGGGTTCGTGGAAAAAATAGGTGGGGGACGACTGAACACCTTGGAACCAGGTTTTGGTTTCCGGAGGGGGGAGGAGGAGCGGCTTGTTTTGGAGGTTTTCGCAACTTCTTCATTTTGAAGGGTGGAAACCCGACAAAAAAGGGGCCGGAAGTCTGCAGAAACAAGGGAGACATAACAAAAAAGCAAGTAATTCGTGAGGGGTTAATGCGCGAAGCAGACAGTATGAGGTGAACTCGATTAATACCTTAAAACCCAGGGTGGTGGAAGGTTATCTGGCAACCACCGGGGGAAAAAAAAGGGGCCGGTTGAAAATTCATCTATAAACAGTTGCAGAAATAAGCTAAAAAAAAAGCCCATAAGAATTCTTGAACAAAGAGAAAAAACTAAAACGAGATATCGAAAAAAACAAAAAAGGGAGGATGAAGGAAGAAGTTCGGGTTTTATGTTGTCGAGCCTAGGTCGAAGTCAGGGGATTATGGAGGGACAGCGTGTTGATAGGATTTCGAGGGGAAGTCTGAAGGCGTGGAGGGGAAAAGTACAGTGGGGGGTACCAGGGGGGCAACCAAATGCCCAACAAGGGGTTCAAGGTTAGTCGGGGCCTCCCTCTGGAGAGTCCCTGCCGACTCGCCACGGTAAAAAACGACTGGGAGTGGAGGGAGGGACAGGAGAAGAAGGAAGGGCGGGGGGGGTGTTAGGAAGGAACCCACTGATCGAATTCATGAGAAACCGACCACTCCACAAGATAGGCGGACAGAGACGAACCGGAAAAACCTAACCTGTGTCATAACACTGCGAACCCTAGCTTCACGGAGGTCATCCCGCAAGATTCTCGAATGAAACCGCCCAAGGTATGGGGGAGACACGGAAAGGGTAATTTCAGGTCTTTAAAGGAAAAACCGGGAAACCATGGGCGCCCCACGCGGGGATTACTTGTAAAAAAAAGGAAAGAAGCCCCACATACGACATAAGATTCTAGGTGAACCCAAGACATGACAGGGATGGGAGAAGGGAGTCAGAAACGCTCGTCGTAAAGCGTCGTCACGTAGAAACGTCGAGGTTGTGAGGGGGGGAAGGGAGAGGCGGCCTAGGCTTGTTCTGCTTGTGATGGGGAAACCGGGCGGCGAAATCTCCGCGGAAAAAAGGAAGGAATTCAAAACGCGCAACACCGGTGAGTCGGGGGACGGGGGGAGGAAGGAGTAGAAAGGGAGGGGACATATGCACACCCCGTAGTAGAAATTAAGCTTTCTTAAGTCCCGACAGTGGCATGGGACAGAAAAGGGGGCCGGGAGGAACGAGAGAAAAGCGATTAAATACCCGAAAAAGGGGCCGGGACCAGGATGACAAAATCTCAATTAACTCAGAAAAGTCCAGCTTCCTAAAAGACCGGGAGGGAACGAGAGGGCCCCATACAAACACAAGACGGCCGTGCGCGGCCAAACGCCTCCACCAAAAAAAAAAAAAAAAAAAAAAAAAAAAAAAAAAAGAAAAAAAAAAAAAAAAAAAAAAAAAAAAAAAAAAAAAAAAAAAAAAAAAAAAAAACACATCGAATTAACCAACGTGTTGAAGGGGAAACGGCAGAAAGGTATGATCTCCAGGAGACCTGGGGCGAGAGCACAGAACTGTGTCATCCGCAAAGGACGGTCGGACAGAAAGTTGAGGGGAAGTGGAGAGGAAAGCAGTAGGGGCTACACAAACATACCTCACCCGTGAGGAAGATGTCAGGAGAGAAGTTCACCGAATAACACACGAGCATACCTCAACAGACCGAGAGTTCGAAAACGGGGGAAAGGAGGGAACGAGTACAAGGCGGAAGGAAGCCGGAAAGGAGAGCCTGAAATGAGTACACTTGCCACTCATCTCGCACTAAGGGACTGCAACAAAATGGCACCAAAGAGAGAGCGATCGGGAGGATCTATTTGAGAGTTCACCGTCGGTGCAAAACAGCTGACGGGGGTCTTCGGTGTCTTTTAAGGGGTGGGGAAAAAAAAAAAAAAAAAAAAAAAAAAGGGGAAAAAAAAAAAAAAAAAAAAAAAAAAAAGAAAAAAGAAAACAAAAAAAAAGAAATAAAAAAAAAAAAAAAAAAAAAAAGGAAAAAAAAATGGAAAAAAAAAAATAAAAAAAAAAAAAAAAAAAAAAAAAAAAAAAAAAAAAGAAAAAAAAAAAAAAAAAAAAAAAAAAAAAAAAAAAAAAAGAAAAAAAAAAAAAACCCACAACCCCAAAAAAAAAAAAAAAAAACAACAAAACAAAAAAAAAACCACCAACTCACTAAAAAAAAAAACAAAAAAAAGAAAAAACCCCCAAAAAAAAAAAAAAAAAGAATAGGGCCCCCCCGTTTAAAAAAAACAAAAAAAAAAAAAAAAAAAAACAAACCCCCCCAACCCCATACCCAAACCATACCAAAACTAAAAAAAAAAAACCAAAAAAAATAAAAAAAAAAACAAAAAAAACAAAAAAAAAAACCTAAAAACAAAACAAAAAAAAAACCCCCCCCCCCCAAAAGAAAAAACCAAAGAAACCCAATTGTCCCACACCCCAGAAAGAAAAAAAAAAAAAAAAAAAAGAACACCAAAAAAAAAAAATAACCAAAAAAAAAAAAATAAAAAACCACAGAACCACCCCAAACCCCCAAACCAAAAAAAAAAAAAAAAAAACACCACACCCCCCCCCACAAAAAAAACCCAAAAACCACACCAAACAGTCAAAAAGGTGGGGGGGGGGGTTGTTTTGTTTTGGTGGTCCGCCCCACACAAAAAAAAGACTTGGGGTTTTTGAATAAATCCCTTTGGGGGGGGGTTCATATAACCCCAGGGTCCACACGCAACCTCGCCTGAGACTTCTTTCCTCAAGAAAAAGAAGGCAAACATGAGGAAGAATACTATGCCTTTTCGTTTCACTAAATTGGCCAAGGACCAAAAAAGGAAAGCCCATCAAGACGGACAAAAAAACGTAGGGACGACTTTCAGAGACTCTGAAAAAATCAGGAGGGTAAAAACGAGTATCGGCTTTCTTGTGTGTCGAACGCAAAGAATAAACCAGAGAACAGGCAGGAAATCAGGGAGAAGAACCGGGCATTCCTGAACCAGGAGGCCGCAGTCCGAGAAGCAGTCTCGGCGACCAACATCAGGGAATACGTAAAAAGAGGGATGACGAGACCTGAAAAAACTTTTTTTTAGGCGAAAACGAAGGACGGAGGGTCGCCTAAACCGAACCCGGCAGAAGGGGAGCCGGGAGGAACGTTGGCAAAAAACGAGATCCTTGCCTGGCTTAGAGGGGCCTAAAGAACTTTGACAAAAGTGTGTGGCCAAACAAGCATCGAACAAGTGACCGTCTTCCCACGGCTGGGGTCGTGGTGCGTTTCGGAACCGAAGAAAGGTGGGAGTGGGGGGGGAAGAAAACTTGGGGAAGAAAGTAACTAAACTTTCTTGCGGAGATGGGGACCATCGGGCCAGTGGGGTAATCCCAGGGGAGGTGGGATGGTTTGACGACCCGGTCACAGAAACAGGGCCAGAACGCCAGGAAAGAAGAAAGGGGAGGGAAAAGCCCACCATCGGAAATAGAAAAACCGACACACCGCTGTTTAGATGGAAGGAATTTTGTGTTGGATCAGTCGACCAGTCTCTCGTGGAGGGAAAGACGGAAAGGGAAGAGAAAAGGTAGCGGGGGGGAGGGGGTGCGGGGACAGGCGGAAGACAAACGATCTTCTCTGAGAGTTGTTCAAATGCGCCGTGTAAAAAACCGGTCCCTGCCATTTTGTCGCCCCCGGTCTCAATCAAGGGCCGGCGGAAAAACGAGAGGGATCTGTTCGGGGTGAGAGAAGGGGATTCTAAGATTCTCTGCATGGCACACCGCACGGGAGGAAAGGGCATGGTAGACAGACGTTCCAACGGGAGGAAAGGGAGAAAGGACGCTTAACTTTACACGCAAAAGAGTGGCGGTAAAGGGTCACGAACAG
>Ga0179593_1436805_pt1 | contig 11520 bp, 12 predicted proteins | sample CZODoug2_1_08_16_FD_185931 | JGI IMG/M metagenome (GOLD analysis project Ga0179593, IMG submission 185931) | Vadose zone soil fungal communities from Angelo Coast Range Reserve, California, USA - CZODoug2_1_08_16fungal (PacBio error correction) | ecosystem: Environmental > Terrestrial > Soil >...
CAACCAGAGCTAAAGCGACCAAAGGCACCCCGGACAAAAATTGGACGGAATGGAAGGCGATCGGAAGAGCCTTGCCGATGGATGCAAGGGGGTAGAAAGAAGAGGAAGAAAACGCGCTTGCAATTCTTACTTTAATGCTATTCCTACTCATGGGAGTTGCCGGAAAAGTGTGAACGAACATAGAATTGTAACATGAGGACACTGCCCCATTCGGAAAGAAACGCAGGCGAAGGAAAGAGTTGGGCTACAGCGATCGAGCATTTGTCCGGGATCAAGGGGCGGTCTAAAAGAAAGCAGGAACGGAAATTTCACGGAAAGAAGGAGTTTTTGAACGGGAAAAGCGAATGAAAAAAAAAAACCAGCTCTCGTGCCCAGGGAGAACGGCCGCAAAAAGAGAGGAAAGCGACCCCTGGTGAAACGAGGGGGGGGGGAATCGGGGAGCAGAGGAGAGGAGCGTAAAAAAGGCCAGAGCAGGAAAAGACCTGATGTCCGTGTGGAGAGAGAAAGTTTATAGCCAGTAAGGACAAGAACAAGGAAGGGGGACCGAGAGAGCAGCTCTGTGTCGGGGGGGGGGAAGAGTTAAGTCCAGGGACGGCCTTCACTGCGATTGGGGGAAACTTACTGAACAGTGTTAGCTTTCCAAAGAGCGGGGTAGGAAGTCCCAAAAGGAAGTTATTTCTCGTGGGTTGCTGGATTGAAGTCGGTGTGGATACTTGCCCTCCTTGGAGGGAAAAATTGCTTTCGAGGAAGAAATGGTCCGGTCTAAAAAAGTGCGAGTCAGCCGAGCAAACTCTTAGAGTCATAGCGCGGAAAAGCAAGGCAGAGATAGAAAAAAGGTACCGTAAAAAAAACAGCGTAGCGCAAGATAGGTGGGGTCGAGCCTTGGCGGTGATAATCGTGAGGGGTTTTGGGATTTGACTTCAGAAAGGAGGTGAAAGAGGGGGGAGAGAAAGAGGGAAGGGTCCTCACGGGCAGAGGGGGAAAGCAGGGAGTAAGTGGAAGGCTTCATGGAGGCCTCAAAGAAAGCTGCCAAGCTATCAGGATCCGGACAAGAAAGAGTCTGTGCGGGGGGGACTGAAGAGCTGCCACGAAAACCCAAACACTGAAAGACTAATGTGGGGGAATTTTCAAGGGGGGTTGGTCTCACACTTTTCAGGGGGCCTTATTCTGAACACGGGGGTAGCCCGTCGGGCCGGGGGATAACTCAGGGCGTGGGAAAGGCAGCATGAGCCTCAAGCAAAGGAGGTTTCTTCGGGAAGGAGGGGTGGCGAGCCGTGGGCAACGCGATGGAAAGATGTCGCTGTGGCTTTCAAGATGCTGGGGCCAACGAAGGGGAGGTCAGGGTGGAGAGCTGAAAAAATCCGGACCACGGGGACGAACTCATCGCGGTACAAGGATTGTCCTGCCACGGGGATTAAACTCACTGTGTGGTGCGAAGTCCCAATAGTTTATCCCGAAACCGCTAAAGGCATGCCGGAAGGGTTATAGCGAGGGCTAGGAGGGGAAGGAGGGGGCCAGCAAAAGAGGGAGGGTAAGGCCAATGGGATGTTTCAACCGTGACGATCGCTGACCGGGAATTGCAGGAGGCGAAACGGCGCAACCGCTCCTTGGGGAAGGATGGAATTGGGACAGGGTGAGGGGGGGAGGAGACCAGAGTTTGACGATTCCGCCCTTCAAACCAGCCGTCGGCAAAACGGCCTTCTGCGATGTGAAGGCCATGCAAGGTGGACTGGTACGGCACGGGGGGGAAAGAACAACAGATCTGTGATCTTGTCGGGGTGAAGTTTTTGGGACCAATCGTCGAGAAGCACCGCCGCCCTACGCTTTTGCCCGCCTGGGTAGAGGGGGGGTAACTCTCTTGGCCAGAAGGACAATAAAAGATGGCCGGCCAGAAAACAGGCCATGCAACCTCTGTCCATCACATTTGGCAAATGGGGGGGGGAGGTTGAACAAACCTTGGTGGAGGGGGGTTTTGGAGATTGAGGCAGGGGGTTGCAAGACGATGCCGCGAGGATGAACTGCTGAAAAGGCATCGCTAAGATCTAAATCAACAAAAAAACGTAGTAGTATAGAGGATATGAGGAAAGATCATAAGGAGAACTTGGCCGCCTCGAGAACGTCATTGCCCAACCTTACACCGCCAAACTAAAGTCGCACAAAAAAGGTTTTCCGAAGGAACCATTTCGACCCCAAATCGTTCAGTATATTGCAAGGCCATAGGGGTGTGACTATTAGAAAGTGGGGATCTTCTCGGCGAAGGCCGGGGAAAGAAAGGGGAGACACGTAGAAAGAGGGGGCCGAGAATCAAGACGCTTGGCAAACATTGGAGCAGGCCCTCTAGCCGGGGGAGGGGTTGCCTTCTACTCCGGAGAAAACTCTAAGGGGGGGGAAGAAAAGATCTGGGACGTGGCCTGAAAAGTTTGGCCGGACTTCTGAACTTGGAGGGGGGGTCAAACTAAGGAAATCGTCTTTTTCCAGGAACGGACCGCTTGAAACCTATGCGCCAGAAAAAAGAAATCATTCAACTTGGGGTGCGAAACGTAGCCGTGATAATGCCGGAAAACGATTAGAGAGCGCGATCGCACGGTGAGATGGAAAAATCTTTACATACCACACGCAGCCGCGCGGCCATAGTCGGGGGACGATCCGGGGCCTTTCCCGGACGGGAACGAATGGAAGCGTTCTGAGTAAACCATAAACAGGGACAGGGGGACTACCAGATGCCTGAGCCACGCAGGTCCCGTAACTCTTTTATGGAGTGTCAGTGACCAGCGGTATCGCGAACGCATTGACGATGAAAAAAAACAAGTTGCGGCGAAAGAGTGTCATGGGAATGCCACGAATATTCAGGAATCGGGCCTTACTCCCGGAAGGAAAAGGGGCGAAACCGCTGAGGACGACAACTCATCGGAGGCTGGAACTTTCCGCTGAATTGTCGACGCGGCCCGGACGGTTTCGACCGGCCCTAACGGGCATAGGGCCAGGTCATGAGGAAGAGAGGGGAAACTGGGGCAAGGACACAAATCATTTGTAGATGGAAAGAAACATCGACCGTCTGTTGGTGTTTAGCATCGCTTGACATGGAAATGGGTGAAAAGGGCTCGGATACGGGAAAGATTCCCAAGAGCGCTGGGGGGCGTTTTTATTTCACGGAGGATTACCTGGGGAAATCGCGAAGGGGGGTACTCGGACTCTCGGGGCGAAGTGAGAAGGAAAACGGAAAAAAACGCAGAACTTATTGTGAAGGAAACCCAAAATCGGCCAACGGCTGCGGAGAGGCGCCTTGTTGTACTTGTCACAAGTGGGGAGGGTTCTTTCTGAGAAGTGTCTACTGAATCGAGGTTAAAACTTAATGGTGTGACGGCGCTGCCGGCCGAAGTGTAAGATCTAAGTGGCATGTGGCTTGCTTGGAAGACCAACAGTTTTTTGGGGGGGTAAAAGAAACAGGAATTTCCACCGACGCCACTCCTGCCACGCGCTTATTCAACGTGTGACCAAAGGACACGCCTAGTGCCTTCAAAGGGAAGAGTCCTAGGGCGCTACAGGCGGGGACACTTAAAGGGGAGCGGAGAAGCTTTGGGAAGGGGCGGTGAAAAGGGGCGCACGGCGGCGCTCAGGCCACAACCGTCCTAGCAGGTCTGGGAAGGGGAGAGTTCGTCCGCGACGATCTAGCAACCGCTGACTCGCTCGGTGACAAAGAGAAGACAGGGCATCGGTGGTCACAACATTACGGCAACGAGAGCTGGATCGACAAAAAAGGACAAAAAAGAAGGGTAGGGGGCACTGGTCTAGTGGCGTGGAGACCGGCAAGGGGATACGGTTGCTGGGACAACATTCTAAGAGAACTATCGGGGAGGGGTAAAAAAAGTTGCAAGGAGAGGGGGGCACTGGGGAAAGGATTAGGACTATCCAATTCGGGTCGGAAAAAATAATCGGAAGGGAGTCGCCTTCACAGAACTACTCATCGCGGGGGAAGTCACATCGGAATTGGGGAAACCTCCAGAGAAAAGATGGCAAAACGAAGGCCCCAAGGACTTCGGGCATTGCCGCTGGAGCCTGACGAGGGGAGGCGGGACAAAATTTATGTCGGGAATAAAACAACAATATTGTAAAGAAAAAGGGAGAGAGAAAAAAAAAGCAGAACGCTAAACCAACCCGCTGCTGCAAAATAAGGGACGTCGATGCTCATAAATGGGGAAAAAATTCCGTGGGCTCCTTAGATCTGGGCAAAGAAAGTCAGCCTCATATGCAGAATGGGAGCATCCGATTATCCGGAAATCGATTGCCGTCGCGTGAAGTCCGCTGCGTTCAGCCTGAAACGAATGTCTTTCTGTGGGCATTGAAGGCCTACGCAATGAGTGGAGTCCGTCCCCAAGAGAGCAATTGCCAGTTTCACCTCGACATGGGAGATGCGTCGGCTAAACAGCGATTATTAAAGAGTGGACTTTTGTCTTATTCCAGCGAAAAAAACAAACTCATTCACTGCCGGGGGAATCAAGCGCGAAAGTGGGAAGGAACAGGTCAGGGATATTATGGGGGTGGGGGGAAAAAAGAACACTCGGGTTGGGGAGTGTGTAAAGAGTCGTACGGACGTCGGTCTGGCCATCGTGCAAAGGAAGAGGTTCCTCGGAAAGGACCGTCGCAAAAAGGCTACCAGTAGGGAAGGGGGGGGAATGAGGGGGGGGAGTAATGCAGGGGAGGGCGTTCAACTAGTGCCCATGCAGGAACAACAGGCGGGATAATGGGGCAAGAGAAAATACGTGAGGTTCAGGAAGGAGGAAAAGTAAAAAGAGGGAGGGGGGGACGACGCCGGAAGGGATGCTCGTTTGCCTCGGTTAAGTCAATCCGTCGTAACAAGGGGGGGGGGGGGGGGAAATTGATTTGAACGGAAAGGAGAGCGTTCGCAGAAGGGTAAAGCATAAGGGGGGAATCCTGGTCGGCCAAGTCTTGGGCTCAGTGGGGGGGGGGGGGGTGTGTGGGGGGGGGGGGTGGATGTTGGGGGGGGGGGGTGAAAAGTTGGAGAAGTTGGAGAGGGGGGGACATGCGCGATGTCGCCGGGGTTCTTAAATTGCGGAAATTCGGGAGACGATGTCCAAGCAGCACGCTTGCGGTCAAGCAGGCGGGCGCGTCACATATCGAGAAGTAAAAAGAGGGACGAGAGTGTGTGCGACATCAGCCGAGACGCAGGCGGTTCTTAAGCTGAGAGTTGCAACAAGCAACTCGCCGATAGGGTGAAAAGGTCTTATCGTAGGAGGGGCTCGGTTGAGATCTGGTTCGGTGCTGACCTGGAGGGGAAAAGAAGATAAAAATGATAGGCGTAGGGTCCGTCAGTCAAGTGTTGACTATCGTAGTAATGTGCAAAGGACTTCTTTGAATGGGAAACACATCCAGAGGGGACAACAAGCACACTCGGCGGGCCTGCTGACGCAGTAAAGAAAATAAGGGTCCCAAACGTCCAGATGGTGTAGGAGTGGCCAAAGGAAAAAACCAAAGAAGGTTCCTCGAGGGGAGCGACAATAAATGTGTTAGAAAATACGGTGGGAAAGGAAGATGAGGTCAGGGCGACTAAATTGGATGCCTGTTTTCGTCGGGAGGGTCTCAGGGTCAAGGGGGGGAAGGGCGAAGAAAGAAGGGAACGCAAAGCAGGGGGTGTTCGGGCGCGAGTGGGGTTTCCTACCGAAGGGGCAAATCAAAGGAAATGGAAGGGAGGAGGGCCAGAGTGGCAATCTCGTCCATGGAGGTTGGGGGGGGGGGAAAAACATGCGCAAAGTGGGAGGAAAAAAAGGGGAAGTTGCCAGTCGTCTGACGCACAGGCAAAAAAGCAATCGGGGGGCGTAACTTACGATTCGGCGTGTCGTACAGGCTGGGGAAAAAGGAGGGTAAGGCGAGTCCCTAATGACGAGGTCTTACTCCGAGGAGCTCGCAAGCTAGTGTTAAAAAAGGAAGGCGACGAGAGGGACAAGCTCGCTATGGAAACACGCTCAAAAAAGGGGAGCGGCAAGTGAATGAGTCCAGAGGACAACGGGAGGGAAGAGCTGCACGAGGGGGGGGGGGGGGGTGATTCGTTTGTGATTAATACGGGGTGGGGGGGGGACACATGCGCCAACTAATTTGTGTCCGCGGAAGTTGACTTCGCGGCAAAAATCCAGTTGACGTCAAGGTTAAAACGCTTAGGAAAGTCCGTGGGATTCGCATAAACTTCCACAGAGAAGGAAGGAAAAAAATGTCTCTGGGGAGGACGGGCGGAACGTCCAGTTATGGTCTTGTTCATATACTCTCCTGGGGAGTTTGTTTGCGAGGTCCAAGGCGCCAAACGGCATCGAGGCGTTTGGTTGCAGAAATTTCTTGGCAAAAAAGGGAACGTGGATGCATAAAGGCGCCTGGAAGAAAGCAGTAGTGCAAAACTTGAAGGGATAATCAGAAAGCGGAGCAAACTTCAGGCATCCTGACAAACAGAGGGGGGGGTGGGATGCAAAACATCTGGGAACGGAAAAACACGCGGGTTGGCGCTGGGAGGGGGTTTTGGTGGCGTTGTGCGAAAGCAGCTGGGTTGGCAGGACTAAAATGAACGGGGGGGGAGGGAAAGTGCCGGAAGACATGTCATTTCTAGGGTCGAGGAGAAGCAAGACACACAACAACAGAGTAGAAGAGAGAGAGATGGGAAGATTTCATTTCAGCGACGGACGCACCCAGCGTCAAATTGGTCCTTCTAAAGTGCTAGGCCATTCTGAAAAAAAAATCACTTCGCACTTTCACGGGGGGAAAGAAAATCCAATTGTCGATCCCAAAAAGGCAAAGCGTTCGTCATTTTGAAACCGGGGCATGCTACGGAATCTCGAGGCATAACTTGCGTGAGAATGTTCGGAAGCAAAGGAAAAAAAAAAAGCTGGGGAGGGAGAGAAAAGCCTTGGCCAAGTTCTAACGGCCTACTTCGGCGATGCAGGTTGGGCGGGTTGGCACTCTAGAGTAAAATAAACCCAGAAAAAAGGAGTATTGTTACAAAACTATCAATGATCTGGACCGAGATAGCAAGCGAAAAGAATGGGAAGTGCAAATAGCCGGTGGGGCGTGGTAAGACCGGCTAAAATTTCGATTGGGACCGAATATCCGATTAAGTCAGTGGAGCGCAGGGGGTAGAAAAAAGAAGAAATCAGGCCATACTAGACCTAAATGGTTTGTAAGAAGAAGGGCCAGGAAAGGGCTCCGGGGGGGGGGACGTGGGAAACGATTGGACTGGTTTCATGACCGAGTCAGGGGAAATGGATATCCAGGGCTTGGAAGAGCTGACTGTGGCCTTAGCCATATGAGTAGGGGTGCGAGAAAAGGCTGTCAAAGAAAGGAGGAAGCGGGTCCAGGCGGGATATAAACAATAAGCATTGGGAATGGAACAATTAGTACATAAGATGGAAATTGAAAAGGCAATAGCCGAGAACGTAAAGAACGTTAGGTGCTTCGGCGAGGGAACGGAGTGGGTCAATGCGGGAGCGCGAGACTCTTGCGTCTGTATGGACTTCCTTAAAAAGGGGTTAAGATTGCCAAATATTTTAAATAAAAAAAAAAAAAAAAAAAAGAAAAAAAAAAAAAAACAGTCGACTAAAGAAAAGTAAAGGAGCTTTGCTCCTTTCGTGACGGCAAATCGTAAAAACCTCGGAAGTACAAATCGCTGAGGAGAGGGCGCTTGACGCGAATGGGAGGGGAGGCAGACGGAGTATCAACGCGAAGCTCACTAGACGCGCACCGTGATGATGGGCTAATCTCTTGGGGACTATCGGAGAACTAATGTCTTACGATTCAATTTTACAGCTGGAAAACAGGAGGGGGGGGGGGGGGGATGGGCCAGAGAAGGAAGTCACTCGGCTGACTTGAACTCCGCAAAGGCATGCATGGCCAGAGGTCTGCTCTGGGGTGCACGGGGGGAAGACAACACTGACTTACTCTGCAAGAGGGCCGTGCGGACTCGGGGGGAGTATTCTTAAGCTCTCTGGCGCAGGTCAATGCAACTACACAGCATAGTGTCTTGGAAAAGGCCAAAACTGAAAAAAGAAAAGAGGGTGCCAAACGAAGCTGGGCAGCGGAAAGGGTTTGGAACGGGGTACAGGCAGGGAGTCTGCGTTGCTGCCGTGGCTCGAACTGGTGACGGAGACGGGATGGTGCAAAGAACGACTGAATTGGGAGAGAAGGGGGCGCGGCGTATAAGGGATCGCCGAGGAGAATTAGTGTGGAGTGCCAAATGAGACAACGGGGGCATCGAGCATGGAAAGAAGTCAACCGAATCGGTAATAAAGGGGCCACTGGCAGGCTGAAATGTAAAGTATCTGGTACGGAAAACGTCGCACCCCGTGCGGGGTAAACCGTCAACGAGATGAAGTCGATCTGGAAAGTGGGAAAGCTTCAACCGCCGTCGGCAACTGAAGGGTCTTACGGTGATATTCAAAGAACAGATGGGTGGCGGGTAGTTGATCCGGGGGGTAGCGAAGCAGTTCGGAGGACCACCGTAATGGGTATACCGCGTTTAATGTCGCTGGAAACGGTTGGACCGGAGAGAGGACCTGCCGAGCGCTACGGGCGGCCCTGTTTCATATTGAAAAAATCTCGGTTCGGAGTAAAAAATCACGGGAAAAACGAAGAGAAGTGACGTCGGCATGGTGGCTCCACCTGCAAATAACATGTAAGAAAACTTCAGTTTGAGCTGGGGCAAGTGCTAACATTGTGCGTGGGGGGGAAAGAAAAAGCAAGGCTGATGGGTCTTAATCGGGAGAACAGTCTGAAAAGAAGAGATCGCTGTTAGGCGCGGATGTTCTGGAAGGATGGGGGCTGGCTAGGGGGGAGTAAAAAGGGGAAGTCGTGGAATAAAGGAGGGTAATTGTCCGTACTAGTGGGAAAAAATAGAGGTCCTCAAAAGAAATACTTCAAGTAGCGTTGAAAGGGGAGGAAAAGAACTAGCTTAAAAAAAAGTGGGGATTAGAACCAGCGTGCAGGATTTGGGGCAGAGGGGCCGCAAGGAGCTGAAGTTTTTGCTCAGTCGCATGACTGAGGATTGCCTGGGTTCGGTCCTTGAATGTGAGAACTCATAACAAAAACAAAAAGGAAGAGAGTAAATGAAATTGAGATGGGAAAGAGCCTAAAAAAGAAAACTTTCGTCAGAGAGGGACCTGCGAAAATGAACGTTCCTTGGGGCTTCTCTGAGGAACCTCGAAGCCAGGGGGAGGAATAGGAAATGTTGAGATTCATCCGATGAAAGCAGTCACCCAACCTCAGGGCCGTCGGGCGTGAAAAAATTAAAGAAAGGGTCAAGAATTCAATCGTGCAGTGGGCTCTCCAGGGGAGAATCAGAAAAAGTGGGAGTAAAGCCATCAATCTACTTCCCCATTAAGTCCCCCAAACGCGTCAAAGGCGAACAGAGGGGATGCGTTAGTGATAGTCAGGCTTTGTCGTAAGAAAGCCGATGGAAAGGCCGGGGGGGATCCACCTACGTAAACCTGCAGTCCCAACTGCCATGGATGAGTTGTGGGACTGGGAACTTTGAAAAGCGTTACGTTCACCCCGCAGCTCGTGCCAGGCCCTGCAGTGAAAATCGTAACGATACGTCGTCAGAGGGGCGCACTGGGAGAAAATGAAGGTCTAGGCGGTGATGTCAGGAAAAAGAGTGGGCACGCTAGAATATGAAAGAAAAAGGTTGTTGACCATGGGATAAGGAAAGAGAGCATGTTCGGAGCCAGGTGAAAAAAAAAAACTGTCAGCACTAGAAAATCGTTCTACGCCGACGCAGAGCCAGGGAAGATGTAAGGAGCGAAACGGGGCTGGGTTGCGTTTACTAAAAAGAGCTGCAGCGTGGTCAGTCTAGGGACCGGGCGCTCGCCGCGTGGCCAGGAGTACAGGAGTAGGGGAATTTGCGCAAACTAGCATCGCGATGGATCGCCGGTGGGGAACTCAATTCCCGCAACGTGGCTGCCGGCGAAATCCAGGCTTCACTTCGGGAGAGACGCAAAGTGGCGGAGTGGGGCAGGGAAAAATTTCAATCGAGCCTCGAAGAAGAGTAGAAAAGGGCTAGCCTGCAAGGCAAGAAATAAAAAAAATGTGAACAGGGGGTCTCCAAAAGGAGAACCGCTTCGCGGTCCAAAGACGGGGGGCAATACGAAGTGCCTGCGTGTGCGAGTCATAAAGGGGGATGGGGGTTAGTGGCTCGAGAGAGAATGCCATACGAGGTCAGGCACTGAGAGCGCGATGGCATAGGTAAAAAGGGGCCATGTGCAGACTTACGCATCTTCGCGGAATTTGGGCATAAAAGCGATATAGGTGAGACTGCTGAATTGGGGAAAGGGGAGAAACGGCGGACTTAAACGTCTAGATGGGTGTGAGTAATAGGCATGGGGCACTGCAACCCTGGGGAAGGATCGGGGAAAGCGGAGCGGCAGATGGTTATTTCTTTGCTTGGGCAAATAACGGGGCAAATTGAAGGAAGCAGGCTAGCACGGGGTCGGGGTGCAATACGTGCCTGGTCAGTTGATGAGTTTAGAAGAAAAATGGCGCTGAGGTACGGTACGACCACTAAAGGACTGCGTGAGTCGCGGGAGGAAGTCAGGCCGGAGGAGGAGAATACAAGATTCGTTAAATTGATGCGTGCCTTCAATGAAATATGGTCAATTCTTCAACTGCCGAAAGGAAAAAAAACAGTCAAAGAAAAGGGGGGCGTAGGCGGTAATGACAATCAGAGCTTCCAAAAGGGGCGAACAGGCAATAGGGGAAAAATTGAAAGCTCGACGTGCCTTGAGCTTCTTTGGCTTGCCATTAACGGTGTATGCGAGTTAAAAGAGGGAGGTCAGGATTCCTCTCGAAAACCGACGAAAGACATTGCTTTTGCTGAGAATCGGCGAGGAAGCGCCGACTAGTCGCAAAAGGAACGTAGGTCAGGCGGGCCAGGTGATTTTTCAGAGGAAAGTGAAAGTGACGCAGAGTGCCGTTATGGCGAGAGGGAAAAAGGCCGAGAACAATGCCCTTTGTTCCTGCGTAGGGAAAATGGGGGAGGGGGGGAATGCAAATAAAAGAAAACAGAGTGGGAAAGAGACGGGACTCTCACTTTAAATGGCCATGGCCAGACGGCAAAAAGACGTCAAGAAAAAAAGGAAGATTTGAGGAGAGGCATGAAGTTATGATTTATGACGTTTCTCAGATCTCAGAATAGGGTGTGCCTTGGCGTGGGGGGGGTGAGCAGGAGAATGAAAGAACCGAGCCAGAGGGTGCGGTCTTAAGGGAAATTGGAAAGTCTCGGGATCTTCATAGGAAGAGGTGTGGCCGTAGCACAGGTTCTAGGGAAAAAAAAACCAGCGGGAGAGATAGATAACTGGCCAAAGGAAATGCTACATTCCCGAACCGCTTTGGGTTGGGGAAAATTGGCATGTTCGTGGGGTTAAGTGGTGTGGGGGGTACTTGGAGTTTTGGACGGGGGCCTTTGTCAGAGGCAGTCAGGTGGCAATGGGCCTTGCAAGAGGAGTATCAGAAACGCTCTGTGACCTAGATAAA
>Ga0179593_1449633_pt1 | contig 11520 bp, 17 predicted proteins | sample CZODoug2_1_08_16_FD_185931 | JGI IMG/M metagenome (GOLD analysis project Ga0179593, IMG submission 185931) | Vadose zone soil fungal communities from Angelo Coast Range Reserve, California, USA - CZODoug2_1_08_16fungal (PacBio error correction) | ecosystem: Environmental > Terrestrial > Soil >...
CTATTCACGTGTGGGAAAAGTGGTGGGTCAAGAGAAAGCTTCCGGAAGAGGGGGGAGGACGTCAACTCGTTCTTCACGAAATAAAACGGACACGAAAGGTGGTCTCAAAAACTCCTAAAAAAAGAAACCAAAAAGATAGCAAAAGTTTGGCAAAAACATTACATCGTTTACAATAAATGGAGTTAACTCCTAAAATGAGAAAAACACTTATATAGTGACGAAGAAGGAGGTCGATTTCGAACTCATAAAGCAGGGTGGGATAGGCCGGACATGAAAGGCAGCCAAAGCGAATTCGAGTATGGGACTGGTCCTTACTTACTCAGAAAGGGGGTACAAATCAAAAGACAGTGCACCAAAAAAGAAAAAAGAGAACAAACGCGAACGACATCCAGGAGGGTGGAGACCCGATCTACAAAAAGAAATTGAAACAATGAGAGAGGATTATCCCATAAAAGCCTGGTGATGGGGGGAGAGAAAGGGGGGAAGGGTGGGTGGAGGAGCAGGAGAAGGGGATGGCAGGGAAGGGGAATGAGGAGAGGGGAGGGGTGGGGTAGGAGGGAGGGGGGGGGGGGGGGGGGGGGGGGAGGGGGGAGGGTGGAAGGAGGGAAGGGAGAAAGGAGGGGGGGGAGGGGGACGGGAGGGGGGGGGGGGATTGGGGGAGGAGGAATGAGAGCGGGGTGAGGTGTTAGAGGTGGAGGGGGGGGGGGATAAGGGGGGGGGGCTGGGAGAGGGACAAGGAAAGTTGAGGGTTGTTAATTTGGACAGGAAAAAAGAAGAAAAAAGGGAGAGAGAAAAATGTAAGAAGGCAGAGAGAGGCGGCAAAAGAAAACCACCAAGACGAAGGGGGGGGGGGAAAAAAGACTCGCATGGATACAAAACATTTTGGACGCGAAGAAAGAAAATGAGCGGCGGGAACCACCACAAAAAGACGGGTTGCACGCCCGAAGAGAAAACGGCGTGGAAAAAAGAAAAAGGGGGGCAAAGCTGGAGTCGGGAAAAAAGAAAAGAAGCACAGGGAAGCTACGCAAACATGCCAACAAGTTAAACCGACCGGGAAAAAAGCAAGGAAAAAAAAAAGGGAGAAGAAGAAGAGGTAATGCATACGAAAATTTCTGGGGCAGAAATAAACTGTGGGCGAAAGGGTGTACCTAGGGGAAAAAAAAAGCGCGTTTCCCGGTCATGGAAAAAGGCCACAAAAGAAAAAAGTCGCCGGCGGATACGGCACGACAAGCATCGAACTGAAAAGAAAAGTGAAAAAAAGGGGAGCGAAGTGGCGCCAGGAAAGGAGATGGACTGGGAAGGCGGGTCGGAAAAAGCAACGGGAGGACCTGGGTCCAATCCATGCAGAAGAGAAAATTGCGCCTCCGAACGGGAAGAGAAAAAAACGTGGGGGAGGGAGAAAAAAAAACAGGGAAATATCTGCTATCAGGGGCCCAGGGGGCAGACAGTAGGGGCAGGGCCCCCTGGAAAAGAGCGGTAAAAAGGACAGATTAAAAGGGGAAAAAAATGGTGGAAAAAAAAAAGAGGTTCTGTTGTGGGGGGGCAAATAAACTGAAGAACAAATAAGCCGGACAACAAAAGAGATAGTTGTAACAGGGGGTGTCCCCCGGGAGCGGGAAAGAAGACGCGCGGGTAATGGAAAAAAAAAAAACGATGGGAAAGGAGGGGGAAAAAAGGGGGTTGACCCAAGAGTGCTACGATGGCAGATTGGGAGCCAGATCATGCAAGGGGGGTGGATAAAACCGAACTCACACGGGGGACGAACTTAAAAAGGTATTAGAAAGGTCCAAGGGGACAGGACCGGAACCTCGCCCCTATGTTGGCCACAAAAAGGGGGCCGTAAACTGAAGTACCAAAATCGCACAGAGGGACGCAAGCCAAAAAATCGAGAAGCAAAACTGGTCAACCATCGAAAAGAGAAAAGAGGAACATGCTTTTGGGGGAGGCGATTTTCATACAAAGCCGAAGTCAAAAACCGGAGACGGGGAGGAACCTCTAAAGGGACGCGGGGAATCGAGGAAGGAAACGAAAGGAAAGAGGAAGAACCAAGGTTGGAATCTAACAGCAGGGGGTCCCGGCTAACACGCAGGGGAGGAAAGCAGAGGGGAGAGGGGATGTGGAAAATCACAAAAAGCAAACGCGTTAAAGGGAAAGCTAAGGTAACAGGTAGGTGCTGAGAAAAAGGGCCCGATAAAACTGACTCGGAACGGGAAAAGGGGGTTAACAAGTTAAAGGCCACGCCTTCATCCACCAACATCTAAGGGACAGGAAAGGGAAGGGGGGGCCGAAAAAAGGTCGGAATTAATCTGTGAGGAGAGCATGAAGCGAAAAACCACTAGGAAGACCACGGGCGCACCATGGGTAACCGGATGCAGAGAGAGTTGAAGCGCAGGGGGGGAGGAAAGCTCGGGGAAACAGCTTCGGAAAGAGGGGCGTTGTTTGAAAAGCAGAATAGAAGAAAAATGAGGGACAGCCTCACACAACACCAAAGGAAAGAGAGGGTCAAAAAAAATCGTTGGGAATCGGGGAAGAGGGACGAAAAAAAAGGGCAAAAAAAAATCAGGACACGAAGAGGGCTGCGCTTGAAAGAAAAAAAAAAAAAAGGGTAAAAAGCACACATGGAAGGTAGGGCATTGCTTGAGATCTAGAAAAAGTCTAAATGGGGGTAAACAGCACTTTAACGAAGAACAGATGATCCGACATAGATCCCTAGCTCGTAACGTCAAAATAAAAAAAAACAGAAAACACGCCGGCACAGCAAAACACGATGGGGAAAAGGAAAAGAGGGGGGAGGGGACGGGAAAACGTAATCGAAGACACCGAGTACGGAGGTTCTAAACCCTGACTGGGGGGAGCGCTCACGTGTTTCAGATTGAAGGGGGAAGGAAAAAAGATGGAAAAAAGAACCAAAAGTCTTGTCGAACCGGGCGAGGGGAAAAAAAAAAAAAAAAAAAAAAACACTAAACAGAAAACAAGGGAGGCTCCAAAAGACGGGGGGGATTTTTCGTCCAGGGGGACTGGGAAAGGAAAAGGCCGGACCAAAGAAAAGAGTCAATAGAGGCGGCGTTAAAAAAGAGAGAGGCAAACGGAGGGAGAAGAATTTAGGAGAGGGGGGGTATGACCGTCTCATACACACTCGATAAAAAAAAAAACAAAAAACAAGAGCGGGGTGGGACTAAAAGCCGTCTTAGGGGAACTGGGAGGGAAGGGGAAAGGCTGGTATATGGCATTTACAGAAGACAGCTTGAAAAAGAGGGCAATAATCATGGTAAATTACTGGACTTGACTAAAGAGGAAGAGATTGGAAGAAAGATTGGAAAGAGAAAAGAGGGGGGTAAAGACTCACTCGGTGTCCTCACAAAATGAAGCCGGGTGAAAAGCGGGGCGAAAGAAAAAGCTAAAAACGAAGGGAAAAAGGTTGGGCAAACACATACCGTCAACACACATTCAAAAAGGTCAGCCAGGGGGGTTTTGCCAGGTTGCTAAGGAATGACCAAGGAATGGGGGTAACAAAACATAAAACTGGGTGAGAATCGCTGGAATTTCAGATACGCAAGGTGAAGGGAAGGCAGCGGGAAAAAAAAAGAAGGAGCACTTGAGATCGCAGTTGAAACCAATTGCCCTAAAAAAAAAAAAAACCAGGACGGCTGGAATGGAACCGGGAGGAAGAAAAAAAAGAACGAGGGAGACAATAAGAGGCAGGGACCCACCCTCCCGATCTGCGCAAGGGCTTCCGGATTGGAAAAAAAAGAAAAAAGACGCACATCTGTCCTTAAACCAACCACACACGGCCCAAAAAACGAAAACAAAACGGGGGGGAGAAAGGCTGGAAAAGTCAAAAGGGGCTGGCAGAAGAAGAGGGGGGGCGAAAAATACGTTTCGTGTTACTTGGGAAAAAAAAAAAAGGAAAAAAAAAAAAAAGCAATGAGGTTGGGGGTTTCACCCAAAAACGGAAATAGAGACCGGAAAGAAGGCGTTGAGAAAAGGGGTAGGGGGGACATTGAAGAAAAAAAGTTGGAGCCTACTTTAAACTTGGAGAGGGCGGGAAATGCGGGTCAAGGGGAAAACGGTGATGTAGCGGGATAATTCATCAAGAAAATTGGAATTGGTAATGGGGGGACAACGCACGTTTCAAGCAAGCTAGAAGGGGAAAGGGAAAAGGGGGGGGCAAAAAAATTACCGTTTGGGTGGGTGACGGACAGGAGCGTCAGGGAGTTCGCATAACAACAGGGGGATAACTGAAAAGAATGGACAGGAAGGGGGCGCCAAGATGGTGTGGCCTGTTGTCCAAAGGAAAAAGACCAGGCGACAAAAAAAAACAGACCTGAGACGCTATTGGGTCTAACGAAAAAGGAGAGGTGAAAAGGGGCCTAATTAACAAGAGAATGGCCGGTACGGGAGCGAGTTGCCAAAAAAAAAGTGATGAATGGACGACCGGGGATCCTTACACGCAAGAAATCGCGTCAAGGGTCTTGCGGAGGGGTGGCTGTGTGGTGGCAGGGACATGGGGGGATGTCCCAGGAACCCCAAAAAGGGGGGGAAAGCTCCTAAGGCTAGCGAACGGACACGGGAACGAACCTCATCCCAAGGTCTTGTTTGGAGGGACGAAAAAAAAAAAAGGCCACCTAAATAGAAGGGCAACCAAACTATAGAAGGGGCCAAGGAGAGTCAGAGTAAAAAAGACCTAAACAGGAGGTGTGTGGTCCCCATAAAAATGGTGGGGGAAAACCATGGGGGCTAAGCAGGGGTGTTGGCCTGGGCGGTCTCTGGCGAGGGATACCGGCTGGAGGCAAGGGGGGGGGGCCGGGAAGGTCATTCAAGGGGGGAAAAAAACCACAGTATTCAAAAACGTGCAAAAAGACTTTAAGGGAGAAAAGAAGGGGGGCAAAAAACGAGTGAACCCTAAAATAGACTCTCGAAAAAAAACCACACGATTGACAAGAGAGAGATCGTGTTTCGAAACCAATCGGGGGGCGACATATTGAAAATGCCAGTGCCCATCATGAGGGGGGGGCAGGGGGGGAAGGGACAAGGAGCGGTTCTTGCGAATACTTGCCGGCCAAAAAACGCCGCCACAAACCGGACGGTGGAAAAAAAGGGAACCCGGAAAGGAGAAGCCCCAAATGGAAAAAACAGAATGTGACAAAACGTGGGACACACGACTAAAAGGGGAAAAGCGCACCTTAGTAGGGGGGGGGGGGGGGGGGGGGGGGGGAGGAGGAAGGAAAGGGGAGAAGGTGACGACGCAGGAAAACCTTTGGGGGAGTCTGGCCCACGCAAAAAAAAGAGGACGCCAAAGAGAAGAAAAAAAAAAAGACGTCGCTCCAAATCACAAACTAACAAGCCTGCACACACAAAAAAGCAGAACCCGGGGAAGGATGATTAAACCACATTGCCGGAAAGAGGTCACAAAGACCCAATGTGGGTTTGGCAATCATCACCCATCAACAGGGTAAGTTGTTAAGGAGCCGGTAAAAGAGAAGAAAGGAAAAGAACAAAGAGAAAAGAAAAAGGGAGGAGGGGGGGGGGCCGAACAAATTAAAGCCACCGCACAGCTGGAAGCCAGTTCGCAATGATGCCAGCATTTGAAGAAAAGACAGAACAGAGCGTACCAGAACACCAAACAGGCATTGGAAAAAGCCAGACCTCAGGGGACTGAGGAGGGGATGCAAAAAAACGTGAGCCGCTTGAACGAAATAACACAGTGAAATTACAGAAAAAAGAAATAAAGGAGAAAAGAAAGAAGAGAGTCACGAAAGAAAAGAAAGGGAGGATAATCAGGATATTGAAAGGGCATACTACTTTCAACTTGAAAAAAAAAACCAGAACTGCTTAGGCAGCTGGGCTCTAAGGAGGGGGGTGTAGAAACAACTCGTACTGTCGGAGAGAAAAAAATTCCAAAAGCCCCCCACCGGAAGAGGGAAAGCGGAAAGAACACGAAAAAGCCTGCAAAAGGGGATGCTCACCAGTGCTGAAAAGTACGAAACAAGAGGAGGGAAGGAAAAAAAGGGGGAGGCGGGTCGGGGAAAAGATTTCGTCTGCGATTTTAACAAAACCATCGATATACTTGGACGAAATGGCCAGAGAAAACTTTTGGGGAAGGGGGGGAAGCCGCACGGTTCATGAGATGGGTCGCACATTACACGGGTCAAGGGAAATACCCCCGAAGGGGGGAAGACCACAAGAAAAAAGAATCTGATGCGCAACGATTGTCATTAAGCACTGCCTGCCGAAAAGGGAAGTGGGGGGGGACAGGGGCAAAGCGAGCGCCAACAAAGATGTTTGGAACAAAGGGGGGCATCCCGTGGGGGGGGAAAGTCGTCTTAGCAACGGCAAACGCGCGGAACAGGGGACAAAAAAAAAAGTGGGGGACGGCGGGGGCCAATGGTTCTGTGGTAGATGGGGGGGATGGTCGTAGGGAAAAAAGAGAAAGGAATGGGAATGGGGTGAAGATGAAGAGAGAACACCTAATTGACAGCAGCCGAAAAATGGGGTAAGGTAAAAACGGTACAGAAGAAACCGGATAAAGAGAGGTGTGGAAAAAAGGGCAGCCGCCTTACAGGACATAGACCCGGGAATTACACCTCTCACCTCTGATCCTCACTGGGTCCGAAACGCGATGAAACCAGGTTAGCGGGGTCATGCAGGTCATATACCCCAGACCCTAAGAAAAGTAAGGGACGGGGAAGGGGATGAGAAGCAAATAGGGGGGGAAAAGGACGCTGAAAGGTAGTCGATTGACATAGCAACCGACCTAAATTACACCAGGGGGGGGAGCAGACTGTCTAAGTGATCCTCGCGAGAAAACCCAACACTCGGAAAAAGAGAGGCTCAGGAAAAGGGAGGGCAGATCTAACCTGAATGTGAGCGCGTGGGGGAAAAAAAAAAAAAAAAAAAAAAACAAAAAAAAAAGTAGGCCTGATGACAAAAACCGGAACTGTATCGGCCCCATTAAAGGAAAAGACCCCACGTCAGGGCCCCCTCAGGTCGTCTGAGGTCCCGCCAAAGGAGGACAGGGCAAAGAGCGGTCGTAGAGAAATCGTAAAAGGAAAAAAAGAAAAGAAAAAAATTAGCAAACAAAAAAAAATCGGAGTCCCACCACTGCTCTGAAACATCCGCAGCGAATGAGTCAACGAAAAAAAAAAATAAGGTTGGAGGTTGCGGCAGCTGACGAGAGGGGGGAGTGTCTGAATGGGAAACGAGTGAAAATGGGAAAAGAAAACTGCCCTTGTGGGAACTCTCAACCAAACAAGAGGGAAAAAGAAAACAGAAATGGGAAAGGGGGGAAAAAACGGGTAAAAAGGCGACGATCAAAGCCGTAAGAACTTGTCGAAAGAAACAACAAGAAATTTTTCAAAAGAAGGCCGCAACTCGTAAAAAGTGAGGGGGCCGCAGCGACGAACAGGGGACGAGCGACTATACAGCAATAAAAGAAAGAAGGCCTCCTACCGCTTTGTCCATACGCGAACTGGGGAACCCTAGAACCCAGAAGAAAAAGAGGGGGGAATGAAGCACGGTTTGACGTATAACGCTAGAACAAGTCCGGGCTCACGCAAAACCCGTGTCGTTCTGGAAGGTTGGAAGAGGCTGAGGGGAATGGGGACAATCAAGCACCGCAGGAACTAAAAGACGGATTTTTTCAATCAAAAGGTGGTTTTACAGGGGCTCCAAAAGGGAATTTTCGTTCAACGGGGGGATTCAAACGAATCGCGCGCGAAAAAAAAAAACGACCAAGAAAGGGGACTGGAGCAGCAGTCAAACCGGGGGCTCCTAATTAGAGGAGGTTTATATTGACAAGCAGCAAAGCCCTTCCTAGAAAGAACAAAAAAAAAGAGGCGTATAGGACATAGCTGGGGAAACGGGGGGAGACAGGGAGGGGGGGACCGAAGAACAGTTAATATCGTGGCAACTCAAGGGGAAAAGGAGGGTCAGGTCCCACCGTGACTGGAAAATGAAACCAGTGTCAGAGGGGGGAAAAATCCGAGACTCTCAATTCCAAATCATCAAAATAAAAAGGCAAAAAAGAGAGACTGGATCGAACCCAAAGATGAAATAGACAATTGGGACCAACTGGGGGTCCAAAACATCAGGTGGAAAAGGGGGGCGGAGGACGGCCTTTTTTCAGTTGGGTGTTTTGCCGGTTAAAAGGGTCCCCAGCCAGTGGGGAGACGAGAGATGGTTGCGCTCCCGCTGGGGGTTTGCCGGCATAACCCACGCAAACAGGGGAAGGCAAGAAAAGGCAGGTGAACCTCATCGAGGGTAAAAAAAAACCTACTTTGGGCCGGGGGGCAGGGCGTAACCCTTGCATTCCGTACGGGCCACTAATCGATACAGGAAAAAGATGAACAAACAGATGACAAGCATTCGGGGAGAAAGGGGTATTCTGGAGGGGGATGGGAATGCGAAGAAGATTCACAAACCGCCCAATCCTAGAGGACGACAGCGGGAGAAAACGCTCATCCAGCCACTTTATCGCAGGGGAAAAAATATGAGACTCTTGTCAACCGGTGAGAGGCGAATCTGGGGTAACGGGGAGGGAAAGAAAAGAAAAAAGCGAAAAAACGAGACCTGAGGTTTTTCCCCGAACAGGAAAAAAAAGAAAAAAAAAAAAAAAATAAAATCCAGAAAGACGTGTTAAAGGGGGAAGGGGGGGGGGAAAAGAGCCTGATTGAAGAAGCCTGCTTTTTCTGCAACCGGCGAGGGGCAGGTGAACGGAGGAAAGAGGGAATCAAGTCAAACAAGATACAGGGAGGGGCAGGTGGGGGGGAAGGGGGAAAAAGAAAAGCTGTCACCGTAGTGGCCAAGCACCTAATCGAATTGGGGGGGGCACAAAAACCGCCATACAGCCCTAAAAATAAGGGGGGGTATTCCGGATCCGCAAAGCTGAAAAAAAAAGGGCGAGATGGAACAGGCTGTCTGCTTTCAAGTTGGGGGAATCTAGAACCCGGTAAAAAGGGGCCAGTATTGGGTCAAAGGGGGAGATCCTGTTCGGCGAAATTAAAAAAAAATCGAGAGACGCGAGGGGGATATCGAGAGTTTGAAAAAGAAAGAAGAAGTCGCCTAAAACGTCCGAAAAAAGTCCACAGGGAAAATTTGGGCTTGCTGAGGGGGTGGTGTGGCTTCTTGGGGGGTGAAGAAACCATAAGTAGCCAGTTCCCGCAAGGACGCCAAGCAGCGGACGCAGCTCGCGCGGAAAAACACGTATCACCAAAGGGGGTCACCTTTTTTAAAAACTGGTCGAAGAGAACGAGAAGCAGCAAAGCAAACACTATAGGGAAAAGGGGGCTTAGCACCAAAAACCCAGATGTCGCCATAAACAGGAAGGGTTGACAAGGTGGGTCCATGAGGGCCAAACAATTGGCTAAATTCAGGGGGGGAACGGGAGGGAGGAGCCTGCGCCTGGCAAAAGTTCAGTCAGGCGAGCAGTTCGAAGGCTTAAAGAAGAAAGATGGTCCAACAAAAAGTGGGAAAAAACACCGAAAATAGTGACAAACAAAACAAAAAACGGGGGGAAAGAAAAGAGAGAGAATGTCGGTGAGTCGTGTGGACATCCCTGGAAGGCATGACTTTCAAAAGGTTGGGCAGGACTTCCCTGCGAAAATTTTTGCGACAGGGTCCGAAAGGAAACATTAGAAAAAAAAGAGGCCCCCAACGAAAAGTCAAAAAAAAGGAAAAAATGGACACATCGGAAAATACTGTATGGCGCGACAACGCTACCGCTTCGAGGGGACCGATGAAGGCGGTAGGAAGTTAACCATCAGAAAAAGAAGCAATGATGGAAACGAAACTGTTGAAACCCAGGACCCGCCGAAAACCAGTAAGGGAAAGATAAAAAGGGCCGAAAAATCAAACAAAAAAATGACACAACTAAAGCAGAAGACCAACCGAAAATGAGACCCAGAAAAAAACGGAAGACAGTAATACGAGCAGAGAAATCCCTTCCTCAATCGATCTGGGGGGGACCCAAGAAAAAGAGGGGAGGGAAAAAAGAATTAGAAAAGGGAATCGAGGGAAAAACCACAGGAAAGCAAAAAGACTTTCAGCACGCATGGCAGAAATTGCAGGGGGAATACCAGGAACTGAGATACCACAACGGCTTGGGGGCAAAAGTCGAGAAAAAAACGGCTTGGCCACATGCGTCTTCCGGGAAACCGAATGAATCATGTGAAGATAAAAACCATCATGACAAACACATTAAGGGGAAAGATCATGGGAAGATAAGAGTCCAAACATACACGTGGTTGTCGTGCCCCGCGACCGCACTAGAGTGGAGCACGGTACTGTTTAGGGGGAACAAAAAGAAGTTCCGCAGTGACCAGGAGAGAAAGGAAAACCCCCCAATCGCCCCATCGTCCTCAGAAAGAAGGAGCGAACGACGCTTGCCGGTCGACAAAAAGCATTCCGCGAAGAAGGGGGCGGGGAGGGAAGAAGATGTCATCTTCGCCTTGTGGACCTCCATCGAAGACTTTCGTCGCCGAAGGAGGGAAAGAATGGGGTGGCAGGTGTAAATGTGAGAAAGGCCCAGGGACACGAGGAAAGAATTACGCCCAGGCCGGAAAGAGTCTCAGCACGAATTCGGTCTGTTAAACGCGGGGCTGGCTCAGAAAAAGGCGTATGAACAGCCAGAAAAAAGGAGAGAGAGGGTTGTGTTAAAATGGGAGCACTAGCGCTCACGTAAAAAGGCGCGAGCAGATTCCCGGAAAGTTTGACGGAGTTTGCCCAGCGGTGGAGAGATCAGATTGGGGGGTGCAGAGAGCGATGGCCGCATGTGTGAGAAGGAGAAGTTCAAAGAGAGGGAAGATCTGAAATTCACACTCAGGAGAACCAACCGGGAACAATAAAGGGGGAAACTGGACGCGCCCATATAGGTGTGCCAAAAGGGTGGAGTTCGCAAGAAAAACAAGAATAAAAGAAAAGGGGAAACCAAAAACAAGGAGAACCAGCTTGGTAGGGGAAAACGATGGGGAAAAGTATCAAAAGAAGGTTGTCTGCAGTTGTATCCCCCGCCGCATATTGCGACCTCGAGGGACAGAACCGAAAAGGGGGAGGAGGTGGAATTCGACGCAACCGGACTAACGAATAAAAGGGGCAATTGGGGAAGAAAATGTAACTACTGCCCGGGGGCCTCGGCCAGAGATCGCCCGGTAACCGAAAGCCCGGAGGACAATGTCATAAAAGAGAAGAAGCTAGGATGAAGGCGGAAAGACCTGTCTTCTAGAAAGGGGGAGAAAAAACACGGAACTCGGGGGGTGGAGAGCCGGTGAAAAGTACCGCACCCCCCCTGAAGTCCCAGTTTTCGGCTGCCAGGGGCAAGCGTGCGTATGAAGTTCCGTGGATCAAAAAATGAAAGAACTGTGAGGGGGGAGAAGAGCACATGATCGCACCCCACAGCCGACACACACTAGCACCGCTCGCCATGGTACCAAAAAAGAATAAGACTAGAAAGGCGAGTGAGGCCAGACGCAGTCGGCGGAAGAGTCTGGCATTGTGGGGTCCATTATAGCAGATGACCATGCTTGA
>Ga0179593_1818429_pt1 | contig 11520 bp, 14 predicted proteins | sample CZODoug2_1_08_16_FD_185931 | JGI IMG/M metagenome (GOLD analysis project Ga0179593, IMG submission 185931) | Vadose zone soil fungal communities from Angelo Coast Range Reserve, California, USA - CZODoug2_1_08_16fungal (PacBio error correction) | ecosystem: Environmental > Terrestrial > Soil >...
TGCTAAGAAAACGAATCTCTGGGGGGACACGACGAGAGCGCAGAAAGCCGGCCGGCTCCGCGGGAGCCGGGGAAAAAATTAAAGAAAGAAAAGCCAACTCCACAGAAAGGAGGGGTCCCGATCTCACTGTCGGTCAGAAGAGATGGAAAAGACGAGAGCGCTCAGTGTCGAATTCTTGACACGGTAGAACTCGACCGAGCAAGAGCTTAGCGAAAAAATGGGGAAAGCAGGTGCGTCGCCGCGGCTCAAAAAGCAACCACGCTGTCCGACATCACGTCAGCATTCGAGAAAGCGGAATGTGAAATCCGAGGATCTATCTAGGGACCGGCCCTTCTCGAGCAGGGGAGGACCGGCCGGGGATCCCAAGATTTTACTCGTCGAAAACCTGCTGTCGGCAAAGGAGTGAGGAATGACAATGGGAAGAAAGGCCGCGGGAAGAGAGGAGAATAGGATCGAGTCTCGAGTCTGCGCCGCTGCCGGTCTTCTGTCGAGAGCCGAAGAAAAAGGAATAAAAGGCGGGAAAGAACAATTCCCCAAGTCAAGGACAGCCGAGCGCATATAGATGACCAGCAGGCGTCAGAAAAACGAACGCACGATTCATGACTCCGAAGTCCACTGATGATGGTTGGAAGCTCGGACGCTTTGGTTCTTCACGGAGTCGCGAGACCAGGGGATCCGACCACCGGAAGTAAGAACAACACGCAGAGTTTAGGAATCGTCGCCCTTGGCGGCAGAGAATCTTTACCGTGGAGAGGGGAGAGCCTCTTCCAAGATGCGTTGCGGCAGCCCGACATGATGTTCAGCCGCCATCCGGGGGAAAAACCGCCCTCGCTCCATGAGCCTAAGCAACCCCCAAAGGGGCAAGGGGAACCGGGCGCTCTTAGGGCCGGTAAGAAAAAAAGAGATTGGGAAAGGGACGTACCATTTCCCGGGGACTAGCCGAGCTTTTAACGCAGGGGTTGACGACCAAAAACTCAAGAATACTCTACCCCGCCCTCGAGGAATCTAAGATGAAAAGAAAATTTGGGGAGACATTACTTATGTTTGAATAGCGAGGTGGCTGGGGGGGGGGTTATCCAGCGGGAGGTCCAGACTTTGCGGACGCAAATGGGGGCGGACGCCACATGACGTTGTACGCGGGAGCTGAGGGCGTTGGGCGCAGGAAGGGGGGTAAGTTAAGATCTAGCCGCGAAATTGTCGATCTACTGAGCGGGACACCACCGCTTCGTCATGAGGGAAAACCAAGGAGAAGAGGCGCAAGAGACAGAAGGCGATCAGGAGAAACAGACTGTCGAGCAGCAATTGGAAGGTGTCGGAACGACCGGCCTAAGGAGACGGAAAAATGTCGCTCTGCTCCACCGTTGGTTCGAATAGGATTCCGTAGGAAAGGAGCGGGGACAAAGGCTTCGCCGGCTCATTAACAAAGGTCAAGACCATGGCGCGGGGGAAAGGATTGAGGTATCCATTTCGCGCCAGGTCTGGGCGTGGGAAAAACCTGGGAAGCTGGAAAAGCGGCAGGACGCCCTTCTTCTCGGATGAGGCCAGTTTAACTGCAGACCGGCAAGAGCCGAGGAATATTACGAAGCCCTCCGTTATGGAGTCGGGAAATCAAAAGAGGGGGGGAAACAATAGAAAGAAGAATACCAGTTCTGAGAGAAGAGCGAGAACTGCCGCACGATGCAGTGCAAACAGCCCAAAACCGGAAAACAAAAAAAAGCCCTCCCGCTCAGGACCCGTAGCAACCAGCCATGGGAGGAGGAACCTCATAGAAGGTTAAGAGAACCTGTCGGTGAATCATGGCCAGGAAGAAGGAGGTTTGGCAAAAAAAAAAAAAAAAGAGGAATAACAAAAGGCTCTAACCACTAGGGTCTGCCCTCTCGACGCCGGCCTAAGGCTCACAGATGGAGGCGAGAAAGGGGGGCTGTAGAAGGACATGGTCTCTCGGACGGGGTGCGCCGCGAGCCCTATAAGGAGTCTCAGGGCGAGGCTGCTCATGGGGGACCGAAATCAGAGAAGACCTCCGGGGGGTTGGCCGTAGGTAAAGGAGAACATAGAAAGAGCAGTCATTTTCAAATCGGCTTACCCGACCGATCAGCTCGGATGTTCCGGCAGAAAAAAGTTGTCAAGAAAACGGATAGCGAGAGATCACCGAAACGAACGTCGATCAAAAGGAACATAGGGAAATAAAAAAGCGCAAATACAAGACTTCGAGAAGAAAAGTCGAAAGTCAGGAGCTGGCTCTCAACGAAGCGTCGTTTCACAGCGGCTCGTGGGCCACTGGAAGGGGGGTCGGAAGTAAAAAATCGCGACGTCGGCTAGCTGTATTCGGGCAGGCTCCAAGGGGGAAAAAAAGTCGAAAAGTCGTGGAACATCTAGAGGAAGAGGAGGATCTTCTGGCGCAGGGAGAGGCGGAGGCGGAAAAAAATCCGAAAGGCATAGGAAGAAACCGCAGCGAGAGATTCGGCCCTGAGACCCGAACAAGAGGGAAATCTATGAAAAGGAAGGGGACAAGCAGGATGAATTCTATCCACGAAAGGGGATCCCTGGTCACTACGTGAAAGGTGGGCATAAAGGAGAGGGAAAAAGAAAGGTTTCCCGTATCTTTTCGGCGGAGAAAGGGGAATCTCTGAAGGGGAAGAGATAAAGAAAGGAAACATCATATACTGATATATTCAAGAACGTCTCGCCGGGGGAAGGGGTAATTGGGGGAGAAGAACGCCCACTTGGGCGAAAAAAAAAGGAGATGGGAATCACTTCAGAAGAGGACCAAAACGCCTGTGCCGCGGAGGGACAACCTGAAAGAATCGGAATAGCCGAAATTACACGATGAAGATTGGAAGTCAATTGCATCCTCCCGGCAGACGCTCGTCGAAAAGGAGAGGTAAACGGGAGATTCCAAACCATTCTGGTCTCAAAGCGAACCAGGGAAAAAAAAGCTCGGCTAGGAGAAGAATCTTGAGGAGGAGGATGAGACATTTCCCCTGGGCTGGAAGAGGACTGGGGGAAAGGAGGGTGAGAAGAGGAGCAGCTCGCGCTCTGCCTACCATTCGTTTGAGGGGAAATACGCGATGACAGAGGTAGCCCCTTCTTCAAGGATGGTGAAGAAATGAACATCAGCGGCAGAGATGTCAAGGGCGCCGAGGACGAAAGGGAGCGAGGGAAAGACTGGGGGTGGCGCGACTCTTGTATTCAGAACCGTGAATGCACCCTTAAGGAAAAAGGGAAGGAGAGGGGACGCTGCAAAGCACGCTGGTCGATCTCAGAGACCTGAGTCCTCGAAATGCTTCCCTCGCTCGTCAATAGAGAGAACAACAAGAGCTAAGCCGAGGGTCCGCTCTGGGTCGATGCACGTACAAGGCGCTCAAAAAAAGGCCCAAAAGGAAGTGGGGGGAGCCGACGCAAACTTAATCTGGCAGTCATCACGTTCTGCTCCAATCCGTCGAGCATACTGTACCCTCAGGAGAGGAAAGAGGGCGAAGACTGGAAGGAAGATATCGGAATCTGGCCGTCGAAGAATGAGGGGGATCCCTTCGTACCCAAAGAAGAGAAAAAAGGACAAGAAAAAATTGACCTAGGCATCGCGATCATCTGGCGCCGGCGCGAGGTATAGGCGAAAAGAAAGAGGAGGAAAGACGCCATCGCCGGCAGGTCCTAAGCTGAGGCAAAAGGGGAACTGGAGAAAGGGGAAAGTATAATATTCGACCCTATTTCCGCGGGAAACCGCGGCGACCGGATTGAGTATAAGGAACTACAGCCTTCCTGCTGAATATGCGGAGAAAGAGGAAAAGAAAGAAAAACGTCTTCTTGGGAAGTACGAAGTTTGGAAAACTCCTCGGGGCTCCCATGTTGCGCAGCCCAAAAAAAACGGAAAAAAAGAGACGAAAAAAGATGAGATATCACGATGACCAGCGGGATGGAAACCGCCTAGGGGGGGAACGGCCCGAAAAAGAAGTCCTCCAAAGTATACGGCAAAGCCGTTCGGTATCTTAGGGGGATGACCGGCCGTCTCTGTCGACCCAGGGAACCGCAAAAGCGAAGAAAAACAGCGCTCGGGGGGGATATCGGCTTCCTTGGCGGCATAGTGAGAGGTTGTCGGGGAGAAAAGTGATGTACACATCGCGGGTTGTCTGGGAAGAAAGGCAAGTGGGCCAGAGAGTCCTGACAACATTACCTCAATCAAGGGAAAGGAAGAGAGGCCGACTCACACCAGTAGGGGCGAGATTCCGAAAAAGGGGAAGTCAGAGGAGAGGGACCACGGACGCAGATTTTTCACTTGGAGACTCGACCAAAAGAACGGGAATGGCTGGAGAAAAGAGCCAGGGGAAAAGGCCGAGCCATCCTCACCCCGAAAGAGATGTGAAAAAAACTCGCACTTTGCTTGGCGATCGAGAGCTATGGGGGGGGTTGAAGAGGGGAGGTTTCGGTGGATCTCTCGCGGGAAGACGAGAGACGGGCGCGCCACAGGAAAGGGACCTGAGACGGGGGGGGGGGCAAAGGGGAGTTTGACCATGAAAGGTCGAAGAGAGCAAAAGAGTATGAATCCTCCAACCCACCGCGGAGGCAAAAGTAGAGGGGAGAGCAAGAAGAATCCGCGCCGAGCCCTATCAATGACAGCAAACGCGACCTAGGGAGAGACATAGTCATATTGGCCGACAGCAGCAAATTGGAAGAGAAAAAAAGAGTCTGAGCCCTTCTCTGAAGCTGGAAAAAGAAGGTTCGAGACGGGATTCAGAAAATGAAATTAGCTCGCGCGCGAGTCAGGGTCAAAAAATGAAACTTCAGAACCAAGCCTTGTTTAACAAGTGGGGACGGGAGGGGCTCCACAAAAGTGGTACGGTTGAATTTTGGGAAAGGGCGAGGAGCTGGGAGGGAGTGAAAACAGCTGCTTCTTATCCCTTCTTCGGGCAGGGACTGGCAGGACATGTCTCTCAGCTCCGCCCTCGCTTGAGAAAAATCATCGGAATCGAAAAAAAACGGGAAGGTAGATAATGATATACCCAGAAAGTAGTATCGTCGGGATGAGAAAACGCAAAAAAATGAAAGCACTGGAAGCCTCTCGCCTTGCTCACAAGATAAAACTGGAGAACACGCCATCTCATAATCCCGTTCAACTCCCATCACAGGGTGCTCAAAGGGGGAAGAAAAAGCCGCAGGAAAAAACCTGTGGATACGGGTGGTTGGGGGGGGGACATGAAATAAACGAAGCGGGGAGCTCTCGATGCAGTTTGAGAAGGGAGATCGCGAAGGGGGGAAAACCTGCGGGCGTCCAGCAGCGACGGCGCCGGGCATCTTTGCAGGCCAAGGGGATGAGGGAGGGAAAAGGAGGAAAGTGGGGCTCGACATCGGGCTCCGCAAGGAGAAATCCGGGGGAACAAGAAGAATATTGCAGGCTTCCATTGGGTCGCCAGCTCTACGGCGCTGGGTGTTAAGGCGTAGGAGAGCGAACTCTTTCGCGGCATCTAAGAGGAAGCCAAATAAAGGGCACTCAAAATCAAAGTTCCCCGGGTCCTGTGGCGCGAAGGGAAGGGAGCGCACCGTCTGACCGAGAGATCACGCCATCTGAGGAAAGAAAATCAAAAAGAAAGGGACCTGCATCGAGAAAAGATAAATTGCCGGAGATCATAGTAAGGAGAGAAGGAGCGAAACTAGAAAGAACGTTTAAAAACATCGCTCTGTTACAGAGACAGAGCGACAAAAGAGGGCGAGAGTAGGCCGGGGAAACGAGCCCGGCGGCATAGGAGGAAGGTGAAGAGGACTTAGAAGAAGACTAGGGGGAATGCTGTCGCAGCCGCGTCGGCGGCCATCCCGTACATCATGATTCAGACGAATAGAGGGAAGAGGGAAAAAAGGCGTCCCCTAACAAGATCGTTCCATCTTATTCCGAAAAGGAGAACGGAGAAGAAAGATGCGATGATAATGCAAGGGGAGCAGGGGGACTTATCAGAGCCTTGTCAGGTCATCCCAAGCGCTAGCGCAAAGACCCAACTGCTTGGACCTACGGGGGAGGAGGGCGTAAGGGGAGGGAAGCGCCTTCATCCTCTAAGGCGTGACCCAGAAAGGAAGGGGGTAAGGATATATGCGGGAAAGGCTGTGGGGAGAGAACTCCCCCAAGGGAAGATCACCTAGTAGGTTTATCCCGCTCCATAGGAAGGTCGGGAAAACTGGGACGACGAATATATCGGTCGTCAGGGAAGAGCCCGCGGGGGGGGAGGGAAATGGAAAAGGCCAGGCTACTCGGGCGCGAATGGGGGGAGAAAAGATTGAAAAAAACGCTGTTCTCCAAAAAAGCTACCTGCGGAAGGAAGAGGGCGAGGCCGCTGTCGAAAAACTGAAGGGGAGGAAAAATGACAAGCGGCGTGCGCACGCGGCGAAGAAGTGACGAGAGTTCCAAGGAAAAAAAGAGGTTCGGGGGGGACCGGCAAGAAAGAGGGGGAGAGGAAAGGAGGTCTCCCCGTCGTCATAATTGGAACGACATGATCAAGGGAAGGGGAAAATGATCAAAAAAGTCAAAGGAAAAGAAGGAAAGCAGAACCCGAATTTCTGTGCGCGAAAGATGGAGTCAGAACCTTTCCTCTGTAGGAAGCAGGGAAAAAGGAAACTAGCGCGGCGAGGAGGGTCGGCCTCTGGTAAGGAATCGAAAAAGGAGAAAAAGATCGTAGCAAAAAAAAAGATTGTAGAGTCTACTAGCCGGTCCGCTCTTTCGAGGACATCGACGCGCTCGACAAAGGACTGCGGAGAAGGGGGGGGGGGTGAAAGAAACTGAAAAAGGAAGCAGAAGGCTGCATCAACCCCCAATCGGCAGGGAAAAAAAAGCGTTCCAACGATAGGGCACCGATGTTCCCATGAATAAAAGGGAATCCGCGGTGCAAATATGAAAACTCCGGTATAAAAAAACGCGTCGACGCGAATAGGGTGGAAAACGACAAGAAAAAGGTTAGAGAAGGGCAAGCGAGAGAAAAAAGGAGGACGCGCGGCGCACGCCGCTTGGGCATCACCTTCAAGGGAAAAGGGCCGCATTTTCGAGACGGCAGTAAGGGTCGAAGCTTTCTAAAAGGGACGGGTGGAAAGGGATGATCCCTTCTACCCCTTCCTCTTCGCGAACAGAAAGGCCTGGGGGGATGGGGGGGAGAATTTACAGAGGGAATGCGAGAAAGAAAAAATCGGTGTCGCGCACAGTCTGCGCCGCGCGAAGAAACTCGTTGCTCGCACCAGGGGGGTGCGTGCGAAACCCATTCCCCAGGAAACGAGGAGCTGTTGAAAGGAAGGAAAAATGTACGGCAATCGAAGATGAAGACGATCCATGAGGGCGCCCCAGAAAAAGGAGTAGGAAGGGGCGGTAGTGATCTCAGGATGAAAAAAAAGGAGACGTCGGGAAAACCAAAAAGCTGGAGCGAAAAAGGAACGAAGAGTTGATAATCGCGTCCTTTGGACGGTAACCATGAATGGGAGGAAGCAAGGGCAGAGTTCCATCGAGGCTGCCTCCAAAAATGATTTACGGGGGGGAGGAAAAGCCGCAGGGACTCGGCCCTCGCTCCGGTTAGACGCCACCCAGAGGAGAGGAGAAAGAGAATAGGAAGGGACAAGCACGCTCTCCTATGGGGGACGCAGGGGAATTTGAAAAGAGTTATATCTTTGGGGGAAACTCCGCTTCGTTTGACGTCCCTCTCGAAAAATAAGGACGACCCAAAGCCCGACTTTGATCATAGGCAAATTCGCTGGGAGGATGAATGCAGGTCCTCAGGGATGGATATCAGGGATGGGGGGGAGAGGCGTTTCCATAGTTGCAGTACAGAAAGCAAATCGCGAAAGGGCCAGTCGAGTTTCATCAATTTTGCCCATGACTAGGTCGACTCGCCCGAAAGATGTCGATCGGCCGAGGGGCGCAGGAAAAAAACCGGCACGGTCGGCACCGGGGGAGTGCTCCCCATGAGCATATCGAAGGGGGGGGGAGAAAGGAAATATCACGCCGCGGCGCACACACGCGGGGAACAGGGCCTGTGGGAAAAGGGGCCCTTTAGAGAAAAGTCGAGCTAGCCCGGAGCGGGTCTAAGGAGGGAACGGAATAAGGGGTCGCACAAAAAAAAATGAGAATGAGCTCAACTCTGAGGGCTTAATGATCCACCGCACCACCGGGATGGGAGGAGGTAGGCCAGATAGGGCGCGACCAGTCTTTGAGACGTTCGCAGAAAAGGAGTGAAAAGGTCGAAAGAGGCTCTTCATTGCGAGGGGTCCCTCAACGGGAGGGAACGCCGCGCGCTTGATAGTTAGTACAGGGGGAGGAGAAGTAAACAACCCAAGGAGGGAATAAAAATGGAAAGGAAGGGAGAAATCACCGCAAGAGGAGTAAAAACAAACTCGGAGGTAAACTCCTGATCAGGGAACTGGGACCCGACGGGGTCTAGAAGGAAAAGCGGTAAAGAAAGACCAGCTCATTGCATTAACCCAGACCTGGGCAGAAACGCCTGGAAAAGAAAGAAAGACGTTTCGAACTGTTCAAGGGAGACAGAGAAGTCCGAAACTTTGCAGCGCCTCGATTGAGGGGAGAGGAAAAAGAGTCTCGACCCAAGGATCCAGCTCTACAGCTCCGGGGCAGAGAGAGAAGTCGGAGGTCAAAGGAAAGGTCTTCTCATTTTGCGCAGCGGCGTATAACCGGGACTTTAGGGGGAGAAGAAAAGATTAGGGGGGGAGGACGACCCTCTACTTTGAAGCCTAAGGGGGGGGGGCCGGCTAAGTCACTGAGTAAAAGAGACTCGACCGAGGGAATACGAACAAAGAGGATCAAAGTTCCCGATTTCAGTGGGGGAGGAGAGAAAACACTAGACAGAAGAAACATTAAAAAGGAGGGAGCAAAAAACATACATCGAGGACCTGCATCGGCAATACAAGCGCAAATTGCAGATCTTCGATTAAAGGGGGGAGAGAAAAGAGGGAAGGGCGGAGGAAAAAAAAGGCGTTCACAAAAACTCTGCTAGGGAAAACCTGGTAGGAAGAAAATTCTCTAAAAAGTCTTCGATCTTCTTCGCAGCGCCTAGCTGGGATCGCGGAAAGGGTGGGGAAATATCGTAAGGGCGAGGTCATGCTGGAAAAACATTCCCGGAGGCGGAACAAGATGTCGGGCGGCATACGGCACCAAAATTTCAAGGGGGAAGAAAAGGGGCGGAAAGAACAATGGTTCCAGCTCTACTGAAGCAAGACGCGGGTACGGGCTAGAACATTCAGGGGTAGGAGCCTGGTCACTACCGCTCCGGGATCAAAAGGAGGAACAGACGCAACGCTAAAAAGTAACCGGGGCGGCGTGAAGGAAAGGGGGCTGAAGCTGAAAAGACAAAAAAGAGGGTTCAAATCGGGACTCCTCTGCGCGCGCCGGGCGAGTGGGAGAATGGTGCAAAAGAGCAGAGGAGGGAAACAAAAGGAGCAAAAGACGCCGGGGACAGAACTTTCGCGACCTCGGGGGAATCTCCGAAGCTGAAAAATGAAGTGTCGTAAAGAAAAGAGCGAAGGAAAAAAAGCTTTGGAAATTATCATCGTTCCACCGTGGTACGATACAACTCCAAGGGATCGAAGCCGGCAGCAAGGCGGGCGGTCGAAAAAGCTTAATTTTAGGATACTGAAACAGCGTCGTGCGCAGCGGAGAAGAAAAGGGTGATCGCCAAACAATGAATATGGGAAGGACAGGCGCTATGGCTCGATCTCCGAACCCCGCGTCAAGAAGGTGATCTCATCGCCGGGAGGAGTAGAGTCAATGGGTGAAGGACGGCCCTAGCTCAGGAAGGTACCCGAACTGGCTGTGCAAAAACGATTGGAGGAGCCTCGCGGACTAGAACAGGGCCTCTCCTCTGGAGCACGGGACCGGCTGTCGAGCGCGCTGTCTGTCCGAGAAGAGGGCCCCTCGGCTACCATCTAAAGAACAGAAGAGAGGAGAAAAAGGGGCTAACGAGCCGAGGGGAGTCTTTCGAGTGACATCGACAGCGCGGATACAAGCAATGCAAAGAAGGGTCTAGGAAAGAGAAAAGCAACCTAAATGCATCAACAAGTGCCTCTTCCATCGGTAGCGCCACAAGAAAATCCCGGATGCGGCAGCCTAGATGAAGGGGAAGATCGACTCGGCTCGGAAGAGTACAGAAAACTTCATTGACGAAGGAAAAGGCGAAGACGCAAAAGACACGATTTCTCTAGGCTATCCAGGATGTCGAGGAAGGGAGGCGAACAGCCTCGGGAGAGAAGAAAGACGGGGAGGAGGCCGGCAGGAAAGCAGGAAGGAATCGAGCAGGACGCCTGGTAGAGAACAGGGAAAAAAAACGAGTACCCATTCCGTCTTAGCGAACCGTCGGCCGGTTGGGATTATAAAACTGGAAAAGAGGCCGGAAGGGGAGGGCGATAGAAGAGTTCGCGCCAGGGAGCTCCGAGGAAAAGCCGCGGAAAGTGATACCGCCTCAGGATGCCGAATGGTTATTGAGCGCCCAATTCCCCAAGGGCGCGAAGCAGATCTCAGTTGGAAAAAGGAGTCACGCTCTAAAGATGAAAGCCTCTCTTCATCGATGATTACGCCAAAAAGTGTGCTAAAGAGAATTTTATGCAAAAGGCACGTCGACGGTCAGGAAAGACCCCGCTAGCTGGGAGGGAGGAACAATAAAAAAGAGACATGTCGGCGAATGGGGCATATAGCATGGGAAAAAGAAAGTTCGGCAAGCAGACGTTGCTTCCTCGCCCGACATGATACGGGAGTTCGACGCACTGCGGGCCAGACGCAGAAGAAAATCAGATCCGAAATAGAGTCACCGAAAGAAAACGAAAAGGGTGCCAAAGGAAGGGAAGGTAACGGCCGAAGAAAAGATCAAGATTGTGCGGTTGGGGGAGCGGCGCAATGAGGAAAGAGAAGTGCTTGGAAAAAGACGGGGGGGATGCGTTGAAGAAGACGAATATAGACATCCCTCGATGTAAGGAAGATGATCCTCGCAGCGGGGTGATGCAAAGGAATCTAGGGAAGAGTTCTTGGGCGAATTTAAGATCAGAACGCGGGTCAGACGTGGGCGCTCAATCAATAAGAAACATGAAGGGGACCGAGAGGATAGGTTGTGGGCAGAAGGAAGGGGGGGCCCATGTAAACAGGAGAACTCCCTTCTGTGGACACGTCCAACGCGGAGGGTAGGGGGAAAACCCTTAATCATAAATCGGCGAAGGAAAGAGAGCGGCGCCTCTAACCACGCGGTCGAAGCAAGGTCAGAGGTGTCGTGACCGGCCGGGGACTAAAGGGAAGAAAAGAGGAGCCTGCTCTGTTTCGATCGGACCAAGTGAAGACAGGGGATGAACACTGACTCTAGCGATATCCAACGAGGAGGGGGCTCATGAACCCCTTCAAACCATTTGGAGCGGACTTGCGGTAGGGGGGGAAAAAGTCGCGCCAGAGACAACGAAATTAGGGAGTGCGTGTAGCCCGCTTAGGCGTCAAGAGGGAGAGTAGGGGACAAGGGAAACTGGGAGAGGCGAAGGTCCACGCTTGGATATTAGAAGAAAACGTGG
>Ga0179593_1284921_pt1 | contig 11519 bp, 14 predicted proteins | sample CZODoug2_1_08_16_FD_185931 | JGI IMG/M metagenome (GOLD analysis project Ga0179593, IMG submission 185931) | Vadose zone soil fungal communities from Angelo Coast Range Reserve, California, USA - CZODoug2_1_08_16fungal (PacBio error correction) | ecosystem: Environmental > Terrestrial > Soil >...
GGGAGAACGAAGCCGGGAAAAGGCAGAGACTGCGAGTTATAAAAGGCTTCGAACAGGAGGGGTTTGGGGGCAGTGGGGGGCACCTTAACTCAAAAAAAAGGAGGGAGGGGCTGGATGGTAAGAACTGCCAACGCAGCTTCAAGGGGAGGCGAGGCGTGGGCGGGGAAAAACCGAGACTAACCTCAAAAAAAGCCATCGTATGAGGTAAAGGGGAGCGATCGAGCCATGGTGAGGAGTCCGCCGGGAGAGACGCCAAAATAAGGGGGACAGTTTATGAACGCGATGTCGGATTGAAGGTCCGGGGGAAAGGGAAAAGTCACCCAATGATGGGGGAAAAAGAAGCTTATGAGCGCCAGGCAGCACTCTTTTAATTGAGGATCGGGTGTTGTAGTTTTAAATAAGAGGCGGTTAACCTGATCGATCGAGCAGGAAGGTACCGGGTGTCAACGCATTATTCAGTCCCAATGGGTAGTAGTAAAGACCGAGGACAGCAGGGGTGATAACCAAAGAAGAAAGAGGTTTCAGCACGTTCGGGGGCTTGAAAGGGCTGATGAAGGACTGAGCGAGAATGAAAAATGGAAGACAGTTCAGACAGCGGCGGGAGACTGAGTGGGGTGGCGAAGGAAGATAATAAGTGAAAGGATTGTGTCAGAGTGGACGGGAGAGGCAGTGAGAGGAAGTTCGATGAAAAATGTGTGGAAAAAAGGAACTTCAGAATAATCATATAAGAACAAAAAAGTCGACATTCTTCCGTTTCGCAAATCCTTATAGAGGAGTTGGGGGGGGGAGATACGTTCCTTCTCGGCAGGCCATTTTTTCGAAGAGAAACTACGAAAAAAAGGAAACGGCTGTGAAACGGGTCTTCGGTCACTCCTGAGTCTATGTCTTGGCAAAGAGCGGGGGGAAAGAAGGGGAGGATTGATCGCAGGAGAAGGGGATAAAAAAGTCGAGCGTAGTGAAATTACTTCACCGAATGTCAGTAGGGGAGGGGGTTCCGGGGGAATTTTGAACGATCCGTCATTACGGGGGGATTCCAGTCGAAGGGCGTAGAAAAAAAAGCCTGCCGGGGACGTGGAAGGTTGAAGACCACGAGAACATAAAGTAATTAGGTGCGAAGAAAACCGCCTATTCCGGCGGGGCGGCTTCCCTTTGGAATGGAGGGAAGAATAGGGAGGGAGAAGCTGGGGCAAAAGGTTAACTGACGGGCTAGTGGGGGAAAAATGGGGAAGAGTTGAAATGAAAAACCCCCCCGCTGACAGGTAACTTGGTCCCAGAGGGAAGGTTTAAGATAAGAGAAGGAAGAATTCCGAAAAACCGCGAAGGAGTCCGGGGGGCGGGTGATAAGGCCTAAGAAACAGGCGAACCGCACAAGGAGGGTTGTCCTCTTAAAGAAGGCAGTTTGAGTCTCGAGGGGAAAGGGGAAGTAAAGTCAAGAAAAATGATGGCTGAACTTTTGGGTGCGATAAGTGTCGAGGGCTGATAAACAGTGGTGAGGGGTATAGAGGGGAAAGAAAAAAAAGGAAACTGAGTGGATGCACGCTGGATCTTAAGGACAAACTCTCCCATAGAGAATCTTTAAACGAGTAGCTTCGAATGTTTCTTGAAGGGGGAGACATGAGGAACAACGATCTGGGGTGGGAGTAGGTGAAATATCCCGGAAGTGGTTAAAAATCGTCATCCATAGCAAAGGGTTAAAAGGTTTAAAAAAGGAGAAGAAAGAGACAAACTATAGGACACGGGTTGAACAGAGTCGATTGAAAAACAGGGATCGGGGAATGTTCAAGGTCACTGGAGTGATTCCGGTTAAAGGTTAAGGGAGAGGAAAGGGAGGCTTGAGAGAGTGGGTCGGAAAAAAGAGATCAACAACGTATGAGGGGGGGAGGGAAAAGAGGGTTTACAAAGTCTTCGCAAGCGAAAGGGCGGGAGATAGCCTTTAACTGGAAAACAGGAAAGAAAACCGGAAGATGGGGAAAGAAAGAGACATGGTTTCAATATAGGAAGAATAAGATAGAACGGTGAAGAAACGTGGAGCATCTAGCTGTTAGAATAAAAAAAACGTGCAAACAGCATGGTGCGAAGGGGGGGACTTGAACAAAAAGGAGATCAGGGCCAACCTGGCGACGAGAATTTTAAGTCATGGAGCGGCCAGAAAAGAAGTCCGGAGATCTAGCCGTTTAGGAGGAGGGGAGAGAGGATATGAACCCATCATCGCAGAACCCCAACCTCGAAGGGGGAGTTTCGACAAACCTTACGCCTCTCCGTAAAAAAGGGTTCCGGTTAACAATTAGCATTCAAAAAGTAAAGAAGCAGAAATGGGGGGAGGGGGAGTCGACGAAGATCTGGAAGGAAGGAATAATTCGGTTAAGGAATAACGGCGCCGCGTAAATTCCTCAATGGGGGGGTGGCATGGGAAGATACTCACCCGGAAGGAAGAAAAGGCATAAAGAATTTTCGCGGCCGATAGATAAATTGACAAGCAGGTAACGCCGAAAAGCGAGTTACGGCCCAAAAGTCAGCGGGTGAGGGGAAAAAAAAATCAATTCAGACCACGCACAGAGGACATCATTTGAAAAGGCCGTGATCACCAACTGGTAAAAACTTGCATGCACGCATGGAACGAGAAGCCGACTAGGGCGATTTCTCGTGCTGCACTTAAATACGCTGGATAGTGGACCCTAGGCCGCTCGCGCCAGGCTTTTTTCTAAGGGAAAGGCGCTAAGGATGCCACATCGTCAAAAGGGGGATCGCGACAAGCCCCAGAGTACATTGCGCAAAAAAGGCTCCATGAACTCGCCTCTCTTGAGACTAAAGCAATCGGATCAATCGACTCCCATAGGAAAGCAAAGTGGCAAAGCATCGACGGACGTCGGGAACGAAGAACACCTCCCCGGTAAAAAAAAAGAGGAAGAGCGTGATCTCCCAAAAATGAAAAAAGCGAGAATCTCGCGAAAAAAAGACCAACATCAGCTACCAGAGAAGGAAGCAAAACGCCTGGCAGAAATGTCGACTGGGGGGTATCTGTGAGGGGGGAAGGGGGGAAATACATAAAAAAATATCTTGAGCTTCTCACATTCAGACGGCACTGTCAAACAGAGCGAATAAAAGAAGGTCAAGGGGATCCAACACACCGGGCAAGGACGACCCAGGGATATAGGAGAAATTCATGAGATTCAGTCGAACTACATACAAAGGACCAACGGACAAAGAAGTAGTTGTGTGGTAAGCTCAGGCAGTGTGGGGGGGGACAGACATGGCAGACGGAATCATCTTGAAAACAGCTGCAAACCATGGCGACGCTCGACAAGGTTACACGAACGCGTATCAGGGAGTTACCAACTACAAAATATAAAGTACGTGGGGGCGAGAAGAACCGATTCGGGCAAGATGGGTGACAAAACGAAGAAAGCATTGGCAGAGGCGAAGCGCACCTGGGAAAAACACCAAGAAGGGAAAACGGTGGAAGAGAGAGAGCAATGCGGGTGAAGCAAACATAGCCAGCGAGAAGGCAGGAAATATCGGAGTGGGTGGAGGCCAGTACGGATTCGCGTGGGGTTCATAAAGCAGGGGGCCAAACGAAAAGAGAAAAACGAAAAGAAATTGGTCGAGAAAACAAAAGCCCACGGTGAAGAAAGTGGGGCAACGCCAACATGAGAAAACTAACTGTGATCAAGCCTGGGGAAAACAAGGGAGCAAAAGTAAGGGAGGGAAGGGTAATCGACCCATCACAAAGGAGTTACGGAAACGTGGCCAGTCACTGGGGGGAAGCGCCCAGGGGCTACTCTTATACGTGCTCCGATAGCGAAGGGAGGCAGGGCAAAGGAAGAGCAATTACATTTAACGACAAAGACGACGAGTACGAAACTAAGAAGTCAAGTGACCCGGTTAAAACGAAATAAAAATGGAAAGGGGGGCACAAAAGCTGTGGGCGAAAGGAGTGCTAGTGCTCAGAAAAGGAGCCACCGAATTTCTGCTGGAAGAAACCAAAAGACCTAAATGAGTGGGGTGTGCTGGGCGAAGCAGAGAAACGATTCAGACCCAGCAGCGCTCAAGGGAATAAACTATAAGTCCTGTTCAGTGGACCCAACTGTTAAAGACTTCTTACTGCCAGACGGGAAGGGCTCATGTACGTTCAGCTGGAAGAGAAGATTTTCAAAAGGTCGAAGAAAAAGGGGGTGAGAGGAGAAAAGCTTTCTTTGAGGAGGAGGAAGGGACCACCACAAGAAGACAACGGCCCAAAACAAACATAAAGTCCCACTAAAGTGACCATGCCCGGAGCCAACTGCGGAGGGAATCCCGGAAAACCCCGAGGGGACTTCACGCAAACCTTCACCGACAGGTCGTCAGAACCGAACCGGAAAATTGAAAACGGTGGTATGAGTCAAGCCATCGATTCACCAAAGGGAGGCCCAACGACTGGGGGAGCGCAGAAATAACAAGCCAATCACCTATAGGACTCAGTGAAAAAAAACAATCGGCGGCGGGGGAAGAACAACGGGGAAAAACCAGGAAAAAGTGTTCGTTCCCAGGCGAAAAAAAGGAACGAGCGACGAAGGGGAAAAGTCGGATGCTTAAAACCTTCCCTACTCTTCGTTGTAAAGGGGAGAGCAGGACAAACTCACCATCAGCACAAACAGCAAAAAGAGGGAAAATGATAAGGCGGCGACAAAGCGAATAACGCTTAACCTCTATCAGGAAAGGGAGAGAAATTAAGAAAAAAATTTCACTATAGGTGGAAGGTCCAATAATGACCGCATTCCTCTCGAATACAAGGGAAGGAACAGGATGACACTCTACTAACGGAAAAACGGCAAGGGGGGGCGGAGCCACGCGAACGTGTGCATGCGAGACGAAACATCTCTGAGAGAGAGAGAGGACCTTCGTTCTCCATACCCACATGCTTAGCGTGTCGTTCTCAGAACACAACCGCGCTCGGAAGGGACGTGTGCTGTATCGATGCCAGTCGCAAATCAGCTGGGGAATAAAGGGTAGACGATGGGGGCAGTATTGAAATGCACAAAAAGCGACCGCTTTGAGGGAGAAACCGTGGATTAGAGAGTGGCGAGTATTGACGCGGTGGCGCAGACTGGACTCCCATTCTACGAAGGTGCAGTCTGCGCGGGCGAAGGTCTGAGACGAAGGGAGAGAGTCAGAACAGCACACCGCGCAGTAAAGAAAGGGGCATGAAGAGGCACTCCGGCTTATTATAGCGCCTTTGCGGAGGTCAGACTGACTAATCTGGATCATGGAACAAAGTTATAGCACAAAAAACGCAAGAGGAAGAGAAGAAGTTAAAAACTCCGAATGGGAGGTATCTTCGAGGAACCAGAATTCTTTTCCCTACAGGATCAGTGAGTATTGACTTAGATGCCAAATGGAGTAGAGGGCGGGGGGCGGAGAAGGTCTAGGTAAGGGGGCGAGGAAGGCGCCCCTTTCACGGTGACGTACTTGAGCGGAGAAGCCATCCTTGCCGGTCCGAGAATCGGTGACGAAGTAGGGGGGGGTAAACCTCCCGAAGGGGGGGGGAGGGTGGGCCTTTACGAATTTGATTGGTTGGCCGGAGGCAAAAAGAAGAATGCCCATCCGAGGCATAAGAAGCATGGTAATTCGACCTTCACGCCTCATCACGCGACACTCATCTCCCACAGGCAGAAAAGTGACATGCCCAGAAGGCTGAAGTCGATCCAACGGGAAAAAAAGAAGTAGTAGGCAGGAAAGGATGCTTTTAGGGAATCGGCTTGCCGTGGGAAGAGAAGCCACTCATACAATGGACTGGGTTATGGGGATTGGGGGGGGGGGGGCTTGCCCCATAATTGTGGAAGGGGGCGCTGGAGTCAAAAACACATATAAATTGGCCGTGGCGATGGAAAGGCGGGGGGAAGAGGACGCCCTAAGGGGGTTGACGGCCAGCAAGGACACGGGGAGGAGGAAGAGGCCGTGTCGGCGTGGTATTGAAATGGAATCTGGGCCAGTGGGGTCCGGAAGAAAGCGCGAGGCAGTAAAGAAAGGGTTGGGAGCCGGGGAGGAAGAGGGTAAATCCGGGACAGAGGGTGCAAGGGGGAAAAAGAGATCAGGTGAGTCGGGGGGAGAACTATCATACCAGTAAGAGCAAGAGTGCTCAAAGGCTGAGGATAAAAGGAAGGGAGGGAATTTAAGTTGCCAACATCAAGGGAAACGTTTCTGAAGGGGGCTGGGAATTTATAGAAATCACGGAAGTACAGTTCTTTTTCAGGGGGAGAGCGGCGAGGGGGAAAAGCGATTACCGTGCAAAAAGCCACACGATTATTGAGGAATTCTGGGACTAGGTAAACAGGGGGGAGAAAGTGAAAAACTGGCTAAACGAAACATCTACAAAGTGAAAAGGAGAAACCCGCCCGGGTGTCAGAGGGCCCAGACGTCTATCTGTCCCATTGTATCTTTTCACCATTATTGGGAAAGAGAGGGTTGAGATCCACACAAGGGAATGAAAAAGGATGCAGTTTGTGGTATTTTAATACCAGACGTCCTTAACGGAGAGAGAGCTTAGGACAACGTCTTGCGTTTCGGAAGGCGGGGGGGCCCGGGATTATTCCGTTCAAGTAACGTTTGGTCGATTCCCAACTGCCTGATACGGGTGAGTGGAATCCACAACAACTCCCGAGGTTCTCCCGTCTCTGGAAAGGGTGGCTCAGTGATCGACTGCAGCACCGTCACCGAAAGGGCAGGGAAGATCATCCGTTCTGGGCCGCCTGGGCAGGGTGGGTCAGAAAATAGGAGAAGGGAAAGGGGGGGGCAGGAGAGAAATGGGGCACAAGGCGGAAGCAGAGTGGGAAGAGAATGAAGGCGTTGAAGGATAAGGGAAAATAAAGCATAGAAAACACCAAAGAGGCACGGGCGTGAGCGCTCAAAAAGGGGAGGGGGGCAAATGGGGGATTTTTGGCATGGGGAGGAGCGCCAGTTCAGGAGTTGTGGGGCAAGCTAAGGCATGATAGCAATACGGCGATTGAAAAAAGGGGGACTGGAGGGTCACCGCACGTTTTACTCCGAGGCGTTGACAGATTGTGACGAAGTAACCGTGAAGAGGGGTGAATCGGGGAGGAGATGCTTGATGCTCCACACAAAATTGTTCGACTGAGAGAAGAAAAGCGCCAATTCCTGCGTGGGCGGGTGAGCGATAATTCCTGGACCATTGTCATTCAAGCCGGACTTAAAGGCGGACACAGAAGGGCGAGCGGGAGTTCAAATGGAAAGCGATCCAAGAGCGTTAAAGGTTGCACGAGTCTGAGAGGAAGCGAGGGAGGTGTGTGAATGGCGGCGGAAACAAATGCGGGAACCGCCTGGATCAACGGGATGAATGGGCCTATTGGCGTATGTGCCGCTTTGGGGAAAAAAAAAATCACACACAACCCTCTGACCGAAGGGTCCGTGGGGTCATAACGGTCTCACTTGGGGATGAGAAAGCGCGACGAACAGAAATATCAGGCCGCCGAAAGAACTTGAGGGAGAACGTATGGTAAATTCTAGGTTGAATCCTTCAGAAAACAGGATTCCACCACGGGAGCGTAGGGCTGGCCTGAAAGAATGTTTCCGGAAAAAAACATCACAAGTGTACTTTCCGAGACTCCGCCACTGGGAAACTTTGCGGCGAAATGACTTTGGGCCGCAGGGGGGGAGCCGCGCGGATACCTTGTTTCGGCATTTCGAGACAAGACTGAAGAAGAGAACGTGGGTGGAAACGGCTATTCGAGACTTTGCTTTTCGCGTAGACTGGAACCATGCCCGTAGAAAGGGAGATAGACAATGTCGATATCGTAAAGGTGTCGGGGAAGGCCATCGATTCGGGTGTGATTTGGAGCCCTTAAGGTGGGTTAAAAAGGTAGGATAAAAGACGAGATGATGGTGGTGAGAATGGGAGACTAACAGAAACTAGATCTATCAAACAGAGCGGAACGAAACGGCGTTTCGCAATCGTAGAAGGAAAACAAGTGGGAAAAGATTTTCAAGTAACAGACACTCGGGGGAGGTTTGAAAGTGCACATTATCAAGAGGTAAGGGCCAATTGCGATGCGCGGAGTGTTTGTAAACAGGGGGAGAGAGCAAAGGAGGAGGAGGAAAAGAAGAAGTCTAAGGGTTTACGAACTCAAGCGACGATCCGAAAGGCAATTGAAAACCATTACGGTAGCACCGAAGAAACGACTATGCAAACTAAGGAGGCAAGGAAGACCTTGGTGGTCAAGAAAATAGAATGCATAAACATCCAGGGGAACCGCGAAGGAGCTGGGTTTTAAGAAGTGCGCAGCACAACATCGAGAGGCTGGCGCCGAATTGAAAAACCCGGCCGGGGAAATGGGGAAGTCACAACGACCGCCGGGAAAAGAAAGGGTGGTCAGGATTCGAGGGGAAATCAGACGATATGCGAATTGGAGCCATAAGGGGGGGCGGGGGAATGGGATGGGTCTCAGCGCCCGCCAAATATGGCATCTGAAAGAAAAAAACTTTGAAAAACGTTGGCCTTAGTTCCATGACTAATGATCCGTGTCCACAAGGACGAATTGTATAAAGTCCGCTGAACTGGATCGATCAAATTCATAGGGCCTCCAAAAGTCCCCATGGTAGTACGAGAAAAGCAGTAATGAGGAGTGGTGAGATGCGGAAGGGCTACCATCAAATCGCACGGCGGCAGAAGGGGCCGGCGGGATGACATCGAAACCGGAAAAGGCCTCGAAGCCATCCCGAATAATATTCGAGGAGAATGGAAGGAGCAGCTTATCAAAAAAGAGGAAAGGTGGAACGCCAAAAGGGGAAAAGGGATTGTTGATTTCAAGCGTAAAATGCAAGCCCAGCCACGAAAAACGGACCGGCATTACGGCCGGGGTGGGAGAACACAAGATTTTAACAACGGAAGGAAAGGAACTTCAAACTGGACGAACCTTACAGACTATCGACGTAATCTTGAAACGGACGGGATAGGTTATCGGAAAAGACCAGTCACAAGGAAGAGGAACCATTCTGTTGCAGGGAAAGGGGAGACTGTTAAAGGAAAACGTGCAAGGGAAAAAGGAAGGCTAACAAGCCCCCGACCGGGCGGAAAAGTGCGCGGTTCACGTAGCTCCGTTCATCGAAGCTCGATGCTGGAAAGAAGAGGACAGTGAGAAAGGCGCAGCGTCAAAAAAAAAATCATCGACGGAAGCGGGGGAGGGACAGCCTAAACGTTCAAATGCTGCGGGAATTTCGCTTGCTCACGTCAATCCAAGCATTGAGATAATGCGTGGCGGCGACAATAAACTGGCCCTCTATAAAGGATAGAAAGCAAGGGGACTATTCTTAGTGGGGTTGAGATCTTACTCAAATTTCAATAAATGAAACGATGGCATCGTCGCGCAATCTGCATACAGGAAAGGTTCAAAATGCTCGCACCAAAACCGACTCAAGAATTATCTGAGCGCCAACCCTCGGGAAAAAACTGGAATGAGAAAGGTTTTTTATGGGGAGGAGTAAAACTCAGATCAAAGCGGCCGCGAAGGAGAACCGGTCTTTAGTGGTGTATCAAGAGGCGGTCTCGAAGGGGGGGGGGCCCCTCTTATGGGGAGAAGGAATGAATTTAACGGAAAAAAGAGAGACTTGGGGCGCTCAAGGACGTACCCGTCAGTCATGGAGTTTAACCAAAACGACAAAAACGGAGCAAAGTAAAGTGCTGAGGAAAAGAAAAACCGGGGGGGCTTTCACTCGAGCATTGCCAAAGAAAGCCACGCAGATGTTTCCCGGGAAAACAAGAGACTTTGGAGGAACGATGTGCGGAAAAGGGCCAACCAAAGGCACGAGACCTTAAGTATAAGGAGGTGGTTCGGGGAGGCTAGTGCTCCGCGTGAATAGACGCCTTGAGAAAAAACGGAGGGAGTGAATGAAGCAAACCCAGCGAGCCCGGTTTCCGGAGCGGGGGGCACTGCAAAACCTAAAAGACCTCTGTGGATTCGGGAAGGAAAACGGCCGGCCCTCGGCAGGGGGGGTTACAGGCTTCGGGCGAAAACCTCCTCAAAAAAAGCTATTGGGGAATCGAACAGTATGGAAAACTTTAACGCCCGGGCAGAAGAAAATCAGAAAAGTGCAAGCTGATCCCGGAAAACGGGGGGGAAAGACTCAGGGGGAACGACCTCCGCCGCAAAACAAAGCTAATCACAACATGGTGATGTTCCGCAGCCTGGGGGAAGGGGCGCCGCTCAAAAGAACATGCTGTGGAGAAAGAGAAACTAAATTCTATGTTTCTCGACCGCGCAAAACCGGGGGAAAATTTCTGGCTGGACTGCGTGTGAAATTGGATGAGTGCAGTACAAGCGGCAACGTACAAAAACGCAGCCTCGGGGGCATGAAACGACCGACGGAATGCATGGCGGGGGGTAACCAAATTGCGTACAGCAAAGCGGACGGGTATGGCACCGCCTGGAGAGGGGAGGGGGAGAAAAAGAGGGACTCCGGTCATCGATTGTATGAGGTTCGAGGCTGCCAAGCCAACCCCCAGTTTTCTAGGTACTGCCGCAGAAGAGAATCCCAACAAGCAATTATAACGAGGGCAACAAGCCCCCAAAGGAGGGCGCAGTACAATCTGGAGCCGTGCCGGAGGAAAAAAGCACGTGTGGCTGACGATCACCGTCACCGACCGTGGGGTGGCGACGTCCGGGCAGGAACGACCGAGACAAAGGGGGAAACAAATGAAAACAGCAGAAAGCGAAACATGAGTCACCGGTGGCCAAAGGGGAAGCTGCAAGAAACATCGATGCCCCAACCTAGCTGGGGGTATCTGAACAGAAATAGTGGGCGGCAGAATCACAGACCGAAAACATATTGAAGGAAAATTGTTAGACTGATTTCGTTGGTGACGCTTTCACTTTCGATAAACTGAATCGAGTTGGACGTGACCCCAGGCGACAAAAAGGGGACCTATAAAGCAGGTCGAGAGGAACTTGAAAAGAACGAGGGGGACGTGGGAGCGAGGGGAGAGAGATTCCTCGCTCTACCAGCAAACCACTAACCGCGCCAAAAAGTAGAATTGCGACAGATACGCGGGCACCCGAAGAACTCTATAGCAGTCAGCAATCAACGGATCGAACTGGAGGCTTCAGATCGTGGGACTTTCAATAGGAACCGAGGAAGCGAACTTCAACACCCCAGCTGGTCCTAACAAAAGCCGGAACAACGAAGCGGTGTTTGAGAAACGACGTCAAAGAAAGGGGGGCATGGACGAGAAAACGAAAGAACTCTCCACACACAAAAAAAGGAGGAAGGAAACAAATAATATATGGAAGGAGGTAGAGAAAGTCACCCAGATGGCGGAAGCCAGAAATACAAAGTTCACCGGGGCGATCAGGCAGCCATCAAGTTGTTTCCTTCGGTGTATGGAACGAAAGGGTTGCAGTGGAGGAAAAGAGGAGGGGGAAAGGACGAGGAAGAGGGAGAGGGGGGGCTAATATTCGTAGTGGACGCCGAAGTGTCAAAAGTTCTACGGTGGCGCCGGTAGCGAAGTTGAGTGAGGACAGAAAAAAAGATAA
>Ga0179593_1459010_pt1 | contig 11519 bp, 13 predicted proteins | sample CZODoug2_1_08_16_FD_185931 | JGI IMG/M metagenome (GOLD analysis project Ga0179593, IMG submission 185931) | Vadose zone soil fungal communities from Angelo Coast Range Reserve, California, USA - CZODoug2_1_08_16fungal (PacBio error correction) | ecosystem: Environmental > Terrestrial > Soil >...
CCGCGCGGCCATTTGGGAAATATCAAAGACGAAAGGGGGGAGAAGCAAAAACAGAAAACGGCAAGAAACTCTGAAGATCCTCCCGCAAAAAAAGAAGCAACGAGTACGACCTGGAAAACCGTCGAAAAAGGAAAATCGACTAAGCTTCAATCGCAAACAAGGCCGACCACGACCATTTCCGATAGGCACAGGAAATCTCGGCTGAAGGGAACAGGGGAGAAGTGTTGCGGTTTTGTAACGGTCGCGTTTGTGAAAAAGCGGACGCCGGTAACTAAAACACTGGGGGGGCTGACTTACGTTGAATGGGGAGAAGTCATAAAGAAAAAGGAAGTCAGCGGATGGCGTCGAAAAGGAGAGGTCGATTGACATGGGGACGTGTGACCGGGACGACGCGTTGCAACGAAAAGAAAAAAAAAAGGAGAAGTGTTCCAATAATTGCGGTGGGTATACCAAAAAAGGGACAACTGGGGAATCTTCTTCAAGGTCCGTCGCAATAAATCATAAGGAAGGCCAACAAACTAAACTCAACAAGGTCCAGGATAGCCCAAAGGAGAAGGGCGGAGACGAAGAAAAGCATGGTGTGCGTGGGATAATAACCACTTTCAACTAACCAATGAAGAGATGAAAAAATGAAAGAAGAAACTCACTAAACGTCATGGGAAAACCCTGGCTGGGGAGGGACGAGTCTCACAATTAGGAGGAAAAGCATTACCAGACGAAAGAGTCCCCAATGTCGCCGGACTACGCGCCGGCCATGGAAATATGACACAAACGGTTCGTCACCAAAACCGGACGTAGTCATGTATTGGCTAAAATCGAGTTCCGGGGAAGAAGTCTGGAGGGTAGAGAGGAAAGGAGGGAAACCTGGCCAAATTGTGGGCGAAGAACGGGCCGCTTCCGAAAACGTTAGCTAAAGGGTCGCGGGACATGGGGGGGTCTGGAGAAGGGGGCGAAAAAAAATCGCTTCCAATATGCGACCCCACGGTGACGATGGCAAAAGAGGAAAGGGACAAGGTCCGGAAGTTGGGGGGATTGTCCAGGGTAATGAGGGTCAGGGGGGGACAGCATGGTGACGCGCGGGGGGACGGTGGGTGGGGCGGTTTCCTCCGAGGGGGAAGGGGTAAACGCAAAAATGGAAACTCCTTGGCAAGTCGGTGCCGATCAGGGCCGGAGCAAAGAGTGGGTTTTGGACCCCGAAGGACACCCCACCAAGGAGACCGTTTTTTGGGACGAGACAATACGAAGCTGAAATGAGAAGACGGGGTGTGGAAAACAAGCTGGTGGGTCAGCTGGCGGGCATACTGAGAGGTACAGGCAAAACTTAGTCTACGACCGATTATCTCCTCAAAGGAAGGCGATCAAAAGGAGAGACGTGGAAAAAGGGGGGTAAAAGGTAGGGAGAAGGGGTGTGGGGTGGGTGAAAGCGTAAAAACGGCTCACTCTAAATCCAGGAGAAGAAGGCAACACGGGGGAGATCGGAAAACTACCCAGGGGCCGCTAGCAGGGAGGCTTATGAGACTGAAAGGAACAGGAGAACCTTCGCCCCTCGCGGGGAACACCGTCGTCGTGTTCTTCTTCCCGCATAGGGGTGATGTGCAGTAAAAGAGACGTAAGAGTTCGAAAAAAAAAAAGGAGGAGAGGAAGAGATCTGAGAGGGAAGCCTGACGCCCCTCATCAAAAACACCACCCCACAAGAACGCCCCCCACCCTCGCTGAAGGTGGCCTAAAAGCTGCAAACAAAAACAGATGCTAAAATTCTCCCATCCAATTACCAGTCAGAGCAAAGCCCCAGGAGAATGATGGTCCCAGAGTATCTACAGGGCCGGAGTCGCCATTATAAGGTTCCGTCCTCAAGAGGGGGTAACAAAGCTAAGGGGGAACTTGCACCACTCAAGAAAAATCAAACTATCTGCGAGCAAACAGTTGGAGAAGAAAGACGGCAGCATACGTCCGGAGAACGAATTGGCGAAGGGGAGAAAAAGCCGGAATTGGGTAAAACGCCAGCCGAAACCCACACGGCGAACAGGAGAAGGAAATTACTTCGGGGGAGAGGAAAACAAACGTCGCCTCCACGGGACTCCGGGGAGGGGGTAGCAACAAAAAAAACTAATTGACGGCAGGTACCTAGCTGTTACCACCGAGAAAGCAGGGCATGGGCTTTCAAGAAACAAACGAGGGAAAACGAACCGAAAAAAGGGAGAAAAGAGCCGTCAACTCCTGCTGCAAAACCAGATGACCCAGAGAAAAGACATAACTCAAGGGGAAATCAAGGTACTCCTTTTTTTCATTTCCAAAGAGCGGGCGGAAGGGAAAAAATAACGGGACTTCCAACCAACCGAAGAAAAAGAGGAATCTAAGTAAAGTGGAATACCCGGGCCCCGGAAAAAGAATAAAAACACGTTTCAAACCCAGTGGAGGACAATCGACTATAACAGACAAAAAGCGCAAAAATCGTATCTAGGTGTCAGAAAAGACCATGACCGCGAAGAAGGGGCGTTGGGGGGAAGAGGGGTCCTTTGGCCTCAAGGGAGAAAGGGATACGCGGACTTCTTATGAGATGGTAGGGCTGGATTGTGATGTTGAACCCGAAGTGCTTAAACCGAAGTAAAAAAAAAAAAAGGGAAAGGGGCTAAAAATCCGTGTAAAGAAATTCCATTAACGCCGTACCGTCCCGTGGGATGGGCCCCTTCATTCTGGACGGCGGGAAGCAAATCACGCCTCTAAACCAAAAGGCCAAGAGGTAAAAGTGCTCATGAGCTTGTGAGAGCCACTGGCCTGAATCGGGCCAAAAAGAGGGCACTGGAATGAGGGGAGACGCGCCCGACTGGATAGGATTGGCTTCATGGGAGCAATGGGAGACCACCAGAGAAGGTAACGAAGGCGTGAGAGAGGTTACACAAGAGGAGACAGCGACGGGAAAAGGTTCCAGATGCCATCAGAACACTCCTCGACTAAAGACAAATCGGAGGACAGACCCTCTCTGCTATCGAACTACCTCCAGTCAACCTGTAAAAACTGTTGGAACGGGTCCGCGCTTACGCCGGAGCAAAAGTAAACGTAAACACCCCAAAAAAAGGCTCACCCTGTTGAATTCCGAAAAGCTGGGCTGGGAAATAGGCAAATCTAGGGAGTCCTTGTTGGCGAGGAGAAAGAAATCGTCGCCATTCGAACTGAGTGGGAGGTGCTTCCAGGGAAGAGTGCTGATCAGGGTCCAATGAAGAAGTGCGTGGTGGGTTTAAACCCTCCTCGGTATGGGCGTCGCCACCTCACTGCGGGTGAGAAGGAAAAAAAAAACTTGAAGCGCCGGCAAAGGGTGGCTCAGATTCACACAAAAAGGAGGGAACAGAGTAAGATTGCAGCTGAAGGCAGAGGCAAGGTGGCAAACCACCGTAGGACAAGTGGGGAGCGAACACTGCCAAATCGGGGGGGGCAAAGGGGAAAAGGCGTTCTCGGCGCCCAAAACAGATGAGAAAGGGAAAAGCACTGCGAAACCATTCAGGAGAGGGGAATAAAAACAGCGACACCCAAAAAGGCCAGAGAAGAAGAACATTAAGTCTTAAAAACCGGGCATGGTTTGGGCTGTTTGAAATTTTCGATTAACAGGAGGAACGGCACGCGGAACGTAAACAGCGTTTGCCTGGGGGGGGGCAATTTATTCAGAAAGCAACAGGAAGGAGGGAAGCATCGGATGGCGGCGTAAAAGGAGGGGTCGATGGACAATAAACTTGTCCGGGGCGGTCCCCAAAGGCAAACGAGAAGGCAACGAAACCCATCGTAAGAAAATTGCGTGGGGAACCAATTCCAACTTGAAAAAATATCAATCTGAACGGAAATCAAGTCGCGCCCAGGGTGGGGCAGCAAGCGCCCGGGGTCCGCCAAAGGGCGTCCTCACTACACTCTTCCAGGAAAAAGAGAGGAGATTAGGGCGCCCCCAGTGAACTTCAAAATGAAAAAGGGCCGGCCAATTAAAGAACTTCGACACTACATGTGGAGAAAAACGACGTAGCCGATGTGCATCCAAAAATTCGGTAACCAACAACACCGAAAACAGACTAGGTCCTCTCCGGGGAAGATAAGAGAACGGAGCATATTCCTCGAGAAAACGGGTCGGCACCACTAAGCATAGGGTCAAATCCACGGAGGAAACCGGGGAGAGTTCTGAAGAGTCGATGATGCGTGCCCAATGGTTCAAAAGGGGGGTGTGCGATGGGGCCGCGGCAGAGGCACTTGGAAAGGGAGTCAGAGGACCTCTTAAGGGCCTCAGGACCAGATGCAATAAGAGCACGGCTGGGAGAAAAACGGGCAATGCAGCGAAGGAGAAAAGAAGGGGGATATCAAGGGGAGGTAGGGTGTGGGGGTAGTTGAGGACTGACCTGGAAGGGGGGCGGACTGGGAAAGACTTTTTTGGCTGGGTCCACTCACTTTCCCTTTGTATAGCCAAAATTGACCACCTGAGGGCGGTGGAAACACAGGGGGAAAAGGCGTAAAATCAGGGGGTTGTGGCGACAAAAAGGCCTGGGTTCATCACGTGGAGGAAAAATCGGCAGCTGACCTTTACGTACGAGAAAGAGACGGGTGGGGTCAAAAGTGGCCGGGCAGACGTCGAGGGGCATGCCCGCAAGCTTCGTCTTAACGAACGTTCGAGGATAAACATCACCGGATGGCAGGCAAAAAGGAGGTCGATATTGGAAAAACACTGTTTGGTCACGGGGGGCAATGGGATAAGGGGATTCCGAGACTGTCACACTCCTGGCGAAAGAAGGTTTTGATCAAAGAGGGAGAACAGCTGCCTCTAAAAAGAGAGGCCGGCCAGAAATGTCTTCCAAGGAATCTTCGGGAAAACAAGCCAAGGAAACCGTGCAGGGGCTCAGGCTAAGTCAGCGATCTAACCACAAAAAGAGAAGGAAAAAGAGAGAAAATCTTACTTATCCCTGAAAACCAAAACGCTCTGGCCCCAAAAGTCATAACTGCACCCACACCCCAAATAAAAAAGAGAGAAATTTAAGAAGACCTGGCCCGTAAAGATCAGCCTCACGCCTGATCTACCGGCATGGGCGCAGTGCCCGATCAGGGTCTAAAAGGGAAGGCGTCGGAAATGAGAAAGGAGCAAATCAGGAAGGGCTTTAAGCACGAAAAAAACTTACACAGGAAAGCTCGACCGGGCTTAGAAAAGCCGCGTGATGAACGGCATCAGAAGAGATCCAATGCTAACTCTGACCTCGAAGTCTGAAAACGCAACCGCGACCCACCCGCAGTGGGCGTAAAAAGGGAAAAAAGCACGGGGCGGCGATGGAGACAGGGCCGGTGCCAAAAGAGCCAAAGGGGACACCTTCCCAAAAAAAACGCTGGGAGCTCATTTACAACGAAAACCAGCGGTCCCATTGGAGTGTCTAAAATACAACGGCACACAGGGAGGAACAGACAACGAGACAAGCGAGTAACCGGAGCGAACTGAAAAAAAGACACGAAGAAGCTTCCTTCTGGGTTCTCAAATAAAGGTGACAGCGAGCATTGAACGGGCAAGAAACGGGAGTAGAATATAAATAGGTCTTAGCACCGGAGCCAAAGAAACTCCTCGCCAGAAGGAAAAGGGGGATACCGAAAGGATGGGCAAAATCGTTTCAGCCAGGGGTAACTAAGAAAAAGACGACCCGAAAAGAAACGAAACGATGGGCGATCGATCACCCATGACACGCTACTACTGGGGGTGACGAAAAGGGGTGGGAAAGAGAAGAGACCGGCCCGTTCGATACCGGAGAAAGTCTATCTAAGGGGAAGTGGGGTTGATGTATTTTCACAAGTACTGGAGCCCACACGAAAGTACAGTCCGGGGGGCTCCAACACCGGTAGAGGAGGGGCTGGAACTGGCCCAAGGGAAAAAACGGGAATAGGGACGTTGACCGCCACTGATGCTTCACAGGCACAGAATACGCGAGGTGTTTGGGGTGGTGTGTGGGTGGGGTGGTGTAAGAGAATTTTTGAAAGAAAGGAGGACTCGGGAATAACATGCCCTCAGAAGGGGACAAGCCAAGGTATGATTAAGAAGGGAAGAAAAGACTGGGATAAGGGGAAAAGTGGGGCAAGTGGGAAAAAAACTCAAGAAAAAAAAGAGAAAGACCCTCCGGGCCTGACGTGAAAGGCGAGACGAACGAACGACGGCAAGAGGCCATACAGCCCAGCGCGCTCTTCTCCGCATAATCAAAAAGAACGGCCGTATGCCCGTTCCTCCGTCAAAGAAAGAATCAAAGCTGGGTTTACGGGAAAGACCCCCCTGTTTTGGGGGAGCGACGGAAACAGAAAAAGACAAAAAAGAGCAACAAGGTACTCGAAGTGAGGGTGCAGATCAGGAATCACTGGGGTCGTCGCCTTGGAGGTACATTCGCGCCAGCAAAACGATGTGGGACGCAAGAAAGGTCGTATCGTTGCAATGCAGTCAGAACGAATGCAAAAAGATGCCCTCCGCGGTTGGAGTGGTGTCAGAAAACGCGAATGAAGTTCATTACCCCTTTCCTCGCCGGCAGCTTGCGATCCGCACCAACAACTTATAGGAAAAGAGATGAAATGACAAAAGGCTCAGGAAAAACTCAACTTGCCAGTGAGTGTAACGAACCAAAAACGGGGGGAGGCGGACAAAGCAGCTGCAGGCGGAATCGGGCACAATTATCAGCAACTCTTACGAAAGGAAGGCACCGGGAAAAAATCTCGACTGGCCTCTAAAGTAGTCATCGAAAACAAGGCGAACGAAACACGAATTGCCGCTAAGCGGAAGCGAGAGGATTTAAACCTTGCTAAGGAGGAAGTTCGAGGGCTTCCACGGGCGAGAGTCTTAAAAAGGGAAAGATGACGGTGAATTTTAACTTAGCCGGAGCGTACGGGGAGCGTCCAGGCAGAGCGTTAGAAGATCTGACGGCGGATAAAGGCGTCCTCCGCCTCAACTCGGCAAAAAGAAGTCGTGGCCGAAAGGTGGTCTCTAAAAAGGCTCCATGAGAAAATCTCGTCATGCGGGTCCAAGCGCAATAACCAGAGAAGCTCCCCTTGCAAGGGCCCTGCAGAAAGGGCCAGTGGCGGAGGACAAGGCTCAGGGCGTCAAGAACAACAGCAAGCATGGCGTATTAAGGGAAATAACCTGCCCCCAAGGAAGGGCAAACGTCCAATGCCGGGGACCCGGACTTCCAACTCTCTACCCGTAATGAAGACCACGGACGGTAGGGCGTGAAAAAAGGAGAAGAAAACGAAGGAAACTCAATAAACCACCGAAAAGAGAGAGACGTCCTTGTCCCTCGTTAGGGGAACGGGTGCAGTTCCGGCCAGACCGAAGTAACACGGGGGGCGTCAAAACCAGTCGTAGCCGTAAGGGAAGGTCGAATCGTCCGAGAGCGGGCGGGGAATTCTTGGGGGGCGATGTAGGTCCACCTGACCAGGGCTTCGAAAAGACGGGGACAAGCCGACGGGTGGAGACTGGAAATTGAGGGAAAGAACTTCAATGGCGGCCAAATGGGCGTAAGAAGGTAAGAATATTCTACGACCGAAGAAAAGGGGCCCAGGTAAAGGGCGCCCTGGCAAAGAGGAAAGTAAAATGCGCCTGAATTTTGAAGGATGCCATTTGTTCCTCGGGGGGACAGTTGAGGCCTGCATGGGGGAAGAAAGGAAAAATGTTGGGGTGGTTCCTCCGAGAGGGGCAGGGGGTGAAAGCCCATTGAACGCGCCTGGCGTACACAGCAAGGGGGGAAGGCCGGGTCAGATTTTTTTTCTAAAAAGAAGGCGGCAACGTTGGGAGCGCGTGGGGGGTGACCGGGACCATCAGCCGCTGACCGTGAAGTACTGAAAGAAAAACGATGGGGGTCGCGGGTGCGGCAGAAGAGAAGGGGGTAGAGGCACTTTCTGGTCTAGAACGGCTGGCTGCATCTCTCAAAGCCGGCTGTTAAGCAAGACAACGCAACGCTTTGACAAAGGGTCACGTTTCGTCGGGGGACCAGTGAGTAGAAGAGCACAGTTCAAGCGACGGCAGCACGGGTAATACCAGAGGGCCTTCACCACCGAGGAAGACGGAAAGCGGAGGCGACTTACAAAGGATTGATCCAACGTCGCCCGCGGCAGGAGGTTGCCGATCAAAATTTCGGCACGGGCAAAGGGCAGGGGAGTTAACGTCACCCGTCAGATCTCTCGAAAAAAACCAGAGGAATGATAGCCAAGAAACGCGGTTAAAACGAACGCCGAGGCAACTCAAACAAGAGTGACAAAAACATCAAACTCAGATCAAAACTCCGCGAAAAGTGATGTCGGGCCGAAGATGCCCTTTCAATTCTTGGACCACAGTTAAAGATGAGGCCGTCGAAAAGAGGAAGGCCGCCCGAACGTGACACCGGGAAAGAGGCTCGCTCGAAAAACATCTTGTTTGAAAGCGTCGAAAACGGTAATAGGGTTCGACAGACCTCGAATGCTGGAAGACACCGCGAAAACCCACAGCGCTACCCCTCCGCAACCAAAAAACACCAACCCCCAAAAAACCAGACCTATATAAGCCAGGAAAAAATCCCCCAGAAACATCATATGCACCCCTTGGACATAACCACCACGGGGCAAGAAGGGCATCGGGTCAAGAGGCGATGGAAACGTAAAGCAGTAGGCAAAGGTGACGCACGGAAGGAACGCCAATCGACGTTACAAAAAAAATTAAAAACGCTCCATGGAAATGCTGATGCCACTACGCCAAAGGCTTGAAAATGGTGCTCTACACGGAAACACGAAGCGAGGAAAAACGAAACACGGATAAAAGAGCCGGCAACCGTCCGCGGCCAAACTGACGCCGAAAACCGGAAATAAAAAAGGCCAGCCATGTCCTCCTTTTCCTATGGCCCTAGATAGGGGGGAAGGACGTCAAAAAGAAACAAGTGAATCGGTCCCGGAAGCCCAGGACCAAGCCAATGATTCAAAAGCGACCATCCAAAAAGACCGTGACTCCCCGCGCCCGAGGAAGAAAAGTTCAGCCAGGGGAACGCATCAGACAGTATAAAACCAGAAAACGAAACTCTACTTAGAGGTAGAACTCCGAACTAAATGGGTGAGAAACGGGTTTACACGGGAGACTAGGCGAGCACGGAGGCGATCCGCGTAAGCGGCGAAAGAGAGGAAAGAGGGAAAATTGAGGAGAGCGCGGAAGTGACCAAAGAAAGGGAGGAAAAACTCTCACCATAACCGTCCTGGGGGGATCCCCATGCCGTAGATGAGTTCCTAGGGGAAAGAACCTTGAATGGGAGTTGCCCCCCTAGGCGGCGATTAAGGAGAACGAATACTAAACTCGGAAAAGGTCGTCAATACGCCTGAGCTGGATCTGGCCTACAAGACAAAGGCCCGGCATCAGGCACCAAAGGAGACCTTCGAACTCAGGATGCACGACCACGGACTCAGATTTGGGGAGAACGTCATCTGGGCAAAATTCGATCCAGCTTCCCGGCCTTATTTTCCAAGGCGGCGACGCCCGGAACAGAATGAAAGGGCCGACCCTCACTATGACGACGCAATCGATGCAATAGCCGCGCGAAAGGTGCCCGGCAGAAACCGTAGGGTAAAATGTTTAAGGAAAGGGGAAGAAACGCGCGCGAAAAGTAAAAAGAAACAACTCAGGGCGGAACAAAAGTCGGATATTACCAGCGGCCAAGGGAAGTCGGGGTCGGGCGGGCTCTTTGGGGGGCGATAGAAGAAAAAAAAGCCGCCGAGGTAAGCCGGTTCCTGAAAAATAAAAAGTAACGCGTTGATGGAAAAGTCCAGGGGGAGGAAAAGAAAGGGGTTTGAAGCAGGGGACGGGGAGTAAACCTCGGAGCAGGGAGGACCCCTGCCTGGCGCAAGAGTGGAGTAACTCAACAACACAAATGAGGAATAGGCACGCTTGAGGGGGCACATCTAATGTTTAAGGAAAAAGAAAAGGAGGCTTAGGGGGGCGAAGCCCAACGACAAGCGGGCACCGCAAACGCCTTAAGCAGGGCAGACACTTTCCTGGCGTCTAACTACAGGGAGCAACAGGGAGGCGGCAACACGACGCGACTGGAAGCGAAAGGAGTCATCGCCAAGGCTAAAGGAAACGCCCTGGCCGAGCAGGACTAAGGACCGGAGGAAGCCGGGTTGACGCTTTCGTCTGGATCCGGAAGAGAGACTTAAAAAGAGGGGACTTCTTAAGTTAAAAGAAAGGGGGGGCAGAAAAGAGACGAATGGACCATCGATGGCGAAGAAAAAGCGAGAGGGTCGATGGCCATAGCGGTCGGGGGAAGAGGACAAGCCAGGCACGAGAGGCAAAGATGGATTGGCCATATGCAGGTGGTCACCCATGAGCAGAAGATTCTTCAAGTCGGTTCAAGGTAGGTCAAGAAAGGGGAAGATGAAGAACCGGGCAAAACTGCTCCGGGCCAGTGGCTGGGGCAAAAGAGGGGAGAAGGTCCAAAACACGATAGCCCTTGATTTATGCAGTGGAATGGACTCAACTCGGAGCGGGGCAGCCACAAGGGCAAAGGTTACAAGTTAACAAGGGTTCCAGGAAACTCAAACATGGGAGCCCCAACGCGGGGCGGGGACGGCAGTATTTGTACGCGTGACGAGGGGAGAAGCTCGGTGAAAAAAAACAAGAAAAAGGAAGCCCAACTGGAACCCGACCATCTCGTCGCGCTGGTCATATAAGGACGACGCAAAACATACAAACCCGGACCACACCGGGTCGTCACCCAGGTCGTAGCGTCATGGTTTCAGAACGAACGTCCTAATAGGGTCGAGATTCGGAGATCTATTATTGGGAATGGGGGAACGATAGAAGCGGACATCATTAGCGTATGTCAAGTCGGACATGTGGTCTGTCTCAATCGCGAAGACCGGTCCAAAAAGATTCTACTCCAAAGAAGCCTTGAGACCAAATGCTCGCGGCAAAGAGAAGAAAATGTCACCGTGGAGGGAAGAGTGTCTCAGGGTTCTAATGTTTCAGCGGAAATACCCGCCTGGTGACGAGCTGTAGACGTTGTTGTAGTGGTTAGACTCGGTGTGCCGGGGGTAGAACTCCAGAGTGTGGACGTCAGTTGGCCAGCATCATGACTGAACAAAGGGGTGTTGTGAGTGGCACACCAAGGCGTCCACGGTGGCAAGACGTTTGCGGTGAAAAAAAGGGCGCCCTCGAAGGAGGGGGAAATGAAACTGCGGAGCCCTACTGTTGGGGAGGGGGAGGGACGGGGGGCGGGGACTAAGTGAAAGGAGCCCTAATTAGACGACCGTCGTCTGTGCGTGAAGGGATTCGCAACACGCCGGCTGCTCGCAATACCATGGGAGCGTTTAACCGAGGTAAACGGGTCCGGGGTGCTGCTTCCAGATGCGATAACGGAGTCAAAACGGACGCCGGAAAGTAACAATCGGGAAATCTAAACAGAAACGCGAGGAAACGCGATGACGAAAGCCCATGATGCGTCCCAAGGGCAGGCCAGCGGTAGTTGTCCAGAGGGGGAGGGGCGAACGGCACTCTGGAGGGGCGGTCAGGCCTCAAAGAA
>Ga0179593_1535571_pt1 | contig 11519 bp, 19 predicted proteins | sample CZODoug2_1_08_16_FD_185931 | JGI IMG/M metagenome (GOLD analysis project Ga0179593, IMG submission 185931) | Vadose zone soil fungal communities from Angelo Coast Range Reserve, California, USA - CZODoug2_1_08_16fungal (PacBio error correction) | ecosystem: Environmental > Terrestrial > Soil >...
CCTGTCAGGGAAAGAAAAGAAGCAGACAGAAAAAAAATGAAAAAATCGTATGCACGGCGAGGGGGAAACAACATCAACCAGAATTTTTGCAGGGGGGGGGCTTCTGCATGTTTGGCACACTTGAACAATGGTTGGGTGGGGGATGGGGGGGGAACCACTAGGCCGAAAGGAGGGAAAACAGGAAAAGCAGGTTCATTGGGGGGATAAAGGGGGCATATCAGGGGGGGGGGTGTCTAAAAGGGCGGCCGCCGCAGGGGTATTTTCCTGGGAGAACAAAAAAAGGGTGCTTCCAAAATGCGTGCGAGGGCGTTTGGGGAAAAAACAAAGGGGGACAAGAATCCAGGGGAGTTACAGCGTGACAACGAAAAGCAGAAACAGATATTCGAGAGGCAAGGCGAAAGGGGGGCTGCCAATCAGACAAAACACCGGCCAGGCTTTTGGGGGATTGGCAAACGGGGTCCATAGGGTGGTAGGAAACAAACATGGATATCACTATAAAAAGGGTGGCCGTTGGGGGAAAGAAGCAAGGGAACCCCGTAAAGAAGGGAAGGTACCATCGAAAGAGGGTGCCAACCCACAGTGGTAAGTTGGGCAACGAAAAGAAGGCGAACTTAAAAAAAGGAAACCACCTGGCAAGAAAAAAAGAAGGGGGAGGAAGGAAAACGCATTATCCAAAAGAAGGGAAAAACCCAGGGGCGAGTTGTGGGATAAAAAAACAGTAACAAACGGCAGGCAAAAAAATGGGATACAAGACCCTCGGAAGAAATACGCTCCGCAGGCAAGAGGGCGTGTGTGAGCGGAAGAAGAAAAAAAGAGGACTGAATTCTCAACGGGTAATAAGAAAAAAAAAAGAAAGGAAAGCGGAGACAACAACGTCTGGGCATGAAAAGAAAGACGCAAGGAGGGGGAAGCCCCCAGCGACGTACTGAAAGACACAAGGAGGGGTTAAGGGAACGTTTGGGGAGAGAAACGGGTGACAAAAAAAACAAAGACCAAAAAGGGCGGAAGGCCAGGATGTGAACCAGGCGCGAGTGCACGGGGGCGCACCTTTGGGGGGACGCTTTGCGGAGGAGACCAAACTGCAAAACGGGAAGGGAAAGTGGCGACCTGGAAAAAAAAAACACGAAGAGCACATTCTAACGGAACGGGTCACAGCTCGTACCAAGAAGCGGGGAAGGACCAAGTGTGAAACCGCCGCCAGTGGAAAGAGTGGAATCTCAATGAAAAAAAGGCCCGGATTTCCGTTAAAAAACCGCCGGACCGAGACGGTAGAGGAACCAAAAAAAAGGAAAATGACTCAGGATCAACAGACGGGTGAGTTCGAAAGGCGGCCCTTGGGGGGGGGGGGGAAGCCCTTTTCAGAAAAAGCATGGGAAAAACTGCCCCGGCGAGAAGCGAAAAACGGGGCTCAAGTTAACGCTGTTTTGAGGAGAGAAAATGGAAAAGGCAAGTTTTGAACAGAAAGGAATGACAGGCGAAACAACAAAAAAAAAAAAAGCCGAGATCGGGCTTGGGTACAGGGAAAAACAAATTGGAAGATTGTTAAGGGGCTGCCAGGGAGGGGTTGGTCAGGGTGGGGCCTGATTGCATAAGGGGAGGTGCGAAGACGAGGCGCCAAAAAAAAAAAAAAAAAAGGGAACGATTTGAAAAAGGGGACAACCAAAAAAAGGCACGCTGGGAATCGTTGACGTACTGAAGAGCGTTCTCTCGGGATCAGAAAACCCTAGTCAGGGAGCCTAATCGAGTCCGGTTCGGGTTTGGAGGCGGGAGGGAAAAAGTGGGAAGGGAGACGAGTCTTATCCTCCTCTCAACAACAAAAAAAGAATAGAGACCAAAAGCCAATGGTTTCACCGGACAAGGGAAAAAAAACTAAGCCGGAAGACTTCCACAGAGAGCAAAAGGACAAGAACCCAGAGGGGGGAATCACCGAACCAAAGGGGGTGTTCCTCTCAAGGGATAGGGTGAAAGAAACCGCTGAGCGGCGCGAAGGGAAAAACCGACCAAGGGAACGGGTTCATCCAAAAAAAAAAAGAAAACAGGCCCGAGGGGGAAAGACAGTAAAAAAAAAATCTAACAAGGGAAAAAAAGGGGGAAAAACGAGAATATCTTCCGAGAAAAAAACGTTTTGCCCAGGAGGGGAAAGGAAAGGAAACCGGAAAAGGGAGAAAGGGGTAGTAAAAAAAACCAAACGCGTTAGGCGGAAAAAGTGCAAAAAAAAAGCAAGCATGCTCGCATCAAAAAATCCCAACCACTCCCAAAAAAAAAAAAATAACCAAACGACGGCCTCAACGCACGGATCATGGGAAAAAATGGAGGTACATTCATGGGGTCGGGCAGACCGGAAAAAATTCGCGGTGAAGGATCAAGGGAGGTGAAACTAAGGGGGTTTCGCTTGTGGAAGCATTGGGAAAAGGGAAGAAATTCCAGCCACCGCGCTCAAATGAGAGTCAAAAGTGGGAAAAAAAAATTTTTTTAAAAACCAAAAAAAAGAAAAAAAAAAAAAAATGACGCGCAAAAAGGTAACGCGTGCAAACTCGAGAGGGGGGAGATTTCGTAAAAAAAAAAAAAAAGGGAAAGCAGGATAGACTTGGTGAAAGGAGAACGGAGAAGTGGGGGGCCTCAGGGGGTGTGCTGAAACGAGCCAAAAAAGGGAAAAGAGAGACACTGGGGAAAGTCAAAAACACCCGCCGCGGAAAAGGGACGCGGTTTTGGGGGGGCGTAAAAAAACGTTCCTGAACGCTGGAAAAAGAATATGGTTTGGGAGGGGGAAAACGCCCGGGATATCGGTGGGGGAGCCTTTTGAACAATTATTGCAACCAAGTTCAAGAACGGCCTTAGAGGAGGGGGGAAATAAGATTCCAAGGGAAGAAAAAAAAAGGATTCGTAGCTTCAAGGGGGGAAAAAAAAGTTCTCAGATTTTCGAAAAAGGAGTGACAGACAAAAAAAATATCTAGGGGGCCACTGAGGAGCGGATGGAGGGGGACAAGGAGGGGATTGAAGGCCAGGAACAAAAAAAGGCGCTTGAGGTTTTCGTTTCTAGAATAAATTCACCAAAAAAACATCGACAAAAAAGAAACTCAGTCCGCCCACAGGGGGGCGCATCCATGAAAAGGCAGGGGTTGAGCGTGGGAAGTGTGACCGGGATGCTCCGCATCAAAAGAGGAACCAAATGGTGGGGGAAAACGGGTGACCACATTCAACTTGAAAGAGGGGCAGGACATCAAAGGGGAGGTTACCTTGGGGCCTGAGGAGAAGTTTACCCCGGGACCCAAGTTGTGAAAAGGGCTTGGCAGGATGGGGTCACGAACCTATTTAAAAGGAAAAAAAAGACAAGGGGCCGTGAAGTGTGGTTATTTAGTGAAATCTCTTGGTAGGGAAACGCCCCTAAATAAAACGGGGGGAAATTCAATGAGGTCATGAAGAGGGGGGCAAATGACTCCAGGGGGGGGAAAATTGATTAGAAAAAGGAAGACAGGAAACGCACTATTGTACGCGGAAACTTTGACGGAAAAGAGGGAACAAAGGGGGGAACGGTGACCAGGTTTTTTCAAAGCACCTGAGGGGGAAATATGTTGACAAAAAAAAAAATACCAAAAAAGCTGGGCCCTATCGGTCCGGCTTGGCCGAAAAGGAAAACGAAATAGCTACTCGGGAAAAGAACAACAGGGGTGCTCACGGAAAAAAACAAAAAAAACTAAAAAAAAATTCAATTACACTTTTTCTGAAAGTTTAAACCACCGGAGTTGGGGGTCAAGAGAAACATAAATGTTATAGAGAAGACAACAAAACAACTATAGGAGGAAAAAGACAGGGTGAAAAGGGACAGTAGGGCGTCCTAATGCAAAAAACGGAGGCCAACGAGGGGGAGGGGGAAAGGTTAAGGGAAAAGAAATCCTTCAAAATTCCTTTGAGGATGTTGGGACGGAGGTTGGTCCGGAGCTTTTGTGTGAAGGGACGGCAGTAATGAAGGAGAAAGGAAAAGAAACTCGGTATCTCAAAATTACGTAATGAGAAAGTGCACCGGAGAATCAGGGTGGGTGAGAAAAAAAAAACGAACGCCCTTTTTACCGGGAGTGGAAAGGGGGGGGGACCCCGCGGCTCAGGGGAGCAAAGAAGTAGTTCAAATATGTGAACTGTCCATACTGGGCAGAAGGGAAAAAAAACTTGGGTGCATTGCAAATTCAGGGAAAGGAAAGAAGGCAGAAGGGAAAAAAGGAGAAAGAGATGCACGGCTCTTCTAAAACGGCTGAGAAAGACAAGAAAAACCCCAACACACCCACAGGCGCTTTGCGCGTGAAAAAGGAAAAGGCTACACGGAAGCCCGGGAAAAACTTAAGGGACTGCGGTTTTAAAAAAAGAGACGCCCCGGGTAAAAAAAGGATGAATACCTGGGGAAATGCCCGGTGGAATGGTCAATGGAAGAGAAGGGACTTCTCAGGCAAGAAGCTGCGGGACAAAAAAAAAACAAAAAGATCCGGCCGAGAAAGGCCCCATGGAAGGGCGAACGGACTCTTTAACAGGGTTTTGGGTGTGGGAGGGGAACAACATAAAAAAAAAAGAGGCAACTCAGGAAAGGCTTTCGCATGCACCAATAGACCCGGAAGCTCCGGGCCGGAAAGGACTGGGAGCCTTCATAGAAAGAGAAAAAGAAACGGTTTAAAAAAAAAAACCATGGAGAATTATAAAAAAAACGTAAAACTCCAGACAGGGCAGGGTGACAAAAAAACCGGGAAAAAAGGAGATACACCGATTAGCGAACGGAACAAAAAACACAGTCTTGGGAACCCGCACGAGGGGGTTGAGACCGGTGTTGGTCAACCGGAAGAACTTAGTGAAGGGGGAAGGGCAAATGGGGAAAAAAAAAAAAAAAAAATCCTGGCTCAACAAATTGGGGTTTGGGACAAAAAGGGACCCCTGAGAAAGGAAAAACCGGGGGGGGGGAGTTTCAACGCGGGCTTACAGCATGCACGATCGCGACGCTTGGGGGGGGGGAAAAAAAAAAGCGTACCGTAACAGAGAAATCAGGGGGTACGTCTTGAAGCCGCAGCGACTTGGCTGGACCAGTTGCAGAAAAGCTCTTAAAAAGGGTTTTCCGTGACAGAGGACACGGGGGGGAAAAGAGTACGCTCACGGGCGTAGATTCCCCGACAACATGTGACAAAAGAGGACCTCATCAGGGGGGGGGGGAACCGGATCGTTCTGGGGAGGGGGGGGGACGCAAGGAGGAATCTCATGTACTGGGAAACCCCGAGTCAAAAGAAAAAAAAAAAAAAACCCACAGAAAAATGTTCGCCGACCTGGGGGGGGTTGTGGGGGGGGGGGTTGATACCTGGATACAACTGGAGGGTGGTAGAAAGCAGCTTCCAAAGGAGATCAACCGCGCGAAAAGCAGGGGAAAAAAATCTTTGTAACAAAACCAATGCGCTGAGGGATGTAAGGTGGAAAAAACGTGGGGTTTTCCGGTGTGGGGGAGTAAGCAGGGCAAGGCAATCGAGAGGGCCAAAAACGAAGAAACTGTTAGGGAAGCGGCACAACATTCGCGGGAGTAATGAAAAAAAAAGGGAGACGGGTCTCAGGAACGCGCCCGCCGCTAGTTAGGATGCGGAGTCACAGGGAGGGGGGGCTGGGAGGCAATCATAGGCAAAAAAAAGTGTAAGTGAGAAACTTCTAGTAATCACATCTCTCAAAAGGTGAATGGAAAAAGAAAAAATAAACCGGTAGATGAACGTCAAATAGGGCCGCCAGAAAAAGAAGAAAATCAGCCTGTCAGGCGAAAGGGCATGGCAGAGAAGACCGAAGGAGGGTCCCAAAAAAACCCCATCGTAAGAATGGGGTGCCGCCCTACAAAAAATGAGGAAAAACCATACCCTTGCTGCGCACGAGACACAAAAGCAAGTTAACGGGAAGAAAACGGACCCGTATTCAGAAGGAAACCAAAAAAACCAAAAAAAAAATGCCGATGGCCCAGAAAGGACAGAGAAAACATGGGGGAAAGAGACAAATAATAGCTTACGAGGGCGGAAAAAGGAGATATTTTAGAAAACCCAAAAGTTTCCCTCCATGGGGGGGAAAACGAAAAACAAACAGGTCACAGGGGGGGGAGAAAAAAAAATTTGCTCTGACGCTCAAAACGGGCAATTGAAAAAAAGGCCCCACAAACAACTACTAAGGCGGCTACGAAAATGAAGGCACACCACTGCAAATCAACTGCCAAGACTCACCCGGAAAGAAGGGGAAAAAAACCTCAATTCCCCATAATTGTGTCTTTGTCAATACCGAAACGGCCGCGGGGTCAGAAAAGTAGGGGGCTCAAAAAACCGTTAGGAAAAAAAAGTGGAACGAGGTGGAATAAAAGGCTTGGGCAACCGTGTCTCACCGCGGAAAGGGAAACGGGGAGGAGGGAGAAAAATCCTTTTAAAGATAAAAAAGAGGACCGCGCCCGGTAGAAAAAAAGGGAAAAAAAGGGTGGAAAAATTGAGGGGGGAAGGAAAAGGGCTAAGTACTGGGGAAAGGTAATGGTGAAGCAGTGGGTCACCGAACAAAGTTGGGTGCGGGCACCCGGCCAAAAAAAAGAAAAACCAAAAAGGGGGCGCAAGCGCACACAAAAAGACGGCATGCTCCGCGGCAAGGAGTGATTCAAAAAATGGTGCGTCCAAACACCGGGTCCCTCACGCGGACTGAAAAGAATAAGGGGGGGGGTGGGCGGTCAGGACGCCGGGCTAAAGAGGGGGGAATAGTGGAAAACGAACCTTTGCGCTTGAGGGCACCAGGGAAAAGAAGAAATGCAGGGACGGAGAGGATTTTTTCTTCCAAAGGGGAGGTAAGCGGTCGGAAAGGGGAAGGGGGAGAGATTCTAGGCCTTATGACACGCTTCCCAAAAGATAAGAGATGATTGCGAGAACGTGAATTTGGGAAGGACCAAGTAAGAAAGGAATAAAAAAAAAAAGGTTTTCCCCAGGGAGGGGGTCGTTCAATATGCACGGATAAAAGGAAACAATCAAAAACTGGCCGCCAGGGGGGGCCTAAAAACGTGAACCCGGGACATGCTCCATCATGGCACGAATCTTCTTTTGCGGGGGGGGAAGGTACGGGAAAAAGGGGGCATCTCCAATCAAGAAAGGGGTAGATTTGAAACATTCAACGTGAAAAAGTGTGGTGATCAGTCGCCCCGGGAGGAAAAGGGTTGCAGGAGCCTGGTACCAAGAAGTTTCAAGGGAAAAGAAACATTGCCCAGATTAAATGGGGACAGAAAAAAGGCAAAAAAGGAGACAAAAGAAGCGGAGTGGTGGTTGTCGAAAATAGCCAGCGATGGAAAAAAGAGCTAGAGTAAGAAAAAAGGAAAACGGCCAAATCTCCAGGGGGTAAATTCCGGGCAAGCAAGACACGAAAGGACGGCTGGGAAACAAAAAAAAAAGCCGAAGGGAAAAGGACGGGCAACCGAGCGGCCGTTTCTTTGGTCTTGATGAAGGAAAAGACCGAGGACGTTTTGAAAAAACCACGGATAAAGGGCCGTCCAAAGGGGGGGGGGAAACTCCCGAATAGAACTGACTATAAACCTTCCCGGCATGAGTTCGAATATATCGAGGGCGATCCGCAACCCCAAACAAATGTCCAAAAACCATGAAAAAAAGCCCGCCCACTTGCAACAAAACCGGGAAACTGCCTTTCAAGCGAAGATACAGAAAAGGTTTCCTTTCGCAACACTACTCAGAACGGGGGGAAGAGAGCTCGGATGTGAAAAGAGGGGATAAGGAAGACGTCTCGAAGCAAAAGCGAGGAGGCGGGGAAAAAAAAAAAAGGCCCGCAGCTTCGAAGTAATTTTCATATGTGCGGTGGGGCAGCAAACAGGGTGGGGGGTTGATGATTAAAGGCCTCAAAAGAATTCGCAAAAAACCGGGAGGTCCAATGGTTCAAGGTGAGAAAGGGGGGAAGGAAAAACAGTGGTGCTTAGAAAAGCACACTGCCCTGGTGGGGGGGCCGGAAGTCCTTACGTCGCTCAGGGGGGAAAGCACCGAAGCGTGGGGAAAAAGTTGTCCAGTTGGGCAATTTCATTCAGGGGTCACGGACAGAGGGAAAGAAAGAGATCGCGCCCGCGCCTTCAAAAGGAGGGGCGGAAGTGACAACTCCAGGATTGAAGACTCTGGACAGGGTAAAAAAAAACCAGTTTGGGAAAAAAGGGAAGGGGGGGAAAAAAAATGACGATAGCCGGAAACTTGAGGTCCATGGGGGGTGAAGAAAAAGCAGAAAAAGATACAGGGAGCCAGGCGGGGAAAAAAAAAAAAAACGTGGGGTCAATCTCCAGCGAGGGGGAAGGCAAGGGAGACCAGGAAGATTCCCCACAAACGCCATGCTCAAAATAAGATCGTGGGGGGGGGGAATGACGGGACAATGGAAAAAGGAGAAGGAAGCAGGGTGTTGTTGTGGAAAATGGAAACATTGGAACATAAAGGGGAAAAAAAAGAAAGCCCCTTGCGCATGAAAGCGTAGGTCTACAAATACGCTTAAAACGAGGGGGGAATAAATATCGGGACGACATAGAACAAATCACTGGGAGAGAACTTTTGGACTAATAAAAAAAATTAAAAAAAGCTGGGAAAGGAAGAAGACAAGCGCCCGTCAACTGGGACAGTGCCTCAAAAGACAGGAGACGCCAGGAACCGTAATGAAGAAACACGAAAAAAATTTCATCACTCGGTTTCGACGGGGGGGGGACCAACCAAAACAAGGGGAAAATTTTTTCCGGCCTCCGCATGCAATTTCAAAAAAGGGGGAGGGGCTAAGAAAAGGGGTGGCAAACGCAGGTAAACTTCACAAAGGGGACTGAGAAAGAAAAGTCGGCGACGGCGGTCCAAGAACCACTAATATACATAGCGACTCAGAGGAAGACGCGGGGGACCAATGGAACGCCGCATTTGAAGGGGAGGAGACGTGGAGTCCAAGAAGAAAAAGAGATCAAAGCGAATTGGAGGTTTATCTCGATAAAAGGAAAGAGCCCGTGAAGAAAAAAACAAACCAACTGAATGACTAGCATGAAAATTAATCACGTGTGAGTGTCGCAAGGGAAGTGCAGGTGAGTTTAGTAAGGGTGGGACGAAGGGAAAAAAACGAGGAATCTGTGCCCCTCTACGTCACAGAGAGAAAAAATGTCAGGGGAAAAAAAAGAACCGGTTGTTGTGGGAAAGAATAGGGAGAACCGAGTTTGGGTAGAAAAGAATGAAAAACGCGCGAAAAAAAAGCTCGGTCGCCTTTTAGGACCGCCATTGTGCGGAAGATGTGGGGGGGGGTAATGGTGTAGGCAAAAGGTTGTTTTTCTTTTGGATTACGGGGAAATTTTCGTAAAATGGGGCAACGAAAAACTCGCAGCAAAACCAGGAAAGGGGACAAGAAGTTTGAAGCAAGCAAAAAAAAAGAGGGGGGTCACGCTGCTAAGACCTTCCCACGTAGGGGTCTCATGAGAGAAACTCTAAGTCGTCGAAGCCTGCTGACTGGAGTCCTTACTTGCGGCAAGTCACATCAAAGGTCCGGGACAGTCTAGGCAGCCCGGGGATCTCTCTCAACACTGAAAAAAAAGAGAATAAAGAAGAAAAAGAAGGAGTACAAATAGGATGTACCGCAGACCCTAACCATGAGAAGGAAATGCAAGGAAATACTAGAGAACCGAAGCGGTGTAACGTAAAACCTAGCCCAAAAAGAGATAAAAAAATGTGTTACGGACTCAAAAAGAAAGAAAACTCAGAAAGAAAGCCTGGAGTACTGACTCAAAGGAGGGAGTTACGCCCTGTGGCCCGTATGGAAAGCACAGAAAAAAACAAACCGAAAACAAGGACCGGGAGTGAGACACCGATTAAAAATCAGGGGGGGGGCCGGCAAGAGAAGAGCTTCGAAGCGGTTGGGAAAACAGGAAAGAGATTGAGTAAAAACTTTGCAGAGAACGGATAAGGAAAAAAACAAGCGTCAGGGCGAAATTTGTCGCCTGGACCGAAAAAAGGGGAAAGGGAGGGGGATGTAGGTAGGTAGGGGAGGGGGGCGGAAGAGCCTGCGAAGGGGCTGGAAACCACGCAATAGGACAAACGCAACTGGGAAAAGAAACGTCAAAGGAGACTAGTGGCAAAGGAAGGTTTTGTCGGCCATCATAGATTTCGCGGTCTGGGCCGGGGAGCAGCCGGAAATTGACCCGTTTGAAGAGCGGGAGAGGGCGGATTGGTCAGCTTTCCACTGCGCGTTAAAAACGGGGGGGGGAGGGAGAAAAAAAAAAAAAAAAAGAAAAAAGAAAAGACTGAAAAGGGGGGGGAAACACAGGTCGAGAATCTCTTGATTCGGGAGGAAAACACGCCTAACTTTGGACGGGGAGGGGACGGGACCTCCAGCTTTTGGGGGGGTCCGTCAAAAAAACTGAAAAAAAAAGGGGGGGAGCCATATCGCCATGTAACAGGGCATTAAAAGAGGAAAAAAGAGGGAGAGGGCCGTTGGGGGTGGTGGAAAAAAGATGGTCCAAAACGCGTGCGGCAGAGGAGGGGGGTTTTTTGCTTCGGAAGCCCTAAATCCTTGTGGGTGGATGGGGGACTTTGGGCCGGTAAGGTATGTGCCCCCTGGAAACAAGAAGGGGAGCGGTGAGGAGGAGGGGGGGGGCATAATTTCTCCCTGGTCTATCTTCAAGGGGAACGTTAAACTCGAAAGGAAAAAGGAGATTCGGGAAAACAAATAGCCTGAAAGAGGAAGGGGGTGGCCCTCAGAAAATGGTGAATGCGGGAGGGACCATGTTGAAGAAAGTGCCTCGGTTTTGTTTGAAAACGTTAAAGGGAATCTTCAATCACACCAAAAACACTCCGAACCCCTGGAAAACATAGAAAAAACACCTGGGGATCAGGGGGGGGGGAACAGACAATGGCACTATCCTTCAATTTTTGGGGCGCCCATGCCGGTTACACCGCGGGGGAAAAAGCTCAACAAAAATCGGAGGGGGATTTGGAAAATAAACACTTGGTCAAACAAAATGGCTCGTGGGGGACAATAACACCTTTTTCGCGCTAGTGACGAGGGGGGGGGCAGCCATCCACAGCCTATCGTAATGTACAATATAAAGGTGTGCAGAACAGTCACTGTCACCAAGGAAAAGAAAACAGCTGGGTGGTTTTCTTTAAAAGCCCAGGAAGGAAAAGAACTAAGCAGTAGCCGCCCGAGGGACGAATCTTTCATAACGCAATATTTTCAGGGACACAGAAAGGGACTCCACAACAAAAGTCTGAAAGCAGCATCTTAACCGAGCCACCGTTCTTGGAAGGAAAATACCTCCAAAGGCACGAAGGTCCAAACCCAAACGAGACTGGTGGGCACTTTGGAACTCAAAAAAGAAACGAGATTGCCTTGGGGCACAACTCGAAGGGACCAAAAAGACACCAACCATGCAACAACACAAACAACAGGAGAAAAGAAACCCTGCAATTCTGGATGCGTGCCTGCCCTCACGGAAGAGACACTTTTGGTTTTTGTCAAAAGGTCTCCGAAGGGGGAGAAGAAAA
>Ga0179593_1563955_pt1 | contig 11519 bp, 15 predicted proteins | sample CZODoug2_1_08_16_FD_185931 | JGI IMG/M metagenome (GOLD analysis project Ga0179593, IMG submission 185931) | Vadose zone soil fungal communities from Angelo Coast Range Reserve, California, USA - CZODoug2_1_08_16fungal (PacBio error correction) | ecosystem: Environmental > Terrestrial > Soil >...
CGGGCCGATTAGCTACACGGTCTCATCAGACCGAGATGCGGGGCACTCGTGAATGGAGAGAACAATCCCGTAGGGGGAGGGCACACCGTCCCAAAGAATCAGGACAATCGTTAGGCGATGGCAGAAGGGTACCACCCCAAGCGGGGCGCGCAGCGAAAAGGAGGGGAAAGAAAAAAGCCGTCGCCGAAAGACTCCGTGGCCAGAGGGGGACGAGATGTGTCTAGTGGAAAAGAAGGGGATCCGGAAAAAGAAGCGGCGATGAAGGAAGCCTTCGCAGGAAAAGAGGGGAAAGAACACGCAAAAGCAATCTCTGCTGCACCTCGAAAAAGGGGAAAGAAAACCTCCAGGGAGAAAGAAAAGAGACGTGGCTTCTTGGAAAGGACGAGCCGTTCCCCGGGAAAACGACTGGAGAAGAAGCTGGTGTGAAAGGAAGGAGAACAAAGGGAGAACGGGACGAAGATCACGAACGATGAACTGGAAGAGAAAAAGAGCCCAGGCGCCACCCAGGCAAAAGGAGGGAGAGACAGTAGGGTAAACAAGAACACGTCAGACGCCATCTTTATATCGGAAAACGGCGCTGGGGAGGGGGGGGGGAAAAGCTCCACCACGAGGGTAAGAAAAAAAAAACGAAACATTAACCAGCACCATGAAAAGAAGGAAAACGTGAGACTTAGGAGGAGCACCATCTATCAAGAAAAGGGCGCGGGCCCCCCACGAGAAAAAAGGGAAGAAGGGCGCAGCACGAGCCCGAACCAGGGAGGCTCTAAGGGAAACAGGGGGTTGAGGGCGCCGGCCCGTGTGATCAGCGACTTCTCTGGAAAAAAACGATCCTCTTAAGAAGGAAGAAAAGGGGATATTGTGGTGAGCAGGGGGAAAAGGAGAGCCCTGATTAGCCGCTTCGAAGGGAAGGAGGACAGGGGAAAAAAGCACCACCAGAGGAAGGTTGTCGATCCACGTCCCTCTAAGAAAAGGAAAACAACACAAGAAAGGAGGAAAGAGAGAGATTCGCGGAAAACTAGTTGCTCAAGAGAAAAACAGAAAAAGGGGGGGGGGGGTGCTGTTCATCGGAAGAAAGGGGATCGAGCTGCCCAGCGGCTGGGGAAAAAAAAAAAAAAAAGCCTCCCGCCGGCACACAGGGAGTGGAGCTCACCAAAAAAAAAAAAAAAAAGAATCAAGGAGAGAGGGGAAGACAACGCTATCTTCAGATGAAAAACGGGGGAGACGATATGGGGGCTCTAAGGGAATAGGGGACCCCTTCTCTCTCCTTGTTAAAAGGGAAAAAAAAATTCCTGCAGGAAGATTTCCGGTTCCGTAAAAGTGGGGGAAACTCCGCCAGGGAAAAGGAGGGGGTTGAAAAGACTCCCGTCTTCGAAAAAGGAACCGTCAAAAGGGGGGGAGGGTCGTTCTCAAAGAACATCTTACCGACCCCCTTTTGTTGGAAGGAAAAAGAAAAAAGGAAAAACGCGACGGAAGGAGGGAAGAAGAGGGAGACTGCCTCATCACGACTCCCTGGGGAAAAGGGGGAATGCGGGTGGAAAAGGGGTTTAAAAAAAAAAAAAGGGCACCCCGCTCAGAAACACTGCGGGAACGATGAACCTGCAAAAAAAGGACCGGAGATGCCAGTTCAAGGACTTACGGGAGGGAGAGGGAAAGGGGGGGGGGAACGAACCGGAAGTCGCCGTTCCCTACAAAAAGGGAGAAGGGGCAAGAGGAGGAAAACTCCCTTTCCCGGGAGGACTTCAAGAGAAAAAGGGCGCGGACTTACGAGGAAGGTGGAGAGCCCACGGGAAAGGGAGGGGGGTTGCTGAGGAGGGAAAGCCGTGCAGGGAGCGATGGAAAGGGGAAAAGTCCTTTCCAGTCAAGAAGGACTGATCCTTGTACTAAAAAGAGGATCTTCCTTGAACGAGAAAAGGGAAACGCGCAGGGGAAAAAGCTGCCTTCTGGAAACAGGGAAAAACCCTAGCCCTTGCTCTCCCCAGGAACTGAGAGAGGAGGGGTTAACTCCCTCGCAAAGAGATGATAGCACTCAATCTCCAAAAAAAAAAATGACGGAGGGGAGAGGATGGGATGTTGTACCGGGAGGGATTCCTTCTGTCGGAGTTGGGTAAGAGGAGGCCTGCCTCCTTCGGAAAAAAAGAAAAAGTGTTTTTCCAGGGGGTGGGTTTGAGGTCTTTACTTGGGTAATCGAAAGACCCTCCCTAACAGGAAGAACAAGAAAGAAAAAAAAGAGAAGGTTTTTCAAGGAGGGGCCCGCAACGGAGAGAAAAAGCCGACGGCGAGGGGGGAGCGTGCCCTCTTACAAAAAAAAGAGCCAACGTAGAAAATAGCCACCTACGCTTGGGCCCTTGAAAAGAAACCAAAAAGAAATAAATGAATGAAAGGCGCCGTCGAGGGAACGCGCCAAGGACAGGCGCGCGGCGTGAAAAAGGAAAAACCGGCAGCCGTGGATCCCCGCGTTGGGAGAGGGAACCAGGCGGAAAAGCAAAAAAAAAAAAAACACCCCGGAAAAGGGAAACAGCGACTTGCCGTTTCCTCTCAAGGGACACCGCGATGGGGGGAGCGGTAACAAGGGTCTTCGGCGGCTGCAGGAAGATCTCAACATCCGGAACGACGCGGCCCTTTGGGGAGGAACTAGACGAAAAGTGGATAATGGAGAGCGCATGTGGGGAAGGGTCCTCCGGTCGGAAAAAGGGAAGGGGCTGCTGACAAATCGGAAAGGTCCTGCACGACAGACGGGGGGGAAACGTTTCGCTAAAACTCCCTGATAAAAACGAGGCGAGGGGGTTTCCATAAGGAGTCGCGCGGGGGGAGAAGGGGCCTCGCAAGTCCTCCAAAAAAAAAAGAGGGGGAGGTATGCCTGGGGGGGTACAGGGAGAGGTCTTCCTTTAGAAAAGAAAAGGGTGAGGAGGATCAAAAGAAACACAAAAACCGGAAACTGGGGGAGAGACTACAATCCGCCTTAGGCTACAATCCCTCCCATGGAAAGGAACTTCCATCACAAAAAAGGGGGGAGTTGTAGGGGGAGAGTAGCTATCCTAATCAAGAAGAGATCCTCTCGAAAAGGAAAAAGAAGGAAGAGAGGGTCCGGAGGGAAAGCTAATAAAAAACCTATCCTGCCCTGCAGAAAAGGGGGTTCCTCTTAATTCCCTAGGGGGGACATTCTCTCCTCAATGAGACCGAAGGGGGAGCGTGGGTCGAGCACGAAAAAAAAAGGGGGGTGCAGGCCCTGGAGGGAGCAGGAAAAAAAGAAAAAACCGGGGGGGAAGACTCCATCGTCTTGTTTGGGAGCGTGACTACTGCCTTGTGATAAGGGAAAAAAGGAAGAAGAGCGGCCTTCGCAAAGGGGGGCCTGCGGGCGGGCGCCGTGAAATTCGGCTGCGGGCGAGGGGGAAGGCCACTCCTTCCTTTTACTTCAGGAGGGAAAAAAAGACGCGTTTCCTGGGGAAAAGAAGGTTGTGTGGGGGCCCCCGCTTCGTAGCATGAACCAGGCCTCAAGAATCGGAGGGAGGGGGAATCAAGCATTCTTCCCAAGAAAAGAGGGATCTCAATGCGAATGGGGGAGGAAGGAACGAGGGAGAAAATTACCAAAAAAGAAAAACCTCAACTCAAAAAAAGGGGGGTTAGACAGGGGGGAGGCGACGCGTTCCCTTCAAAAAAAGAAATCATTCCGGGCCAGCACCTCCCAGCAGAGGTCTCTCGAAATTTCGGCTAGGGAAAGCCATCCGTAGTGCGGCCGGCCAGGGGGGAACTTAAAAGGGTCTCGGAAAAACCCCATCGCTCCCCCCAAAAGGGGGAAAGAAGCCATAGGGGACGTCCAAAGTCCGAACTTCCTAGAGCGTGGCCTGCAAGAGAAAATCTTGTCTATTGGAAAAATAAAAAACGCGCAGCGGCAAGGGGAAGGTGAAGCCCTCCTCCAGGGGAACGCTTCCCGCGCGAAGATCAGGAACGCACCCGCGGGACAAAACCTCCTCTTAGACGCCGGCGCTAGGAAGAAAATCGGAAAGTCAGAAACCTTCCTCTTCAGGGGACATACCCGCCAAGGAAAGGAAGGTCGGGTCTTCAAAACCTTCTCGTAAAGGAGAGAAGGGGACAACTAAAACGTTGCCTTCCCCCTCTCCACAAACGTGTTGCCAGAGGAAAAGGAGACAAAGGGGGAAACAGAAGCCACTTCCAGAAAAAATAGCAAGCGCCAGCGGCAGAAAAAAGGGAGCAGCTCAAAAGGGGGAGATCGTGATCTCCACGAAAGGGAAAAAAAAAAAAAAGAAAAAAAAAAGGACCAGCACCCATGAAAGGAAAGCCTTCGAAGACGGCGAGGAGAGGGCGGCAGGAAAAGGGCCGTTCTTCCCACGGAAAAAAAGGCGCAGACGCGCGAGCCACGCCGGAGGCAGGGGGGAAAACGGGGCGAAGGAAAAAGGTGCACTATGTCGGCGCCCGAAAAGGGGGTCGCCTGGGGCAGATGAAATCCGATCCCTCCTCCTCGGGGGGAAATGGTGAAAGAGGAAAAAAAAGGGGTTGAAGGATAAGCAGGAAGAACATCCCTCTGTCGCTAAGGAAACAACAAAAAGGTCGGAGGGGGGAAACCACGGTCCCCTCCTAATCTCCTCAGGAAGATGAGAGAAGAGAGAGATTCGGGAGGGAAATCCGGGGAAAAAAGCCTGTTCCTCGTGGTGGTGCTGATGGCGAAGCCGGAATTGCACAATCCGAGCGGAAAAAAAGACGCCGGCAACCCGGCGGGTGAGAAAAGGAAAGATAATACACCTAGCGGGAGGGGCCGCTATCCTGCTAGAAAAAAAGGAGGACGGGGGATCAACAAAGGACATCGCAAAAGAAAAAAAAAAAAAAAACTTTCCAAGGGATAGAGGCCCCCCTTACGCCGGCTCGCTCCCCTGGGCGGCGTGAAGGAGGGGGGGGGGTTACTGGAGGGAAAAGGAAGAAACCGTTACTTGGGCTCCGTGGAGAAAAACGCAAGGCTCGAAGGGAAAAGGGGGTTGAGCCCTCGCCAGGGGAACCTTCGACGGCTGGCGCAAGGGACAGTCATGGGAAGAAAAAGGTTTCGTGCTTCGTGAGATAAAAAAAAAAAAAAAAGGACCGAGGAGAAACCGCTCACTCTACAAAAAAAAAAGCCGGAGGGGAGAGAAGGGAGGGGGGGGGGACGCTTGCGGAAACAGAGAAGGGAAGTTCCTGTACGTGGCTCGTCCCAAAATCGGGGAAACCCTCTTCGGAAGGGGGCGCTGGGCCCGAAAGGGGGGGGAATGAAGGTTCATATCCGTCCAAAAAAAGGGGAATTCGGGCTACAGGGAAAAACAAAAAACGGAGGGAAAAAAAATTACCCGCGGCTTGCGTAGGGGGGAGAAGAGGTCCGGGAGAAAAAACGTGCTCGATGAGTATCTTCAAGGGAAGGCCGTCTACCTATTAGAAAGGGGAGAAAAGAAAACACTGCAGAAAGCTGGGTTACGCCGATATCTTACTCAAAAAAAGATGAAGGCCGGAAAGGGACGGCCCTTACAAGGGACTGGGGACGGATCCCATTTCCGAAAAGGGGCCTCTACAAAAAAAGGAAAAAAAACAACCGGAGGCCCTAAAGCCCGCGATGAAGCAGGAGGGAGGCCTTGAAAAAAAAACCATCCTAGGGGAAAGTTTTTGACCAGAAGCTACTGGAGTTAAAAAGAAACAAGATGATTACGCCCTATCCTAAAGCTAACTTTGAGGGGAGAGGAACTCTATCCCCTTGAAGGCAAAACTGGGGTAAAAGGTACGTCCTCCTGAAGGTCCTTTTTTGGCGTTGAAGGGGAAAGAGGGGTTATCGCCTCAAAAATAAAAAAACAATCCTCAAAAGCAACTTACGCAGCAGGGGAGGGACCGACCTGCCTTTATTTTCCTGCTTGAGAAAAAAAGAATCCCTGGGAAGGGTCTTATTATGAAACCAACTGCTCGGACGCGGGGAAACCGAGATCGCCACCAAGAGAAGCGAAAAAAACAAAACGGGCCTTTTACCGGCGCAAGGCAAGCCGAGCCCAGATCCTCTCTCTCAAAAAAAGGAAAAAAGCCGCTCGTACTGCTCATCGCCGACCAGGGGAGAACTGCTGCTTCCGGAGCGCAGACGTCGGGAAGAGAACCGCCCAGAGGGGGAAGATGGGCCGGAAAAACCGGTGGAGGGTCGCGCCTTGTGGGCCGCCCAAAAAAAAAAGTCCCAGCTTGCACTGCAAGGAAAAGGTGGTCGTGGAGACGACCACGAAAGAAAGGAGGGGTCTTGGTAAAGGGTTATAATCGTCGCGGAACCTAAAGGGAAAAAAAGACTTTCGAGGAAAAAACGGTCGGCCGACCCGTTAAGACCCCCTCCGCCCGAAAAAAGGAAGGCTCGTGGGTCAAAGAGGAGAGGGGGACTGTAAAAAGAAAAGGCTCGAATGGCCGTCGCCAGAAGTCCCGTTCTGGGCAGGGGAAGGGGTCTGGTAACGACATGAGAAATCGTCAAATTATAAAAAAATATCACAACACAAAGAAGATATTAATTCCGCTACGAAGGCCGAAAAGGGGACAAATCCCTCCCCTGAAAAATCGACGGAAGGGCCCTTATTTCTGGGGTATCGAACCAGGGGAAGAAGGAAAACAGAAGAAGGTCTTACCCACTAATCAGCGGGGGGAGAAGAAAGAGGCGAACGCGAAGGAAAAAAGGGTCCGCGACTCCAGAAAGGGGATGTCCTCGACGTACGGCAAAGGAAGGAGCTCCCAACCTAAAAGTGGGCTCGAATCACGAAAAAAAACCGGCCTCCAGTCTGGAGGGGAGGGGAAGAAAACATCCGCCGGAAAAACTGTTCCGGGGAAAAGGCCTTGCGGCAGAGGGGAAGGAAGACTAGAGGGGGAAGAAAAGAGAGCATCAGGGAAAAGAAAATTCTCACTCTTTGAGGAAAAGACGGCTCGGGAAAAACACGTGCCGCTGCGAAATGAGAAAAAGACGCCCGTAAGAAAAGCGGTCGCGCCTTCAATCCGTGTGGAAAGAAGGGTGGCCCCCTCTCTATCAGGGGGCACGCCGTCCTCGAGAGGAGTCTTGGCGGAAAAAAAAGGAAAACTACCTGCAGGTTCGAAAACAGAAAGCCGGCTTTGAAGCAGCCTGTCTATCCCACCGGAAAAGCCACCACGACCCACGCGGGGAGGGGAGAGGGGACGCGAAGGAAAAGCCTCCATCAGGACCGCCAGGGCAAAAAAGCACACGGCCCTTCTCTGAAGGAAGACTCGAGCATCAGGGAAAAGGAGGGGCGTGCGGAAGCTCCCGCCGTGTGCACCAAAAAAGCAATCAAGCGGGGGGAAAGGGCAAGGCCTCCCTTCGCCAGCTCCACGTGACCGGGAAAGGACGATCTTGGGGGAGATGTTCTGAAAAAAAGAGCGTCGCAAAAAAAAAAAAAAACCCCCCTATTGAAGGAATCCTTCGCCGGAAAAGAAAAAAAAAAAAAAAAAGAAGAAACGCAGCATCTCGGAAAACAGGCTGGGGGCACAGTAAAAAAAGAAATAGACGAAGGCCTCCCCTCCGTGCAGGAAGAAAAAAGAAGCACTGCCCCGGGCGCAGAAAGAGGAGACCCCTTGTGATCAAAGAGGGACTTCTACTGAGAGGCCAACAAGATTCTTCGCCTAATGAGCAACGAATCCCGCCACGTTGCAAAAAAAGGGAAAAAATTTTGAGAAAAGGGGGGAAGGAGACTATGTGAACCCCCATAAAAAAAAAAAAGAAATGATGGGGAAAAAAGAAAGGCGCGAGACCCGGCTCTGTGTGCTTAGAAAAAAAAAGAGTTTAGATCGTGAAAACGAGCAAAAGGGGAAAAAAAAAACATGAAAAGAGTCGCGCCAGCCGTCAAAAAAAAACCGCCAGAAAGGCGGGCCCACGGAGGAAGACAGCAGCACGAAGGGGAAAACGAACATGAGGCGAGGGTAAAAAAAACCCGGTGCCGATGGCGGAAGGGAAAGACAGAGGCATCAAAAGGAGAAGCGGGCCGATCCGCTCCGCGGGGGATCTTCCGTGGTGAGCGTCACCCGCAAAAAGGGAGGAGGAAGGATGATCCCGAAAGAAAAAAAAAAGGGACTCGATCATCAATGAAGATTGACGCAGCAAAAAAAAAGGGGACACGACGCGAAAGAAAGGGAAAAGAAAAAAAAACGGAGGCAGGGAGGAAAAAAGAAAAATGTGCAGTCAGCCAAAAACTCCTCAAGGGGGGACGGGTCATCTTCATTCCAAAAAAGGCTTCGAGCCGGCCGAAAAAAAGGCTGCAAAGGAAACCCCGGCGGGGTGAAAGAAAAACATCACCGACGCCAAAAAGGAAAACCGCCTGCCGGAAATCCCGCCTGATCACCCTGTCGTGGCGCCGGCCAAGAAAAAAAAAGGACTAAATGGGACTGATGAGGGGAAGCCCCCGTACCGGGGAACCTGTTTCGGCGGGAAGGGGGCAGGGACCTTGCAGGGGAGAGTTGTCCTTACTGTGGGCGCAGGGGGGGAGTCACGGAATCGGAGAGAGGGGGGGTGAGCCTCAGACGTCTGGCGCGAGAAAAAAAAATTCTGGGGAAAATGTACGTGCCTCGTGGGGGAAATCGGGGTGGAACACGCTCCTCTACATCCAAAAATTCGGGCCGCTGGCGCCTGAGGAAGGGGAACTGAGGGAGGGGGGGGGGGCCCTCTGGGGTCCCCCAAGTCAAAAACATCGTCCAAAAAAAAAAGGAAACCCTTTTCCCTTGGTGGAAAGGCACACTGTGCCGGGAAAGGTAAAGGGAAAGGGCGGGCACTCGGGAGGGAGGAAAGAAGAAGGTGGTGACGACCGAAACACGCAAGGGGAGGGAGGAAAAAGCGGCCCGGAAAAAAAGGTGTTCTACGATGGGGAACACGTGCTTTTCGAGGAGTACGGGTTCCGAGAGAAGAGGGGAGGGAGGCTGGAGAAAAAAAGCTTTTGTCCGCGACGAAGTATTGTCTGGAAAAGGAAGCGCGACTGGGCTTAAGGAAGGGGCCAAGAAAAGGGCCGCTGGAGGAAAAAACTTTAACGACCAGGAAAAGAAGCTCCCGGAAAAAGGGACCCTCGCAAAAAAGAGAATTAGGATTCGGGACAGGCTTTCCCGCTTTCGCAAAAGAGGAAAACAGGGGGCCTGGGGGGGGAAGGGCTGCTGTAACTAAAGGGAAAAAGACCTAAACTAATTCTCACCTGCAAATCGCGCGCAGAAGGGAGTGACCTAATCCCTGCCTGAGGAGCGGAAAGCAAAAAGAAGTCCGAGCCCAGGCCTTGGTGGCGTAGGGGGGGGTGGTCACTCTCCCGAAAAAAGAAGAAAAAAAGCTCAGGGGAAAGTTCCCCCGGAAAAGGGGGAAGCCTGCTTGAGCCCAAAGTAGCCTTGCCCGCCGGAAAAGGCCCTCTACCGAGGGGAAGAAAGAGCCACCACGCTTGGCCCAAAACGCCTCCTGCCAGGTACACCGGAGAGGGGGAAAAGGGAAAGGACCCCGGAGGAAGGGGAGGCTGTCGTTGGTACCTCGCGAGCGGGAGGGGGCTCACCCGCGTTCCGGCCTCTCCTCAGATAGTCCTTGAAAAGAGAGAGAACGTCGTCCTCCGGGATACAAAAGGTGTCGCGGCAAAAAAACGGCGCTGCAGAAGGCACCCTCACAGAAAAACGCCAACTCGGGGAAAAAGCGAGGGAAAAAAAACGACCCCCATCGACGGGAAGGGCGCCCTGTCGATGGGGAAGGGGAGTCCGCGGGGGGGGGGGGCTCCTGACGACTTTTCGCGTGCATCGCAGGCGACCGCCAGATGGGGGGGGGACTTTCCGCGGGGGAACGCCCGTACCTCCTCAGAAAATTGGTCCCAGGAAAAAAAAGGGAGAGGAAAAACCTGTTAGAGGGGATGCCCCTTCGAGGCAAAAACTAACCAGCCGAGAAGTAAGTTGGATGAAAAGTACGAGGGTCAAGGAGGTGTGACAAGAGGCGACCCTTGTTGGGGACAAAAAAAAAAACACCGTGAGGGGGGTGAGAAAAAAGAAAGAAGTCCCGAGGATACAGCCCGCCCCCCTGACCTCGGAGGGGGGGCATCACCTAAAGGGAAAAGAACCTTGCTTTCGCAGAAAAAAAAGAAAGCCGCTCGAGGCTGACCACGAGAAAAAAAAACTTCCCTCGGCGAGCCGGGGGAAACAGTCCACTCAGGGGGATACGCAAATATAAAGGGAGGCCCGCGACCTAACGCAAAAGAACTCCATTAGACCGGCGAGGAGGGGGGGGGGGGGGGACGATCAACAAAAAAAAGAAGGGGCGTTCAGTCCTGAAAAGAAAAGGGACACCGGTGCCACCAGCGCGTTGGCTGACCTGCGTGAGGGGAGAAGGAAAAGGTGGATCAGACGAGCATCAGAGAGAGGGCAACGAAAAACGCGGTACCGTCGGCGGCGAAGGAAGAGGTTGCGGCGAGGGAGGGGAACTGCACGAAAAGGGAGGAGGGTCTTCCCGCGCGTAGGGGGGATTAGAACGGGGGGAGAAAAGCCAGGGCCCGCGCAACGAAATCGTCGTCGTGCCCCTCAAAGGAAAAGACCGGAAGGTGGGAAGCGCCGCGCCAGGTCGCCTTGGGCTATCCCAAAAACCAGCAAAAAAGACCACGCGTGCTCGAAAAAAAAAGAGAAAACATCTAAAAAAAAAGCACGGCTCGGTCAAGTGACGTCTAGAGGAAAGGAGGCGGGGCCTCGCGAAGATGGACGGAAAAAAGAAATCGGGGAGGGGGGGGGGGAGGGGGCACCCCAGCGCTCGGAAAAAAGCGACGGAAAGGACGTCGCCCTCCCTCATCGGAGGAACGGTCATGACGATCGAAAGGAAGGTCGTACAAAGGGGGAAACAAGTTCTCCACGAGGGACGCACTAAGAAGGGGTCAGCTCGCCGGGAATCTCTTCGCACCCCAGAAAAAAAAAAAGGGGGGGGGAAACAGCACCGAAAGAGGCCGGCCCGCCTCGGAGCTATCAAGACTGGTAGAAACGGGCGCCGCCGGGGAGCAGCCGCCTGGGGGTAGAAGAAAGGGGAAAAGGGACAAAACGGGCTTCGGAACAGACTTGAAAAAAAACACGGTGCCGGCCCAGCGCCAAAAAGAAGGTGCTGGATGAGACGATGGGAAAAAAAAGAGAAAGGAAAGTAAACGCCACAAAAAGGGGGAAAAAAGGAAGCCGCCAATCTGAGAGAAGTGGAAGGCAAAAAGAGGTATATCGTGATCTCCACGAAAGAAAAGAGGAAAATCAAAAAGAAAAAGGACGCGCCATCCTTTACGCAAGCAGGAAAAAGAACGGCGTCTTCCCACGCGCAAAAAAGCTCCGCACGCCGGAGAGCCAAAGGAAAAGAGGAGGAAAAACGTTGCGCCAGAAGGAAAGGGGAAGGCCCCGGTGCCGATGGGAGGGGTTGGATAAGGGCATCGCAGATAGCGGAATCGGTGATTATCTTCGTGAAAGAAAAAAAAAGAAGGGGGTGCCTGTCGGAGGCAAACGAGCAGCGCTTGGAAAAAAGTCAACACCACCAAAAAGGGTGGCGAGCC
>Ga0179593_1625664_pt1 | contig 11519 bp, 18 predicted proteins | sample CZODoug2_1_08_16_FD_185931 | JGI IMG/M metagenome (GOLD analysis project Ga0179593, IMG submission 185931) | Vadose zone soil fungal communities from Angelo Coast Range Reserve, California, USA - CZODoug2_1_08_16fungal (PacBio error correction) | ecosystem: Environmental > Terrestrial > Soil >...
CAATGAGAAAAAAAAGAAAAAAAGGAACTGGGCGTGCGCTCCCCTTTGGCCTGGAATTAAAAGCACTTACCTCCTTCTCCCCGAAAAAGAAAGGAAGGGGGGGGGGAAAAGGGGAAGAACTGTCTCGGAAAGGTCGAATTGGAGCCCGCGCATTTCGGCAAATGCGCGCAAAAAGGGGCCTGGAGGTCCTTACTATTCGTCCAAAGAAAAAAGAAAAAGAAAGAGAATTAGAACGAAAAGACGCCTGGCCGCCCGCTCCGACGTTTTCGTTCTAAAATGGGAAAAAAAGGCAAAGCCCAAGAAAAAAAGAGGAGACCTTCGCTCCGTCGACGAGAAAAGGTCAATTGTGGAAAAAAGAAAGGGGAAGGACGAGAAAGGGAACCCCCCCTCAGCCCTGGTCGCTTTTTAAGAAAGGGAAGAAGGGGAAAGGGAAAAGACCGGCCCCCCGAACCCGTGTTGGTGAAAAAAAATGCCCCGATCTTCACGAGGAGGGAAAAAGAAAGGGCACCAAAGAAGGACAGAGGGGAAAACACCACGATCTCTCGGCCGGAACCTCGAACAGATCTCTCCATGAAGGAGGAGAGGGGGAGGCAGAAAGGAAGGAGACGGCGCATTCCAGAAAAAGGAAATTCGTGCAAGGGGGAAGAGGAAAAACTATTGAAGAAGGGGAAGGAAAAGAAGAAAAGCGATCGCCACGATTCAAGGCCGGCGCCAAAGGAAGACAGCTGTCTGGTCTATGAGAGGGGGAAAGGGGGTTTCTGAAAGGGGGGGACCGGAAAGGAAACGATTGGAAACTCCGGTGTGCCGCGACACACGAATTGTTCGCGCACGATGGAAAAAGGAAAGGGAAGAAAGGCCGAAAGGAAAGAAGAAAAAGTACTTGCCCTCTCGGCGCGGTGGCATCCCATAAATCTTCACCACGAAGGAAGAGAAGAGAGGAAAAGGAAAAACCAAAGAGTAAAAGGGACCGCGCCAGCCGCTTCCATTCTGCGAAACGGACGATTGCCCCATCTCCCGAAAAAGAAAGAATAAGCAGAAAAAAAACCCGCCAGCCCTTTCGCTACGCCGAGGTGACAGGTTCTGTGGCACGAGAGGAAAAGGGGGGATCATGGGGGGGCAGAAAAAGGGACCTTCGGCCGTCTCGTGTCAAGACAAGGCAAAAGAGGGACGCGATCTTTCCGACGAACAAGAAAGAAAAACAATCGTCTAGGGAAGGAAAGGAAAAGAAAAAAAAAAAAAATAAAAGGGGAGAGAAAAGAATTTTCTCCGTCCGCAGAAGAGAGGGAGGAAATTAGCAAAGGAGAAAAAGGGTTACAACTCTTGTGAGCTGCGCGAGAAGCCGCAAAAAGAAGGAAAACGGTCGTCTTTTAGCAGGGGGGGGAAAAGTCCGAAGGAAAAAAAAGAAGCCGAAAAAATTGCATGTGTGGATGAAGTCTGCCACCAGCGGGAAGGGGGGGTTCAGGAAGGAGAAGCGGCCCCGTTTTCGACCCATAAAGGGAGTCCGTTTATCTCGCGCCCGGGAAAAGAAGGGGAAGGAGAAAGAAGGGAGGAAAATAGAGAGCAGGATGCCGGCACCGGCCTAGAAACCTTTTTTGTCTGTTCGCAAAGAAAAAAAAGCATTTCAAGAGGAGGAAAAAAAAAAAACGGGGCCGTGCTTGGCTTTTCCTGGCGAAGAAGAGGCCTACGATTCTGGTGATGGGGGAAGGGGAAGGAAGGGGAATAGTCCAGGGGAAAAAACCAAAAAAGGCCAGGCCGTCACTGTCGCCTTCAGCCGTAGAAAACAGAGGGAAAAAGGAAAGGAAGAACGAAAAGAGAGGAGGGGGGGGGGGGGGGGGGGGGCTCATGTGCGAGCGGGCGGATAAGTGTCTCAGCCTCGATTTCCTCTTCGAACAGAAGAAAAAAAAAAAAATGGTGCCGGGGGAAAAAAGATGGGAATGGGATGGATCTTGCCGCGCAAAACCTCCTCCTCTTATGGAAGAGAGGGAAAAGGAAAAAAGAAAAAGAAGAAAAAAAAAGGGGAGATCTGATGCAGAATGCCCCGGCCGGATGAGAGGTCACGCTCCGGAACTCTTCGGAGGAAGAAAAGAGGGAAAGAAAGGGGATTAAAAGCTAGAAGAGAAAAAAAAAAAAAAGGAGATATCGCCTCTTCACTCGACCCATAGACTGCCCTCCGAAGGTAGAGGGAAAAAAAAAAAAAAAGTTCCCAAGAGGAAGAGAAAGTTCCGCGGCGTTCCCATCCCGCGTGCGCATGGGAGTCCTTTCATTCTTTATCTTCGTCGATGGTGGAGAGAGGAAAGGGGGGGGAAAAGTCCAGAGGGGGAAAAAAAAGAATGGGCTCCGTTGCGAGTCTAGTCTGGAAAGCGAGACGGGGAAAACTCCCCTCCGTCCATCTCCTTGCGGAGGAGAAAAAAACACTACAAAGGGGGGGTGAAAGAGGGGGAAAAACCACTTCCCCCCGTCATGCGTTTTCGACGGCCCTGCCTTCCTCCCCCCGGGACAAAAAGAAAGGCCAAAAAAAAAAAAGAAAGAGAAAGCACCGGCAATTAGCTCGTCGAGAGGAGGCTCCCGAAAAAAAGAGAAAGAGATTCGAAAGGGCCTTCCTTCTTCGCGGCAAAAGGGAAATAAAAAAACAAGCGGAAGGAAAAAAGCGGAAAAAAACATGTCCGCCACACGGGAGAAGAAAAACAAGCTTGGCAAAGAAAGGGCTAGGCCGGTTCCTCCCCGCCCGAAATTGCCGATTTTTCACGGCGAAAAAAGAAAAAGAAATCAAAAAAAAGAAACCGAGCCCCTTGGTCCGCGAAGTTGTTTCTCGTGAGAAGAAAAAAAGAAATGGGGGACCAAGAGAAGGGGAGGAAGAGGCGGATCAAATGCATTTGGCGAAAGGCAGGGTCGTTTCCGAAGCAAAGTGGGAAGGAATAAGGGAAAAAAGAAAGTCACAACCGCCGTCTCTGTCGGGGGGAAGAGAAGGAAACCGAAGGGGGAAACAAAGAGGCCGGACTGCCCCAATTTTAAAGGGCCGCCTGGGTCAACCAAAAAAAAAAAAGAAGGAAGGGCGGGCTAAAAAGGGTTGAAAAAAGGGCCCGTAGGGGGACAGAAGTCGCCTTATTATAGAAAGATCCGCGAGAGAATAAGAAAAAAAATCCTGAGCCCGCTAAACGCGGGGCAAGGAAAATTCCATTCCCAAAGGGGGGTAAAGAAAAAGGGAAAGACCCTGTCAGCCCGAGGCGTCTCTCCTCTGGCGGTGGAAAAGGGGGGGGGGGAGGAGAAGATCAGGGGGGGAAAACGGGGAAAGGGGACTCGGCGCGGGGGATCCGTTCGTACAAAAAGAAGCCGGAAGTTCGGCTGGGCGCAGTCAGGGATGGAGGACTCCGTTCCGCTGATCTGGGAGGAAAGAGGGGAGAAAGATCAATGGGGGGGAGGAGGTTGCATGGCTTAATCCAACCGCCGAGCAAGTTTAATTATCATTCATTATGGGGAAGGAAAAGGGAAAGGAGAAATCAGAAAGGCGTAGGAACAAAAAAAACATCTCTTTTTGGTTTTGGGATTTGTGGGAGCTTGAATTTAGGGGGTGCCCACCCCGCACCCCCCCCCCCGCGCAGGCCCCCGCCGCCACAGCGACATCCCAACCGGCCCGCCCACGACGCACCCACCCCCACCTACACTCAGAAGCAAAAAAACCGAAGGGATTCCCCCTGCTGGAATGGGGGGGAAAGGTAGAGCTTCCCTACCTATTCCCGAACCAAGAGAGAATTCGGAATGGAGGGCCCTAAAGAAAGTGACCAAGAAAGCAACAAGGAAAAAAAACAGCTGTAAATCTGGAATCAAGTGGGGATAAGTGGCTATCGCTGTGGGCAGGACCGGAGAAAAAAAACCAAAAAAAAGCCACTCCCTCAAGCTCGAGGTAGAGTCTAAGAAGCGGAACAGGCTGGAAAGAGAGAGTCTTAAACACGCTTGAACATCGAAGAAGACATCCCGCTCCGCCAAAGAAGAAAAGAATAAGGGGGCTCTGCAAAATTTGCACACCCTTCCTCGAGAAAGAAAAAAAAAAGCGGGGACCGGAAAAATGGTGCTTTTCTTCGATGGGAAAAAAAATCTTCTGAGAGAAGGGGGGGCATATGGTTAGAAGGCCGACAAAAAGCCTTCCGCCCCCCTTAACCCCTTGGGACACTTTGGCTGGGGGATGCACATGGAGAAGACATCCCCCTCCCAAAGCCTAAGGAAATAGCTCGAAGATAAGGGGAGAAAACACCACAAATTTTACTGTGGAGACCCAGGAAAGAGATACTATCCAAGCATCCAAAGACCGAAAGGGGGGCACAAAAAAGGCGCTGTGTCGCGGTGCGAAAAGGTGGGGAGAAAGTTCCCTCCGTCGGCGTCTGCCAAGGGGCAAAAAGAACCCGCAAACCGCCTGCCCGGGGGGTTGAAGCCGAGACGGTGTGAGGAGGGTGAGGGGACCGCCCGGAATCAGGGCACTCCGGCATTTGGGAAGAAAAGGGAAGGGGAAACCCAGGGGCAAGTGCCGCCTGGGGGGAAAGGACCGACTCCTAATGCCCATATAAAATGAAGAAAAGGTGGGTCTTTCTAATGCCTGCTGGCAGGGGGGGTAAATTCAGTCCCAAATTCAGAAATCCCAAGTTTTCCGGGAAAAAAAGAGGCAAATGTGCTTCAAATTAAGGAAAAAGAAAAAAAAAGAAAAAGAAGTGTCATGCCTCTTCAAGAGGAGACCGGAACTGGGTCGTGTCGCCGCCGGGGGGGAAGGGGAAGAAGATGGTCGAAAGGGGAAGGAAGAAAAAAAGAAAACGACTTGGCGCCGAAGAGGGGAGGCTCACTGCTTTGCAGGGGAGGAAGAAAGTGTCGTCGGGAAAGGTGAGAGAAAAAAAAAATGCGCGCCCCTCGGCGTGTGAAAGGAATGGGGCGTCATCAACCGGAGGCGGCGGAAAAGGGGCAGGAACGCCCTTGCCGCAAACCCGACTCCCCTGCGAATGGGGAGGGAGAAAAAACAGCGGAGACTAAAGGGACGACCTATTGTGAAGGAGGGGAAAAGGAGAAAAGAGAGTGGAAAAGGGGTCAATGTTTCCGCCGCCCAAGCCTGCGCGACAGGGAGGAAGAGATCGGAAAAAAGATGAGGAAATCGGGAAGGTGCTCAACGGGTGCGGCCAAGACGCCGGTGTTTTGTTGAAAAGCGGGAAAAGAGGAAAAAAATAGAGGGGGGGGACAAAAAAAGGGGAAGACGGGCATGAGATCTGGCAACACCAAAAGAAAAAAGGGGGGAGCGAAGCGCGCACAGAGCGCGCCAAAGAAAGGGGAAGAAGGGAGGTAAGCTGAAAGAAGCAGAAGGAGGGCCGGGGGGGGGGGCCTCTGAGAGTGCTTCAAAGAGGAGGGTCTTGATCTATGAAAGGAAGACCATAAGGAAGGGTCCAGAAAAAGAAGGAAACAGCACGGCTTTTTCTATCGCGCCAATAGGAGAAAAATGCGGGCTGCTGATAAACGCGGGGGAACGGAGAAAAAGGGGGCTCTATGAAGAAAGGAGGGAAGAAAGAGAAGTCAGGGCAGGACCAATACTTGTGATAATTCTTGAAAAGAAGCCTCTCAAATCAGTCCAGGAATCGAAAAAAAAAGAAAAACAGCAAAGAATAAGCCAGAAAAGGGGGGGCGAAGCACAATGTTCCAGATCTACTTTGCGCAGACGATGTCGAAACTTATCGAGGAAAAGGAAACAACTCCAAAAAGGGAAAAGAAGGGAAACCAAGAACTTCCAAGAACCACCTCAAAGGGAAAAAAGACTCAAAATGAAGGAATGGGAAAGGGGGTCAGGTGGCCCATCTGTCGAAGAAATTTTCTTTTGGGCAAGGGGGAAAGGAGAAGCTCGAGGGGGAAAAAAAAAAGACAGATAGAGAATGTACTCGAATCCCTCCCTTGCAGAAGAAAGGGAAAAACCAATGGACCCGCTCTGCCTAGGGTTGTCGCCGCAGAAAAAGGGAACAAAAAAAGGAAACTGACACCTTATTCCTCGGCCCTGAGTTGTATCTGCGCGAGAAAAGAGGAGGAAAATCAAGAGGGGAAAAAAATCGGCGCCCACCTACCCGCATGAGGTGATCCTCCTCTGTCTCTCGGAAAGAAGAAAGATAAAGGAAGGAGAACGGCTAGCGCCCCTTTTTTCGAAAAGACCGCTGACCCAAGTTCTCGGTGAAAGAAAAAGGGAAAATAGTGAGAGGCGGCCTAAGCCCGTGAAATTCGGCAAGGAGCCGGTCTTCTTCAACAAGGAGAAAAGGGTTGGGGGTTGGAGAAAAGAAAAAAGGAGAATGCTGGCCTCATTGCTCGGGCAAGAAACCAGGAAGAATCCGTCTTGCTGGACGTGGAAGGAAAGGTGTGCCGGGGAGGGGGCAAGAAAAGAAGGGGGCCCGTTGACAGAAGGGGAAAAAAAGGGGAAGAGAATGGCTTTGGAAAACAGCGGCCAGGGGGAGGGGAGACAAAAGTCGCAAACTTTCGCCTTCAGCCGTCGAAAACGAAAGGGAGGGAGACGCCCTGCTCTATTCCACGCCGGAGAAGAAAGAAAGGGAAAAGTGTTGTTAAGAAGGAACAGAAAAAAAGGAAAGGCGGACGGGAGCGTTGTTGTGGCCCAGAAAATGTAAAACGCCCAACATCCGACTCCTCTCCGCTAGGGAAAAAGGAAATTACTGCACAAAAAGGGGGGAAAAGCAGCAGCTTGATCTGCTGGCGAATGCCAAAAGAAAAGGCTGGTCGTCGCCCGGGGGGGGACCGGAGGAAAAAAGAAAAAAAAAAAGACCCGTCCGCGAGAGAGGGGGGGAGCAAGGGAAGGAGAAAAGAAGGAGGAAAGAAAGAAACATATATATCGCTCACGGCTGAAAAAAACGTCCGATCCCTTCTTGCCCCGCCGAAGGGGGTAAAAGGGGAGCAAAAAGAAAAAAATCAACCTGAAAAATAGCGGAAAAAAGGGGGGGGGGAAATGCGTCCTCTTCGTCCAGCCCCCTCCGAATGAGACCACTAACCAAATCCCTCGACACGAAAGATGAGAAAAAAAAAAATGGGGTTCAAAAGAAAAAGAATGAAAGAAGGGGGACTGGGGCCAACCCCACTAACAGTAAAACGGTGGAGAAGTCGAGATCTTATCGAGAAGGAAAAAAAAAAAACAGCCCAGAAAAAGGGGGAAGAGGAGCAGCTTTCTCCCGCAGATTGAACAGACGTTTTTTTCTACGCTTATGCGAACCGGAAAAGAAAAAAAAAAGCCCGGGTTCAAAGGAGATCGTAGAGAATACATAAACACGTCGGCGGGGAGAAAAGACGTGGCCCTCCTCTCTCGGAGGAGAAAAGAAAAAGCACCTGAGAAAAGGGGGGGAAAGAACGAAAAAAAAACCTAAGTAAAAAGTCTCCTTCTACCATTTTGAAAAAGACCGGTGATCGAACCGCAAAAAACGGAGGGGGGAAGGTCCAACTTAGGGAAGGGGGGAAGCAGAAGGGAGTGTTCATTTATTCACTTCTAAGCCGCTCGCCCCTGGGAAACAATAGTTTCCGTCGGAGGAGAAGAGAAAAGGTTGGTGGTAGGAAGGTCAGAAAAGAAAGAAAGGACCATTCTAACATCGAACGCAGGGACCAGGCCATCCTGCCAAGAAAAAAAACGCACAGGAGGGGAAGAAAGGGGGAGGGTCCTTCTGGTCGGGAAGGAGGTGCTTTAAACGAGGGAAGAGAAAAAAAAAAAGAGGCCGGGTCTTTGAGCTTTCAAAAGGGGTGAAAACCAATCCAGGGAAAGAAGGGAAAGACATTTGAAAAGGGGGGGACAGCAGTCCGTCTTCGGCGGGAATTTGTTGGGAAGAGGAAAGGGGGAGATCATCGAAGCCGTTCCGGTCGAATAAGGAGAAAGATCTCTTTTCCAGGGAAAAAAAATGTCAAAAAGGGATGAAAAAAGAAAAAAGGAAGATTTTCATGCCAAAAAACGTGAAGAAGCCCGTTGGAAGCAAAGAAAAGGGAAAGAAGAAGGGGGCGGGGCCCCGCGGGGGGGAGGGGGGGCCTGAAGAATCGTATCAGACCGGCAGGAGGAAGATGGGCACTCTATCCGTTCGAACATACGTTGCGCAGAAGGGGGAGAAAGGTGGGAGAGGAAAGAAAGTGAACATGGGCTTTCGAACGAAGACCGCCTGGATTGACTGGGCGCAGAAATGAAAGGAAAAAGAGGGGGGAGCCTGTGGGTGCCGAATGAAGGAAGCACGCGCCGAAAAACGAAGTAGCAGAAAGCCCATGACGCCTTCTGACGGCCCAAAAAAGCCGTCATAAAAACTGAAAAGAAAAAGAAAAAAGAGAGGGAAAACGCACCCAGGCACTGAGGGGACCAACTCGTTTCAAAAAGACAGATGCAGAAGGAGGAAAGGGGGAAAAAAATACACCCAAAAAAGATTCAGAGAAAGAACCATCCCGCAAGGGTGGCGCCCGGAAACGGGGGGGAGAAATGTTTGAGGAATCGTTCCTCCGCGCCAGATCACTCCCTCCGAAGAAGGAAAAAAAAGTCTCGTCTATAATGAGCGTCGAAATCTTGAACAAAACGCTTGGCTTGACAGCTCTGCCTGCCTGGAAGAGATAAAGAGAAAAAGGGAGAACGCCCAGCGAGACGTCAGCTATATGTGGAGGAAAGCCTTCAGAAGGGGGGAAACATGGGAAAGGGAGCTACCACGTCGATATCGGGGGAAAAGGTCAAGGAGTATGGGAACCCTTCGTAGGGGAAGGCCTCCCGTTTGTCAAAGAAAGAAGGGAGTGATTACCCTCGAGAGAGCTCCAGGGAAAGTAACGGGGGGGGCAGGCCCGGCGTGGAAACACATTTACTTGGGAAAAAGAGAGGGAAACGCGTCGCTGAAATGGGTGTGTATGTTCAGGAAAGTAAAAAGGAGAACCAGCAAGAGGGCTTCTTTTTGTCGCGGGTTGAAAGTGACGCCTACAATTCCGCCGGAGTAGGAGGAGAAGAACGAAAAATTACCTAAAGGACTGCCAAAAACATGGGCTTTTCTAGAAGAGGGAAGGTACCGAGAGGAAATGAAAAAGAAAAGAACCAGCCTTAACACTCTCTTGCGCCTCAAATGCCGACAAGTGCAGGACAAGGGCAAAGGGAACATCTACACGCCGGAAAAAAAATCATCTCTTTCCTTCCGACAGGAGGGGAAGAGAAACCTTTCTAAACGAAACGGAGGAATGAAACACTCCCAGTTACTTTTGTTGCAGGGGAAAAAAAAAATGAAAAGCATGAAAAAAGATTGCTCAAACAACACACACCTTTATTATTCCTTCACATTAGAAGAGATGATGACAAGGACCGGCCAAGAAGGTGTCGCGCCTTTTTTCCTGATTTCCCAAAAAAAGGGCCTCTGGCTTCGACAAGAAAAACAGCCGGGGGAAAGAGGAGGGGGCGGAGAGGAGGCGAAGAAAAAAAAAGGTCAGGCCACCGTGTACCTTGAAAAAAAAATTCGCGTCCAGAGAAAAAAGGTTAGGACGGAAAAGAAACCTTCCCCTCGGAAATTAATTCACCTCAGCGGTGTTGAAAAGAAATCAAGAGAAGAGAGAAAAAGGAGGAAAAAAGTTGTGTCTTTCAATTTCTTCAGAGAAAGAAGACCTCTCCTACGAAGATGGGGGGAGGATAACCAAGGAAAAAAAGAAAGGTCGCGATCTATTTCACCTTAACAATGTGTCGTAAAGTTTTCTCAGAAAAAAAAAAGAGAAAAAAAAAAGGACAATCAAAATGGAGCGGGGGGAGGGAGAGGAACGTTTTCGCCCGCTTCCTGCAAAAGAAAAGGGGGGAGAAGAAGGGAAAACTGGATTCTGCCCGAGGAGGTGGTCGTCCATCTCCCTCAAGCAAAAGGGGGGAAGGGAAAAAAGGGGGGACTCAAAAAACAAAGAAGGAAAGTTCTCGCCGCGACCATATAGAGGAAAAAAAAAAGAGGGGAAGGGCAAAAGAAGGAAGGGTTTTCAAGCCGGGGGGGAAACGAAAGGGCAGGAAAAAAAAATTCACGTTCTCCCTAAGAGTTGCTTTTAAAGAGGTGAAGCGACCGAAAAAAAAGGGGAAGTCCGGCGCAAAGCCCAAGATCAAGGCCGGCCAAAAAATACGGGGAAAAACCTGGAGGGGAGCTGGGGAAAAGCGCCGTGGTGTGTCCAGAGCGGGTTCTTCCGATGAAAAAAGGGAGAGAAGGGTCTTCATCGATGCGGCGGGAAGGGGGACTGTCCTAAGAGTAAGAAGGGTAATGACTTGGGGAAAAAAAAAAAGCGGGGGGATCAAGCCCGCAAAATCAAGCAAAAACGATCACGGCCGACGAGGAAGAGAAACAAAACTTAAAAGAGAAGCCCAGGGGAAGAAACTGACGAAAAGAACTCCAGGCGAAGGTTCCTAAAGGATAAAGATCAATACAAAACGCCCAAAGAAAAAAAAAGGTCACCCAGCACCTGCCATCGGAAGAAATCTGCCTGACAGGTCCAGGTGGGGGGGAAAAGATCCGAAGTTTTGAAGGAAAGAAAAAGAGGACGCGGTATCGTTTCAAGCCCGGAAAGGACGCTAATCTTTAAGAGAAGGGAAGAAATTCAAGAACGACCAAAAGGAACGAGGGCCCAAGGTTCTGTAAAGGGGAATAGTGAAAGAAAGAAAAGAAAGAAAAAAGGGGGAAGAGGGAAAGGAAGGTTTCCACACTCGGTAAAGAAACGACCTCCGAACTGCGGGCGGGGGGGGAAAGAGAAAAAAAACTGCGGACGAAAAAAAGACTCTCCCACGGCGCAAAATGAAAAACGACCTCTGCTCTCTTCCCACAAAGAGATGAAAGGGGGATATTGGAGGCTAAAGAAAAAGAGACCCATGCCCTCTGGACCCAATGGAGAGCCGCGCCGAAGGAAAAAAGGGGAGGTGAGGGGTGCAGGAAAAGAGGAAATTCTGGGCGCATTCGCTCCGATAAGAGGTCAACTGCGCCACCTTCCCAGCAGGCAAGGAAGGTCGAAAAGGAAAGTGAAAACAGGGGGGGAGGAACCTGTCGCCGGCCCCGATGGCCTGGAAAGGAAAAAGGAACAGGCTGGCCGAAGCCGTCGTGCCTGGGCCGGGAGAAAAGGAGCGGAAAAGCTGGGAAGGAAAAGGATAGACGATTCCTAATTTCCGGTTCTGAAAACCAAGCGCCAGGCCGTCACGGTCCGCCTGCACGGGAAAAAAGGCAGAAAAAAATTGCAAAGGCCCCGAGAAAAAAAAAAAAAAAAAAAAAAAACAGCGGCTGGCCGGGCGGGTCTCAGGTGTAAAAAGAACGGAGAAGGAAGGTGCCGGTTGGGGGGGGGGGGGGGGGAAAAAAGAAGTAACATGGGATCAGGGGAAAAAAAAAAAAGAAAGATATTGCCCGACGCCCTTTCGCGGCAAAGAAAAATGGAACGGCCTCCGGACGCATCATCTTGATCGGCAGGGGCAGAAAGGAGTATAAAAAAAAGGGAAGCAGAAGGAAAAAAGAAAAGAAAAAAAGGGGAAGCTCGCTTTCCTGCCGACGCCTGGCGAGTTG
>Ga0179593_1639029_pt1 | contig 11519 bp, 8 predicted proteins | sample CZODoug2_1_08_16_FD_185931 | JGI IMG/M metagenome (GOLD analysis project Ga0179593, IMG submission 185931) | Vadose zone soil fungal communities from Angelo Coast Range Reserve, California, USA - CZODoug2_1_08_16fungal (PacBio error correction) | ecosystem: Environmental > Terrestrial > Soil >...
CAAAAAAAATTTGAAAATTCTCGGCGAGGAAGAAATTAAGAAGACTAACGCTTTTGATCCCCGCGTGTATGGGCGGGGATGGGAAGTGAGGGAGAATCACGCAAGAGGGGGAGGAGGGGGCGGGGACGGGAGACTCTGAAAAAAGCTCTGACGGAAACACGTGAGGCGTATACTTTTAGTGGAAAGGTGATGGTGGGGGGGGGGCAGACTTCAGAGCCAGGTGACAACTTGGACTGGGGAAAGAGTGGAGGAACATGGAATCGGCACTGAGGGATAGCGAGACCCGATTCAACTGGGATCAAACAAGTTTCGGCGGAAGGCACAGATCGAAAACCCTTCTCAGGGAAATATGGGAATACCGGGGACCCCAAAGTGGCTGGGGGGAACTATGGGCAAGAGGTACTGAATTAAAATCGCGAAAGCAATCGATTAAAAACGCCCATTTAATTAGAATGTTGGGAGACCTCGGTTTGGGGAAAAAAGAAGAGTCTGGAATTGGCGTAATCGAAAAGAGATGGATAACACGGGAATTTGGGGATTTCATGGTGCCTAAATGAGTAACGTGTTGCAACGCGGGCTCAAGCGACAAAGGTTCACTGTGAAGGGGAGACTCGAGAGAACCCGGCATATCCATGAAAGATAAAACGGGGGTTCAGAGGGACCTTGCTCTCAATCTGGGGGTCGGGGCGCGGTAATCCATTACTCCTCAAAGAAGGAGGGAAAAGGGTGAAACGTCCAGGGGGGGGAGGTTTGCGTTACGATTGGGGAACATGCACTGACGCAGGCACCGGGGGGGGGGGTGAAAAGCCCCCATGGGGCAGGAACGAAGGAAAACATTTTTCCTTAGGAAAGTTTAGGTAAAAAGAGAATTCCAGAGAAAACTTGGAGAGACGAGGGGTTTGGTTGTATGAAGGGGAGGTTTTAACTTCTTTATCCCGGAAAAGCTGTTCACGGGAGGTCAGCCCGAATCATCCAGGGAAAACAGTTTTCGAAGAGAGCATAGCGTCCGAGCGAGTTGAGTCACCATTCAGGGAGAAATGCAATGAGATGCGGGGCTCACATCTGCGGATAAGTTCCAATCGGTCAGAAAAAAGTAGCCAGATCGCAGGGAGCGGGGCATAAGCAATGGCTACCCGAGGGTGAAGGGCCATGAGATACAAGTATCATCGTACAAAGGCTTTTCATCCCAGCTGCGGGATTATGGCAAGGAGTTGAAAAAGATAGAGAATTTATTTGGAAGATATCACGAAGCAAAAATTCCCCAGACTGACGAAGGGGCGGGGCACGAGGTGGACATCGACGCTGGAAATTTTTCTACCACCAGCCGAGCAAAAAGGGCTTCTTGAGAGGTCGCCAAATACTGGGCTGGGGGGGGTGAGGCCGTCTCGAGAAAAGATGCGAGGAGAGGTCTAGCGTTAGGCGGAGGGAGGAGTCATAGGGGAAATGAGAGGGGCATGAAAATCCGTATATGAAGTATCAGGGACACGGGGGGGTACACGCGGAATGCAAGGGAAGTCAAGAGATAACTTGGCGAAAAGAGAAGGTCATTGTCCTTTATTCGAATCGAGAAGGGGGGAAAACGTACCGGACAAAAATTTGCGGGCGGCGCCAAAGGGCGTCTGGCGCGGAAAAGGACATCGAAGGGACATTTTCAAGAGGAAGAAAAGAGAGCACCTATCGGTGCGAAAAGGAAAAAAGCCGTGAAGGTTCTAAAAAATGTATCCGGCCGAGGAACGCAAACTAACTGGGAAGATCGCGCAACACCACTTTCTAATTCTGCGGCAAAAGGAAAAATAGCGTCATTGAAACAGGGGGTAGAGAGAGTTCTATATGCGTATAGGGAAGGATTACCTAGCCGGCTCCAGGGGCAGATAAAAATGAAAAACATTCCAATCGTAGGCAGGTCGTAGGGAGGGGGAAAAAGTCGAAGGTAGTCTTTAAAGGCGACCTGGGGGAGGGGAAAAGTCACGACTTCAGAAAGTCCTTTCCGGGTGAAGGGAAACCGGCATGGCTCCGCGAATTGAAGAGAGGGAGTGTTTTTTCCTCAGGCGGCCTTAAGCCAAGGCGAGCAACAGGGCGTTCGAGGCCACCGTTAAAGGCATTCAAAAAGGCGAAATCGGTAATCGAGCGACGGAACGGATCCGATTAAAGGGATAGAGTCGTCAAGGTATGGAAGCAAAGGGGTAAGGGGCTTATAACCGGTCGGAGGGGCGAAGGAAAGGAGTGGTCTGCACCTTGGTTGGGGTGCGCCTGGGATCCAGATGTTTCCATTTGGTGACAAAGGGTTAGTGACTAGAATGAGGATATGACCGTAGGGGGACCTCTTCGTGGGAGCAGAAAAATTCCCACAATGTTCCAGAGTCGGGGACTGCAATCAAGAACAAGTCGGAAGAGGAGGGAGAAGGAACTACACGCGGGGGCAAGAGGCAAAAAAATTGTTCAATCATCCCGCCATAATAGGGCGTTCGAGAAACTTCTACTCTGGGAAAGGAGCGATCCCAGGACACAGCAGCGAAAAAGTTGCCGGAGCCATGGATTCCCTACAGGAAGGGAGACACTGAGCGCTGGGAAGTCTATAAAAAGAGGATTTGGGGGGGGGGGGGGGTGAAGAAAAAAAACTTGAACTCCTCAGCGCGGAGATTTTCACGGGGGTTGGTATTTTCGAAAAGATGAAATGAAAAAAAAGATCACGCTCAAAAAGAAAACAGAGGAGGAAAAAACTTCCCAATTAGCGCGTCGAAGGGGGAGTGAAAAAGACGATGTAGAACTGTATTCGGGGCGGAGCGAATTATTTAAGGGTGGTGGGGCCAGAAGGTCAGGAAAAGAAAGAGGTGACATGTTGCCTTGAGTGGGGGGGGCCTAATTTGTGGCGGGGGGAAGCAGTACTGTGGACGGGCGTAGCTAGACTCTAAAGGGCTCGTGGAAAAGCAGAATAATAGTCGCCGCTTGAAAGTGCGGGCAAAAATCGTCTTATACTCGCGGACCTTTTTGACATTGGGAGAGGGATTTTATTGCGAAGGGCAGTCGCGGGGGACCTTGGGTATGATCGAAAGTTCAAAAGGAGTGCCCGAAAGATTGAAAACTTCTGTCGGGTCAAGAAGGTTTCATGCATGTTTGGAGACGAGGGGGGAGGCCTTTAATTTTAGGTCGAGCTGAAGGGGGGGCCACGAGATCGCACGAATTGACTGGGGGCCGGGGAAGTCACGAATAGTGCTTGTGCCATCCTCGCAAGGGGGGTTAAAACGCGTCGACAAAGTTCATCTTTGGTTCAGGGGATAGGAATTCATTTCGGGAGCCTACGGAGAAAAAGTGAGTCGAGAAGAAAACGTGGGGGGATTTGGGGGAAAAACTCCTCTTGGAGTTGAGTAATGACAGTTCGGCATGACTGACGATATTTGGGAAGTCAGTGGCGAATCATTTATCGAATGTTTTCAAGCCGAAGAAGTCCGAGAACTTGGCCGCTCTTGGGGTGGGGGGCCCGAAGCTGAGAGCGGGGCCATCGAGACACGAGGGACGGCGCTATGAAAAGACCGCCATCCGAGCCTCGACGTTAAACCGGCATCTTTGGCTCGGAGCTACGTCAGCAATGAGGGAAGAAATCGACGAAAGGGTCTTTGTTCTGTCACCGCGTGATACGAATTGATTTCGCAAAAGCGGGAAACCCCACGAACCCTCACAGGACGATGTCGCGTTCTAAAAAATTGGGGGCGGCGACAATTTCTTCGACACTTGGAGGGGGGGGGGGAAAAGGCAGAAACGCAAAAAATTCAAAGAAGCTACACCACAACGGGAGGAGGAATCGGGGACCGGGGCGTTAGTCAAACGAAAGCAAAGTGGAGGAAACCAGGCACTAGATAATCGGAGGGGAACTCGAAGGGGGAAAGCCAAGGGGTGGAATGCGGGTGCGAATGGGATCACAAAAAGGAAATTACTCTACTCCTTCGGGGCGGTGAAATGACTCAAAAGTGTGTACATCGGGGCTTGAAAGCGCAAGATGCCGGAGGGAAAAAAGGGGGGTCAAGACCGAGGTGAAGCAAGGCGCAGGGGAGGAAAAGCTGTCAAAAAGGTATTTCATCGCAGGAAAGCACAAGAGAAGGGGTAAGTACTGAGAATCGATCACCCGAACAAAGGATTTCTGCAATAAGTGTGCTCAAAGGCGAAAAGATATCGGCTACTACAACAGAAAAAAAGGAGTTCGGGGGTCACACTCCCTGACACAATCGTGCTGGGGGCGAAAAATTTTTGTAAAGATGGATACAGCCTAAAATGACATTCAACACGGAAGAAAAAGCAGAGGGGAAGCGGCCGCGTCTGAAAGGACGGTATGGGAGAAGGCAAAAGAACTAAGGAAAAAAACGGCAACATAGCTTGGAGGAGAGTAGCCCGCAAGGAGAGGCCCAAAGTGGGAAGTAAAAAAAAAAGATACCTAAGAGGGGGACTGTTTGCACGCTTTGCACAATTGAACAGGGAAAAGTAGAGACAAAATCATACAATCAACGCAAAAGGAAACCAGTCATGCGCGAGTATAAGGGGAGCAATAAAAAGACAGGAAAGTAGAATATATCGACAGCAGATGAAATCCGGGCCCGGAGAAAGAGCACCGAAAAGGACGAGAAAAAAAAACCGAAAAAAAACAGTTCCTGCATTACTTCCCAAGATCCGGCACCTAAGAACTTCGTCTCAGACGGTGCCAAACAAGGGGAGACCTTAGACGTTTGTGGAGTTGAGGGAAAAAAAAGGTCAGTGACGGGACATCAATTTACGGGAACTCCGGAAGGACGTCAAAGTCAAGAAAAAGGGGGGGATGGCCTCAGGGGTGGAGTGAAAAAGTCGCGATTTTGGGTGAAGGTTCATTCGAGGAGAGGAAAGGAAAAACGAAGATTGAACTTGGGGGAACATAAGGTATAAAATCCTCGATGAGGCCTCGGGGACTAAAAAAAAACCAAGAATACTGGCTATATTGGGAACAAGAGAGGGGTCTAATGTAGGAAGAAGGGTCAGGAATGAGCTGCGGTGGGTTCAGGATATTAGAGAGCACCCCATAGGGATGGGGGATATCGCCTGCCAGCGTCGCAAAGGAAGATTGCACGTCCTCAAAGGAAATAGGAAGGGGTTAGGACAATCAGTATCCGAGCAGGAGACGGGGGACTGGCGGGGAAGAAGGGGTCCCTCCAAGTAGCGACTCCAAAGACAAACGTGTCGCGTGTGTATAAACTATTGCTCAATGCCTAGGGAAAGAGAATCGAGTGACACGCGAAAAAGAAAAGGGGGGGAACGCAAAGATAAAAACCTGGTTCAGCACATGCTAATAGAAAAAATTTCACTCCTAAATGGACGGGGGAACTCCAAAAAACAACAAAGGGGGAAAACTACTTTAATCTCCATACTGACGAACATCTTTCAAGAGTTTCCTGAGATCCTTTAAGCGCGGGGGGAATGGGGGAAAAAAGTCAAGAAAGGGCTCTCGAAACGAAGGGGTGAGAGGAGGCGTTCGGCGCGGGTTCGGAAAGGGCAGGGGCAAAAAAAAACGAGAGGAGAATCGACGAAATAAACGTAAGGTCAAGGGGAAGCAACGCGGAATCAAAGGGGGGCGCTTTCCCGGACATTCTATAAAAGACTAGACCACTGTAGAATTGGAATGGTGGAAGAGATCACAGGTTCGATGCAAAGGGGTTACATTCAATCGCAGAACATCTCGGAAAAAGAACGCAATAAACTTTAATTCAGGTAGGGGTTAGGCAGGGAAAGCGTTCAAAACGAGAAAAGGTGGGGGGGACGTATCTTTACAAAGGTGCGGGGGAATAGTTCCCGATAAAGAAAAAAGAGGTCAATTAGTCGAGAAAAGGCCCGACATAAGCGCATCTTTCGGGGAAAGGGGGGGTCTCTGAGATGTGCCTAGGAGGAAATCTCAGATCAACTCTAGCAAAGGTGACAGAAGGGGGAAGAATACTGTGACGCAGATCTCTGAATAAAGGAGGGGAAAAATGCCCGCATCCTTTCGTTAGGGGGGTGGAAAAGGGATGAAGGGCACCGTTCGGGGAGACCATTGGACGGGGGGGTGGGACCTATAGGTGTTTAGCCCCGCGGACTAAACGGCTGCGCAAGCTAAAATGGGGGGGGGTGTGGGGTTTGGGGCGAAAGGGGGGCTCCGAATTCATCAGCGCAAATCAGAAACGAAACGATAGTCTTGTCCTTAAAGAGAAAAAAAAACATCCAAATTCCCCTTAAGGGGTGGGGGGGGCAGGAAACGTGGGGATCGAGCTGGGGGTGGATTGGAGAACAATTGGTTGAAATCGTCCAGAGAAATCTTGTGGCCCTCAATAAATGGGGGAAAGGGGGGGGGGGGGGGCATAGGGGGAACTAGGGGAGTCTCTCGAACAAACATCACGAGTAGCGATCCATGGGAAAATACCAATACAGATCCTCTCCTTGGGGATTAAAGGCGGAAAGATTTCGCGGAGATGAAAAGTCGGGTAAAAGTGGAATGACCTCAGCCAAGACTCATGTAAAAGGAATTGGAAATATCGAAATATGTTGAGTGAGGCCCTTTAGCTGCAGAAAGAGGGAGGGGGGACTCTATGCGAATGCTTGAAAAAGAGGGAAAAAAAAAAATCAAAGCGAGAAGCAGAGGGGAACATCCATTTGACACGGACACACTCCTTTTCGGATAGATCCAGACCAAGATGAGGAGAAGGCTCAAAAAAGACTTTTCCGGGGTCTCTTACAAGAAGGAAGTGGATGAAGCAGTTCAAAAGAGAGGGAACGAGGAGGGGGAGGGAAAAGGGTAGGACAGAGGTGGCGACCAGGGACTGGATCGATTGTAGCTTGGTTGGACCCCGTAATTTGAGGTAATGGCCGCTGCCTACGCTAGAACAAGCTTTCGAACGAAAGAATAAGCGGTTCACTCGCGATTGGGTTCGTGCATGGAAGTAAAGGGCGACCTTATAAGCCCCCTCCCAATTTCAAGGGAAGACGGGGGGGTGAAGAAATAAAAAGGCTCAGGGGTAAGCAAGGGGGGAAACAAAAATTTGGTCCTACACATCTATGAGAGAAAGGGTTTTCACAAGGCAAGCGAGGGTCAAACAAGGCGGATTCCATCAAAATTCACGTAGGTGGACCCGATTCGGGGGGGGGGGGGGGGGGGGGGGGGGGGGGGGGGGGGGGGGGGGGGGGGGGGGGGGGGGGGGGGGGGGGGGGGGGGGGGGGGGGGGGGGGGGTGGGGGGGGTGGGGGGGGGTGGGGGGGGGGGGGGGGGGGGGTTGTGGGGGGGGGGGGGGGGGGGGGGGGGGGGGGGGGTTGTTGGGGGGGGGGTGGGGGGGGGGGGCGGGGGGGGGGTGGGGCGGTGAGGGGATAAGAGGGGGGGAATGCGGCACAAATGTGGGATGGTGAAAAGTTTTTCAAATCGAAGGGGGTGTTAAAGGGACCACAACGAAAAGAGTGAAAGAAGCTTGGTGGGCACGGTTTCCACAGAGAAGAAAGGAAAAAGAAATTTTTAGAGTCTGTCAGAAGCAGGGGGGGGGGGGGAAAGAGCAAACCGCCTGTAAGCGGTCATCGCGACAAACTAACCATTGTCAAGGGGAAGCGAGGCCAGTATGGAAGGGGGGAACACTTTGGGGGTCTGAAACCGGTCACCTGCCATAAAGGGGGTAGAGAAGAAACTCGAAGTCCGCGGGAAAAGGACTGTTTGAGAACGAGGGAGAGGGGGGGCCCCGCCTACCTAGGACACGCATGAAAAAAGATAAGCCATTAACCCTTCATACCCCCTCAAAAAAGGGCAGCGGAAGCCCCGCTAGGGGGGAAACTCGGGACGCGGTCAAAGAAATTTCTATGAGGAGAGATACAACCAACAAAAGGAGGAAAAGAGGAAGAGGGAAGAAGGGAAGAACCTTGCGCGCGAAATGAAAAAGAAGAAGATTTGATAGTAAAAGGAGGAAGCATGTAGTGTGGAAAGGAGAAAATTCTGGGGGAAGGGAGGGGCTCGGCGCAAGGCGGCGCTTAACAGGCCGGCGAGAACAGAAATAGAAAAAAGAGATATAAAGGAACTTTGTATATTGGACCAGGTTTGGGGGGGGCATATACTTCAGATCCCGTGTGTGGACAGACTGTAACCCACTCCTTTCAACAACTATGGTGAGTTGTCGATGCGGAAAAGAAACTACAAGCAGGATTCTGATTCACCTACAAGAGGGAAAAAGAGGGTACGGTTGAACAGTGCAAAAAAAGAGGGGCAAGGGCTTTTGGCCAATCTCTGAGGAAGTCACGAGGAAACAAGAAGGTAAAGGACAAGGAATTCGACACGCGATGAGCTAGAATAGTGAAATGAACGAGGCAGGGATGAAAAAAAAACTTGCGTTCGAGGCAACAATTGGTGGTTTCAAATGGATCTAAATGAGGTTATAACTGTTTAAAAAAAAAGACGAGGGGGGGTGCAAGGGGGGGCTCAAAACGAATGTCGACCCCTTAGCAGTCCACGACAATCGGGATCTTAAAGGGGAAAAAATCTTGCTCAATAAATCTTTGGTCGATCGGGAAGAAGCCCCTCTAGGGGGATAAAAAAAGAGTCCAAGACTATCCATGGGGCGAAATGAAGTTCAGTCAAAGCGCGGTCCGACTCCGTGGGGGAGCGGTGGTTCACTGCTGAGTTTTTTGCAATCTGGCCATTCGGTTAGAGGAGGAGAGAATGGTAGCGAGACCCATTCGCTGGGGGAGAAAGAAAGTAAAGGCGAACTGAGGTGATCCAGAATCAAGTGATTTTTCTGAGGCTCAGAAAAGAGGAAAACTCCGGTTTTCGCTAAGAAACGGCGGGGGAGGGGGATGTCACCCTGGAAGAACTGGGAAAGCAAGTGCTTGCTTCACAGGCGGATCACGTTGGCTGCCAGGAAACGAAGGCGAGTGCGGGAAGAAGCCTGGACGAAATAGAAAGATCAACTTCAGAAGCGACTAGAGGGGAGAAAGAAGGCCGGATCTTGAGGTGTCATGTAATGCAAAAGGAGGGGATCTCAAAGATCGAGGGGGGGGGAAAAGCCGAAAAGAGGAAGCAAAACCCCCCCAAGTTCACTTCTTTCTGGTACAGAAGAGGTTAGAACAATTGTGAAAGACCCCGAGAAAGAAGAAGGCACGGCTTCTCTCATACATGTTTGAGGGGGGGGCCGGCTAGAAAAAAGATGCACGGGATGGGGTTAGCGAGACGTAAAGTCGGTCATGATGGGAAGAGGAAGGGGGAAGAGGGTAAGCGAATCATGGAGGGTCGAAAGGGAAGTCACGACAAACTTCCATGGCCTGGGGGCAAGGGAGAAAATGGGGTCCGGCTTTTATCATTCAAAGAGATCTTCATAGACTGGTTTCACAGAGTAGGGGAAAAGGGGGGTATCGGACTGGGAAGTTAGGAGGAGATCTCTCGGGAAGGAATCATACCGTGGAAGAAAAAGCGATGGGGAAGGGCGGGAGGGCCGGGAAAAAAATCTCGGGAAAGGGGTTTTAGAACAATTCTATGAGCCGGCCTCAAAAAAAAGGTAATACGCTCGCCCAAAAGGAATGCTTGGGAAGAGGAGGACTGCAAAAAGATTCGGAAAAGGTTGCTCGACGGTCGGGGCGCCATCTGAGGGAAAGAGGGGAAGGAAACCAAAATGAACAAAACTCTAAAAATGAAAAGTAGATCTGGGTCGAGGTCGGGGACTTGGCGGACAGCTCCACAGTGGCCTTGCGGAGGGAGAAGGGGAAAGAGTACATTTCCATGGGAAGTCACTAAAGACAAGGCCGCTACCTCTATGACGGAGTGGTTTTTTCCGTAGGAACAGGACGCGCATGAACCCTACAAAAAGAGGGGTCAATCAGGAGTTACAGAAAAGGCTTTTCCCTTACCCGTAAACTTATGGAAGCGAGGATCGCGGCCACTTGTAATCGAGGAGGGAAACGGATGGATCACTTACAAGAGGACGAGGGGGGTAGATTTGGAGAACAAGAGGAAAGGATGGGGACGGGGGGAAGGCTGTGGGGAGCCCAGGTGATAAAGGCGGGAAGTCGTGAAAAAGGGGGGGACTAAAGTGGGAGGATCTAGTATTACATCTGAGTTGGGGAGTAATCCAGATCGGGTAGCGGAGGGTCCCGTCCATGTGGGAGAGGGTTACGGCGCCAAAGAAAAAAAGAGCAGTCGCTAAAGAAGTACCACGCAAGGAAAAGGATTTCATATGAGGGACGTGTGCAACCGAGGGGAAAAGTGGTGAGTAGTTGAGGAGCCGCGCGCATGTGAAATCGGCGGGGGACAAAGGATCCTGAAAAACGAATCTAGAAGGGGAATAGAAATGAGTCCCTAAAAAAACAGACGGTATGCATCCTGGGTAATGATCTCAAACCCTAAGGGGGGTGCGAAGGAATCCGCGTAGGAGAGGACCTAGCTCGGAGGGGAGGGAACTATGAAAATCTTGGAAAATTGGGGGCGGTGGAAAAAAAAAAGATAACTCCAAAAATTAGGGAGCACAAAAAGACCAGCCATCTTTCAAAGTCCCCGCGCGAAAAATCCGGAAAAAGAAGAACAATGTGAACATAAGGGGGGGGGGAAAATTGGAGCGGATTTACACAAAAAAGGAGGGGGACGTATCTGCCAACGTATTCGAAAAAGGGAATCTCTGGTTCATTTGCCGAAGTTGGAGGCTAATTTTTGGTCGGGGTTTTTTGTAAGAGGGGGAAAAGTTAAGGAGTCTGCTAACGACTATCCTCGCTGGCTCTGCTGAAGCTTGCAGGGATTCAGGCTGAAAGTAGAGGGATCCGAGAGGTCAGTACTCGCTAAGAATGGGGACAATGTGGTTTTTGATAGGTTAAAGGAGGGGAGGTCTGGCTCTAACCTGGGATCGCGGGGGTCGTCAAGCGGAAACCGAATCAGGGAAATGAAGAACTCCATGACTTCAGGCATGTTTGTCATGACGCGAAAAGACCTTTGAGCGAGTTGGGGAGGGTCAGAAGGAGAGCGTGTAATTCCCAGCTCTCCCGAATGGGAAAGGCCATGTGTTCGGCTATTCTTGGCAGACCAAAAGACCTCGGGGCAAGGGAAGCACGCGCAAGAAATTGGAAACGGGGGAAAGTAGGATGTAAGAGGGAGGCTTTCCTCACGTAGAGCAAATTTTAGCCAGCAAAGAAGGGGAGGGAAAAAACGAGTGTGTCGTTGTAGTAAGGGAGAGGTCGTGAGGGGGGAGAAAAGCCTGGGAAGAATCAGTTCCTAGCGTCAGAGGTTTTACTGGGAAATTGGGAAAAAGAGAAAGCTGGCAAGATGTGACGCCCTCCAGCGCTTCCCGGTCTTTTGCCACTGAGGGAGAAAGGGGGGAAGGGAAATCGACGTTGTAGGCAAGGAGCTGCGTCAGGAATTGGTACAATCAAAGAGCTGAATTTCGGGGTAAACACTCATGATTCGAGAGGGGTGAAAGGGGTTCTACGGGCGAAGTCAAGTCAAAAACTGAGGGGAGAGGAATTCCTCCACGAGTGATTATTCTGGGGGGAGGGAGGCGACAAGCATCTAAAAAAAAGGAG
>Ga0179593_1688565_pt1 | contig 11519 bp, 9 predicted proteins | sample CZODoug2_1_08_16_FD_185931 | JGI IMG/M metagenome (GOLD analysis project Ga0179593, IMG submission 185931) | Vadose zone soil fungal communities from Angelo Coast Range Reserve, California, USA - CZODoug2_1_08_16fungal (PacBio error correction) | ecosystem: Environmental > Terrestrial > Soil >...
GCGATCCTCTACGTCCGTTCCTCACCAGGGGCATAAACGGAGGAGAAGGGGCCGCAAAGAGCACGGTTAGCAAGAAAAAAAGGGCCGGTAAAAAGGAAGGAGGAAGAGTAGCCAAGTGAGGCAAGGGAGAAACTGAGCAAAGGGGAAGGAAAAACAGGAACCTCAACTTCTCTCATCGGTCGCAGGCGAGCAGGCACACTTTAAAGAAAGGGGGATACGCTTAGGAACAGAAAGAAGGAAAAGTGAGACTCTCTACACACCTAGGTTTCGGCCCGGAGAGGAACCTTTGGTGGTAAAAGAAATCTCATGAGACATGATCTTCTCCAAAGGGATAAGACGTTGAGGGGGGAGGAGAGGAAATCCCCCATTACGACTGACTTAATCTTCGGAAAGTGAGGTCATCCCCTCTCGAGGGGGAGGATCCTACAGACCTCTGCGATACTGTGCCAAGGCGTAATAAGAGGACAAGACTGAGCTCAATCGGGGGACATCACGCGAGTCCCAAGCTCTTCGCGTTGGGAAAGAGAGAGACATTCGCGTTCTTCTGAGGACTCGATTCCGGGAGGGAGAAGGGAAAGCAGTCTTTAGGAGGAGATGGAAAGTTCGGCAGAAAAAGGGCTCTATTGATCCAGCGAACGATGGTCTCTACCAGAGCATAAGCCGGGCTTCATGTTCCCCGTCCGGAGATATCAGTTCCTGGGATCCGAAGCGGAGGCCGACAGACTTATCATCCGAAAGTCGGGGGTGCGCGAGCGAAGGTGGGCACGGGCGTCAGATCACCGGACCCTAAGGGGGAAGCAACATAGGGGGTCTCACGCTGTGAGGTGTGGGTCGAGGCCCGCAGTATTCCTAAAAAGTCGAGAAACCCTCTGGGCTGCCATTAAGCACTTTCTAGCACAGGAAGGGAGTGCTCTAGGTCTTCGCACTTATCATTCTTATAAAAATCATAAGCTTTCTGAACTCCCTGGGGGAATCAGGGCTGACGGCAGCTCGGCTGTCGCAACACTCAGATAGGGGATTCGAGGAGCCCCGGAAGTAATCGTAGGACAGGAGAGTTTCCTCCAAAAAATAAGTCGTATTCGAGGGCGGGGACCGGTGCGAGCGGACGTTCTCACAAGCCGAGGGGGGCCCGGCGGGAGCGCGTCGTCAAGAGCTCCGGGGCCGCAGTTGGAAGCAAAAAAAAGGGGAAATGCATCAACCGCGGCCTGCTTCCAGGAAGGATGTAACCCCCGAAGAAAAGAAAGGAGCGGTCTCATATCTTGTAAGGAAAAAGAAAAAGACCTTACGGGAACAAACGCCCCGGCCGGCTTCTTCTATGTCCCTTCATCTAAAGAAAAACAAAAATGGATCGTTAAAGGGGGTCATCTGTCGGACGGAGGGCCATCTTCTTTTGAAAAAGCCTGCTTCAAAACGGCGAACTTCGACATCCAGGCTAGTAAGAGGCAGGACGCTTGAGTTATCTTTCTATTAAGGCTTCCGTTCTGTTTACTCTAGGGGACTCTAGCTTCAACAGTTGGAGAGGTGGGGACGGGGCAAAGGGCAACTTTCCGCAGACCTAATCTATATTAGCACGCTGCTGTGGTGATGTCAAGTTTTCATCTAATCTCCTCGTTCTTATTCCTCCCTTCAGCAGTCGTCGTTGTAGGGGGGGAGAAGAACTAACCTGTATCCTGAATCTCATCGAAGGGTTTTCGGAGGGAAGCGCCTTAAAAGCTTCCCTTTCGTACTATGAAATTCACTTCTTGGGACGGGGAACGGGAATCTCAACTCGTTGTCCGGGAAACAGTTGGAAATACTAACTTGCATCGCCTCCATAGAGGGGACACATGGGTACTATTTCCACCAGATAGCCAAAAAGCGCTGGAAGGAGGCAAGGGCTCACAAGCCAAGGTTTTCTCTTTTACTGAACCGAATCATCACTACTTTAGGGGGCCCTATCTTCACGAGGGACGGAAACGGACAGAGCATAGCGTCATCAATAAACGCTAATATCCTTCCTGCATCGTAAGAGAGGTAACGAACGTTAATACGCCTGGATACCGAAAGGGATCATAGACCCTCCTTCCCTAAGGAGGGAGGTTGCACCTACTTCACGATTTCTGCCCTGCGGGGATTCTATGAAGGAGTAAAAGGAAGATCCCTTACAGAGTAATAAAGGAACCATTTAGCGCCGACCTAAAGAGCCTTTTCATTTCTCTTGACCCGCCTAGTGAAAATCGACTCTATCTTAACTGAGGAGACGGCTGTGCAAAATCTCTGTACCACCGGTGGGTCTTCTTTGCACGGTTGCCCTCCCCTGCACGGTTTCGATAATGTCAATCTCTCTTCTAAGCTTCCAAAAGCGCTTTTTAAAGATACGGAGGAGTGCTGGGGTACCTATCCGGGGAGCACCGTGGGCGCCGTGCCATGTGGCTGGTCGCACAGGATTCCTTAGTATGGCTTGTGGAAGTCTCTCTTGGGGGGTATGGCGGTGCAGATCAATACCAACACCTGGGCTCCTGATTACCCGAGCGAGCTCCAAACTCCTTCATACGGTAGTGAAGGATATTACCTCAGAACACATTGTCTGGAAGGTCCTTCTCTAGGAGTGGGGACTCCGGTCCTTCTCAAGGTGCCGAAGTGCGTGTGATAAATGCATGGTAGTTTCGGTCCCCAAGAATGGGGGTCCCGGAAAGGAAGGGATTTGGCCGCTATGTGAAGGGGTCGCTTGTCACCAAGGGAAAGCGGCTTCAACGAGGGCGCCAGAAAAAAATCGTCCTTCGAAAAAACGCAGCAGCAGATGCTATCGGGGGGGATAAGATTTTCATGACCCTTTCGCCGGGGAGGGTAATATTGGGAGGAAGGGGCTCTACGCTGGTGCAAAGTAGTGAATGCTTCGGGCAAAGCTTCTTCAGATCCAGGGGGGGAAGTTACTCTTCTTCGATTGGCTTTGGGGGGCAATGAACGAGGACCAGGTGGTCAACGGATCTCTCAACAAAGGGAAAATAGAGAGAGACTGACGAAAGGCGAAAGAGTTCCGTGACAGAGACCTCAGCAGGGAAAGAAATTGCGCCAAAAAAAGCCTCTCTGCAGCAGAGGGGACCGACGAAGGAAAAAATCGTCGAGCCCATATACGGAAAATGCGAATAAAAAGGGTCACGCCATGTGGGAGGGGAGAACAAATGGCTGAGAAAGGACGGCGAGGCGGCTGAGGGGACGTAGAGAAAGGACGAGAGACGCCCTCGGTTAAGCCTCTCAAGATGGGCAAGAGAAAGTACAGTCACATATCTCGAAAAACGATACCACAGAGGACGGACATGAGGACTAGCGAAATGCAGGGAGAAATACGGGGAACCGGTGTCGCAGACCTCCAGGGAAGTAAACTTGTTATAGGAGGTAGGGTTCCTAATTCTCAGCGAAACGGCGAGCGGCCGGGTGAAGGAGTACCACAAGTTAGGGGACGAACGTAACCCCATCGCGAGAACCAACTCTCTCCAGGACTCGATCAGGCGAGAAAGACATTCAAGGAAAAAAGCCTCCTGCTATTTACCCAGCAATTAGACTCCTATCTGCAAGGGTTTCATCGTGTACAGACGAGTACGGGGGGCTGTCTCGAATGTTCTGTGCACCGGAAGGGCGAGCCGAATCAGTTCCCGCTAGCCTCGAGAAAAGTGACCGACGTCTCGAGAAGCTCTCGTTATGACTTCATTGCAGGGGAAAAGCAGACCCTGCACTGCGACGAAGGGGGGAGGCTTTCGAGGGATCTGTTTGCGCTTTATTGGGACCGTTATCGTAAGAAGACCACGAACCAGTACCGAATCCTTAAAAGGGAGGGGTTCTCCCCACCCGAAAGAGAAAAGGCTGGGGGCTGTCTCCCTGTCTAATCCACGCCGCTTATGAAGGAAAAGTTACCGCTTTGCGCTGGCCGGAGTGCTGTCTTTTATCTCGAAAAAAGGGGGGGGAAACCTTCCGAGAAGATGGGACAGCTTTTATCATGGGGGGGGACAGATCACTTCGTTCTGAAGGGGGGAAAGAAAACTAGCAAATAACAATTTCCTCCCAGAAAAAGAAGAGGACCGCGGAGGGTATCTTCCCAGCGTGGAAAAAAGGTGTTCCTCTAGTAGGACGAAAGAGGGTAAAAAGGTTCAAAAAGACAAACCTGGGGGGGGAAAATGGGATATTCCCACGGGGGTCTCGTATGAGGTCCCAGACGGACGGTAAAGGTACTCTTTCAAAGGACAGAAGTCTTGATGTCTATCTCCTAAAAGCGGAATTCCCTGGAAAACGAACCGCCGCCGGATAAAAAAGAAAACGAGTAGGGACGGAGCCCTGCTGCCGTTAGAAAGAGGGAAGGGGAGGAGGGATTCAAGAGAAGGGGGCGACACTCTCAAAGGTATAGCTAAAGGGTAAGATCTGTCGGACATACCGAAAAAAAGAGGAACCCTTCCACCGGAAGAGAAGGCAGGGGGAAAAAGAAGATATCTCCTGTATTGGGGTTCAAGGCGGTGGAGCCGTCAGGGCATGCTTTAACAACTAGAGGCCCTCGTAAGTCATTATCAGAGGACAAACTGGAAAAGAGGGGGTTTGTCGAGGGGGAAACAGAGCCGTCCTGTCTGTTGGTAAAAGGGCGTTACGGAGGGGTGTTATACTAATGATAAGATCACAAGGCTTTCTTCTGGGGGGGACGATTGTTGTAAGAAAGGAGGGGAACTGTTTAAGAGAAATAAAAGAAAAAACATTCTTCAAGGGTGATACAGCTGCTCACTTTGAAATAGGCAGGTCCAAAGGGAATTAGAACTGAAAAAAAAACCTTATCACTCTCAACGAAGGGGATCGAAAGCGTCCAGATGGGAGGGGCTAGAGGAACTAAAAGAGGGCCCCTTATGTCCTTCAGGAAAAAGACGAAAGAGGAAAAGAAGGGTTCATCTACTCTTCCGGGGAAAAGCGGATAATCATAGGACGGGAAGCTTTTCATAGGGAAAAGATCATAAAGTTGCGATCAAAAGAGAGTTCTCGCCAGGTAAGTAAGGGGAGGACCGTGGTTCCTCATTGGTGCTAGGGAGAACCAGCCTCCTTGGGAAAAATTCCCTAATTACAACCGGAAACAGGGGGGTAGGAACAAGGGCGATGTCGCTGGTCGTGAGAGGAAGCCTGCAACCTCATTGCAGCTACACAGACGAGGGTCGATGAACTTTTATTAGTCCGCTTCGAGAGCAAATGTTAAGCGAAAAGGGGACTTAATCTGTAGCGGAAAAAATAGAGACCAACTAAGAGTGGAGCTCGGAAAGGAGGGAGACGTAGCCAGGAAAACTCATGGAACTAGGAAAAAGCTTGCCAAAAGTAATCAGGAAAGGAATCCCCTCGTAAGGACACTCTGCCAAAGCAGATCTCTGGGTAAACATCAGAGGGGGAACCTCTTTAAGAGGGGGGGGGGCTTATCTCAACTGGAGAGGAGGCCGGGGGGTCTAAAAAGAAGCTCATATTTCTGAAGGGAAGAAGGGGAGAAAAAAGTAAGCCGCACCAGAAGGAAGGGGTCCTTTGTCAAAAAAAGGGATAATTTTTCTGGATCGGGGCGGAACGGAAACGGTATCCAGTCTTGGAAGAAGATGGGAACCACAAAAATCCTGCGATCGGCTAAAAAAGAAATATGATGCAAAGGAACCGGGGGAGGCGCCCATAGGGGACTCTTCTCCGGGCAGCAGGAAGGGGAAGAAGGGATCCTGCGAAAGGGTCAATCCGGGGGTCCAGCCCTTTCGCTGAAAAGAAGGAATCTCCTGGACATGGTGCTCGCAGGTTCGAAGGGGAGCGTCTAAAAAAAGGGAGGGCCGTACTTCCGCTGACAAAGGTGGGTAACCGGGGGCCCTTTCTATCACCTTTTTGAGTGGAAAAGCTTCTAATTAAAAGGAGAAGGTTATTGAGGAAAAGAAACCCTTGGGTATAAAAAAAAGACTCACCTATTCTAGTCCACAAGGCGAAAGGAAATTCTTTAAAGGAGCTTTCCGAAAGGGAAGGCAACTTCCTCCAGAGTACAGCACCTGAGTTTATAACTAATGACCGGGGAGGAAACACCTGGGGAGGGTAGACGGCCTGAGGAAAAAACAACCCCACTGGGGGGAAAGAGAGGATCCTCAGTCTTCTACTCGGAGGTGGGGAAAACCTCTCTTTCTCAGGGAAAAAAGAAAGGTGACAAAGCCTTTGACGGAACTCTGAAAAGGTAGGACTGGGAAGGAAGGCCGAGGAAAAAAGTACTCTCAGCCTTACTCGCCTCGGTGAGCGCGGCTTCTACACTACAACTGTGAGAAACAGCTAAAGAAAAGGGGGGCAGTCAGCTTCCTCGAGGAGACAAAAGGGGGCGCTACCTTTCTAAATAAAGGAATTTCGGAAGAACCATTCCACTTATCTAACTTATCACAATACGATGAAGAAAGGATCGAACTTATTCTGAAAGAGGGAATTCTGGAAGCCTGGAAAATGTACTTCACACTTATCGAAGGCGCGCGTTTACGAGAGGACGGGACTCACACCAGGAGGCCGGCTCATATGTAAAGGGGGGGGGGGGTACGCCGAATGGGACCATCGGAAAAAAGGGCGACTCCGTGGCGGGAAGAATCATGAAAACCCTTACTGAAGGGAAGGGAAGAAGGGTTCGGCAATCAGGCGTCTCCAGAGATCAAAGGACTACCTCATCCAATCGGAGGGGCCACTTTTCGTATGGGAAGCATAAACAGCCTTAGCTTCCAGGCGGGAGAGATCGTCTCCCCGCGGGAAAAAAGGAGGGGGGGGTGTGGAGGGGGAAAAAATCTTCCTTACTTCGTCTTAGGAAGATTCCCGCTCGGGGCAAGATAGGGAGCTATCAAAGAAAAGTCTCAGTGAGAAGAAAGTTATCCTATCGAGGCGTGGTAAGAAGAGCGACGCTTCGTCCCCATTCGATGAGGGAGGTGCTCTCCGAAGAGAAAAGAAAAAGGAGAGGTCGTGCGTCGACGAAATAAGGGAGGGGAGGCGCGATCCTGAGTTTTTCCTTCCGGAAAGAAAGGGGGACTCGCAGTGAAGTGTTTCCTCGGGAGTCACGCACTCAAGAAAGTCAAGGGGAAAGTAGACAAAAAGGATTCACTGGCGGGAGACGCAATCTTTTCCTGTCTGGAAGCAGCCCGAGAAGGGAAAATTCTCATCTGGAAATCAATAATCGGGGGGGATGAACTTCACGCCTGAACGAGGAAAAGGATATCAGGGGAGAAAAAAGCCCCTTCTTCATACATCCTTTGCGGAGGGCTACGAGGGGCGGCCCTCACTTAGAAGGGGGAGTATCGAGGTGAAACCCGAAGCTTCTTTCTCAGGAAAAAGGAGGGAGTTGCAAGGGGGAAGGGAGAGGCAATTTGACTGTGGAAGAACGGCTGCCTATTTTTAGTCTAAGATAGGAACCGTCGCCCCCGGAATCTTAAACCCAAAGGGGACTAGCTCGGCAACTCCGGCACTCGGTTCCATAGAGTCGTCAAAAAAAAAAAGCACTGCAAAGGAGTCCATTTTAACACCAAAAACCGGCAGGAGCGATTTCTTCCAGCGAAAGATAGGGAAGGGGGTTCCAGGAGAAGAAAAGAAGGGAACGCTGTGCCCATTCTTGGGGTAAAGCCCATGTCCCAAAGAAAAAGAGGGAACTTCTACCTCGACTAAGGGGGGGGGGGAAGGAGCATTGTCCTTTGGATCGAGGCGAAGGGAAGAGGGGGGGGGGGGACCGACTAGAGAGAACGCGAAAATTGCTCGTGTCCGCGAGACAAGGGTACGGCCGGAAAAAGGATCACGAGCACGCTGTCATCACGAATCCATAAGGAAATGCCGACCTGAAAAGGGAAAAAAAGCGTCAGGGGGAGAAGAAACATCGATCCTTCAAAAAGAATCAAGAAAAAGGTGTATGTTCTAGGGGGCACGAGGGGGGAACGTCCCTGTCTGGGAAGAAAAAATCCGGTAACAAGGGGACTCCATCTCAAAAAGGTGAACCTTGGAAAGGGAGGATTCATCTTCATCCTCAGAGCAAAGGAGGTCAGCTACCAAAAGTCTCGGTAAGAGGAAGGAGGGGAAGCGCCTCCACCTTCAGGAGGAGGGAAGGGCACCGAGGGGGAAAGTGCGATTCCACAAACGGAAAAAAAAGAAAGGGAAAAGATCTTCGACAACGGAGGCCTGAATCCCAAGTCGAGCGAGATCCCGGAAAGAACTTAGCGCAGAGCGGGAAGGGGGAATCGATCGGTTAAAGAAGCCCGGCTTGGGGGAGCGGCATCAAGGGAGAAGAACTTCCCTACGGGGAAACGATACGTCGGGAACCTACTTCACTTAGTTAGGCCCTTCTGGTCGAGAGGAGGAAAAGGACTCGTCTTCCCTCTCCGAAAAAAGAGCACCATTTATCGCCACGCCAACGACGAGAAGCGGTCGCCGTGCTGGGCCTCGGGGGGGCTCTCATCTGGAACTGGAGGAGACGGGAAGCTTTGCGCGTGCCAGAGAGACCAGAGCGCCTTGTCTTAGGGGGACAAACACGTTTTCGATAGAGGCTGCTTAAAGATTTCGCGTGAGTCGAGAGGAAAGAAAACGCCGGTGTGCTGGGGATCTCCGGCGAGAAAGGGGTGGGGCGCCGGAAAGGTTCGCACTCTTCGGGGGGAGGAAATGGAGGAGGGTCGGCGCTGGTACGCGGGAAAAGAAAGCGGGGAAGAAGTAAACCGAAAGAAGATGAACAAGAAAATTCCCGGACGAAGAGGACGGCGGAAGCGATGTAAGATACATTGCGGGGGAGGAACCGGGAAAGGCGCTCCGTGGGGGGGCACGGGGAAAGGACGCACCGGAGTCTTGGGGGAGGAGCTTTCGCTCGTTATTGAACACCTCTGTGAAGTACTCGGATGTTGGGCGAGGAAATGTCGCTGAGGGTGAGAGAGAAAGGCGTCCCTCAACGAAAATTCGCTAAGGAAGAAATCAAGACACAGCCCGAGAAGGCGCTTTGGGCTTATTCCATAGAGGAAGCATGGGAGGGGAGAAAATCACCATCTTCTGACAGATGGCCTTTTGATGGGGTTCCTGAGAGGGACTACTCTGGGTGCCGGCACGAGAGGGGAAGAGAAATGCTTCCGATTCCGAGGGGGATGTCCGTGTACGCTGGAGAGAAATTAGGGGGGAGGGGTGTCTCTTGGGGAAAGGAATCTTGCGGGAAGAGTCACGTTAGACTCTCAAAACGGAGGAGGAGGACAAGAGGGTTGAAAAAAGGGGGAGGCACTAGTTTCCTTTAAAAACAGACAGAATCGAAGGTAGTCCATCATTCTCTTCAGCACAGAGAAATGAGACCGACGCCTGGAAGAACCCTTAGGGGGGAAAATCTGCATTCTTCTAATCAGGGGGTCAAGCAAAGATTGGGGGAAAAAAGGAATCCCATGCTGATCAGCTCAAAAGCACGGCTAGGCGATTATGTGGAGGGAGCGAATTACTATAGAGGAACTCCCAGAGGGGAAGATTTTTTCAATCTAAAGAATGGGGGCGGCCAAACTCCTGATAAAGCCCTATATTACGGGGGGAAAGGGACGAAAATCATTATCCAAGCACGTGGCACCTGTTTGGGAGGAAGAAAGAGCTCCCACGAGACTCCGGATGTAAAGACACTTTATCTAGGCGAAAAGAAGAGCCGTCTGCAGAGAGGAGAGAAGGGGAGCGTAAAGGGTGGCAAGGTTATTTGCACCTAGGGAAAACAGCAAACAGCTCGAAGACCAACAATGTCGCCAGGGACTAGAAAGTGGGCATCAAAACAGGCAAGCTCCCAACTAAGAGGTTGGGAGAGTACCGGGAAAAAAAGGCTGGAGGGGAACTAGCGCCTTAGGACGAACCTGGTATCTCAACGAGGGTCTCTAAAATTGGGGTCAAAGATCAACTTACAAAGGAGAACGTTTCCTAAAACATCAGAGGCTTCCTCGCTACTTCGGCCGGGAGAGTATACCTTCCACGGAGTTCACTCGACAGAAAGGGGGGAGAGTGTCTCTTCCATTTTGGATGAAAGAGGGGATTTCCGTTCTGAGGGAGAAAACTACCCTCGAAACACGAAAATAGGTAGGGCTGTTCTCCAAAGAGTCTTTAGGGTCTTTTGAAGGCATGCAGGGAAAAAAAAAGGCTTATTAAACTTTACTAAAATCGGTAAAGAAGCATTTTGCGCTTCCATTGAGAGGGGAGCGCCCCGTACTTGGGGAGGGGGCTTCTGCTCCTAATCCGGAGAGGGGAACAGCGTGAGGGTTTCCATCTGCACGTCCGGGGCCATGATGAGGGGCCTTCCCAGAAAACGCTTGCCTCGAAAGAAAAGACCTCTCCGGGAGACCTCGGAAGGGAGCGATTAGCGATGGTACCAGGTGGGTTCCACGGGTAAAAATAATGGGGGAGGGGGAGTATCCCCAAGGGAATAGCTGGAAGGGGGGAAAAAAGTTCCCTACTCTGTAAGAATAATAAACAATAATTGAAGAAAAATCTAGAAAAGGAGAGGGATCATTATTCCCGAAAAAAAGGCAAGGGACTTCACGACTAGAGCTTAGCCGGCGCGTGATCGAGGGAGTCTGTCGGAGGAAAAAACTCCTCGTAGAGAGGAAGGTTTTATAGAGAAAAAGTCTCGTCCTTTCCACTCAAACGAAGGATAAAGACGACGATACATATGAGACACGAGAAGTTTCTCGGAAAAGGTGGGGGAAGAGTTTGTAGCCGCGGCCGGGAACCAACACGAGCTGGCCAGGCCTTAAGGGGGGGAAAAGAGCCCCCACTGTCAAGGGGGGGGTGGGGGGAGAGGAGAAAAAAGGGTGTCCGAACAATAAGGGAAGGGGGTTAAACGTACGTTCGAATTCGGAGGGGGGACAATCTCTTGAAAAGCCATGAGGAGTGTTTTCCATGGATTGGGTGTGAAAAATGGGGCTACAGCTGCCTGATAAAAATAAGATCTCCTGCTGTCCGCTGGGGGGGCAGTACTCTCTGAAAAAGCGCGGATTTGACCTTCTCGAAGGGGAGGTGAGAGAACGGAGAGAAGAACTCTCCTACTCATTGATCAGAAAACGCTTCGCTGAAGACAAGGGGGATCGACCAAAAAGAAAGCTGCAGCCTGGGCGAAATCTTAAAGGGCTACTTCAATGAAGACCGGGGGAAAAGCGAGATAGAGGTCGTAACTGGAGATAGCGTATAAGCAAGGCCTTTGCGAGTCCTCCTAATGCTCAGTCCTTTCCTAACAAAAGGGTACTCATTTGTTCGGAGAAAAACTCAGTTCATCCCAATTACAACACCCTTAAAACCCCCCTCTGAGAAGAGGAGCTGAGGGGGGGGGGAAAAGATACAGGTACCCAAAAACCTCATTGCCGAAGAGAAAGGACTAGTAGAAAAAGAAGGCCTCCGCTTCTGGACAAACGGAACGAACATGACCGGGGGGGGTTGTAGATCCAAAGGTAGAAGGAAATGACTCCGTAGGTCTCAATACTCGGGATCATACGAGCGACCTCTCCTAGAAGGGGAGGGCCTGGAAGATCCTTATCTCCTTCAAAGAAGGGAAA
>Ga0179593_1815634_pt1 | contig 11519 bp, 13 predicted proteins | sample CZODoug2_1_08_16_FD_185931 | JGI IMG/M metagenome (GOLD analysis project Ga0179593, IMG submission 185931) | Vadose zone soil fungal communities from Angelo Coast Range Reserve, California, USA - CZODoug2_1_08_16fungal (PacBio error correction) | ecosystem: Environmental > Terrestrial > Soil >...
TGTTTAAAAAGCGTCAGGAAAATTGCGGGGAGAAAGTAAGAGATTCGCCTCTGCCGGGGCATCTTAACCTCCTGATAAGGGAAAGAAAAGGGACGTTAAGGTATTCGGGAGGGTCTTCGGGCTTGTCAAAGAAAATATATCCATCAGATTATATGCGAGGGGAAGTAGATTTTCTAAGGGGTTATCAGGCGTTATTAAAGAAAAGGGGGGGATCTAACGGGGGGGACTTCACAGAAGGGGAAGCGACTTTGTCCTGAAACCAAATTGTCAGGATTAGGAAAAAAAGACTCAAAAGATGTGCCTGCCCAGAATGCGTGGAGCGAAGAATTTGAAGAGGGACTTCGAAAGACCAGGCGCATCCAGCCCTCTCGTAGATGAGAGGAAATTTTGGGGGGGGTAGAGAGGCACTGCTTTCGGATTCCCTCGATGGAAGAGGCAGGGTAGTGATTTCCAAGCCGAAAAGGGAAAAGAGAAGGGGAGTGCTAGGGGAAGGGAAGGAGAGTATCTCAGGAGTGGAAGCGAACTCCATTGCCCGAAGTTGCCCTGGTAATGACAACGTGCCAGAAATCGAAGAAGGGAGACTGCCAGGGGAGACACCAAGCTCTCTTGAAGAAAAAGGATGATCCAGTTTGAAATCGCTTACGCGATTACAGGGAGGCAAGATAGAGCCGAGGCTGCGTAAAGAATGGAAAAAGCTTTGGTGATGACCGCGAGCGTGCCATACTCGCCGGTGAAGAGGTTAAGGCAAGTCTTCGCAAAGCGAATCGATCTCTCTCGGGGGAGGGAGAGTAGATCGGGGACTGGCTAAAAAAGTGAAAGTGTCAAACTCTTCTGGCACGCGGGGTCATCACCCGCTCAGATTTTCATCCGGAGAAAAGGAACGAGACGCGACTGGGGAACTCTCAGAGAAAGGAACGCGTAGGAAAGTGCAGTCCAGGGAAGACAAACTGGGCTCATAATCAAGGCAATCGATTGGAATGTCTAGGGTAGTTCACTGAAAGTCTACGCGCAAGGGGCACATTCGGGCAATCGTTGCCTGGCCTAACGGGCTGTCCCTCTGAAAGCTCTGGATTAAAAAACGAACGAATTACCAGGCGCTAAATCAAGAAATCCGGGCACGGTCAAGAGCGTGCAAAGCATAGCCGCCGCAAAGGGAAGCTAAATCGACCGTCAGAGAAGCTCTCTGGCTCCCGGAGATCTTCAGTATGAGCGATGAATCGTTACAACTCAGGACGGGGAGCTCGTATTCCTTGGTTGGCCCATTCCAAGTCCGAGGGGAGGTCCACCGGAAAGGGATTCTGAGATGCGTGCTAAAAATCAGGGGTACTAAGAACGCTGAAGGCCCGTAAAGGGGCAGGATTAAGGGGTCGAACCAAGGAGAGTCCTGCATCCGCCGCCACCGCTTAGTGGATCTCTTTTGGGTGGAAGAACCACTGGGGGGAAAATCACACCGCATAGAAGACGCTAACGTCACCCAAGGAACGAACAAAGACTAAAGGACCTCTTACTTAATAGGAATGTGGATTCGCCCCACTGGGCTACCACGGCCGCAGAAGGAGAACTAAAACCGGGGGGGGGATCAACCGTCTGGTGGAACGGCGAACTTAAATGGTATCAACATGTCCAAGATGAAGCAAGATTACCGACCACCGGTATGACCGCAAGGAAGTGAATTTTAGAATCGATCCGGAGGATCGACCGAGTGCACGTAGAAATGTCAGGTGAACCTCAGTAAAGGAAACAATAAACATGAAGAAGATCAAAGGATGGATGCACCGTCAGCGTTGGTTCGGTCGGGGGTAAGGGTAACTTGTCCGCGGGAGACCCGCCGGAACGTTTAACCCGGGCAACCCGGGCGGTCCTCGCGAATCCGAATTATACAGATAACTTAATGGAAGGAACCGGCATGGAAACGTACACAGGGACGGACGATCAGAGTGTCTTCAGACACAAATGAAATTCGCATGAAAAATCGAGGGGCGCGGGGGGATTCTTCATCACACGCTGCCGAGAGGCCGCCCTGTTTTTCTCCGCCACACAGACAAGTGGATGTGTCCATAAGGCTGTTTCCAAGGGTCTTAAAGCAAAGACGCGGGGAACTTCCAAGCTCAGGGCAAAGGGGGAACTTATGCGCGTGCAACTTGCAAATAGGGGCAATCTAGAAAGTTAATAGGCGAGAGAAGCTCGGCCTAGCAAACTTTCCAGAGAGGAACGATCGGAGGCGGGTACTATCCACTGAAACAGATAGATTCATACATGAAGGGAAAAGTTAATGAGAGAAAACCTCAATGGAGGTTACGACGCTGAGAGTTCGTGAGGAGAAAATGCAGAAGAGGACGAGGCCCGGGAGAAAGGCCCGGCGCTGGACGTTCCATAGTTCAAAAGAGATCAGGACGTGGCAAAAGAATCGGGAGTCGACGGCAGTCTCCCATCAAAAGCACCGGCAAGGACTCCGTTCTTAAACAAAAAAGGTGGGACAAAGCTAAAATCCGAAAGCCCGAAGGATGTGGAACTCGTGCGAGAGGGAAGACAGGCATGGCCGAAGAAAACCAAAAGACGAGTGCGTGTATGGCCGATATCTCAAAAAACAATCCTCGGACCGTCGTGGTGGAGAGTACAGTGTGTCTCCCCCACCGAACAATCTTCTATGCTTTCCAGGAAGTGAACATCTTGCATAGAGGGCTCCGCGGGGCACTGGACCCGCGCGATATCAAATGGTCATCTATGCAGAGGGAGTCCCGCCCGCGCTATATACTTAACACGGGAAATTTAGAGCTGAGGTCATCTCTCGCGCAACGCACAGATCGGAAAAGGGATGGGAGTCCCTCCACAGACAGGAAAAGAAACGAGCCCGGAGAAAAAAGTCAAGCCAATACGGCACGACCAAAACGAGGAACGAAAGGGGGGGGAAAACTGCATTATTCCTATGTCCCAAAAGAAAAGGTTCGCATGGAAATCCCTCGCCGATCAGGAAATCCAAGCAACCCGGCCGCAAGAGTCCGAAAGTATTACGTATTCCGGCCTTTTTCTAAACCCGGAGCTACTCGTTAAAAGGGGGACGGTAGGGGGAAAAAGTACGGAGGGGAGATCCTAAGGAAAGAGGGGGACCTGCGCCAGACGTGCTCCTGAAAGCGTCTAAATTATTGAGGGCGCGGGGGCAGAGAAAGGGAAAGATAAAGAGAACGAAATCCTCAAAGTGCAAGCATTACTATCGTATAGAATAAAAGCGATAGCCCTCGTAAGACAGGTTTTTGCCAGAGTAAAAGTAATAGGTGAATGAAAAGACCAAATAGACCGCGTGCCTCTAAAAGGCAAAAAACAACTTAGGATGGGGAATAGAGGGGGGTTCAGGGCGAGGGTTCCGGAGTTACCATATCAGGAAAGCCTGCTCGGGGGCGTGCAAACACGGAAGGGCCTCAATACGTCTTCTGTCTCTAAACTCTGAGAATCGTCTCTGCGTTATAGTCTCTTTCTTAAAACTCTTCTTTATGGGCAGCTGATAGAGCAGAAAGTCAGGTGCCGATGGAGAAGCCTCAGGGAACGATGTCCGTCAGGAGTCGCCATCAGGGATTCCGACCTCCTAAAGTTTGACTCGTAGCTAGTGGGGGGGGGGGTGCCCCAAGGAGATAGGAAGGCGTACCGGGTGGCCTTGGAGGCAAGGGGAGTGATGCAAAAGGGCTTGGTGATTTAGAGGGCGTGTGGAGGGGCCTTGCGAACCTTCTTGCAGATATAGCAGAGTACTTGAGAAAGGGTGGGAGGTATGCTGGTAGGGCCTAAGGGGAATTTTTCTCGGGGGCGGGGATCGGGGGGCCGTCTTAGGGGAGGGGGGATTACAATTCCAAATCAGAAAGATCGGGGGTCTTCTTGCGCGGGTGCCTCAATCTAAGTACCTTTGGTCAGGGGAGAAGCCTGCGGAATTAAAGTGGCGCAAAGAGGCAAGGAATGTCCGGATCCAGGGAGGGGGCCGTGTAAAGCTGATCGAAGGAAGCCGTGGATAAAAGGAAGTCATGATAGCTGTATTTTATGGGGGGGGGGCGACCACTTATTTTCGCCTGAGAGAGGAACGAGGGGGTGATATGGAGGGCCATCACGAGGGCGGGGATGGGGGGGGGCAGGCAGGCTCTTTGGGGGAACTCCAAAAAGCGATCACAAGAAGTGTCGGGCTTCAGTTTTCAGCTGCCCAAGAGATGGTGAGGGAAGACGGGTCTTTTTGACGGAAGGGGTGAGGGAGACTGCCGTCGACTGACCGAAGTTGGGGCTTCAAAGGGGAAAATCGAGCAATAGAAACGAGAAGGAAGGGACGCCTATCTGCTGTCAGGACTTCAAAGCTCATCATGGGGGGGGAAAAAGAAACAGTGAGGGTGAAGTTATCCTGCGCGGATTCGGCCCTGATTCAAAGTAAGGGGCATGGAACCGCGAATATCAGCCGACGAGAAAAAACGGGGCCAGGGCCAGGCCGAAAGTTTCGCGAGTACCCGCTCTCGAAGGGTGACATTGCGCAAGAAAGAAGGCAGTTTATAGGAGTTAGCGGGGGGACTCGGTAAAGTCGATTTTCTTTGTCATTTGAAAAAGATATGAAAAAGCCGCCGCAGCACACGTGCGGCCGGAGAAACACAGGGGAGGGGCATAGGAAAAGGGTTAAAGATGAGCCGAATGGAAACCCGGAGACAGTAATCCTAAGGGGAGGAGGGATGGGGCAGAGGGATTAGAGGGGAGTAACGGCGAGGGAGAATGCGGAGCAAGCATGGAGGGGGCGAGGGGGGGGAAAGAGGGGGTAAGGGGGAGGAGGAGGTGAAATCAGGAGGGGGGAAGGGGCAGGGCGAAGAAAGGAAGGGGAAGGGGAAAAGAGATGGGGAAGAGATAGAAGAGGAACAGAAGACGGAGTCACAAGCTCTCCTGTTTTTTACTACAGTATACTGCGTACCTTAACTGTGGTTAGAACGTTTTCCTTTTTAACTGACGGTTCCCTATGAGGCTTTTCGTGGGGGAAGAAAGCTCTATGTATTTTCCTCAGGATCCAGGGGTAACTGGAGAGTCTTGGTGGTCAGGCCAACAACTCCCCGGTCAAAATAAATCCTTTGGAGAGAGTCGTATCATTGTTTTGTGTTGCCAAAGCTCGAAAAAGGGGGGGGGGGGCTTAAGGGAAACGCGAGGAGCGCCTTCACGATTCGATTTGAAAAAAATTCACGGCGGAGAGAAGCATACCGGTGGGGGAGTCTAAGTGGGGAGAAAAAGTGGATCTTGGATCCAATTTCAGCCGCTTGTGGTCCAAGGTGTGGGCGCACGGGGAAGAAAGGTATCTGCGGAAGTTCGGCTTAAGCAAAGTGGTCGGCGATCCCTCATTCGCGGAGGCCGTCAGGGACGGGGGAGAAATAGTGAGTGGAACGTGAAAAAGGGGGGGGCTTGATAATCTTAGGGTTGTTTGCTAGCAAGTGGTTGAGGGCCACCAAAAAGGCAGAGCGAGCGCGTGCGGGAAAGTCTTCATGTCGAAATACCTTATATCCTTCGACACCTGCCTTGAGAAGAGTGTTCTTAGAAAGAAAGTTTTTTAGACTGCACATGAGCCTGTCTGTGGGGACTTCCCCCGTGCGAGGCGTTAGAGGATGTGACGACCAATAAAACTAAAAAAAAAAGGAACGCCTGCGTTCAAGATCGAAGCGAAGAGAAGCACAGGGGAGAAAATTTGAACGTGTCGAGAAAGAGGCAGCGATGAAGGGTCCGCTGGAAGGGTCAGCTCCAAGGGGGGGGGGGTTTTGCGGGGCGGCTATGGCACTCTTCTCAGTGCCAAAGTGAAGAGGGGCAGGTAAGGGAAGGTTGAAACAGCGCTATGCCGCAGCGTTAGATCACAGAAAGTTGTGAGATTCCAGACGAAGCGGAGGGAGGAGAGGGGAATCGGGAAGAGTGCCCGAGTGGAATTCTTGCTCGATGTCCGGCCCTCGTCCGCCACGGGGTGATGCCGGCTTGCCCAAGCAAGAGGGGAAGTAGATCCAAGTTGGAATCCTGGACGGCAAGGGATGACCGCGGGTCAGCCGAGAGTGAAAGAGATGACGAGAGCGTCTAGGTTAGGAGAAGAGGATAAGACGAAGTCGGCGAGGGTGAGGACCGCGAGGCGGGGGGAAAAGAGCGCCGGTGAAAAAAACCCAAAAAAAAGTTTTTTGGGAGTAGCCGCTACAGTATGAAAAAGATCTAAAAAAAAAGAGGGTGAAAGAAAAAAGGGGATGGAAGAAGGGAGGGAGACACGTGCCTAACGTGGAAACCGAGATTCCCACGCTCTCGGTCACCAGCGATTTCCGGAGGAAGGCATCTTCCGCGAAAAAGCGAAGCTCTCGAAAAGTCCGACTGCTAGGGAGAAATGGCAAGAGTCAACAGAAAGTGCCTTCAGAGGAGAGATCCTACTTCTCTGCAGCGCTTGGGGCAAGATGCAGAGGGTGATCGCCGTTCTTGGGGGCAAAAGGGGCCGCAATGTCAACTGCGGGCAAATCGGAGGGAAGTCCACTCAAGAAGAGGACTCCGCTGGGGGGGGAACGCGTAGGAGACTCTGGAATGAACTTTCCTCTGGCGGGGGATAAAATCCACGACCTTCCCTTCCAAGAGTCGGGCAAAGGAGGTGCAACTCATCCCTAGCTCAGCAAAGTTTTAGCTGAAAGCTCACACATCGCGGCGAGCCTGGAAGGAGACTCCTTAAAATAAAACCACGATTTGCTACCTGATCTTCGAGGGAGATCGGAACGGCATCGGGAGGATCGTAGGATTGGGTGAACAGAATAAAAAGGGGGCAGGCCCCGACGACTGGCGAAAGTGATGCGTGCGGGGGAAAAAGAATAAAATCAGGGGTCGATCCTAAACTGCGAATAAGAGGGGGCGCTAATCTGGATTAAGGAGAAGGTCACCATGAATTTCCGCAGGGCGCAAACCCAGGGGGTGTGCGCTCGTTGTGGGTGGTTGCATCATCAACCCAAACAGCGCTCAAAAAAGACCGCAGATCGAGATAACGTTCACGGAGATCAAATCACTAGGATCAGACGATGCTTGCCGAGGGAAATCGGCGATGAGGTCGCAGGTAAACCGACGCCGCAGACAAAGGGACAAACCGGGGGGCCCGCCCAACACCGTGAAAACGCCCCAAACTGAAATGGATCTCAGCGAAAGTTTCTGAATCCACTTCATAACGAAAACAAGGTCGCTGACTCACGGGGGGCCAAATCGAAAGAGAGAAGGAAGGCGCTCTCGCCGGGTTGACGTAGCCAGGGGCGGGGGAAATCTAAGAGGCCGCGCCCTCTGAAAAATCCCCAACCAGGGAACAGATTCAGGGCAACGCGAGTTTTGGCGGGGCGGGAGGTAAAAAAAAGACCTTTTTGAAGACACCTGTATCTGGGCGGACCCGTACCGGAAAAAAGATCCCGAAAAAGGGCCATCGGCAGACGAAGTTAGACACGAATGGAGAAAGTACACCGTGTCGTAACGAAGTCTCGAGGGCAACACTGGGGCTAGGAAGCTGTCCGGGCGAGGCCCTTCGGGCATCCCGAAAACGGCCCTCCTAAAGGCCATGAAGGCGGGTACCGCCCCGCCACGGATGCAGGCATTGAGGTCCATCTCGGGGGCTCGCAAATGACAAGAGAGCCGGGGGAAAACCCATCTCAGGGTAATCTAAACTGCCAGGATAGCGCGCACTGCCAAGGGCATCGAAGCGTACAGGCGCGCGAAATTGCTCTTCGACGAAATCGGCGAAAGGATCGGCGCGTTCAGAAGGTGAACAGCGTAATCAAACGTTCCGAATAGAGCGTAAATCAAACTGGTAGGAGTGACGGTAGCTTGGGGAGCCCAGGACAAAGGGAATATTCCCGGCCCCCTTGCTCTTTCCAGGGCTCGCTGGAAAGGATTTTGGGGCAATCGCCAGTCGACGGGGGGGAGGTCTCCATCACGACCTTCCCCCTGAGAACTCCTTGGGGCTAAAGAGAACAGCAAAAAATCCTAATCACGAACGGGGTGTTTCATATCGCTTGGGGGTCCGCGCCACATATGGGCCTCAGCGAACAACCAAAAACGAGTTCGTGATGCGAATACTCAAAAAACGCTTTTCAAAGGGGGGGGAGAAATACATGGTCGCAAAAATCAACTACAGGCTTAATATCCGCTTCCGTATCCCGGCTCGGCGCTCGAAGCCCCCGAGAGAGGAACGACATGGGGGTCTCCTGCGCACAGAACTTCCGTTACCTAACTAAAATCGCAGGAAATCTGAAAAGTGATTTACAGGAAGAGGAAAAATCTCGCGCAGACTCCCCCGTCTCTAGGGGATGGACGGCTAACAACCGAAAGGAAGGAGGACTATCCCGTCTAAAAAAATTCCAACATCCGGAACGCACGCCGACGATCGAACGGTAATGATGCTCTGAATCGAGCCATAAACTGACGAATGAAAAGGACCGCGCGATAGAAACAGAAAAAACCCAAAGTCGGAAGGGACTCGCTATCCGCAATGGGTACGTATCCCTACACCAAAGGGTTCAACACACCGATAGAGGGAAAATTGGTCTGGGGGAACGTTTAATCCCCTGTGACCAGCTGATGACCAAGGGACCTTCGAGGAAAGGAGATAGGGGTGATTGCGTCTCGAGATCAAGAGGCAAAGGGAAGAAAGATTAAATAAAAGAAGATTATAACTCATAGAAAAGAGTTGCTCAGGTCTCAAGAAAAGAAAGAATACGGAGAAAAGACCGCGTCCTGTTGGGGGGAAACCGCGCGATTCAGATATTTTCAAGGCCGATATACCTGGAAAGCTCTCAAACCCAAAAGAGGAGGAGGAAAAGGGTCAAAAAATAGGGGGGATTAACATCTCTGAATGGGAGGGTGGGGGGGGGTGGGGGGGGGGGGGGGGGGGGGGCGGGTGCTTTGATTTGTGGGGGGGGGGGGGGGAGGCTTGCCCCAAGGACCTCTCTCCTCTAAGCGGGTTCTTTCTACGATAACTGTTCGCCTGGCTTCCTTGTCGTTCTCCTTTCCGAGGGCGTTAAAAACTCTTTCTTTGCATGGTGCCTCTGATCTCGGGAGCCGCCAATCATGGAGCCGCTGGCATAGAGTCCTGTCTCAGAAACCGATGGAGGCCCGCCATCCGGATTCCAACGAAACCGGAATTTTCCTGTAGCTGGGGGTCTCCCAAAAGAGCACTGTAGGTGAAGTTACCTGGAGGGGGGCGATCGAAGAGGGGGGGGAACTTGTTGGGAGGAGATGCGCGGGGGATTTTTGAAAAATGCGAACATGTAAGTATAGAGGAAGCGAACGTTCATTTCGGAGGGCGTGCCGCCGGGAGGGGGCTGACTTTTTTTCTCGACGGATCGTCCTTAATAGGTAAGGGAAAAGTCCAGCATTTGCAAGATCGGGGGGGGGAGGGCGCGGGGGGATCAAGCGTTCTAATGCCCCTTGGGCAGTATAATAGAAAAAAAAATCGGGGGGGCGTAGTGCAAGAGAATGCCATGGACATGGGGGGGTCCGTTGTCCACGACGAAGTCTAGGATATTCAAGGAAGGGGAGAGAAGCTGTTGATGTGGGTGGCAACCTGTCTTTGGACTTCCTCGCCGAGAACGGGGGGGTGAGATATTAGAAAAATAACGGTTTGAGGTGGGAGGGAGGCCATGATCTTTGGATGCAAAGACAAGCGCGATCAAAAAGACCGGAGGATCAGGAGGGGGAAAAAATTGTCACACGAGAGGTTTAGGGGGGAAAGAAAAAACGGCGGATTTTGCAGTTTCCGTGTTTGATTAGAACGGAATGAGGGACCGAAGGGGGAAAAGCAATACGAGAGCATATGAAAACGAGAAAGGAAGTGCCCACTCTTCGACAGGTGCCTTTAAAAAAAAAGCGTCATCAGGCAAAAAAGCCTCCCTTGGGGGATTGACTGCGCGATTAGAAAGGCTTGAGCGGTAAAGTCTTTACACCGAGAGGGGGGAGCGTTCAACAGAAGAAGTGCAGGAAGAGAAGTTCGCAAACCGGTAAACGCTCGATGCCGGGAAGGGAGCCCCGAAGACTAAGCAGTGGGATATGCCTGATCTTGGAAGCGAACATGTAGAAGTGTGTCATGGGGGAACAAAGAGGAAGACACGGAAGAAGGGCGCATCCTTGACTGCGGGCGGAGAAAACGGGGACAGGTAGGTGCCGCGTTTGAGGAGCCGAATGCGCGCACAAAAGAGCATTACTATCCCAGAAGAATTGTTGAAGAGAGGATGGCGGAGGTGCCGTGAGCGCGTCAAAGGGGATTCCGTGCCCAGGAATCATGTCTTGTTGCTTGAAGAAGAGAATAGGGGGGTCCCCATGAGGCCAGAATAAGGGAAAAGAGTCTTCGGGTTTTTTCCTGAAAGAAAGCCGCCGTGAGCAGATGCCTTTGATCTGTCTGCCTGGTTGGGAGGGGGGTGAGTCATTGAGCTCGAGGAAAGTGACGAACCGCGAGCGCCTTCGGAAGGGAGATTTGGGAAAAGGAACTTCTTAGACTGAGCTGACCTTTGGGGTCGTCATAAGAGGATAAGAACATGGGTCATCTATGAGATTAAAGGGGTTCGGTCGCGTGAGTTTTCAATTGTTGGTTAGAGTCACGGTGTCGAACATGAAAGAAATCTCCTGACGGCTTCGACTCCATGGAGGCTAATCCAATCTAATAAGTCCTAGAGAGAGAGGGAATAGTGATGGGGGGCCTAAGGGAGAATTGCGTGTGTGAAATTGAGCGGAAGGGGTGAGTGTCGGGGTCCACAGGATAATAGGTAGCGAGGGGGATGCAGAAATATTCATGTAAAAAAAGGATCCTTATCATAGGGACTCGTACTAAGGGCACGGGATCAAGTGTTTCGGAGGACGAACGTGGGCCGTAGCATCAGACAATCTGCGGAGGGGGGGAATGCCCCAAGTTTCTATGCGTTCTAAGTAGGGAGTGGAAATAAAGGAGGAACCTGCGTGGTTCAAGAAAAGAAGCGCGATAAAGCACAATCGTGGATTTTTTAAAGGGGGGGGAGCGAGTCCAGGCGCAAAAAAAGAAAAGGCAGGGCCTGCATTGTCTTCCAAGGGGTTTTGGAATCTTTGGCTATGCGTTGCACGTCGAAACGGAAACCGGAGAGAGGTGGGGGGGAGGGTAGTGAAAAATTTAGCCCTCGCATAGACGCAAAGGAATCTGAGAATCAGATTTCTTGGGACGCGTTCCAGAAATCTTGGGGGATGGGCGAGTGGGAAGAAAAAGAAAGGATTGTGAGCATTGCGATCTTTGAGAGGAGGTGCGGGGCGGTCCTTGCCCGGGTAACGTTCTGGGAGAAGACCTTCTCTTCAGAGTGCAAAAAGGAGGGGGAGATTGCAGGAATTATGAGCCATTTTAATCCTGGAAAAACTGATTACGACCGGGGGCATTTTCTCCGAGAGTGAGGCTGGAAGGGAGCGTCTTCGCGGAGCGGAAGAAAGGATTGCACCACTTAAAATCTGCGGAGGGGGGGGGGGCGTGCCACGCGCAGGTTGAAGTTAGCAAAAGTCGTACCAGCTACATTCAGGAA
>Ga0179593_1316083_pt1 | contig 11518 bp, 9 predicted proteins | sample CZODoug2_1_08_16_FD_185931 | JGI IMG/M metagenome (GOLD analysis project Ga0179593, IMG submission 185931) | Vadose zone soil fungal communities from Angelo Coast Range Reserve, California, USA - CZODoug2_1_08_16fungal (PacBio error correction) | ecosystem: Environmental > Terrestrial > Soil >...
GGTCTGCGACGCACGAGGGTCGTGGGGGGGCGAAACCGAGAACGACGAACGGGACGCAGGGGGTGCGCATGACCGTAGAAAAAAGAACCGGCCGTCCCAGGGTCCGGTCTGCGCACTCGGAAAGGAGAAAAGGAGGTCAAAGGGAGCCGCCGCGAATCTCCGGAGAGTAACCGGAACGTCTGTGGTAGAAGCCAGAAAGAGGCGGGGTCCGAATGGGGGAGGAAGGAACGGGGCGCGTTGAGCGAGCGGGACAGAAAAATAAGGAACCCAGAAGGGGGCGGAAAAATGAAAAAGACGTGTAGGGAAAGAAGTTAAAGTCGTGAAGGGGGACAGCAGGGACATCCTCGGACGTGTGGGAGAAAAGGATGTCGAAAAAGATGAGCGAGTTTCCGGGAGGGAGCAGGATGGAGGGAAGCCAGGAAAAAGTGAAGGAGGGAAGCGAAAAACGACGCTGGCTGCCGGAGGCGGAATCAAAAAACCTATAAAGATAGTCAACCAAGATAGACACGAACCAGAGGGTAGGCAAAAGAGGGGGATCGGTTGGCCGGGGGTCCTGGCCGCATCCCACGGGAACGGAGGCCGGGGGAAGGGGATCTGGCTGAGAAGAAGGGAGGATTGGTAAAGAGGTCCACAGTCGAAGGGTCGAAAACTAGACCGAGGGCCGGCAGGGCTGGTTAGCCTTCCTTATGAAAAACCGGGAGAGTAGGGTGGCCCTTCACGAAGCCGCACGGGTACTCGAAACGATAGGATGTAAAAAAAAAAGACCGCGAAAGAAGCTCTGAAAAAGAATCCATCAGAAACCCGTATATCGAAAGATTTGAAAAAGAGTAAGTAAGTAAACACAAATGAAGTTAGAATTAGTGGGAAAAAAATAGGCACTGTTTCAAAAAAATTTAAGAAGAATACCGCAAAAGTAAAGTAAGACGGTACCGATAATACCATGCCAAGAAATGAAAGAGAAGAATAAGAGAATTACTCAGTATAGATGTTACGGAGTGGGTGCGTGGAGGGGAGAGAAGAGACTGAAGAACTGAGAAGCTTCCGTAAAAGGTATGAGTTTCTCTAAAGTCAGGATCAAGTACGCAAAGAACTAAAGAGGGTAATGACGCTAACCAGGACGAGGAGTCTTGCTGTCGGATAGCATGCTGGGCGAGACTTATATCAATTCGAACACTAGGAGAGCGGTTGTAGAGAAGGTTCGGCGGCGGGCAGTGAAAAAGGATAAGCCGTAATAGGCTTAGTGACAGAAAGGGTCAAGGATCGGTCCCTGAGCAAGAGGTTCGCATAATATGAGGCAGAAGTCAATCGGAGAAATAGGACGTCTGAACCGTTAACCATGGTCATAGCGTAAGGGGAAAAAGGGGATCGTCCTCTTCTCGAGCGTAATTGAGTAACACGAGTGACGAGCGGAGGAAAGAAAGTAAAGGCGAAAAGTGCCTCAGCAGCAATTACTATGAGACAAAACGAACTTTCCTTTCTACGGAAAGTATCCTATCTTAAGATGGTGGGTGTGGGGGAGAAAGCGATCGAAAGGACTCAATAGTGACATGACGATAGGTATCAAGGAACAAAAACGCCTGCTCCTAACGGTACGAGGCTTTCCTAAACGAATCGAGGAAACGGCCGCGAAAGCGCCTCAATGATCAGAGAGGACATGACCGAGAGCCATATTTGCGATCCCAGAGAAGGATAAATGAGCTCCAAGCGGAAGGCTCTAACGACTTCGAGCACCTGAAGCCGGTGAAAACGTGCTCAGGCCGGGAAGACCCAAGTCTCCCATTTCACTACGAGCTCTTACTTGAAAAAGGCCCGATCCCGGAATAGGTTGGACATCGGACCTATGGCGCTTTAGAGGGGGGGGGGAAAAAGGAGGTGTATTGATGAATCGAAAGAGGACGACCATAACCGAGGCAGATCCCTTTCCTCCTCGCTGACATGATCACCTCCGGGAGGATTAACCTCGGCGTCGGGGCCAAACAAAAGTGAAAACACTAATAGCACCACAAGAATTCGGAGATATGAAACGAAAGCGAACTGATGTCCCGCGATCAAAACAACTCTAGAGAAATCACGCCCCGCTTCTCGGGGCATCGGGGGACCGAAAGGGATTCAACGCACAGGGAGAGGGTCTGTATGAACGAACAGCGAGGTGAGGCGCGTGGCATTTCAAAACCGGAGAAAAAACGAATCGAACATGATAGAGAGGAACAGAGCAATGGCCCGGAAAGACCCACTGAGGGCGGCTTCTGCAGACGAGCGGCCCGGAATTGGGAAGAGGAGAGGCTACCACTCGGCTGACCAGGCCCCACAAAACTCACATCGAGAACGAAGTGCTGAGCAACAAAACTGGAATCGACTAAAAAGAAACGCTCTCGAAAGGAAAAAGCCAAGATGGGGTGCTATGCATACTGCGGAGTATTTTATAAGGAAACGAGAAAGCGGCTTCTGGTCCACGACGATCATATAAATCCAAAAAGGGTGGAGAGAGAAGGGACGGCGAAGCTCGCCTACCCGGGGGCGAAAGATGAGAGAAAGGGCCGAATCACGTCCGCCCCCGATCACGGAGCCCCTCTGCGCCTGACGCAGCAATGAATGTTCATCCAAAAGGCGGTAAAAACTTCGAAGGGAAGACTGACAAAAGACCCCAAAAACCATATCCTGCGAGACTGGCTCACTGGGAGAAAAAGCTAAAAAAATCGGGCGAAGGCACACCACCACGAAAAACAAGCCGCGCTAGACGACGACATCGGAAGCAGAAGGGCTTCGGGCAAAGTCCTGACGAAAACTGCAGGCGAGCAGGGGGACACGACGTGACTACAACAAAGGTTAACACGGCATACGGGGAAAATAAAAATCGTTCTCCGGAGTACAATTGGGACGAGGTGTCCCCCAGCCGTAGCCGGAGACGCAAATCAGGTGGAAGGTCAAGGGGGACCGTTCGGGCAATCGCAAGGGGGGCGGCCGGCACACGACGCCGCAAAAAAAAAAAAGAAGGAACCGTATTCTGAAACGTCACACTCGAGGGCCAACCCCCGCCTGAAGCGGCGAGATCAAAAGCAAACGGGTGGCGCGGAGACCGGTGGGAAAACCAAAGAAAGACGTTCACGGAGTAGGGCTAAGGCCGCGTACGAAGGGAAAAGGACCAAAAATTAAAACTAATACGTTGGAATTCAGAAAAACGGACTCTTCAGGAACCCAAAAAAACCGAACAAGGGCTGGGAAGCAATAAAAGAAAAAAAAAAAAACCTCATTCGGTGCTAAATCAAAGAACTAGCCACCGCGGTCGGCGCAAGACTCGTCCTTCTACGGCTGGAACGACGTTACTCCTCCAAAGGGTTCGGTCGAAGAGAAGAAAGGGAAGATCTAACTCCGACGATCCGAGAAGAAGCGCGTGGAATAGGGCAAAAAAAAAGAACGCAGCGAACAAAAACAACCGGGGGAAAACCGGACAAGACATAAAAAAGTCTGGAGGAACTTGCAAAAAAACAAAAAACTAAAAAACATGTCGGAGACCACAATAAAACGCGGAGGCAGTAATGTGCCGGCACAGGAAACGCAGGATCTAAGGTCATGTGTAGCCCGAGTCGGCCAAAAAAGAGTGAAATTAACCAAGCACGGTAGGAGAGGCGCACGCCCAGCTCGTCATACAAAGCGGATCAGCCCGCTCGCAGGTTCGAAAAAAAAGGGAGGTGAGCGGAAACGTGGAAGAACTCAAGGGATCGTGCGAAATCAAATCGACCCCACCACATACCAAAGGGGGAGGGCAACTAGGGAAGCGCACGCAGACGTGGAATACAATAAGGAGGGCCGCGTCTACTTAGGGCAGGGGTAACACAGGGCTCGGGAGGGGGGACCGAAGACCGTCCCCAATACTGAACGCGTGCCGGGGAGAGCAATAGGGCACACCGAAAAAGGGTACAGCCAAAGGCGCCAGGAGGCGTAGCATAAAAAACAAATCGCAGTCCACCTCTGTCGTCGATCAAATCAACCAGACTTGCCCATGCGAGTCGGGCATCCCAGGCCTTGGGCAGTGAAGAACAAGCAGCTCATATTCTTGGGACCGCAAATGTTGCTATGGACCCCGTAAGAAACGACAACACAAAAAAAAAAAGGGAGGAGACCACAATCATTCACCCTAACCCGCAAGAAACGTGCAAAAGGGGGCGCTCTAAAAGAGAACTGTTATCGGAATCGGAAAAACCCGGACGTAGAACCAAAAGATGGAAAGAAAATGGGAACGAAGAATCCCAAGCAAGGCGGGGACTAGGTACCACACTTTCTCAGCGGCCCCGGGAGGGGGGCACCGTTCGGAATACTACTAGATCTACTCGAACGGGGCACAGGGAAGTAGAAAAGCGGGACCCTAGAACGACCGCATGTGATCAGCCGGAAAAGCACGCGAAGGTTCACAACGACCGGGGTCGAAAAAATTTAACACAGACATAGGTGTGAATGGACGGAACAAGAAAACGAAAAGGCAGTGCGAACACTCAACCGGGCAGCAGACAGCAACTAATCCCGCTGAAAATCAGCTAGGGCTCGAGGGAGGCCCTAGTCAAAGAAGCTACGGGGAGCAGACCAGAAACAATTGTGGTTTTTCACAAGCTTCACGGGTCCGCTGCGGTCTACAAGACACGAGATCTTACGAGAGACAGACCGGCAGTAAGTTCAGGCGGCAATGAAGGACGCGGGGGAGACTGGCATTTGAAAAACCCTTCACCTGAGAAGTAATGGAGGGCAACGGCACTTTCAGCGGTGTGTCGTCGATTTTCAATCTACGAGCGACGGGGTCGTAAGATTCGATTGAAGGGCCTGAGCGAGTAACCGCATGTTAGTACGTCGAAGACGAAAAATTCCGAGGGCGATTATATGAAGCGAGAGGGCGTAGTTCGGGGCACGCCAGGGGGAGGGTGTTCTGTGGAGGGATTATGACGAAAAGAGGATTGGGTATGTTTCAAATCGTCAGAATCTGAATGAAGAAAAGCAAGCCGTGAACGTCGTGAAGTGAAGAGACCAGAGAAGAAGGAACTTTAGAAGAGTCCAAGTTGGTGGTGGTGAAGGGATCATCAGGGCTGGGAGCTTAAACTTTGCTGCTGCCTCGCAGACACATCGTGTAGTCACCATGGTAACACTACCGGCTAATAAACCTTTCCTCTACGGGACTTCTTGTCGGGAAAATGAAAGTAAAGGACCTCAAAAAGGCTTGTGCAACAACAAGGAAGTACCCTTATAACAGAAATCGACTATGCAAGGCTAAAGATAGCGAAAACTTGACATCAGAGGTGCCCGTCGTCATAGCATTGACTGAACATCCTTAGCTACCCTACATATCTGCATATGAAGCGCCACTTACCGGATCTGTAACACTTTGTGTCCGACGTACGTCGCCGGTAACCGCTGACTGTTGTGGATCTTAAATGCTTCTCAAGGGCCATGAGAGGGGGAAAGAGTCGACGCTATCGAACTTAGAGAAAAGGCACTGTTGAGGCATCAGAACTAGCTCGGCGAGAAACGAAGAGATGGCACTAGCAGACAAGTCGTATCCTGATCAAAAAGAAAAGAACATAGCGCTATCGGGAGATGCCGCGGAGATAGACAGATGATCTTCCACAGCAGCGCGAAACAGACTGCTTGCGGGAGGAAGGAGTGGCTTTGGACGAAGGTCAAAGAGCGCACCAAATAATCGGAAGATAGTTGCGAAGGGACTTTGAGCAAGGATGACGATGGTAAGGCTATCGTTCGCCAGCTGTACAGAGTCAGACGGGAAGGACGAAATACGAATTCTTGATAAGGCGCGTCAAAGAAGCTGAGAGCTGGATCTTAACTATAATAGTTAAGTGATTCTCACACAGAAATGACAGTATTTGATACCTTTAGGGCGTGCGCGCCTGAGGGCATAACCTGAGAGGTTAACCATCATATCGCGTTAGGGGAAACTATCCGCGTCTGGATCTACCTCAAAGCAACATCCAGAGAATGACCCGAGCAAGACCGTCCGAAAAGAACTGTCAGGACCTCCCTCAGTGACCCTACGAACTCGTTAGTGGACCTGGGCGGCCGGTTCTCATGCAGGATAAACGCGCACGTTTGGTCTTCGCAATTTGTGACGGATGCTGGGATTAATCACGGTTGTTCTCATCATCGGCGGTCGTAGAAAAAAGGTTCGACCACAAGTCACTCAAAGATCAGATTGACCTTTCATGTCGCGTTAAGCGATTAGTCGGGTAGAACGCAGGAGATCACTTTGTCAGCAAGAGCTGGAGAAAATGAAAAAAACGAAAAATGTCTCAAGAGGGGATGAATCCGTATAAAACACAAAACATGAGCCTGCAACGGACGTTAATACCCGAAGCTTTGGGGAGAGAAGCTACTATTAGAAGATGGGTGGTCTCTCTGGCTTCCAGGGCATCAAGGCTTGTTTCCCAGGAACTCGTCTGATAGAACTTATGGTAGCCGAAGGGGGGCAGAGTGAAGAGGTTGCATCACGGCCTCCTACATACAGGTTATTTCTGAACCATCCGGTTCTAAGCAGTAAAGAATCAAGACTACTTATGCCACAACGAGCGACGCAGAAAGACATGCGCGACACAGATAGCGATTTCAGGAGCTCAAGTAAGTCGAAAATCAGAAAGGCTCCTTCGGCAATCGATTTTCTGTCCAAGGACAGCGATGTCTTACATTCCATCTAGAAAGACCTGTGGTGGCCACAGGGACCTTCGCTGCCCTGAAAGAAGATGGAACCCTCAAGAAACTGCCATAGATATAGAAGGCTGTCAGGTAGGCTCGAGAAATGGGGTACCCTTTCCCTATACGGGGTGATCAGAAGATTGAACGAACCTCACCATAAATTAAGTAAACAGTTTCTTGTGGGCAGGAATCTGGGGAGTGATAGACTGACGAAGGGGCAAACGAGGGTCAGAGTTAGAGCAGAGTGCTCGGAGAGGAGGGGCAACGCTCTCGGGGGCGGGTAGGGAGGAAGGGAAATAGAATTCAGGTGAAAAATTAGAGGTATATCGGAGGAACATAAAGCCGTCGTGCTTACGAAAAGAATAACGATGAAATCGGTGAACAGATAAAACTCAAAGGGCGTTAAAGTCAGCAATCATCTCGTGGCCAAGGATGCCACGATCCTCGATTCGCATTTCGGTCGTGTTTGTAGCGGATACCTTCACGCTTTTCGAAGGCCGTTCGAAAGAACAATAGATACTTAAGGATTCCGCGAGACTAAACACAAGGGACTCGTTCTAGCTTTCCCTGTGAATTACGGCGGAAAATGCCAAATCCTCTCTTCCAGGACGACAAGATACCGTGATCCAAACGTAATCTACTTGATAGGAGAAAAGACGACCGGTAAAGACGGACTAAAAATTCGGAAATGGGGCGTCGAAAATCCTTTTAATACGAAAAGAACACGAGTCACGACTGACCCCGCCTTATAACGGAGGAAAAAATCGCGCTCTCTTAGTCGACCACGACTAAAAGTTCTCGGACGCACGGAGATAACCTCTTGCGAAAGAAAGAAGTTAAAATGGGGCGATCGAACCAATGGGCCAGGAAAGGCCAGGCAGTCAAACGAAACAGCTCTGCAACCAAAAGACGATTAAAACGTTCGGGTCCTGCGGTCGGGGCAATCGCTGCGGAGACGGATAATTAATTCTTCTCGCAAAGGAGGAAGATATATATGGGTGATAGCCGACACTGGTACGTTGGGGGGAGACAGAGCGAACAAACGGTAAGAAATCGCTCAGTGTGCGTTCGATCTGACCGGTCAACTGCCAGTGGCCGTTCCGGAAACTATAGTGCTCTCGAAACCAACAACGTAGAGTCGGGTGTTAAAGACGAAGCCGCGACTGTGGCAGGGAAGAGCATCTTCCTTCTTTTTCGAAGAACGAGGCTATCGAGGGTGGAAAAGGCAAAGGCCTGCAAGGGAGGCCTAGGGACAAGAGGGGGAGGAAGACCCTATCAAAGGAAACGTTTGAAGACTTTCCGGCAAAGGGTGAAATCTAACCGAAAGCGAAACGAAGCACGTAGAGCGTGCAATGCCTTCGCGGGCGAGGCATTGGGCCCATTTCTCCACCAGGGGGGTAAAAGAGCACGAAGTGTGTGCAGAGCTGCGAAACGAAGAGAAAAAAAAAGCGGCAAAGAAGAACGTTTGACGTTAAAACGCTGACACAGAAGGGAATTCCAACCGTCCTTTCATGCAATCGGGGAGGATCTTTCAGCCGTGGCCACATCACGGGTAGGAAGGACCCAAACAGGTGTGTTATGACAAATCGCCCGTGCTGAAATGGACGGCAGGGGGCATGAAGATTCGTCGAATACTCGAAAACACGGCCGAAGATGAGACCTACCGTATATAACAGCCTTAGGGGGGGGAGGGGAAGTCAATGCAACCGAAGAAGAGGAAAAAAGAAAGGAACCTGAACCTTCGCTGCCGAAAACAAAAACCATTATCCAGTCCAGTTACCATATAAGAGTGAAGAAGAGGGGTATGATCTTCATTATCCATGAACCAATGGTTCCAAAAGGCCCATATACAGGGGTGAAAAAGTGCGTATATACGATACGAAGTAAAGAAAGGCGTCAAAAAAGGGACAATCGGGGAAGGGGCTTACATTGGTAGCGGGTCAGCCAACGCACTGACAGAGCGGGGAAGGCGGTTTGAGGGGAACAACTGCAGGCCGCCTCCGCGGCCGGAGAAAAGGTCTGAGGATGAGGAAGTCGAAACGTGGAGGGCCGTTAGAGCGCGGGGTATGAAAAACTCCTAGAGATTAGAAGGGCAGGAAAAATTGTAAGAGCTGACTGCGATCCAGATACAAGCGGAAAGGTCACGAAGCAAGGGTCTGGTCGGGACTGACAACGGCTCAGGCCTTCCGAAGTCTTCGTCTTAAACTGCTCAAGGGGCAACTGGCAGGAAGGAGAAAGAAATATATGTCTGCGCCGCCTCGGAAGGACACCGGGGAAGCAAAAAAGACCAGGGCGAAGGAAAGTCGACCAACGGTGCTCTGTAACGCTCTCAGGACGGAGGAAAACCGAAAAGGGAAAGGAAGGAAGGAAGGCTACAAAAAAAAAAAAACAAGCCGAGGGACGCCAGGTCCGGTCATATGTAAACGGCACAGATAAAGGGGGTTGGTGTCCGGGGAGATTGACCAGGCAGTCGCCTCCTGGTTATCTAAGTCATCTCCTCCAGACCGACCACCGAAAGGTAAAAAAAAGAAAGCTTTAACAAAAAAAAAAGCCAGCACTAACGGTAAAACAGAAAGAGAAGTAAAAGACCGGGAGGGCAGGCATAGCAGAATCCAGAAAAGGGGGTCCTACGAAGAACTCCGGGAATGCTGCTACCCGGAGTAGGCACGGACGAACACTCCTCACTAGAGAAATGCAAACTAAAACACGGAAGGAACTTTCTGAAAGAATCCCACAGTGAAAACAAGAAGGCTGACTGTGAAAGAGAGCGCCACGAGATCCAGGCCATTTCTTGGTATTACAGCGAAAGACCGGGTCTGTCTGCGTAGATCGTGCGATGAATAGGGGGAGTGGTGAAAATATCCCGAGAGGCTCGCGTCCCACCAGGTCAAGTCGTGACAGATTATCACCTCCATTCTCGTAAAAAAAAACAAGTGGATTTCAGCCACAGAGTACGGAAAGAACGAGAAAGCGACAAAAGCCTTCGAATTGGCCGCGCCATGCGAGAACGCAGAGGAAGCAAACCACGGAGTGGAAAAAAAGATCAGAACGGAAAATCTATCTCATGGACTCTAGAGAAATCCCGGATCACGAAACTAACATCTTGGAAAGGACCAAGCTCAAAAAACAGACAGGTAAAGGTCGAACTAGAAAGCAGATCTGGACGAGTAAAGGAACAAGAAAAAAAACAACTCTGCGAGGAGGGGAAAAAGATGAATGAAGGAGACGGGGGGATGACAGCGCAAAGCTCCACCCGAATCACTAGAACTGCCTTGGGGATGCGCAAAGGCATGGGCACTAGCGGCCGCTACGTCATCAAAAACATCGTCTCTGGTCATCAGCCTTCCAACATAAGAGGGTCACCTGGGAAAAGAGGACTATCAGGGGAACAAAACTAAAAGTGGGGAAAAAAGGGTAACACGGGATGAAGGGGGAGATCGACAGGGCAGCGCACGTCTCAACGTAACTTCGCAAACACGACGTGGCATGGAAAGAAAGGAAAACGTGAAGGCGATCTCCGCACCCCGGACGGAGCCCTTCAAAAAGCACAGCGGCAAATCACGATTCTCCAAACCCAGAGGGATGATGACCGGATAGATAAGTGACGAGAACCCCCTTTAGAAGCAAGCAGACGTCGGGAGTGAAAAAAGGCGAAAAAAACACGGCAGAGGGCTCGAAAAAACGAGAAGCAGTCCGCCCCGAAAAAGGGCCTAAAGAAAAAATCGAGCAAAAAGGAAAAGCCCAGTCATTCGAACTGGGACACGGAGCCAGAGCCGAGGGGAGGAGTGCCCCAGGCCCGTCATATGGGTGGCCTAAAGAATTCGCTGAAAGCTCAAACTTGGTGGGCGATGGGCAAAAGAAGGAGCCGTCGCGCAACGTTTGGGCACAAACTGGAAAAAAAAGGGGCGCCGGCGGAACCGAAAAACAGTCAGGAGAATCACCGGATGCCATTCACCTGACGCTAAACAAGCAAGGGCGGGGAGCGACAAAAAAATCTCGGGAAGCGGAGCTAAAAGGAACGACTCAAGAAGTAAGCAATACTGCAATAGGGAAGTCCGGACAAACGCCGCACGACGTCGGGGAATCATCCAAAAAAGAAAACAACAAGAACACGGGTGACGAAGAACTACGCCATCGTATCACTGGACTAACAGGATCGAAACGCGTCGGAGGGGTCATCGAAGGCGGGGAATCTAACTGTCCAACTCAAAACTGGGGGGGGGGGTACGAAAAAAGGAAAGAATCTAAGCTACGCAGATAACGAGAGAGCGAGGGATGGGGGGAAGTTGGGAAATCGGGAAAAGCAAAAACCACTTCTCCAACTGGGGGCATGGAGGAAAGAAATCCATTCAAGCAGTTGACAGGTTCTTAAAAACAAGAACGTCGACCAAAAAAGCGCTCAGCCAGGGGGGCAATTACTTTGACCTTTCAAGGGGAAAGGACGTCTAGGGCGTGTCGAAAATGAGAAGGCAGGTTAAATTAAACACAAAGGGGGGCTGATTATCGGCCCCTGAAAGATCAAAGAAAAAGGGGACACGAAAGACAACAGAGAAGGGGCGATGAACACTTCTTCTCAGGAGCAAAGAAAATTCGGTTCTACGGGCGCCTCCAAATCAAAAAAACGAGAAAAAAAAAAAAAAACCAGGGCACGACTGGAGGGCAGCGACAGAAGTTTCGTCACGGAACGAGGGAGGGAAACATAAGTCTATGCTGGGGGGGGAAAGACAGAGCTCCGGACTCGTGAAGACCTCGAACGCGTGCCGTTAGGGGGAAGGGTCGGGGAACGGATCCCGACAAAAAAAGGATAACGTCAGGGTGAAATTCCAGCAGC
>Ga0179593_1445364_pt1 | contig 11518 bp, 13 predicted proteins | sample CZODoug2_1_08_16_FD_185931 | JGI IMG/M metagenome (GOLD analysis project Ga0179593, IMG submission 185931) | Vadose zone soil fungal communities from Angelo Coast Range Reserve, California, USA - CZODoug2_1_08_16fungal (PacBio error correction) | ecosystem: Environmental > Terrestrial > Soil >...
CCGGCGGAAAAGGCGGAACTAGCCGATGAAGAATGAGACTCCGTCCACTTGAGAAGCACCAGCAATCGTATAGGAGTATGACCCGGGAACTGAGCTATCCGCGGCAACGCCTAGGACTAGGCCGGTGGTTTGCTCAGAAAGGAAGTGGTGGGACGCCTCGCACGCGGTTTAAGCCTTAAAAGGCGGTGATTTTTCGAGGGTTGGGCGTGGAGACGGACGGCTGCTTGGCAGCGGCCCGGAGCTGCCGGTCCAGGAGTGAAGCTGAGTGATGATCCAAGGCGGGGGCAGAGCCGTGTGAGCGGCGCTGCCGCTAGCAGTGTAAAGGGGAGGGGGGCGGGCCGACCTTCGCCCGAGAAGGAAGGGGTCGCGACAGCAGCGGGAGACGCAAGAAGAACCACAACTGCAGAGCCTCCGTCAGCTGCAAAAGCTCGTCAAAAAGAGGCCTGGGTTAACGTAGGGGGAGAAACCTGACACGTGGCGTAGTCTTGGTAAAGAGGGACGAAGGACCGCACCACAGGCAGATTGACGCGGGTCTCGGGCGACCTCACTGCCCAAAGCCAGGTAGGGGGAACACGGGGAATCCCATCTGTCAGAGAATAATACCTCAACTACACGCCTTCTTACAATCCACTCGGCACTCCGCGACTTTTGCGCTATGCAGAGCAGTGGAAAAAACTGCGGAACGGACGCCTCCCTTTATAAGGTTAGGAAAAGGGAAAAATTCGCTCTCAAAAAAAAAACGAAGTATTAGGAAGGTTGCGGAAGAACCTTAAGGGCGGCAAAAGACTGTAGAGTGAATGCTCGTCATTCGCGGTCCAAGGAAAGAAGAAACGTGTCGAAGCAGGGAATCGAGTCGGGGACAAGTTGCGCGAAAAAACGTCAGGGCGGCCGGCAAAAACTGTCAAAGACGCCCGACGGCACGAGAAAAAAATGAAGCGTCCAGAAAGGGGCGGCGGCGAGCGGGTACCCGCGAGAGAGACCACTCGTGAAACACGGTCGCATCAGAATCTGCCGCCGTGGACTAAGTGGGGGGGGGGGGGGGGGGGGGGGGTTGGGGGGGGTGAAGGGGGTAGAGGCTGGCTGCCTTCGTGAAAGTTCAGGAAGAAGCCGCACACTAAGGACAAGTCACGATGGGCCGTGATCAGGCCTTGAATTTCAGAAAGACATCAATCTGAAAAAAATCGAACCGCGGGCATCGCACTGCGCTTGAAAAATGGGGGAACGTATCATCATGCTACTTAAGCCAAGAAGACCAAGAAGCCTACTTCCAAAAATACCTGCCAAACTCAACTTACGCAGGGAAAACAACTACAGCCAGGCGGAAACTTCCTAAAAAAGAGGAGACTGGATCATAACTGTCCGTGCGAAAGACCGGTAGCCGAAGAATCGCCTCAAAAAGCCGGGAATTAAATACCTCAGGCCTGGGAAGCGCAAACGTATACGTAGAGCATCCCTATAGCTGAAAAAGACGTTCATCGGGAAGGGCCGAGAGGGTAGCACAAAAAAGAATCTTCAGAATCAAGAAGAAACGATCAAACACGACTCGGGCGAATAAAAAAAGCAAAAAAAGATAAGGACACGGAAGAGGAAAAAGTCAGCGCGCGCCTTGCGTACCAGAAGAAAAAACATAGAAAGACGGGACACCGGCACGCAAGCGCGACGATGCCTTAAAAACACCAAAAACCCCAGTTCAGATTAAAACGTACCGCGGCGAGCGACGACCGGGGGAAAGGACGCAAAGGCCGCGCCTAGGACCACCGGTAACCCCAAAAAAAGAGGAAATAAGAATGAGATGCGGAGAAACTCCGTCTTCTAAATCTTCTCAGAGAAGGATAGGAGGGGCGAGGCGGCGGTAGGGGGGAAAATCGGGGAAAAAACAAAAAAACCGAGGACCATAGAACCTCCTCCAAAAAACAGCAGCAGATCGAGGAATCCGAAAAGCGACTCCGCACAAAGCCGAGACGCCAGCCCGCTCCCTCACAGTGGAAAAGTCACACACGAACGGCAACATTAATTACGTCAACGTGCTGAGCAATTGATAAGCCGCCGGGGGCCAACTGGCAAAAAGTAGACTCTCAAAACAGGCCTGAATGCCTCACCTTCGAAGAGGAAAGGGACGGAGGAAGGTGAAAGAAAGACTCCGGCTTCGAAACGTCTTCCAAGTACTGTGAAACCAACCGGCTAACCAGGGGGAACGCGGCACGTGAAAAAAAAAGGCTAGAACATAACAACAAAACAATCGACGTGAAAGCAGCAGCAAAGGACACCCAGAAGTGCTTCAGAGAAAAGGAGGAGGATGAATAAGAGATAGCACGCTCGGCCCTTGCCGGTCAAGGTAGGCATATGGAAAAAAGGGTTCAGGATTCGGATTCGGGACGCAGATCCAAAGGGAATCGTTGGGGTGAAGGGCACAGGATAAGATGGGGAAACCAATGCCGAAAGGGGGGAAGTCGCCGAGGAAGAACGAAACGAAGAAGGTCACTTAAACGAGAAAGTCCAGGCCTGGAAAAAAAACTGGGGGGAGGGAGATATCCTCTTTCCGTGAAGGGGTGCGAAAGGCGGGGTGGGCCATAATTGTAGAAGCACGTTGAGAAGACCATGGGCCGGTCGTGGGGAGAAGCGCTTGGTGCTGCGTGGCGATTCATTAGCGCGAGGGAGACTACGGAGAAGGGCCTGCGTGCACTCTGGACGGGGCAGGCTGGGGGGGCACCGCGGCGAGCGAGACCGTTAGACTCCCGGGCCCAAAGCGACATCTGCTGGGGCGCGATCAGACAGGGGGGAAAACGACGGCTGAGGCGAGAACATAGAGTCTTGGGGAGACATGCGGGTTGGTGGGAGAGGAAGCGGCTTCGTCGTGAAACTTTGGACGGGGATGGTCGAAAAAGAAGGGGTCCGGGAGGGGTGATTGGTAAGATAGGGGAGCGCGGTGTCGGCGAAGGACGGACGGGGGGTACGCCATGCTGGGGAGCAGGTGGCTGTTCGGTCGTGGAGGCCGTTAGGCACACGGGTCAACTTCTCTGCAGGTAGGAGACCGATTTCGCCACATAGGACGGCGGATGCCAGGAGCGGGCGGCTCGAGAAGAGGTCGAAGGCCTCCGCCAAAAAAAATGGAGCTCAACGCATCCATGCACTAAGGGGACAAAAGACCGAGAGAAGGTCGCCGGGGCTCTCTATCCGACTGTCCGAGGTCGGGGGGGGGAAGTACGTCAAAAATGGCTGGAAGGCGCCTGTGGCGAGGAAGGACTCTGCTGGAAAAGGGAAGCCGAGTCTGGTTGAGGAGTTGTCGTGGGTATTGGCGTTAGGGGGGGTGCGAAGAACAAAACGGCTTGCTGGCTACGGCCGTCAGATGCCGGGGGAAGGATTGAAAAAGGCTGAATCTTAGACTGAATCCGCACTTTGTGGGTGACAAAGAGAGTTGGGGAAACTGGGACGTTCGCTGCCGCTATCGTGAAGGGGGCAACGGTGCGTGAAAGGCCGAAGGCTTCGCCTGAGAAGATTGGCGCACAGAAAGCAGTGCGAAAAAGAAAAAGAACTAAAAAGCAGAAAGCAAGAGAAGAAAAGCTACCAACCGCGTCGGGGCCAAACGCTGGAGAAGGAAGGGGTGCCTGTGTTCATCGTGAGTGAGAGGGGCCTAGTATCAGTAAACCAGAGGTAACAGCTGAGAGGGGCTTCAGGTTGAAGGAGGCGAGACGAACGGGGTCCAGTTCAGCAGCACTCAAAGCGGGACCGAGGTAAGGAAAACAGAAAAGACGAAGAAAAAAATTAAAAGGAAGGAGGGACGACGACCTGATTTCTGCAAAAGGGCGCATGGGGGGAAAAAAAGTTCAAAATCCTTCACGGCCGCCATTAAGGGTTGGGGGAAAATCTCTAAACTCAAAAAACAAGGGGGGGAAGATATTTTGCTGGAGGACGAACGAGTTCTGAAAGGAGCCGGCACGGAAGTTTTCTTACCATGAGGAAAGCGAAAAAGTCATATACGATCGGCACGTGGACTGCGGGGAAGTAACGAGGCGGGGACGTTAAATTAACAAAGGGAAAGACTGCGTCAGGCACGTGAGGGGGGCCTGGGTCTACGGCAACAGAAGAGAAAGCTGTGCAGCAGAGGTGTGTCTGGACGGGTGAGGGAAACTGTAAAAAACGCGCCAATCTGAAAACTACCAACCAAACACAGTTCTTTCCCAGTCTAGTAAAAAGAATCTCCTAAAGTTTTAATAAGTTGGTAAGAAAGGACGATTCATGGCCTTGCGGGTGACCTACCTTTCTTCGATAGAGTATATTCTCACTCCTGACTGAGGGAATATACTCTATGAAAGACGGAAACATTAGTCATTCACGGCGTAGAGGCATCGCACCAAATCTCACAAAGTCTACTTGAAAATGTTATTAGAAATAAAGGGATCGGGGAAAAAGAAAAAGCATACAACTGCATCGCCGATGCTCACTCGCTTACGTCGCACAGAAAGCATATAACCTTCCTCCCAAGGAGCTCACCGCGAGCATAAATCTGACCTGAAAAAGGAGACATAAACAGTCGCCGACGATCAACCACCCTACATTGCACCTAACTCGCCGGGGGGGCGAAAAAAAAAGTATACCGGGCTAATCATCCATAGGGGACTGGCCCGTGGAACATTTCCCTGAGGCGGCACATGAGTGAAGCCAAGAAGCCGCAAAAAAAATCGCCGACTCCTTACCATCGTCGCCGCCTGGACCTAGAGTAAGCCCGAACCGCAGAGTAAAGGACGGGCGGTAAAAAAGCAAAACAAGGCAAACACAGGCATCAAAGTCAAAGCTCAAAATTACAAAAAAAAAAGACGCCGGCGCGACATGTCTTACCACACTGGACTTCGAATCTACGGGTCAAACAGGCTCGCGACACCGGTCAGTAACGATCACAAGCCGGGAGAGGAGGTGTAAGGGAAAACGAAAAAAGTCTACGCCGGTCTGCTCCGCGAAAGGGGCGAATAAAACAAACTGACGTATTGGCGGGAAAGAAAATCGCCTAACCAGGCATGGACCGCAGGGAGAAACCTTCCCCAATCAAGAAAAAAAAAAAACAACAGTCGTCAAACCGTCGGCGAGCGCTAACGAGACCAGAGATTCTAAAGAAAAAAGAGGTCAAAAAGCAACAGGGGGACTGAAAAAAGGAGGTGAAAAAAAATTGCATGGACACCGCCGACCTGGAAGTCCCAACGAAAATACTGTCACGCCGGCAAAAAGACGGGAATCTGACCTGAGGAAGGATTCAAAATGATGCAAAGAAAAAAAGAAAAAAAAAAACTGGCCGAAACCACGGTAGGGTAAATAGAAAAAATTGGAAAACAAAACGCGAACCACAGTGGACAGATGGTCCCAGCCGACGATCATCAGCACAACTCGAAAACGCTGAATAGGGGGAAGGGAAGGGCAAGAAAAGGTCACCCCGCTCGTCTAGAGGCTCTCAAAAAAGGAGGAAAGAGATAGCAAACGGATTGAAGAAAAAAGGGGGCAGGCGATGCAGATGTTCTGTTTGGGGACGGAGAAATATCGGGACAGGAAAAGTGTCTCCAGCGTGGTGGGGAAAGGGAAAAACTAACTAGGAATGCGGACAAAAAACGCTCCGCCTTCCGAAGGCAGCGAAAGAAGGGGGGGAGCGTAAAAGGGCGTATTACAAGGGGCAAGTGAATAAGGGCAAGGGGTCGAAAAAAAAAAAAAGGGGTCATCGGGCTCAGCACTTTGAAAGACCTGGGAGACGGGGGCCCGACGCCTGGGGTGAGAGGGCAAGTCGACTTGGGGTAAGAAGCGCGAACGGGACAACGTCGTCTGCTGGTCCGTGCGGCCGGGGACGGACAAAGGGGGCCTGGCGGCGGCGACTAGTAAGCTTTCCGTACCCTCGCAAATAAACGGGGGCGGCGCCGGGAAGCAACACGACGGCTGCGGGCGAAAAGAAAAAATTGTTGGGCTCACTGATGGGGGTTTAACCGGGGGAGACGAAAACGAAAGTCGTGCTGGGGACGCAGGGTCGGAGTTCGCCGCGGGAAGTAAAGAAATGGAGGGAGGGTCAGGTTGGGGGAACAGGGCAGAGGGAGCCGGGGGGGGCCCGGTGTCGGAGTCAAACGAAAAAGGAGGTACGAGCGGGCGGCTAGGTCTCGGAGTAGGAGGGAAAGGAGGAATTCTCAGAGCAGTAGATAAAGAAAACGAAAAGGAGAAGAAGCGGCTGGACTGGGAAATCTGCCAATGTGCGACGCCTCCAAACCGGAAGTCTGAGAGGAAAAGAAGATAAGAGATCCCGCCGCGTATAAGAAGCAACGAAAAAATCCTCCTACTTCCAGGGGCCAGGGGGGAACGGGGAGGTCCTTTTGTTCTTCTTCCCGGACGGATCCTCAGAAAGGAGAGTGAGGAAGAGTCGGGTGAGGTTAGGTTCAAAAAAGTAGTGCGCGGGGAGGGGCTAAAAGAAGGCAGTAGGAGATGACTGGGGGGGAAAGGCGGAAGCTGAGCTGAAGAAGAAAAAGGTTGCGTGTCCCGGCGCAAGAGCGAGGCTTGCTCGGAAAAACAGGTCACAGCGTGGATCATACGGTAGAAAGGAGAGCGCCTTGGCGCGACCGATGCAGCCCGACTACAGCTCTAGAAAAAATGGCACCCGTACAAACCCTCAGTCTAAAAAGAAGGGATGCACGGGGTGACCTAGCTGAAGGCGTAGAGTAGATTTTGTTACTCTCTTCAAAAAAAAGCTAGGACAGCAAGGATTGAGGATCTGAGGACTGCAATCACTGCCCCTGACAGACTTGAAAAAAAAGAAAAAATCCAAACATCTTCCGAAGTCAGCGGGGACAAAGAAAAAGAAAAGACACGTGCCCGCTCATTCGTCCCTCGCCGACCGTTGAGGAAAAAAAAAAAAAAAAAAAAAAAAAAAAAAAAACGAAATGTACATAGGGTTACTAACAAACCAATCACTAATCCCTTAATCGTCCAGCACCACAAAGAGGAAAATAGAGAGAGGAGCGCGAAAAAAAGGGGAGGGAGTGATAGGCACGGATGTCTGAAATTCTCGAAGCTAGGGGAAAAAGTCGGCGAAAGAAGGACGGAAACACGGGAGTCCGCATGCGGAGAGCAAAGACCTTGGGATCGTCCCTCTGGGGACTTTAAAGGGAAAAAAGGGCAGGGCCTGGAGGAGGGAAAGACAAAAGGGACACGCGATCAATCTGGCCGGCCAAGGTAAAAGCGACGCGTGTCCCAAAGACCGGGCGACATCTATTTAGCCCAGAAAAAGGGCCTGACGAAGCGTGTACCGAAAAGTAGGCCTTGCGGTTGAAAATGAAAAAAGCGAGAGCCGGCCTTCTCGGCCAAGGCTCGATAAATGAAAAAGAAAATCACGCGTCTCGACACGCTTAGAATGCAGGGAAAAAAAAAGATCAAACAAGCGACGTGCACCCCGCAAATTGTAGGGAGATCAAAGAAGCGTCCATCAAATCAGAACGACGAGGACTGCCATCACCGCGGATGGCAGAGAAAACGACAACTACCCGTCCGAAAAAAAAAGACCATTCGGCATGGCCCAGATCGAAAAAAACTGCTATGCGTCAAACGAAACAGAGACAGAATCCGCAACCACCGGCCGAGTAAGTGAAAAAAAAAAACGGGCAGGAGGATTAAAGCGCGCCCGGCCTTGAAATAAGAGACACGAGTGCCTGGCTGGCCTACGCTGGAATCGCGAAAAGAAGTCGGTCGCACAGGGACGGCCGAGGCCGATCTGCCGAAGCGCCGAAAGAAAAAAGAAGAAGCCTAAAGCGAGAAGGACCGAGAAAAACCCGCACGGGGCAAGCCCGCGGAGGGAAAGTAAGGAAGAAAGGATCCGCTGACGCCGGACAAAAGCCCTCTCCGATGACATAAAAAAAACCGCAAACGGACCATGATCTTCGACCACTGGGAGTAGGACGACCGGCACCGTCCCGAAAAAAGCTACAAAGGTAACCCCCTCGACAAAGAAGAGCAGACGAGCGGATCCGGAGCAAAGGAGCACGTCTTCTCACGAGAAAAAGAATGCCGAAAGGGCAACGGCGGATCGAAGGGATCCCACGGCAAAAATCCTATCTTCCTGTCCCCAAAGCCGAGGCCAAAAAAAGCAGGCGTTCATCCGCCTGGACCAAAAAAAAAAAAAGCGAGCCCTCCCTACAAGAAAATAAAGAGAGGAGGAACCAAACGACGGCCAAAATGGTCAGTACGTCAGTGAGGAAAGCAGAACGCGGCGGGCCTTCTGAATCAAGGAGAAGGTCAAGCCGGCCCATTCCTGACTCAACGCGGCAAAGAAAACGGGGAGGGGCGGTTCTGAAATCGAAGAGGAAAAAAGGCGGTGAAAAAGGGCAGCCTGTGAACGCACACGAAAAAGGTGAAGGGAGTCCCGACGGCTCGATTCACAACAAAGGCGAAGAAGGGAGCGGGCATCGACGAAAACACAAAAGAAAAAAAAAAAACACAAAGAGGAAAAGAAGAGAGATAGGAGCGGGGGGGGAGAAAGGGCACAGTAAGGGCTGATGATCGAGAATCGGGAAAGGCCCAAGGGTCCCGCGGGGGTGCGAAAAAACTTTTAACGCCGTGTCCGAAGGCTATTAAGAACGCGCGCAGGCATAGGAAGAAAAAGGGGAGTCAGGACTGGGGCCGGCGGAAAAAAAGGTGCAGTCCTCGAGAAGGCCCGGCCTGCGGTGGAATAGGAAAAACGTTTACGAAGAAAAAATTGGGGGGGAACCTGGGGGGCCCGACGCCTTGTGTGAGGGAGACGGGGGAAAGGGGGGGAGAGCTTGGTTAGCCGGCAGGGGACGCCTGCTGGTTAAAGGGGGCGGCGGTGGGAAGATCGCCACTGCCGGCCGGGGCTGAAGGGAGACTCCGTTCGAGAAGGAAGCCAAGAACGCGGAAGACAAAAAAAGGCGACAACGGGCGGGAGGAGTCGGCTATCTACTGATGAGATGAATCTCGGTGTATTGAAGGGAGGAGGCGAAGTCGTGAAGGTGGGGCGTCGCTTTCGAAAAACTTGCGTAAATGGTCTTCGCGGAAAGGGGTGGATCATTCGCGAAAGGGAAGGGAAGGTCCTGCGGCGTCTGGAATGGGGAGTCGGTAAAATGGAGGGAAACGGGTCGTTTCGTAAAAAACGGGGTCGGAGCCGCGTGGCTACAGCGCCACAAAAAAAAAAAAGAAGCGACGGCGCGGCTCGTTAGAATGACTACAAGGGACAGAGGACGGCGCACGGCCAGCCACACAGTTAGGAAACCGCTTATACTGAAATGTCGAGGGAAAAAAAGGTCCCGAGTTCTTTCAATGGAAAGGTCATGAGGGACGGCGCCTGTTCGTAGAACCGACACTTCTCTTGAAGGGGATGGACCATTGGGGCCGAGGGATGAGGGAAAGCGGGTAGTTCGTCGTGGAAAAGCAACCGACGGCTGTTTCCGTAAGGTGCCGTCGGCTCTGCACCGGAAAGGGTCGGAGGAAAAAGAGGGAAGCTGATATACGTCAGAAAGGTGCAGGTGAACTTCGCCGTGTGCTATGAAAAACGGCGGCGGGGAGCGAAAAAGACGTGCTTGATCAAAACCACAAGAAAACGACGGCCTGGCCAGACGTAGGGAAGAGAGAGCAAGGGGAAGGACCAGCAGGACAAAAAAGAAATCCGTCGGCAAAAAACACGGCGTCCGTCCACTGCAAAAGGAAGGGTGACCTAGCTGGGGGATGAAAGACGTGGGCGTAAATAAAAGAGGGAAAAGAGAGAGGGTCCGACACCAAAAGGAACGGCGCTTCTCGTGCTCGGAAAGGAAAAAATACCCGCCATACCCCGCCCGAAACCTGGGAAGAAGAAAAATACGCGGGCCACAGAGCCGCCCTGTCGGAGGAAAATACACAGTGCCGACTTCCGAAAACAAGCACGTGGGAGAGGGGGAAGGCCGAGCATTGTACGAACAGCACAAAAGAAGCACAAAGGGCACCTAATGGAAAGTCCGCGGGAAAAAACAACAGGAGGAAGTAAAATCATTAGGGAGAGGGAACACTTGGCGAGTGACGTCCGGCACATGTGCGTACTGAGAAAAAAAGGGAGGCGAAAGGAGAGGGGAAAAGAAGGAGGATTCGCAGGTAGTCTCTGGAAGTGTGCCCGCCAGGGAGAGGCCGTCACGTTGGCGGGTAAGAAACGGCACATAAAGGCGGAAAGCGGCAAGAGGCCGGTGGGGAGACGTATCGGCAAAAAGATACTAAAACAGGAACTCTTGGCCCAATCTAGGCAAAAAAATCGGGGCACGGCCTTTGACGACGCGGTGGAACAGGCTTTCCTTTCGGTCGGGGTAAAAAACCGCGCGACTTCGGGGCGGAAAGCGGAGAGGGAACCGGCGAAAAATGCGGCCGGACCGGAACACGATGCGACACTGCTAGAGCAGCGCAAGAGGGGGAAAAAATAAAAACACGGCCGACGTCAAAAAAGCGTGAAGAGAGCATCAGCTGCGCTCAAGAGAAAATCAAAAAAGGCAGCGCCGAGGCCAGAAAAAAAGCAGCGGCCGGGAAAAAAAACTAAGACACGCCAGCGAACAGTAGCCCGAAGGGTAGGAGGGGGGGACAGCACCTTATCAATACGACTGGAAGGGATGCGTCCACGCCTGTCAGGCCTCGACGAAAAAACAAAACGTGCACCAAAAAGAAAAATCCAGGGGGGGAGGTCGATCGAGCGACCAAAGGAAGAACAGACGGTTCACTAAATCCTATAAAAAAAAAGGCGCCGAAATCGCGCATTGCATTATGGGGTTAAGAAGAAAATAACGGCAGAGCCGCGCGCCTACTCCAGAAGAGAGAGTTTGGTGGGGGCAAAATAGCTGCCTCTAAAGGACCCGGAAGAGACGCGCCAAAGAGAAAAAAAATGCTGAAAAGTCACGAGCCTCAGCAGCTCAGTACAGGTGAAAAAGGAAAAAAGGGGCAGTACAAAAAACAGAAAATGGAAGACATTATCTTCGACAAATACAAAAGAACCGTCATCCGAACAGCAAGAAAAGAAAAAACGACCGGTCCACCCAATCCCCGAGAACGGGAAGAGAGCGGGAGAAGAACGTAGAGTCACGTCTGCTACATGACAATCGGGCGCGGGCACGGTATCGAAAAGGGGGATACTAAAAACACCGCCTGGAAAGTCGAAGGAAAAAAACAAAGAAAAAGAAACCCCCGCCGACCAAAAGGGGTCAGAGGGCCTCGCGATCGCGCTAAAATCTAGGCGAAAAAGATCAAACAAGGGCGCGTCGGGCCAAACCTTAAAAAGGAACGAAAGGAGCAACAGTGCATACACCGCAGGTCACGAAAAGAGATATCTACGGAAGGAAAAGAAATAAGGGGAAAGGGCCAAAGAACAAAAAGTCCGGGAAACGTTCTGCTCTACGACTCAAGAGGAGGAAACACAAAAGGGCCAAGGTCAATCCTGTACCTGCACACGCAACCCAAAATTGGGGAAGGCGAAGAGGAACACAGCATCAAAAAAAAGATCCTGCATCGCTACCGGGGCAGCGAACGAAAAAAAAAGTCT
>Ga0179593_1556240_pt1 | contig 11518 bp, 16 predicted proteins | sample CZODoug2_1_08_16_FD_185931 | JGI IMG/M metagenome (GOLD analysis project Ga0179593, IMG submission 185931) | Vadose zone soil fungal communities from Angelo Coast Range Reserve, California, USA - CZODoug2_1_08_16fungal (PacBio error correction) | ecosystem: Environmental > Terrestrial > Soil >...
GGGGGAGGAACAGCATTGAAAAGAGCCTCGCAAAAAACATCCTCCCAGGGTCCTCAGGGCGGAAACCAAAACAAGCCTTTCATACCTTTTTGGTTTGGGTGAAAAAAAAGGAAGGGAGCTCGGCGAAAAAGAGCCCTTGGAATGGAAGAGTTTGTGCTTTGGGTCGCCGTGGAGCAAAAGGTCTATATAGAAAGAGTTGTGGGAACCAGCACTTTCCCGAAGACCTTTGGGGGGAAAGCTGGGAAAAGGAACCCGAAAGGGGAACCTAATCAGCTATCAGAATAAGGGGAATTCGTCGAAGGGAGGTGCAGGGGAGCACTTCTCCTTCTTGGGGCTTTTTAGAAGGTGGAGATCCTTTCCTTGGAATTTTTCCTCGCGGGGAAGGGCTATCTCCCAGCAAGAATCCTAGAGGTGGGGAAAAGCACTTATCATTCTTATAAAAAAGGTCTCCTAAAGGAGAAACCACGGGCAATTAGGTATCTCCCTCAAAGGAGGACTTCCTTCTTCTTGGGAGGGGGGGGGCGGTTGATTTTCACCAAAGGAAAATTTCTTAGCATCTCTTCCTCTGAAGTTCCCATTCAAAAGGGATTTAGAGCTGGGGGTGTACAAAGGTTAGACGATTCCCCCCCCTAAGGAAAACCCCCCTTTCCCTAGGGAGAGACCGATCAACTCCTACCACCCACCTAACGAAAAAGAAACACAATCTGACTGAAGAAAAGAAAACCCCCCTTCCCCCCCAGAAAGATGCCTCTCACGAAAAAAAACGACCCTTCCTGCACAAAGGATACTCAAATTAACTGGGGGAGTTCTCCCTTAAAAAAATCTCTGGAATTTTAAAACCCGTCTCCACGGGGTACAGAGCAATTTAAGGAGTGGGTTTCCTTGGCTGGAAGGGGGATCTTTCACTATGCGTGAAGGGAATTCATAAACAGGGGAGAAAAGGAACCCCATGGAGCGGGTGTTTCTTATATCCTTTTGAAGCGAAAAGACAAATTCATTGCAGAAGAGGTTGATTTTTTTACCAGGGTCTCCTTACGAGTCGTTAAGAAATAGGTTTAAAAACGGTATTCTAATGCTCTCTTCATTTCTCTTGCTCCATTAAAGTGAGGACTATGAAAAGAGGTAGAAGCTCCTTTCTGTTTCTGAGAATCTACGTACGTCGGATACTGGTTAGCTGGGGAGGTCCCCTTCTTCCGGAACTCCCATCTTAGAAAAAAGGCTTCTTCCAAAGTAGGGGGGTACCGGGTTGAGGGGGGGGTCAATCCGGTCGTTCGGGGGTAAAAGTCCACGAGGAAAGGAGATAATCATAAGGGTGAAAAAAAAGAGGAGAAGTTCCAGATCTTTTGGGAAAACGGGATTTTGTCCATGAGGTTCTGGAGCCTCCCTAGGTACCCGAGTGCCTAAAGGTTTTCATTAGAGCTTCTCACCAGGGAAAAAAGTTTTGCCCAAAAACACCTCTCCCGGCTCAGAGTTCCCCCGGAATAGGGCAAGGGACCCCAGGTCCCTCGATGTGGGAGGCATGGGAGGGGTGAGATAAGATAATGAAGCCCTAAAGGAGGAATCTTCCTCAACAAGCCCCCATCAGATTTGCATACTAAATTGTTCCTTTCTCCCAGGAGAGGGCGGTCCTCGAGCCCGGGGGATGAGGGGGGCAGGCCATCATGGGCCTGTTCGTAGAAAAGGGTTAGGGTGGTTTCTGACAAGAATTTCGGTGCGATTTTTCCCAGGGGGGAAAAGGTCAAGGAGGGGAGGAGAGGCAGAGGATGGGGGGGGGGGGAGGGGGGTGGGAATGATCTCCCTTCCAGGGTGTTTCTTCTCCGGAGGAGGCGCAGGTTTCGTTCAAAAGGCAGTACTTGCATGAGGAGCCACCGGGTGGTGGGTGAAACAGGGGGTCTTTCTCCTCTTAGTCCTGAGACAGGCGTTAAGTGGAAAGGTCTCCTCCCTCCCTCCAGAAAAAGATCTATCGCCCTGGGAATTCTTCAGAGAGGGCTTGGACACAAGAGAAAAGGTTCTCTCCCTCTTTTCAAAAGGAAGAAAGAAAACCCTAGAGAGAGCGGAGGGATGGGGCAAGGGGGTAGAGATAAAGGGGAAATTAGGAGGGAGGAAAGCAAAAGGCTTGTAGAAATGGAAGGCTTCCGCGAAGGAGGGGAATGGAGTCCTTGGGAGAGGAAGCTTCCCTTCTCTTTTCTCATCAAGCTTAGGACTCGAACGAAGCCAGGATAAAGTAAGTCCTTTATCTCCTATCGGAGGATCTTACCCGAGAAAAATCAGGGGAGGAAGGCGCCCTTAATCAAAATGGCCCTCTTCTGAAGAAAGTTTCTCCCGGGAAAGGCTCTCCTACGAAAAAAAAACCATAGACCCAAAAGGTTTCCTCCTTCTTTCTTCCTTTATGGGAGGGGGGCCTTTAACCCCTGAATTTACTCCGCTTAACTGAGGGGCTCACCCATTTTTCGCTGCGAAGGGTTTGCGACGCCGGCAAGAACGTGCTAGAACTTCCCTCTTCTATATTCTCTCCCTCGGAAGGGGGGTACTTCGATAAGGCAGATGCGGAAAAAAGGGACTCCCATTTCAAATCCGGTCGAGAACATTCGAAGGAAAAGATACTGGCAGTCAATCGCCAACCTCGAAGAAAAGGAAGATTCCTAGAACAGAAAGAGCGCCCTGCATGATCACCAGATCCCGCCGGGTCGTGTATTGCGAAGGGGGGGAAAAGTTTTCTCGAGGACTCCTAAAAAATCTGCCAGGGGAAATTTATGAGATCAACAACAACAACGTCGGTATATCGCAGACCAGCCTGACAGGGAAAGTGGAAGAGGGACCTCCTTTTCCGGACACGCCCGACAGGTTCAAAGGGACCAAAAGAAACCGGCCTTTTTAGGGTACTCCTTAAGGGAAAGGCTCTTCGAGTGCAGAAAGAAGCCTAACAATTTAAGCTCCCCGAAAAGATTACGAGGATTTCAGGGGGGGTGGGAAGACCTATCTGTGGGAGGTCCTTTGAATCTGGGAGGTATTTCATCGCCAGCAGAAAGGCCCCGAAGGATATGGTTCCTCCAATTCCCTCATCTCCCGCCTTCTTTTCAGAAGGTCCCTTGGATCAAAAAAGGAACAGGCCGCTAAATGAAGGCTTTCCTTGGAACTCCTTTTTCGATTTTGGGAGGAGGACGCCTCCGTCTCCGGGAAGGGGGAAAAAAAAGGAAAAGGAAGGTAAATCTATCTCTTGGGCTGCTTCCAAAGCCTCGGTTAAGGAAGAGGAAAGAACTCGTAGCAATCTTCACGAGTTTTGGGGGAGCCCTAAGAAAGAAAAAGAGGGCGGGCAAAAAGGGGGAAAAACCCGGCCCTCTTTTAACCCTATTGGTCCAATCCGGGAGGGGGAGCGTGAAGAAGGGAAGGGGAACGAAAGGGGGGAACTTTCCGTCGTCGTACGGAAGAAATGTGTCCTGTGCTAAAAAGAAGAAGGGCGTCTACTAAGAGGGTTCAGACTTTCTCCTAGGAAAAAAAAACCTTCTCCTACTCAAACCTAGCTCTATTGCATGGTGTCTTCCCTTTTTGCCTTACGTGTCCACGGCGAGAGAAAGCTTGCGACGCCCCCCGGATCGGCGCTCGCCAAAACATCCCAAAAAAGACAGGCACGGGGTGCTTTACATCTGAAGCCTGGGCCGGAAGGGTCGTTCGAGGAAAAAAGGATCAGACGGGGCCCCCTGGGGCAAGCTCCGAAGGGCTCTGGTTCTGAAGGACGGTGTCAGGAAAAAGGTCCTCCTCTTCCCCAGAGACCCCGGGAGGAAAGCGGCAATTGGTGATTCCTTCCCGTGGATACCGCCCTTTTAAGGGAAGAAGATACCGCACTCGGGGAGGACCCCAGGTCCCAAAACGGGCCTATCCTCTTTCCTAAGGAGTCTACCTCGGGGGAAAGATCCGTCCGGGTCCAAAAAAAAAAAGAAAGTCGAAAGGGAGGGGGAGAGCTATCCAAAAGAAGGCCGCCAATGATGAGGAAGCTTCCCCACTCAGAAGCACCTCTCCAATTGGAATAAGGGGGGGGAGTCCCCTCAGAAGAAGAGAAAGGTTCTCAAAAAAAACTCAATCCGTCCTGCACAAAAGGGGGGTATTCATCCGCTTCAAGAAAAAGAAAACTGGGCCAGGAGCGAAATTCATTAAAACCACTTTTTTTTCATATCCAAAAACAACGAAGATACACTCCCTCCACGGCTCCCTTGAGTCCTCCTACAGAAATAAAGATGTGAGGAAGGTAATTCCCCTCTCAAGGAAAATCCCTAAGCTTCCGAAGGAAGAGGAAGTCGTGGAAGGTCGGGGAGGAATTTTTTTTTCTTTTGTCCTCTGTGGGGGGTCTGGGGTAAGGGGGAAAAGACGTGGGGAAAGTGTATCATTTTTGGGGAAAAGCATCCTTGTGTTGGAAGGGGCTTTTTCCCGGTTCTACCCAAAGATAGAGGTTTTAGGGGCTCTTCCTCCCGGACACTGGGAAAAGGGTAGTTGGGGGGCGTTACCATCAAGAAAAAACGTATACGGCAGCAGGAGAAAAGCGTGATCCGAGAATGAGACCCCGCCGCAAACTCCTGGGAGGGAAATGTCGGCGAATAAAAGGAGATCGAGGGGGCCTAAAGGGGAGAAACCTCGAAACTTTAACGACAAATGAATGAAAGGGAGAATTCACCTCCGGGCTCCGTAAGGAAAAGAGAATTCGACGAGAGGGATAAGTACGGACTCTTTTACTAAAAGTCTGACGGAAAGAGTTCTTCGCCACAGAAGCGACCATGGAAAGGAAATTTCGTAAACGCTCGATCACGAAGGGGGGAAAGACAAGAAGAAACGAAAGGTCTATTTTCCCTGTAATAGAAAAGAAGCTTCTACCCGGAAAAAAAAACGTTTCCTCCCTTCTCGGGGGGCTTTAGGACGCTGTCGGTTCAGGCGGATTAGGGGGGGAGTCGTTAAGATGTGGCCACCACAACAACGAGGAGGGAATGTCGCCCACAACTTCAAAGAAGGGAGAAGCAGGAGCTCAAAACCGAAAAAAAGGGAATCAGGGCCTAACGATAGCACTCCGGGGTTGGGTGGTGAGGGGAAAAAAGAAATGTCCGATGGCGTCGGAGAGGGCAAAAGCTTGGGAGCGGAGTTGGTCGAAGGTCAGAAGGGCAGATCGCGCCAAGAAAACAAGAACTGAGAACCTGGGCGAAGAAGGGGGGGGTCCTTCAGAGGGAGGAAAAAGAAGGGCTATATCTAAGTAGGAAGGAGGCGAAGGTTCATGTGCCGGAAAAAAGGCGGGCACTTCTACGTCGTCTTTTGCTGGGGAGGGAAAATGTCAGTGGCTAGGAGGGGGAAGAGGGGGAGGGAAATCGAAGCCTCAAAAAAGACGCCGCCACTCACGCGCCCAGGGGGCAAGGTCGCCGGAGATAAGAAAAAGGAATCGGCGGTGGGAGGGGTTGAGGAACTCATTTCCGATTTCTAAGGCTGGGAGAGGGGGACTTCCATCAAAAATTTCTTTCTCGGGGACCTTTTCCCCTCCCGAAAAAGGCTTAAAGGGAGAGAGGGGGGAAGGTACCCAAATAAGACCATACCCCCTAAACAAGGACTCCCACTCCAGAGAGAGAGTGTCCCGAATCACATCCCAAGGGACAAGAAGAGAAGTCTGATCTTCTTTAAGGGGGGGAAGGAAGGGGGACCAAAGGGGAAGAGGGGGATCGGGGAAGGTAGAGAAGGAGTAATTTCCCTATCCGTTCCCCGGGCGATAGTAGGGGGGGGGAGGTGTCTGTAGGTTTCGAAGGCAAGGAGTGGGCATTCACCAAAGGATTCCTCCAAAGGGACATCGTCCGCTGCCAGGCTGGAAAGAAGGGCAAGCCTTCTCGGAGGAACAGGGGGAGTTGAGGGTGGTAAAAAACCGGGCGACATCGTGAATAAACTCGTTAGGCGGGGGAGAGTCTCTCTTCCACGGAGAGTGTCTAAGGTAACGATCTTTGGATTCGTCTTAAAGGGGGGGAGCCTTTCTTGGAGAACGGGAGACTCTTTTTGGCGATGACCAACCCATCTCATAGGGGGTGATAACTTTTAAAGGGAAAGGTCTCTAGGGAGTTCAATCCCCAGAGCTTTCAACCAAAAAGAGGATATAAAGCTACGTGGCGGGAGGAGAAGAAAAAAGGGGACTTCTTCCTATCTTTTCGAGCTGACGGCTGGAGGAGCATCAGACCGGGAGTCCTCCAAGGAGGGAGTCCGTGGACAGGCAAAAGAGAAAAAGGGGGACCCCCAAAAACCCTACACCGCGGAACGTCCTGAGGCTAAAGATGTCCATAGGGGGAAGCGATCGTATTGGCTTTATTAAGAGAATTCCTGCCGATCCCGGGAGGGATAAGAGGGGTAACCTTGGGTAGTCCCTTCCTTTTCAGAAGGGGAGGACAGCCAAATAGAAGGGCTTAGGAGGAAGCCGGGGAGGATCTTTTTTCAGAGGGACATGCCGGGTAATCTCCGTCCGAGGGGGACTCCTAGGGTAAGGAGGACCACGGGGGTAAGGTCCCTTCATCGGGAGCTTCCCGTCCGCAGGGGAAGGAGACTACAAAGAGAAAAAGCAAGGGGGGAGGAATTCAAAAAACCTTATTCGAAAAAAAGATTTTACCACAGCACCCAGGAAAGGCAACAAAGGAAAAAACCAAGGATTTGCTCTCTCTCCTCGGAGGACCCCCCCCCTTCTGATACAGAAGATCAAATTGAGATACGATGCGGCAAGATTAAGCTCATGGAAAGTTCGGCCCAAAGCTCTATGGCGGTAAGGGAAGCAGCGGAAGCCCTAGGCGCAGGGACACACCAACTCTACAACGGGGGGGGAAAAAAGGGGAAGAAAAATCGCCTCCTACTTCCTTATCAAAAAAGGTCTCCCAAAAACCAAAGGGGGGGAAAAATGCTCCCCCTTTTCTCTTCTTTAGGAGAATTCCGAGAAAGCTGGCGCCTAGAAAAAGCTCCTAAACCTCAGGGGGCTTCTCTAAAAAAAGAAAGAGACCTGGAGTGTCTAAGGCGTCTCCGCGGCAAAAGGGGAGCCAGGAATCTCTCAGAAGATGGAGGGTCGGAAAATTTTGAGGGGGGCCTTTTCAAGGGCTCATCCCGGGGGCCTTCCTTGAGAGAAAGGAAATTGTCGTGGATTTCTTTGAAACCGGGAAAGGTACGGAGAGGGCAGCCTTTTCTTCGGAAACCCTTCCCCATGAGAGGGAGTCCCTTCTCCTCGCAAAAAAAAATAGTCCCACACGAAAGAGGTACTTGATGACTCAACACAACAACTGGAGGGGAAGTCTCCAGTAAAAGGAATTGGTGGGGAGAGAGATCCTTTCCGGGTTCCGGCCTCGAGCTGGAGCTGGGAGGGGGGGGGGACCCCCCTCCTATTTCGAGGATCGGGTCGTGTTCTCGAAAACCCGAGTTCTGCGGCCGGGCGGGACTCCCCTTAAGAGAGAGGAAAGATGGTTTCAGACCGAAAGAGCTGGGGTTCGGAAAGGAGTGTTGATCAAGGAAACCGGAAGAATTGCAAAAACGGGCCATCCGGATAGGTCCCGCAGCGACAGCCTTCGGGTCAAGAAAGGGAAAAGGCGCCCCTACGGCCGGGGAAACGGTCCGGCGGCAGAAGGGGTGGGGGTGGGGGGGGGGAAAAAAAGGCGCTCTTTCTCCTCCCCCCTGAGGAGGAAGTTTCTAACCGTCCAGAAGGGAGGGGGCCGATTCACAGAGGATCGGTTAAGAATTCCATCTTACTCATTGGGAAAAGTTTTTTGGTTCGGGAAAAAGAAGGGAAATACAGGGGGGAAGGTTGGAGGGGAGAGGGGTGCTGTTGTCACATATGTTTGTGCTGGGGAGGAAGCAGGGGACCGGGAGAGGTAGCCTGCCCTACGCTCATAAGAGTGGGAGGGAAGACTATAAGGAGCGACGAAGGAAGGAAAAGAGGGTCTCATCTCTTAAACCTTTCTCCAACAGAGAAGGAACCTTTATTGTTTCTGGGGTTCTACCGGGAAAAGAAAAGGGAGGGATGTTGCTTATTCCTAAGGCCTTCTTCCTCGAAAGAAAAAGCCGCTCGCTTTACGGTAAAAAAGGGGGAGGCCTTTGCCGGTTCGTTCTAGAGTCATCCTCTGACGGGGGAAAGGGAAATTCAAGAAGGTCTCCTACGGTCAGGCCTCACCCGCCGAAAAGGAGACCCCGAGTAGGGAAAAAGACGGTGAAAAGAAAAAAGACCAAAAGGGATCTCCTCCGTTGTACTCACTCTTGCGGAGGAACATCATCAAAAAAGGTAATAAGGAGGAGGTCAAAAAGACGTCTACCGAAATTCCGTCCTTTCCAGAAAAAAACCTATGGCTGAGCGTTCGGGAGGGAATAAGGCCCGTCCTCCTCCTACCCCTCTACTCCGAAGAGAGCCTTTCTCAGAGGACAAGGGGAAGGGGGAATACGCCCCAAAAGGAAAGTGGGGGGGAAGGACGTCTCCTTTTATAGGTTCATGTTCCGGCAAAAGATGTATTCCATCCGCTTCCACGAGGAAAGGGAGGAAGCGGTCGGGGGGAATAACAGGGGGGGAAAGCCATCTTCAATCACCGAATTCCTCCCACTATCGAAAAAACGGATCTGTAACTACCTCAAGGAGACCGGGGGAAAGGCAACAGCCCTTGATCCATTCCCTAAGCTGGGCAGTCTGTGCCTCCATTTCGGGCGTGAGGGGGGGGAGGGGGTATTTGGAGTCCTCATATGGGGGGGCGGTCTGAAAGGCAGGGAAAAGGGTGGTTCGTACATATGCGTTTTATTGGGGGTGTTCCCAACGAGGAAAAGGGGGTAAAGAAGGGCCAAAAAAAACTTCTACGGTTTTGGGGGAAAGGTGCTTTCCCAATCAACGGAGAATACGGCGAGCATAGTCCCGACGCGGGGGGAGGAAATCCCGCACGCGGGAAAAGGGAAGGATGGCAGGAGAAAATGGAGAGTCGTTTTCGCTAGCGAGGACCCCGGGGGGGGGAAAATTAAAGCTCGAAAACGAGAGCAGAAAGCCGTAACTTAAGACTACTGCTCATCCGGTCTCCCGACGGGGGAAAGGAATGCCTTACCCTCTGACCTCCTGTCTCGGGAAGGGAAGGAGATTGAAGAGAAACGAGAACTCCACTTCTAAAACAACCACGTCAGCGGGGAGGGTTCCAATGAGCAAGGAACGGGAAAAAAAAAAACCACGATGACACCGGTCTCAAAAGGTAGGCCCTGAGGAAGGGGAAAAAGGAGCGCGCTCGGGTTGAAAAGGGGAGGGGGGAAGGGTGAAAAGAGATCTCAAGAGGGAGGAAAAGAGAGATATATGTCGCCCTCGTCCCACCAAGGGAAAAGTCGCCAAGAAGGACCAAAGAAAAGACGCTCCGGTAGGGGGGGGGGGAGTCGGGCAAGGGGAGATGGGTCCCATCATCCCTCTTGGATCGTTATTTGGTCGAAGTCGCCGGGGAAAGGGATCGGAAAAGGTCCCATTGTCGCTAGAGAAAAAAGAACTGGGTCGTCAGAGGGGGTCCCCATAAGGCTACGTCACGGATGGGGAAAAGAAGGTGCATGCCGAGGAGGGGGACGGGGACGGAATCGTGGGACTTGAAGGATCTTCTTCATGGCAGAAGCTTGTCCTGGAGGCTCCCCCTCCCTCTGGAGAAAAGAAAAACATGGGAGACTCAAAATAATCTCCCTCTCCTCGGAAGCGGCGATCAAAAGAGGAGAGAAGATGAGAGGATGGGGAAATGGTCCTCAAACAACTTATAAGGCTGAAAGGGGGGGATCTGTCCATTAAGTCTTTATGTCGTACCTTGGAGGAACACCTTAAGAAGGGAAGGTCCAGGGAAACCCATCAAACGACTACAAAAACACCATCTTAGACTCCCCGAAAAAAAGAGTCCCTAAATCATCACGCCCCGAAAGGGAGAAGGGAAAGCCCTAAAAGGGAGTAAAAAAGATGGACCGTTGACCTGGAGCGGGAAGAAAACGTATGTATTTCCCGATCCGGAAAAGAGTCCCGGCGAGATTGGAAGGAGGGGGGGGAGAGGGTTATGAGTAAAGGAAATGCACCACCCTTAGAAAGGAAGAGGCGCTGTTGCGGAGGGGGAGCCCCCCAGGGAGACTAAAAATGACCGAGATTCTTGATGGGAACTCCTTCCTCAAAAGAAAAAGGGTTTAAGAGGAGGAGGGAAAAAGGAAATTGGCTCTTCTCTCGCTTGGCGACGACGGAGAAGGGGGTACTAGTCGGCGGGGGATAAGGGGGGGAAAGGAGAGCCCTCTGTTGTGCGAACCCGGCGCCGATGTCGACTCGGGAGAAGGTGCCTCGCCCAAAAGGTGGGGGGAAAAGGAGACGCCGAGTGCTTCTAGGCGTCTGCGGAAGGGCTGGAAGGCCGGAAAAGGGAACTGAAGCTTTACTTCGGGCTTTCATCATACCTTCTAGTCTTCAGGGGGTGGAGGTTTACTATCTCACCGGGGACCTTTAAAACGATCTCCCTCCCTCTAAGGCCCCGGCCGAAAGGGAAAGCATATTGCGGAAAGGGGTGGGATGGGGAGCAAGCCTACCTTTGGGAGGGGAATCCATCACCCAAAAGAAGTGATCCTCAGGTATAAATTAAATGCAACACCGAGCTTGAGAAGTTCAAGGGCCAAGGGGAACGCGCTGCTACTCAGTTCGACAGCGGAAAGAAAAAAACCTTCTTTGGAGAGTCCTACATCCTGCTTCCCGTCAGGGTCTCAGAAAGAAGCAAAAAAGGGGGAGGTACCCCTTAAGCTCCCCAGCACCACCCTGATGATAAAAGATTGTGACGCAATTGTGGCAAAAAAAAGAAAGGGGTAGGAAAAAAAACGGCAAGGGGGGGGTCTAGCGCTGTTTTTGAACCAAAAAAAGGCTCTAAGACAAAGGGAGAACGGGGCATCTCTTGAAGATCAGGGGGAGGCCTGAAAAAACTCTCGAGGAGGAAAGGGTCCTTCCTCGGAGGAATGCGGCAGAAAAAAACCGCAAGAGGGGGGGGGGGAGGGGCAAAAGGAAAGGGGAGTAGGTCTCCTGGGAGGGGAACCTTCTCCGCTGACCAAAGGGGATCACAGGGCAGGGGGAAAGGACGGGAAGAGGGGAGGGAGGCGCCGGAGAACCTCGGCTGGAGGATGAAGAAAAAAGAGTTTCTAACCCGGGTGTCTCCTACTCCCCTAAGGAAAAAAGCCTTCTTTGGGAATCAGAGAAGTAAGGGATCCTTTCATAGTTTATCGAAGGACCCTGGGGACACGAAAAGGACCCCGGGGAGCACAGCTCTTTCGAAGTGGGGGGGGGGAGCGGGTTTCTATTTAAAAGGGTACTCTCCCGCCTTTGGGGGGGGGTTGGCGGGGGAGGAATGGGGCCAGTATCATCTCCCCAAAAAACCCCCCTAGTCCATGGGAAGGTCTATCTCTCTCAAGAGAATTAAAAGAAGGAAGAGAAACATCTTTCCTCTTCTTTTTCTCTTAACTTCACCGAAAGGGTGTAAAAGAAACCGAAGGATATTTTCCTCTTTGACATCCTCCACCCAAA
>Ga0179593_1649535_pt1 | contig 11518 bp, 15 predicted proteins | sample CZODoug2_1_08_16_FD_185931 | JGI IMG/M metagenome (GOLD analysis project Ga0179593, IMG submission 185931) | Vadose zone soil fungal communities from Angelo Coast Range Reserve, California, USA - CZODoug2_1_08_16fungal (PacBio error correction) | ecosystem: Environmental > Terrestrial > Soil >...
CCATCCCTATCGGGGGGGCTCCCCATGAAGATGAGAGTACCCTCTACTTACTATTCTTTTGGTGCCGTGGTAAAAAAGAAGCTCTGGTTCTATTTGTTTGGAGGAGAAAAAAACAAAAAAAGAAAAAATGCTCCGCTGGGAAGGGTTGGAACGCCACGGGCTTTCGGGAGGCCAGTACTCTCCCGTTCTATCTCAAGTACTCCTACCGCTTGGACGGAAGAAAAGGGGGAGGCGAAAAAGAAAAAGTTCTCCTACCGGCCCCCTTTAATTGCCCAGCCCGGGAGAAGTCCCTCACGGGAGGGCCGAAAACCTCGCTGTGTCTAAGAAGAAAGGAAAAGGCCCGTGCCTGTCTGAGTTCCGCGTTTCAGGAGGAGCTGGGGAAAACCACGACCGGCTCGAAAGCGGTCCTCCCCGAGATGAAGGAGGAGCAAGCCCTTGCCAGCGGGACCTCCCCCGGGGACAGGCCCGCCCTTTGGAAGTGCAACTCCGCGCCCTACTACTTTCCAGGGGACGGAAAAGGACTTCGATCTGAGGAACATCGCCTCTACGTCGGCAACACAGGAAACCACCGAACTCGCCCAGGCCCTTCCCTGGGGAAGAGCTTACCCGCCGGGGGCCTTTCGGAACAATAGGGCCTCTTTGTTGTCTACGGGAAGGGGGGGGTTCCGTAGAGACACAAAGAAAGGCTATAGCATCACCATTCCCAGGGGGGCCGTCACCCAACCGCCCCCCGCCGGAAAAAAAAAAGTGGACTCCAGACCTCATCTGGCACGAAGAAAAAAGACACGTATTCCACAACCTGGAAAAAGGGCCACGTGGTCCTCGATTCCTTACAAAAACCCGTGGGGAAATGGCGTTCTAACCCAGACAATTCGAAAAAACTCGCACAGAAAAGAAATCCCGAGCGTCGGATGTGCTTTCCAGGAAAAGCGCAACTCGGCTGGGGGGGAAGACGGGCCCCTTTCAGGAAAGGGCCCTGTGGGTTGTTGTCCCTTCCCCGTTCACACATCTATCGCACAGAAACACCCCCCACTAGCACCACCGCGGGGAAACCGAGAGAACAACCTCAATGACATCACGTTCACTCATCCAAAAAGTGGAACTGTTCACGGAAAAGGTCTCCCGGGGGCAGAAGAAATCGATCGTCGGAAAAATCCGCCGCCGGTCAAGGGGGGGGCTGCTCAAAAAGATAACCTAACAAGACAAAAAAGCCCTCCCTGGGATGGGGCCCGCCCGGACGTGGGACAGGAGGAAGTGCTCACGAATGACGGAGGGGAGACGCATTGGGGCGCAGACCGCCTCCAAACAGTCGGCCCAGTAGGACCACCTCCCAGAAAAAAAAAAAAATGTTCATGCCTGCTGGGGCAGCCAAAAAAAGATGGTTTTTTCCTCGTTCAGGGGTGAAAACGTCATCTGGCCGTAGGGGAGGGGGAAAAAAGGAAAAGAAAAAAAGGGCGAGAAGGCCCAATTCCGAGACACCGCACAGTGCGGAGGGAATTCTCTCTCAAACAACAACAAAAAAAAAAGGAAGTGTCCCTATATTTATCACCACTGTCGCTCAAAAGACCTTTTTCTTTGGGGAAAAAAAAAAATTTTCCTTCCTCGTCCAGTGGGGAAAAGTGACCCTCCCTCCGATCGAAAGACCTTGGTCCCCGCAACCTTTCCCTCTAACAACCAGGGGACTGTTCCCGTGTGCTGCTTGGGGAAAACCCATCGAAAAACAAGACTCGCAGCAAACAATGGCGGGGAAAAAGGGGCCCTTCCGGGGGAAGTTCCGACGTGTTTTGTAGCGGGGGAAAAAAAAAGAAAGAGATCCCCCTCCTGTTTTCGCGAGGCTCCTTCTTTTCAAGCCTCAACAGCAGGTCACGTCCCCAAAAGGGGAGGTCAAAGGGATGGGGAAGGCCAACAGGGGAAAAAGAGCGCTGTAACGGTTGTCTCGTGGCCGCCTGTGACTTTCGGCGGGCGAAAAAAAGGAAAAAGACTGTAGCGAGGACTTAAAACCGGAGAGACTCCCGTGAACAAAACCCAAGAAAGAATCCGGCAGCTCTTTTTGGTGGGGTGGTGGGGGGGGGAAAGGTGGACATGTCCCCTAAGGTTGTTTCTCGCAGGGGCGCCCCCCGTGGGGGAAGAAGGGGCGTGGGGTGTTTTGTCATGGAGAGGGGGGACACGCAAGGTACTATTTTCAACCATGACGGGAAAAAGCCGAGCCAAACAGAACCGAAAGAGGGGGGAAAAGGCGCTGTAATCCCATCCGAACGCCGGGGAGTCTTTCGTTCCCTTGTGCGAGGTTGTTGGGCCCTGGGAAGGAAGGAGGCTGGTCGCCAAACCCCAGTGACCAAGGAAGGAAAAGTTGACTAAAAAGCCAGCGGGCCATGGGAGGGGGAAAGGGGGGCCTCCGTTGTCCTAACAAAGAGTGCCACGAAGAAAGAAATCGTTTTTCCGTCCGTGTGACGGCCGGGGGCTGGGTCCTGGTGGGGAAGGGGAAAAGGGGCATGGTTGTCTGCCTCTCATCGGAAAAAAGGGAGCCTGGGCTCTACCTTCCCCCCGCCGAAACAAAAAAGACTAGGCGTGAAAGAAAAGGAAAAAAAAGGAAAAAAAAAAAAAAAAAAGCTGGCTCGTGGGGCGCGAAAAGGAGCGAGTGCTCGATCATCTCGAAAAAAAACGATCAACGGAAGGGAAAAGGGGGAAAGAAGCCACGCTTATTCCACCGCGGGAAAACAGGTGGGCGGTCCCGCCGGCGCCAGATTTGCTCCTGAAGAAAAGGGGGAAAAAAAAAAGGAGGGGGTCGAACCTCCCGAGCGTGGTGGAAAAGAAATGCACTCGGAACTCTCGTCCACAGGGTTGGAAGGGAAAGTTCCATTCATGTAGACCAGCGAGTTAAAAAAAGGGAGGAAAGGGATGTCCACGACTTTCCCTGTTTCCATCCAGTTGTCCGGGGGGCGGCGAATCCGAGAGGGGAAAAAATCGCCGCACACCAGGACCGGAAGGGAAGAAAGAGGAGGGCGTCCTTTGCCGCCAACAAAAAGCCGAAGGAGGGGAGGGGGAGAAAAAGAAAGTGTGCGTCCAACCTCCGGCCGAAAAAACCAAAGTTTCCCCCTCGACGTCCAAACCCTAGAAAAAAGAAAAGAAGGAAAAAAAGGAAAGCCCCGCTCCCGGAGGAAAAAGTGTAGTCCCCCCCCCCCCCCCCCCCCCTTGGCCTGCGGTGAAGTCTGGCTTTTTTTTGCGCCCAGGAAAGAGATAGAAATCGTCCTTTTCCCCCCCCCCCCCCCCCCCAAAAAACCCCAAGCGAGGGGAAGAAAAAAAAAAAAAGGTCGTGTTTGTTATTCCCAGGGAGTGCGGGAAAAACTTCCGTCGTAAAGCCCAAAAGCCACCATGTGTGGGAAGGGGAGGGGGGAAGAAAAATTCTAAAACCGAAAAGTCCTTTCCCCCTCTCCTCCGCCAAAGAAGACATTCCCTTTCTTGAAATAAAAAAAAGGCCCCCCGACGGGTCCCTCGGGCGGAAGAGAAGGGAAAGAAAGAATGGGCTATAAGTCCCGCCAGCTCCCAAAAAGACGTATATTAAGAGTGAAAAAAGCCAACCGAAGACCGCAAGGGGGAGAGGGGAAGGGAGAAAGACGTTCCATCGAAGGGTGGGTTGTTCCTCCATGCATGGAAATCAAAAGCGTCCTTCATCAGAACGAAAAGACTTGGGGGGGGGGGGGGAGAAAAAAAAAAAAAAAAGACGTCCTTGTCTTCCAGCCAGGAACAAGAGGGGGGAAAAGGCTTGGCCCTTTCTCGCCAGCGTGACTGGATTACTCACTCTGGGGGGGGGAAAGGGAAATCGTTGCTGGCGTTCGGGCACAAAGGGAGGATGAAAACACCGTTTCCCCAAAGTTCTCCTTCATAGGGGAAAGGCCCCGGCCTAGCGCACCGAAAAGAAAAAAAACGTTTTTATGAAAGGAGCTCGCTAACCAGAGTCTCCTCGAAAAAAAAAAACCACTGAGTAGTGAGGGTCCCAAGATATAGAGTAGGGGGGGTAAAAGGAAGAAAGGGGAAATGGGGCAATCACCTGGTCTCGGCGGGAGAGGAGGCCTTTCAAGTGGTGGGGTGCAGGTCGGGGAAAAGGGCCTTCTGCCAATTGGGTCCTAAATCTCACTAAGAAAAAGAAAAGGGGGAAAAGAGGGGAATCATCAATGAAAAACTTTCTTACTCATAACAAGCAAAAAATTGAACTGACGACAAGGAAAAGCTTCCTTTGTGGAAGGCACTCCTCCCCGGAAAACCAAAAAAGGGGGGGGGAAAAAGGTTTACTCCTATTCAATCAGAAAAAATCGGTAACCCCCAAAAAGAGAAGGGGAAAAGAAGGGAATCGCTCCCGTTTCGGTGGGTAAACGGGGAAAAAAAAAAAAGAGAGGGCTTCTTTTCCTGTCGACCGTCTAGAAAAAAATTTTTGAGGAAGGAGTGACGCAGGCTGTGACAGGAGGGGATGTGTTTTAGGGACTTCTGTTCCTTCTATGCCCTCCCTGGGGGCGCGGCAAGAAAGGGGGAAAAAGGGGAAAAAGACCGGCACCTGGTGGGGGAAAAAAAAAGGGGTGATCGCCACTCCCCTGTGTTACTTACCACAAAAAAAAAAAGGGCCTGGCTTCAAGGGAGGGGGAAAAGAAGAAAAGGACACCGTCGTTTCTCCCCTGGCGAAACCACCCAGCCCGGGGAAAAAGAGAGCCCAGAAGACCCTACAAATGCGCAAAATCGAGATCGCGCGGGGGGGAAAGGGGGGGGGAGAAGGAGAGGGGGGGCGAGGGTTTTACTTCTAGACCCTGCCGCGACAAAAGGGGCGCGTTTTGTGACGCCACGGTATTCGGGGGGGGGGAAATCAAAGAAGAAAAGGGAATGAGTCTCTATCTTGCCAAGGGAAAAGAGTCTTTTTACTTCAGCCCCACGGAAAAATAGGGGGGTGGCGGCGAGAGGGAAAAAGAAAAAATTCCGTTTTTTCAGAAGGGAAAAAGAAAAAGAAAAACTTTCCGTTGGACTCGTCCCAGACAACGGAAAAAAGGAGACGCTGCATGGCCAGTTTCTGCCCACGACAGGGACGCCAAGGGGGAAAAGAAAAAAGGTCCGCGTTTGAAGGAGGAGAGGGGAAAACCACGCATTAGGGGGGGGAAAAACCCCGAAATATGGCTCAAGGAGGGAAAAAGAGGATCAATCCCCCCATGGGACGCAAAGAAAGGGACCGCCCCCTGCCGACCGGAAAAAAATACGTTTCTCCCTCCTGCCAGAACGGTGACTCCAAGGGCCGGGAAAAAGAAAAAAAAGAAAGGGTATCTATCCCACAGGGAATGCCGCCAATCGCTGGGGACCAAACGGAAGAAAAAAAAAAAAGGAAAGGAGGCACGCCTTTTTTTCCAGGGGGAGAAAAAAAGGAAAAAATTGTGTGCCTCTTCTTGGTGCCCGGTAGATACCAAGGAAGGGGCGAAAATGCTCAAGAGGGGGGAAAAAGGAAAAAGAAAGAAAAAAAAAGGGGTCGTCACCATGCCCCCCGCCCCCGAACGTCAAGAAAAAAAAAAATCGCCCAGCAAAGCATCCTGGAAGAAAAAGAATGATCCACTACCGTGTCCACCGCCCCAGGCCCGTTGTGCGCGCCCGGCGTACAACAAAGGTCACCAAAAAAAAAAGAACCATAAGGCGAACAAAAAAAAGAAAAAAACCCCGCGAAAAAAAACGCCCCCCGCCACGGGGTCGCCCTAGGTATGTGAAAAAAGGGGGAAAAGAAGCATCTTCATCTCTTCTGTGGGATCTTCTTTGCACACCCGGGCAAAAAAATTTTTCCATCTTTAAGAAAAAAAGGGGAAAAAGGGGGGGGAAGAAACCTTTCTGGAAGGGAAAGGTGCCATGACCCCCCACCAAGAAAAAACCAACAAAAATTCTCCGCTTCGCAAGGGAAGGGGAAAAAGGGAGGGAAAACCTCACAAGGAAAAGACCCCTTGTCACATGAAGGGAATACCCCAAGAGTGAGGGAAAAAAGGGGGGAACCTGTTTTCACGAGAAAGAAAACCCCAATTCCCTCATACGGAGTCCCTTGGGAGGGAAAAGAGAAGAATCCTCCCGATTAAAATGTGCCTCAACTATACCCTACAGCAGCTAAGTGTAAGGAAATTTGACTCATTCCGAACAAATTCCCAAGAAAAAGGGGGAAATTCTTTCATGGCTCATCAACGGGGCCGAGGGGAAAAGGTCTTCGACCACTGGGAAGAGATGGGCAGGGGAAGGAAAAAGAAAAAGGGAAATCCAACACTTCACGGAAGAAGACCGAGAAGGCTTGTTTGCGAGGAAACCGGCTGTTCAGCCTCCCCCCCCCCCCACCCAGCGGACCGAAAAAAAGGGGGGAGGGGGGAAAAAAGTTGGCTTCCTTTCCCTCGGAGGTCCGGAAAAAAGGGTCAATTAATTTCCTCTAAGGAAAACCAGGTAGAAAGAAAACAAGAAAAGGAAAGGAGTCTTGTTGAAGAGAAAAAAAAAACACCCACACCGTCTTAGTAGGAAAAGAAGAGAGATCAAAACCTGACCTCAGGAAAAGGGGGGAGAAAGGGGAAGGATCTCCCTTCATTTTAACCCGTAAAAAACGAAAAAAAAAACGGCCTCCCCCTTTGAACGAGAACGCTGGTTGAAGGGGGAGAGGGGAAAAAAAGGAAAGTCCTTAACAATACCTCTCATCAGGAGGGGAGAAAGAGAAGACTGTTTCTCTTTCCATGCTCGCCAACAGGGAATGAAGAAAAGGAATCTCCTTCCGTGATCCCCAGGTAAAGAAGAAAAAAGGGGGGCCGGGCCATTTTCCGGCTTGAGGACTTTGCAAAAAGGGAAAGAGGGAAAAAAAAAAAGGGAAGCCTCCTTTTAACCTCGGCGGCAGAAGGACCGAAGACTGATGCTATACTTGCCCGAAGCCGGTAAGACGAAGGGGAACACGGGAAAAAAAAATGAGGGGGGATCCTTGACTTTTTATTGTGACCGTGAGGTGGGGGGAGGCGCCCTTGGACGAGGGGGGGGGTCGTGGGGGGGGGGGGGAATTTCGCTAAAGAGAAAAAGGGGAGGCCCCACGCATGTTACGATGTACCATGAACGTGGTCAAAGGAGCCACAAAAAGAAGAAGAAAAAAAAAGGCGCTTTACAATCACATCCCGAAAAAAAGGTTGGCGGGAGCTGACGGGGGGGGAAGGGAAGGGGGGGGGGGCCCCCTTTCTCTCGCCATGAGGGTTTTCCGGAAACAAAGGTTTACAGGGCCTTCAAAGGGGGAAAAAAAGGGCCTTGGGCTGTTGGAAACGTAAACTCCCCGTGGGGGAGAAAAAGAGAGGGGGACGGCCCTGTGCCGAGAGGAAAAGTGAAACGGGGAGGGTGCCGGAAAAGGGTGGGGAAAGGGGGGGAAAAAAAAAAGGGGGGGGTGGGCAGGAAGGCTCTCGCGGAGAAGGTTCAAAAAAGGACAGCGCAAGGGGGGGGGGAGAGAAAAGGAAAAACTCCCTATTCACCAAGAGGGGGATAGGAAAAAAGAAAACAACCCCAACACAAGAAGAAAAGGGGGGACGCCTTTCTAGATGGGGGGGAGAGAAAGTTAAATATCGAGTTCCTCTATAAATCGAGAAGAAAGAGGCAAGCCTTCCCTGACGTCCTTTCCAAAAAAAAGGGGGGAAAAGCTGTTCCTTCAGTCAGGGGCGGAAAAAACGCCGTCCTTCCCTTTCTTGCTATTACCAGGGACGGGCGAAAGAGATGAGGGGGAGAACCGCTCCTATCTTTGGTCGAAGAAAAAGAGCACTTCCTAAAATCACCCCGGGAAGGGGGTGACCCTTTCGGTGGGGGGGGGGGGGGGGGGAAAAGGGCAGAACTTGGCCATGGGCAGGGGGGCGAAAAAAAGGGGGGGGGGGGTTTTTTCTGCCAGAAAGAGTGCCACGAAGGCTGGTCCATTCCCAAGGGGACGGGTGGGGAAAAGGAAGGGAAGCGCGCCGGCGAGAGGGAAGGAAACCTAACTCGGGAGGGGGGGGGGGTTCCTATACAGGTCCGGTCCCAGCCTTGAAGGGAGAAGGAAGAAAGAGGGGCTTTTTATCACTAAGCAAGTGGAGGAAAAAAAAAAAAAAAAAAGTGCAGCGCGCTCCATTTTTCTCGAACGTCCCAAAACCCCAGAAAAAAAAGCGACGGCAAAAAAGGGAAAAGGAAAAAAAAAGAGACCTCTAGGTTCAAGGGGGAAGGAACGGGGCTTCTTCGCTTTCCACCGAAACGAAAAATCAGAAGGGGGGGGGGGGGACCGGAGGGGAAAAAAAAAAAAAAAGAAAGAGGGACCTCGAATCTCCTCCAAGAGGAGACCAAGAAAGGGAAACAGGGTTCGTGTTTGGTATTCCAGGGGAGGGGGGGTGAACCGGTCACCAAGGCAGGGGAGGAAAAAGGGAAAAAAATAAAGGGGGGGGAGGAACAGGTCAACCTCCTTACCACTTCCACGGCGAAAAAAAGGGGAAAAAAAAAAAAACGTCGTCTATCACAACCAAGCAAAAAACCCTCGGAGGTCCCGCGAGCGTCAAAAGAAAAAACATGAAAAGTACCAGGGGGGGGAGGGGAGGAAAAACCTCCTCCCTCGTTTTAGAAAGAAGAAAAAGGGGAAAAAAAACCCCCCGCCACGCGCGAGACAGGTAATAGAGTGAAGGGGCGGGGGCAAAGGGGAGGGGGGGGAAAAAGAGAAACCTCCTTTCAATAGGGGAAAAAGGGGTCTTTCTCTAAAACTCACAAGCAGAAGGCCCTTGGGGGGGGGGGGGGGAGGAAGAGACCAATTTATCTTTAGGGGGGGGGAAGGTTCCCCATCTGTTAAACTTGATGTCATCACAGAAGAAAAAAAAGGGGGACCTGGGGCGTCTTGCTGGGGGAGGGGGAGGGGGGAAAATTGGGGAAAAGCGCAACCTCCTTCATTAGACGCAAAAAACAGAACCCCCGGGAAGGGGAAAAAAAAAGAAACCACGTTTATGTCCAGGAAGAAAAAGGGAAAAGGAAAGCTTACCAGATCGCCTATTCAACAAAAAAAAAAAAAAAGAGGGGAAGAGCGACCCTCTTTCCTTTGCACCATAAAAGGGAAGGAAAAAAAAAAAGGGCGCCCTCTCGGACAAGGGTGAGGAGGGAAAAAAAGGGGAGGGGGGACCAGTTTTGTCCTTACTCGCAACGGGAGAGGGAAAAAAAGAAAAAGGGGAGCATCAATTTTCACGCTGGCGGGGACAGACCAAAAAGAAAAACTAGACAAAAAGGGGAACAGTGACTGTCTGCCCTGGTGCGAGGAGGGGGGGAAAGGGAAAAAAAAAAAAGAATATGACGGCGTATGTCAATTCCGGAGGGGCAACCAAACAAAAAGGGAGAAAAAGTTCTACTGCAATCGGAGAAAAAGGGGGGGTCACGTCGTCTTACGAGGGAGGACTCGAGGGAAGAAACAGGAGAAAAAAAGAAAAAAAAGGGAGGGACTCTTCAGAGGGGAAAAATGCAACTCCCACCCCATGAAAAGGTTTTCAGAAAGAAAAGAGTTGCCCTTTCCTTCGAGGAGCCTCTTGGATGGGTGGCGCGAGGCAACAATGGGCCGTTGGGAGGTGGACCCGGAAAAAGGGAAAAGAAAGAGGGATACGACGCCAGGGGGGAGAACCCCTTGGACTACCAAACAATGAAGGGGGGAGGGGGGAGGGGAGGGGGCTTTGGGGGGGGGAAAGAGGCGTTGCCCGCCGTCGAAACCCAACGAGAGGGAGGGAGAAAAAAAAGAAAAAATGCATCTAGGAGCCGCGTTAAAGTGGGGGGGTGCCGTGAGAGAGGTGGAAAGGAGGAAAATGGGACGCTCTCCTTAGGACGGAGAAAAAAGGGAAAACGGGCCCCTTCTTGATCACCCCAGTCCACAGGAGCGAGCAGGACCAATATTACGTCCTAACCGAAGGGGGGGGGGAAAAAAAAAAGGGTTGCGTCGTAAGACGGGGAAAAAGAAAAAGGGAGGAAGACCAACCGTCCCCCTTTATTGGGGGAAAAGAAGGGGAAAATCCTCCTCACGGAAGGGCCGTAAAAATCGCTGGGGAAGAAAAGGAAAGGGGAAAGGGAAAAAGGGACCCATCCTCATTTCCCCCCTTTGGAAGGAAAGAGGAAGGAAAAGGGTGCCAAATTTTATTATCTGGGAGGCGACAAAAAAACGCGAAGGAGAGAAACCCCTATATAAAAAAATGAGAGAAGAAAAAAAAATCCCTTTCCTCCGCGGAAAGACGGAAAGGCTGAAAAGGGGGGAAAAAAGAAAAGGGAAGACTTTTTCCTCCCCTCAGAAGAAAAAAAAGGGCCGTTATAAACAAAATCGAGCTCGAGAGAAAAAGGGGGAAAAGAGGCTCCTACCGGGAAAGGGAAAAAGCCCCCCACGCAAGGGAAAAGAAAAAAAAAGCTCGTAAAAAAGCAGGGGGAAAGGGGAAAGGAAGGTCCCGCTTTTGGTGACAGCGGGACGGGAGGAAAAAAAAAAAAGGGGGGGGGAGAAATTCGCCGACGAAGAAAAAAAAAAAATGCCCAAAAAAGGGAGGAAACATTCCCCGCCACCAACGCCGGGGTAAAGGGGAGAAAGAAAAAAGATCTCCATCCTCAAGAAATGAAAGATGGGAAAAAAAAACTAACACCGCCTTCCAACATCAAAAAAATGAAGGAAGAGGCTTCAACGTGAAGAGGGAAAAGAGAGAAGAAAAGAAAAAAACACCGGGCTGTTAGAAAAAAGGAATGAGGAAGTAGCCATCCCCACCAACAAAGAAAAAAAAAAGAAATAACTAATACCTAACGCTCCCCACCAACACGGAGAGAAGGCGGAGTTTACTTTTGCTTAAAGCCCATCTCCTCAGCTGCGGGAAAGAGAGGGTCTGTTTGCAATCGGAAGAAGCGAGGAAGAGGGGGATGAAACTCGGGAAAAGGGGAGGGGGGCCCCTCCCCTTTTCGGGAAAAAGAGAGAAAGGGGGAAAACCAAAAAAAAAACTACACCATCCGAGGAAAAGAAAAGGGAAAAGATAACTAACCTGCATTACATCCACGGCAAAGTATCCCCAAGAGAAGGGGGGGGTCACGGGAGTGATGGAGGGGAAGAAGACGAGGTCCTCTCTCGGTAGAAAAAACTAAAGAGCGAACCGAGAGTGAAAAAGAAAAATCTTCTTCTCAACGAGACCCTGAAAGCCTAGAAAGGGGAGAAAGGATAAAATTCCTACCATGGAAAGATGGACCTTCTCTTTGAAGGGGATAAAGGAGGCGAGGGGAGAGAAGAAAGAGTCCTACCCATTATCTCAATGGGGGGCATTCCCTCTCCACCCGGCATCCGTCCACGTGACGCCCACGAAAAGAAAGGGGGGGGGTCGCGTCTTGTTTCAGACGAATGGGGTCAAAAAAGAAATAGGGGGAAGGAAAAAAGGGTTCTCTTTCAAACCGGGGGAAGGAAAAAGAAAAGAAAGGGCTTTTTCACGGTCAAAGAAAGGGGCGAAAGGAAAAAAGAAAAAAAGAAAGAAACTTCTATCGCGTCGGGGGGGGAGAA